>Ga0307513_10001077_pt1 | contig 39728 bp, 39 predicted proteins | sample 15_EM_MG_FD_202174 | JGI IMG/M metagenome (GOLD analysis project Ga0307513, IMG submission 202174) | Populus trichocarpa ectomycorrhiza microbial communities from riparian zone in the Pacific Northwest, United States - 15_EM | ecosystem: Host-associated > Plants > Roots > Unclassified | place...
GGAGGTGAATTGGGTAACCACTATACCCAATTCGCTGCCCTTATACCCGATTTGCTGCCTTGGCCCCTGCTAGCGTAACACCCCTGCTAGTAAAATATTCAAAACTTAGGTGCTGTACCTTCGTAGTGCAATGTCAAAACATACGGAGGAGTCTGGATGACTAAGATATAGTGATAACGGACAAAAACAAAGTGAGCACAAGACTTTGTTTTTTTGCTTAAAGCCAATTTTATAATATGATATCATACATACGGAGGTACAGTGCCTAAATTTTGTATGTTCCACAACCGAGGTTCGCTGTCCTTGCCCCGTGTGTAACATACGAAACTTATCTGTAAAGTAGAGGCTTTAAATCATTTCCACGTCAATCACTATTGCTCGCTGTCTAGAGGTGTCATTTCACTTTCCTGGGGTGTCTTGGCAAATATTGGTTCAACCCGGATCGGTTGCGATACAATTCCTGTTGCACAACTGAGAGGGCGCACCTTTGGGCATTTTGCACCGTTCATTAATTACCAAAAAGAAAGCAGTCACCCCTGGCAAGCACACGAGCACTCAACCATCTCACCCTCAGAGTCACTCTATCGTAGGGCACTCACCGGCCCACCCCGTTATCCACACCTTGTCCCCTTTTCCTCTGCTATCACTAATCCCCCACAATTATCCCTCAACCCACACAACATTTCCAAACACTCCCCTCCGCCGCCCGCTGAAGTTCTTTATATACTCGTGCCCCGTCACTACAGAAAAGCGATTTCCTCCATCGTCCTATCAACCATCAACGCATCTCATGGCTCTCCATCTTAGCATAGACGACCAAATTTCACAGGACCTGATCGATGAGCATGATCGGTTCATTACCTCCAGCAGCAGATGTATCCAGTTTGAGATTCAAGCTGCCTTAATTCCTGACCAGAACAAGTTCGAATATCAATCCGCGCGGCAGCTGGTCAGGACCGTCCAGGGATTGCTCGATTCGGAGGCTGCTCAGGAATACTCCGTATATTTCCACGGTATCTCCGATGCTCAGGGTGAGGTGATAGAAAGGAAGCTACGAGCAGCCGAGATAATGCGTACGGTACGCTTCACATTCGAGGAATGGTTAAATGCAGCAATCCTACGGATAAGACCTGGTTCGGCCCATCATATGATCGCCTCCACCTTTGCGTATGAGTTCACCAAGAAGATGGCTACAATTCCTGGCCACGGCAGACACTCAGTTGCGTGCTCTGGTTCAACTGTTTTCCGGACTCCCGGCGTGCGCAGCAAGGAAGGGGATCAGTCATTTAGGCCGCGCACTCGGACGGGACAGGCAGCGTGGGCTTCGGTCATGGTTAGGTATCCGGGAGGAATGAAATTCCTTCGCTTGGATGCAGAGTGGTGGCTTCTGAAATCTGAAGATAAAACACGATTTGTGATTCTCCTCAAATTCGAAAGGGATCCGTTTGCCCTACATATTGAGTGCTGGATGATGGTTGAGACAGGCAGTCATCAGACTAGGCAGACACCCAACAGGATCCCCTGCTGTGTTCAGGAGATCGACATCAACGCAGCTGGTCATGTGACATCAACAAAGGGATCCACTAAGCTTGAAATTCCCTATGATGCCATCTTTGACGTTCGCGACCCTGACTCGCCCCCACCAGAAACAATCTCATTCAGCTTTGATGAACTCTCTGGATTCGCCGTCAGGCTGTTCGAAGATCTCAGGTGATAGGTATTTCCCATCCTAATCTTGCCCTCCGCAAGCGCTCTACGCGGGAAACTACTAGAAATTAGATTGCACTCGAGTCCAGGTCTGAAGCGGCGGCATTTATAAATCCGGTGGTTGAGCAATGTTTGCATTCATTTGTACATTACTTATACTTTGTTGCTCTTGTTTCTGTGAATCTGCTTTGAGGGGTTATGTCGATTTGTCCCAATTCAGATGTGGACAATAGGGCAAAAACAAAAATGTTTCTATCATTGAATAACAGGGTTGTTTTTACAGCGACAAGGGTCAAACTCATTGTTAGACTATGCATTGATATCTGTCTGTACTCAGGTAGGGACGAAAAAATGGGAAAACTTATGGTGGCAGAACGGTCAAGTTTACGGAATAGTCTGCACTCTTGTAACTTGGAGGAGGATTTACTTCCTTCCGCCCAAATCATTATCCCTTTTCTAATGTCGACAAAGCCCCTTTTTCCCTCCCAAGTGCTTCCCTCTCTACTTCACTCCTCAGATCATCTTGCTGATCTTTCTTTCTGATTTTTTCGTCTGTAGCCGAGTACTTGGTATAACGGTATCTGAGAATCTGTGTTCCACTTGGCCTAGCCAATCCGTCCCGAAACGACAACCTAGCCGACACTCGTATTCAACACCCCCCCCTTCTAACCCCCCGGATTGCATTATCGAAAGCCCTTTTTTCAACCGTGGAGCAGGGTCCCCGGTCGTTACCTGATTTTCGAACAGCCAGATATGACAATGCATTCCCTTCTCGCTCGATCTCTTTTCCGGAAGTGGTCTGATGGTAGAAGGTCGTGGGTGAGTGAGAGAGGCAAGGAGAGGGTACATGTGAGGGTATGTGCATGGGAGCCGAGAGCCAAAATTTTCATTTCCCCTCGACTCCGAAAATTGCGCCAAAGACCTGAAAGCTCCTGCCTTCGGCGCGTCAGATTATTTTTAACTTTCTCCTTCCCATGTGTGGCGCTCAGCGCGAGAGCTTTTGATAAAGGGAGAGAGAGGGATTCTGATATTGGAAGCAGGGACATGGAAGATGAATAGAATGGTTTGTAGACATATTTGCCACCATCTGTAGATCTCGCCTGGCCACTCAGTGTTCCACCTTGAGAATCTACGAGTAGTTCCGGGGTGGTTGTGGAGGGGTCTCTTCTTATTGGTTCCCCGCTAACATGGGGGAGGGGTCAACGAACAGGGGGGCTCATCGAACAGCCCAAACAAAATCGCAGCTTACTAAGTCATTTTTAGTCGAGTGTTCGTTGAGCCCCCCTATTCGTTGACCCCTCCTCCCTCTTGTTACTGCGAATAACTACAAGACTGGACAAGAGTCTTGGCGATGACCCAATATAATACAATAATGGCATTATCCATCCCTGTCCGTTCTCCTTGATAAAATCGAAGAGCGGTAGTAGAAAAACCAGATGACATTTAACTACGGCTTATTGTATTATCGGTAATGGGGTCGTTTGGCCCATATTCTTTGGGGGATCTCAAATTTCGAGTTACCACCCCACACAAATTATGTCCGTGTAGGCCAAGAAACGAGAAATTTCAACCTAGAATTAGGTCCCTTCAAGTGAGAAAAAAATAGGTGTCAAATGACTAGTGCAAATGACAACCAACTTGGACATGTTCGACCGGGTTGCGACCAGGCGACCGGGGTCGGCAATCTTCAAGAACAATTCCGACGTTAGACGGGAGCGAGGACGTGGCAAGGGAGAGGGCGTGGAAGGCGCTTTGGCCGAATCCCTTAACCTGTACGATCGTTCACTCAGCTTTAGCGTGGCACTAATAGGACGCTTGATACAGGAAAAGTAATGATAGACAACACCCCAAGATAAATTAAAAGTACTCGAGTACTTAGACATGTACCATAGTTGGGAGCAAATCTACGCAGACAACCTGCTTTCCATCATGGCCATGCTGAGCAGTACTCATTTAGCACTATTCTGAGCCCTACACCACACAGTTTTTCATATCACAATTATCCAAATAGGCTAGTGTTTAAAAGGGGCTGAATTATCTTAGCATCCTTTACGTCCATCATAATACTTACATCATAGCTATCACAATTATTCCTAACTTTGCTCTCTTCAGTTAGTTCACCACCGATCGCTTCCACAACCAGGTGTATCCGCACTTAGAGCGAGTGCTTGAAAACGGTTTACAGCGATTTGCAAAGGTTTTGTCCAAGGCGGAGGAGGGAGATATTTTTTTTGTTGAATGCAAGTGGGGTAAACTAGTGTGCACTATATTAAGACTGGATGTATTGGGGCATTTGGGGCGAGAGAGTGTATGCCAGATTTTTCATAGAATTTCCTTTCCACTTGTAATTTCCGGTGACAGAGGTCGACAAGAAAGATGTCAGAAGGTGGATGGGAAGAGGAAAATATTGATTGTGAGGATGAAATTGGAATTGAAACAGAGGTACCAGAATCTTTTGATCTTTTGGGTGATGATGAGAAGGCTTTTTCACAGTGGTTAGAGGATCCGAATAAGTCTTCAGAACTGTGACCGACCTCAAATCACCCGCTATTTGTCAGTCCTACCGGGAACCTGCCATTACCATCACCTACTATTTTACCCAATAATGTTTGCCAAGCTCTCACACATAACCTACATATTCAAATCCTTGAGGCATTGTATTGCTTGTACGAGAAAGCAATCATCTTGATTATCCAACGTTGTCCTTCAAGTTTACTACTCCCCTCTTGCTCCAAACCCCACTTATGACCTCAATATGCTCTTCTCTCTCGCCCCAATTTTCCCAACACATATGCTTTAACTGCAGTTTGTGTAGTACATGATAGCATATTCCACTAATATTCAACAAAAAAATCAGAAACTTTTCATCCCGTTGGACAAAACATTTGCAAATCGCTGTAAGGGATCGATATTGATGAGTGGAGAAAATTGATGGGTTTTTAGTTGCATGGTCCTCGGATTAAGCCATGACCCCACGTTGTCGTCATTGGTGAATACTGAAACGATGACTTTGGTCCAGGCAGATAGTATTCTCCGGTGAGCAATACTAACCCTAAAGCAAAGAAAAGAACGAAACGAATTCAACGGGGAAAGGATATCACTATCAGGAAACGAAACAGTACCGATGTGGGCAATCGCCGCTCGCACAAAGGGTAGAGTTAAAGAAAACAATAACGATGATAAAAGAACCGTAAAGAAAGAAGTAAAACTATCGATGAAACACAAGGTCAGAGTCGTCTATGAACATGTCATTTTCCTCTCGCGCCCGTCGTGTGTTCGGTGCCTTGTCTGCGTTGCCTCCCCTCTCCCTTTTGAACCCACGATCCTTGCCCCTCCTTAGCAATCACTTGCCCACTCCACCGCTCGAACTAACTAGCTATCTAAGCTGTCCGCTATCCCTTCCGCCGCTGAGACATGCTGCACTAAGCAGGGGTGCCTAGTAGCGCAGCAATTTTCCCTATTGGAAGCTGCCAAGTTAAACACAGATATTGCGGTGGTGCAATTCCAGGCAGTTGGAAAACCCGATGTAGTTAGTGTGAGACGTATTTGGAGTGGCTTCGATATCCCTGCCTAGTGCAGCATGTCTCAGCGGCCGAAGGGATAGAAAAAAAATAACAGTACAGGAAACAATTTAGAAAGAAATAAGTAGGCCCAGTTTCAGCCCCACAATACCCAAGCTCGCTTAGCTTATCGATAACGGCTTCCCCAGACTGATTGGATCCCGCATATCCGCCTTGACTGTTTGCCGGCGTGCCGCTTATGCCAGCCTATCAGTGGCCTGGCCCGCTGGGAACACTGTACAACCACGAATGACAATCCATGAATCTTAGGCAGCCGCAAGCACACACCACCCCCTACGGTACCCCTCACCCAACAGGACACGGAAAAACCTCTTTGACTCAGAGAGTCGAGAAAAATGAAAGCGCTCCCCACTGTTTCAATTATTAGGACATCGCTAGACATTCTACCGTACAGTACACCCCTCAATAGCCAAAGTGTCAACAATGTCCCACCCATCATCACTCCCGTCTCCACCTACCTCCCCAGCCCGCTCGCCCCTCTCCGAGAAGGCCACCACCGCCACCGCAGCAACAACAGCAACAGCGGTGGCAGCACCAACAATGGCACCACTACTCCCCTCCGTGAGACAATAATCTCGCCGGTGGGAGACGTGCTCATTCGCCTGCTCACGCCCACGAACACGCTGCATTACAAAACCTCTGCGAGCGTACTAATCACCACATCGAAAATATTCTCGGCAATGCTAAGCCCCACCTCCCCCTTCTCCGAAGCGCAGCGCTTTAACAATTCTCCCTACTCCTCGGCGGAGCCATTCGTCCTAAGGCTCCACGACGACGACCCCGTGGCGCTCTGTATCCTACTAAAGGCCTTACACAATCACCCGTCCATTCCCCGGCTGCTGTCATTCAAGCAGCTGGTCAAGATCGCCGTTGTAGTGGACAAGTACGACTGCTCGCATGCGACGAGGATGTATTGCGACAGGTGGATGAAGGGCTGGACGAACCTGACCAAGAAGACGGGGTACGAGGAGTGGCTATTCGTGGCGTGGGTGTGGGGTGTGGAGAAATTTTTCGGAAAACTGTTTCGGAAGGCAGTAGTGGAGGCGTGTGTCCGGAGGGTTGGGGGAGGTATGGATAAAGTTCCGGTTTTCAAGGAGAGGGAGGGCAGAGGGGGGTTTGGGGAGTTAGTGCCCGAGTCCGTGTTAAGTAGTGTACCCATCCCCAACTAGTCAGCCAACCGGCCAACTCCGCTAGGGTTCTAATCCGGACGGAAGAAAAAAACCACTTTATACGTCTCAGTGGGAAGTGATAGGGGGGGTGGGGGGGAGCCTACACAAGCGGTACCAGTTCGAAGTAGGAAAAGAGCAATCAATCCAGATACGCATACTCGGCCCCTGCAATTGCTAGTAATATTACCAGAAATCCAACCTCCCCCCACAATAGTTCCTTCGCCTGTACAATCCCTCCTTAATACGAGAATACAAAATTCCCCTCTCACAATCTCCCCCTCCACCCACCTCCGAGTGCCCAGGCCGGGATATGATTTGTCAGGCCCTTTCCGCGCTCGATCGAAGTAACATACTCGGAAAGGTAAGGGGCGGTGTTTATTTCCACAAGGCGGTATCCCCCGTGCCTTAAATGGTGCTAGGGTTTTACCGCTTCGTGAGACTGTAGTAGCGCTGCCACTCCTTTAAATTTATAGTCAGCGACACCCAAAGAGGCATACTTAGTAGCATACAAGAGCGATGTTCGGTCGCGATTTTCTGGCTTATCGGGATTGACATCTTCCCGTCCAAGTTGTATTTTCACCACTCCATCACGTCCATTCTGAGCGGCATGCGAGAGCGGTGTTCGGCCGTAATTATCTGGGTTGACCTCTTCTCGCTCGAGCAGTATTTTCACCACTCCCTCATGTCCACGCCGAGCCGCATGTGAGAGAGGTGTTAGGTTGTATTTATCAGGCTTGTCAGGGATGACCTCTTCCCGTTCAAGCAGTTTTCTAACCACCCCCTCATATCCATTACGAGCAGCCAAAGTAAACGGTACATTACCCGCAGAATCCACAAGGTTGATATTATAATATTCCATCTCGATTAAACCAGCTACAACCTCAACAATTCTGAAGAGCGATGCGCAGTGTAATCCACTAAACGGAGAGAGAGTACCGGAAGGCGAAAGGTATAAATTGTTTACTTGCGAGAGTAATTTAGTCGATACAGTGTCTACGGTAGTATCACGATGAACAAGAAACAACACAGTAGCTAATGGCTACTAAGGAAAAAAAAAACCCCCCATATTCTCATGCAAGCGCCGGTGAACAAGAAACAACACAGTAGCTAATGGCTACTAAGGAAAAAAAAAACCCTCATATTCTCATGCAAGCGGTGGTAGAATTAGCCCTATGAATCTAGAAAATCGGAGCTTATCAACTGCGAGATCACCAGCCGATGGCAGGTTGTAGGTATTTAACAACATATTAACCTCGACTTCTATCAATGGTTAGTAACTTTCACACAAGCAGGCAAGGAGTGCTTGTAGCTTACCGTCCAAAGCATCAATCGCGGCTTTAGTGGCGGGGAAGTTCGGAACCGGTTGATCGAACAGTGCTCTCAAGGCAAGCAGAGAGGACCACAGTGTTCGACAACAGCTATTCTCGAGGCAAGCCACCATATTAAAATTGCCGAACACAAAAGTTAGCTTGTACTCCGATACCAGAGTTGATCTGGTGAATGAGATTTTAGAGGGATGAGAATGACTCGGAGGTTTATAGGCCATATGCTCATGTAGTGGCATATATGTTAAAAGGGAATAAATTCCGTAAACACTTTAGAGATTATGATTGGCGGATTTTGATTTTTCCAAGATTCGGAATTTCTAACCTTGAATATTTGGTTATTGAGCCAGTTGCCAAACACAACTCTAGTGTTCACAGATTTTACCCCTGCCCCGAGTATTTCAATAACAAAAAAAAGAACAATATTCCACATACCTGATGTCCATATGGACAGTGATAGCATAGATGAGATTGTTGCTATAGTCAAAGCGATCATTGTAACAATTCAGGTGAAGGTCGACATCTCGCAGGTGAGTCTCAATTTGACCTAAACGGTTGTTGAGTAATTCAAAATGGTTGGCAACGGAACGGAAACATCGATCGACCGGAGCAACACAACGTTCCACAAGACCAACGTGATTGTCAATATTTGTAACAAACACATTCCCGTAGGTGTTTTGTTAAACGGGGAACCACTAATCGTAGTCCATATCAATATCTTTGACTATTACTATATTCTCATGGCAGGAAGGTCTTATCGTTATAAGACGGTAAGGTACTAAGTCCAATCGCTAGAGGACTAGGTGCTTGTATTCAAGCCATAGGTGTTCGCGTAAGAAGTAGAGTAATAGTATGGTATATCTTGCACCACGGGAAGGTCACTGTCAAAGGGCTTGGCCGTGCTCCAGGATCCAAGTGTTGTATTACTTAGATGGTTGCGTGAAGATCCTATCCCTTGGTTGGAACCAAGCCCCTTTTATCGGCATCTTCTCACAACCCTTACCCTGGTCACTTATCACCTCGCATTACATACCTCGATGACTCCTAGTGAGTCATAGTGTGAAATCCATCTGCTGACTCTCATGAGTCACTGCAAAACATACAGTTATCCGATCAAAACTCATAAAGCAAGTCCTGTGCTCGAATGAGTCACATGTGTGAAACCCATGACTCATAATGTGAGTCATGTGTGAAAGTCATTACATCATATGACGTCACCATCGTGAGTCATAAAAACATTAACCAATCATAACATATCGATGACTCGCAAGTGCGTAGTCATATGAGAACCATGAGTCAGGTAACGTCATAGCGTAAAACATAAACAGGAGATGACCAATAACTGATTAGTCCTGTGAAAACAAATTTAGCTAAGTCAAAATTTGTGACAATATTCATGAAACCTTGATCACAATTGTTAAAGCGGTTCTCAAGAGCCTGAAAACTACGATCAAAGGAACCAAAACGGCTGTTAATGGTTTGAAAGGGCTCATCAACTGCATTAAAGCGGCGATCGACCGCGTTGAAACATTGCTATAGTGTTCAAATGGTTGTCGATAGTTTGAAAACATTAATCGATGCAGTTGAAACACTGGTGTAGGGCAAACACAATCTCTGTCAAACGATTATCGATACTTTGTGAAACATTGTGGATAGCTTGTAAAATTTCATTGTTAAGATCGGGGACAGGCCTTCCGGACTCAGTCTGAACAAAGGTACATTCCAAGGAAATGTTTCTAGCCATCAGAGCGGTAGAAAAGTCAGAAAACTGGTTAACTGCCATTGATCCTGCTTGTATCCGGTTGGCTCTAGTGCCGGAATTTGTCTGCAGAGTGAATGTGAGAGTTAGTGAGCCTGCCAGCACCCAATTAAGTGTCAAAGGAATGTCTCACATGATGTGAAAAAAAAACAACCTTGCTCGGGGGAACAAGAGGACACTTAATCCAAAAGAAGAGATAGCAGCAAGTAGTGAGTATAACCTTGCGTTTGTCTTCTGGGAGGGTGGAGCTGTGGGTGTCGTTAGCTTAGTGTAGCGGGGACAGACACACCTTCTAGAAGAATGCACCCACTGCCAAGCCGTGGGGCATGGCTGTGACTTGCATTTGTATTTTCTCGTGTTATGGTTTTTCGCCAAGACCGGCCTTTGCCCAAGATTCGGCAGCCAACCCTTGCAAATGAGCACTCAGCCGCATTGTTATAGACCCCACCATCACCGCCATATTTGTCAAATTCATAAGTATTGGGAAATCTTGGCGCCAAGATATTACAGCCGGGGAAGTATATGGGAGGGTGATAAGTGGAGAGAAAAGAAGACGAAGAGAAGGAAACGATTAAATAAACATATAATTTAGGCCTGAAATTTGTTCCCCCCACTGATGGTAATACACCGTAGCATGATATCTGGTAATTTAACAATTTCATGATTGATTTCTTCAATCGTAATCTTTTCTCATTCTTCGCCTCCTGGACACTTGGCGCCAAGGCAACCGACCAGATTTCCCAATACTTCCATGGCCGACCCAACCACCAGCACCCCCTCACGTTTTGTCGCAAACACCGAAAGCGTGGAGGATGTGCTAAAGACGCAGACCGTCGGTCTTGTGCATCTAAGCGAATTCAAGAAGCGTCGCGTCAAACTAGCAGAATCGCGGGACCTCGAAGCAGCGGAAAATCTACAACTGATACGCACCGGCGGCGGGGGTGGGAGACTTGTCAGCTCGTCTCGGGAAGGCAGCAAGGCGCCCACTGGCAGCGGCGGCAAGAGAACTAAGAAGCTCAAGAAGGTGGTCAGAGGGAAATTATCATTTGCTGGGGAGGGTGATGGTGATGATGGCACACTTGATGGCAGTTGCTCTTCATCCGCCGACCCGACAAGGTCTAATAGTGAGGATAACAATAAGAGTGGCGAGGAGGACAAGGTGAAGAAGCGGAAGGTTAATCCAAAACTGGGGCTACCAGCTCCGGAGATCTTGACGAAGAATACACTTTTGTGGGAGGCGTAGGAACGTGAGACTTTGAGGAGGGAGTTTTTGGCTTTGTAGGAGAAGATTAAAAATAAAGAGATCAGTATTCCGTTTGTTTTTTATAATGGTAGGTGTTGTGCATGCTCCAATTTTTGAAGTTGACATACGGCTAACACCCACTAGGCACTAATGTTGCTCCGCCCACCGGAGAGGCAGTGACGATTAAGAATGGAGAGGCTGTATGGCTCTTTCTCGAACGTGCTAGGAGAATGTCCGGATGTAGGGAGTCGCTCAGGGTTTCGGTCGATGATTTACTGCTTGTTCGCGGTGAAGTGATAATACCTCACCTATTGCTTCCACCTCTTCCACCCTTTTCGCGATGACTAACTCGCTCGACAGCATTTTGAATTCTACTGTTTTATCGCCAATCGCACGATGGGGCCCAACGGATTATTTTTGATTTCCCTTCATCTCCATCGCCCGCCTCCCAAACTGGCGCTCCGAATCCCAATACACATGATCCTACAATAACAAAAGTGGTGGGTCGCCGCTGGTACGAACAGAATAAGCACATATTCCCCGCGAGCATATGGACGGAATTTGATCCCAATACAGATTACTCGAACATGGTGGGGTGGGATATGGATGGGAATGCATTCATTTTGGTTGAGCCTCCTTCTCGGCAATCTGCTCTGGCTGCTCTCGAGTTAGAGATGCTATAATGTACTATTAGAAGGCTCCTCTGAAAAATATGGTATGGTACTGTATATGATATTTACTTCAATTTTTCCTACCTTTCGCTTGTTTGGTAACATGGAATACGGGAGACTAATCGCTAACCCAGTTGTGCGTCGGGCGGGAGCTCCAATGATTTTGTCTACTTTTTCTAAAAAAAACTACCTATCTATTTATTATTCCTCTTCATCTTGGTTAGTCACTTGCGGTCGTCTTCTCTTTTCTTTGTTCTCTTCCAATTGTGCTTGTTAGTTATAGCTTTGCTGCGGAATTTGAAATAAATAAAAATCAGAAACTGATTCTCCTTTTTATATATCTGCATGTAATAAATTTGTATAAATTTTCATATTATTATTTCAGTTAATGAACATACCGACTTTGGCGGCAAAACTGGCTTTGGGACAATTCTTTTGAATGATAAGTTTATATCGGAAACTGCCCTGCCGAATCACGGCCAATGTAATCGATCACAAATTCACAACACCTGGAAAGAGAGAGTGTATTCTGGGTCATCTTAAAACAATACTCGTTCCATGTGGTGGGCAAGGTGCTCTCATACTCGCACAGTACTAGTACCCCAGAGCCAGATTCCTTGGGAAAAAGAAACATCATTTTTTATTCAGTTCTGTTTTCGCCTTTTCATCATACTGTACCAATTTATCAGGGCCTAGCCCTCTAGCTGCCTTCAGAGTGTTTTATAAGCTCTTAGTATCAGGTTATCTGAGCCGAGATACTACCCGTCGCGAATACTCTTTATAACTCTTATCATACCCCAAATCTGATATTCAGTTTACATAATCCGAGCTCTAACCCAGGGTGGATGACCCGACAGCCAGATGGGTGTGGCCCCTACCAACCCTGGGCCCTAACCGGTCGCGGAAGTCACAGAACTCACCCGCACTTCCAATACGACTCCCATGCAAGAAAGCAATTGGCGAAATTGGGTTTACCATAACCTCCCCGACTGAAAGAAACCAGCCATGACAAGTCAAATCTAGCCAAAAACGAAACGATACCGTTGGGGGTGGTTACGCTGAATCTATCTCAGCCGGTGGCACAAGTATGATATGATAAAACAACGGCGGTTGACCGAGATCAGAATTTATTATAACCCGGGATCCCAAAAAATTCTATCGAGTGATCAAACATGACTCCAGAGAAAATACCCTAGAGACGGACACAACAGGAAGGAGCAGGAGGCCAGGTTAAAACTCGGAAGAAAAAAATCGGTTTAGGGATGGATTGGGAGTGATTTGATTCTACCGACCACCCATCATGTTGATTGAGTCTGGGAGAAGTGGGATCGGTTTGTGAAAAACCCCTCGTGCACCTAAATTGCGTGGCCCTTCAGCAAATAAGAAAAAAATGAACTAAACCTCTGGGTTTGGACACGAAAAGGAGAGAACTAACATCTATACTAGAGCACCAAAAAGGAATAACTATATCTACTTTCAATTCTCTCTATTTATCGTGGGAACCGAACAAGATTTCCAATTATCTGGCCCCTTTCTAACCGGCCACGCATCTAATCCGCTTCCAGAGCGGTCTGCTACCACCCTAAATCGCCTGAATAACCGTAAACTTCCCTTTCCCCACCCTCAACAGCAGAACTTCTCCATCCACCAACCACTCCTCCTCCACCGTCGCCATCCCATCAGAAACCTTCTCATGCTTCAATCCAATATACATCCCGCCACCTTTGATAATATTCTCCGCAGCACCCCTCGTCTTAACAGCTCCTACCCGCCTGGCAAGCTTGGCGATCATCTCTCCAACAACCTCTGCTCTAGGTATCTTGACGACCCGGTCGCCCCACACCGAGACGATTTCTGCTGCCGAAAATGCCGCTTCTCCTTCTACCGGAAAGAGCAAATTTGTTACGAATTCCGCCTCCGAGGCCATCTGTACGCCGTGGACAAGGGTGACGGCTTCTTTTGCCAGGAGGCATCGAACGGTTCGGGATCCAGGGTTTGCAATATGAGCCTGAGTGACCGTGGCAATTTCGGGGAGAGGAAGCAAAGTGAACATTCGGAGGTAATTTTGGACGTGCGTATCAGGAAGGGTTGCGAAGAACTTGGGGTTATTAGCTTAAGGGCTCCTTTCACTACCGCAAAGAGGGTGGATGTACCTGGTAGAGCTCGAAGGGTGTGGTTAGATTCTCGTCGAGCCAGATGGCATTGCCGGCAGATTTGCCGATTTTCTTGCCAGACTCAGTAGTTAAGAGAGGAGATGTTAGACCGTAGGCTTCCGCGGCTTCGCCAGTAGAGCCGGGCTGGTATCTAGATATTAAGTCGATCCCTGCTGTGATGTTCCCGAACTGATCACTGCCCCCTATCTAGTCTATTGTAAGTACTCTCCAACCCCCCCCCAGAAATTCTGACGTACCTGGAGACGGCACTTGGCAGTTCGGTACAAGTGCCAAAAGTCATAGGATTGCAGTAATTGGTAAGTGAACTCGGAAAAGTTGATTCCATTCCCAGAGCTCATCCTGTCCTTGACGCTTTACATTGGAATTAGTAATGGGAGGTACAACATGGGTGGGCATTTAACCAACCTATCTCGAGCAAGCATACTACTGACTCGGATATGCCGACCCACTGTGGCGAGAAATTCCACCAACCCCAGTCCATCTAACCACTCTGAATTGGTTCTCAGCTCCCTCTTTCCAAAGTTTACCTCGTTATACCCTTTTGAAATCGCATACTCCCGGCCCCTCTCAAAGAACCTCTCAATCTGAGCCCATAAACCGTCGAAGGATTCTCCAAGTCTCCGTGATGCAATTGAGTCGCGCTCTGTAACTCTGCCGGAAGGATCCCCAACAGAAGCTGTAGATTTACCAACCTTGATAATCTATCAGCTTTGACCCCTGCGATACCGGGGAAGAGTGCCTATACCAACGCTATAACGTGGTGGCCATGGAGATAAAAATGCAGTAGATTTATGAGTGGAAGCAGATGTCCGACGTGTAATGAGGGGGCAGTAGCATCAACCCCAGCGTAGGCTACTATAGGACCTGATTCCACAAGCTTGTCGAGTTGGCCGGTAGAGCTATAAATCCCAAAGTATGTCAGACACATTTCTTCCCGAGAAACAAAAGCTAGCAGAGCTGCGCCCTTAGTGCACGAGCACCCTAAACGAGATTCCCATATAATGTTTCCCTAGGTAGCGAGCCTTAAGCACGGCAGGCAGCCATCAATTATCGGCCATTCTCTGGCGGGCTATATTGCACGGCTTTAAACCATAGTTTAGGGAATTTCGGAAGGCAGTGATAATGTGGTTACGAAGAGTTGTAGGGTAAGTCGTTTAGCGCTCAGAATGCTTACCTACCCTGTCACTTTCTGGACGAGACCTCGTTCCTCTAAATTCTTTACCAAAGATGAAGAGGATGAGTGGCTTAGTTGTAGTAATCTCTTTCCAGAAGAATACGGCAAGAGGGGATGCAGTAGCTTTCCTCTTGCACCTCCTCCACTGAGCAGAATTCCCGACAATGGTCGCATTCCTAACAGCTAATAGAGACGAAGCTTGGTGGGGCCGCTTAAATCGTATGAATCCTCGATCTCTTTTCGAAGGCGCTCCCCGGGATGGTAGAGCGATCGAAGAGACTCTTGATGATCTCCCAGTGAACCTGGTTGTTCGGGGTTGTGAGCTGTTGGTGTAACTTAGATGTCGGGGGAGGCGGTACCGGTATCCAAGTACAAGGTTCACACCTTAGAAAGAACAGAAAGAAACGGAGAGCAATCTCGCGCTTCCCAGTCCTTCTTGCCAAGGAGGATGTCGCCTTCTCATATGATACGACAAATACCCGCGACAGCCACTTAATATAATATCATACTAAGCGCTACATTACACACGTGAGGGTATGGGGAAACCTACAACCTAATTGCTCGCTCCTGGAGCTTAGGCATTTTTGAGATCTTATCAGATGATCCGATCGCCCTCTTGATCAGAGAGTCTCGGCAAAGGAAAAGAGCCCCAACTCGCCAAGCTCAGCACCGCCATCTGATGACGAAACCGGATCACGTGTTCTCATTCCCCATCTCCGTTTCCCCATTTTGCCCTGGCGGAAAAGAACCCGCTGAATTCCTCAGATTAACTGCAAACCCTTACATAAACAACAACAAAGAAGAGAGAGAGAGATCATGAGCTGGGCAGGTGGGTTCTAACGTCAAGCTCACAAGTCGGTGCTGATGAGCCATTTCAGGCTTTAAAAAAACGGTTAACCGGACTGCGGTCAAGGGGATGATAAGAGCTGGTAGGTTCCCGCTCATCCCACTCATCTCTTCAGCTTTCTCTAATCGATATCAGGCCAGATCGAAAAGACAAACGATCGCGATTATGAAGTTGAAGAGCGCCGGTTCAGAACTATGGAGGCCGCCGCGACAAAGCTACAGAAGGAGGCAAAGGGGTATCTGGATGCCTTGAGAGGTGCGATTTGATCATCATTTTACTTTGGAAATGCCGTCAGCTAACATTGAATTGCAGCCATGACTGCGTCTCAGATGAGGATTGCCGAGACGATCGATGCATTCTATGGTGATGCCGGAACCCGCGACGGGGTTAGCCGCTCGTACAAGCAAGCTGTTGAAGAGCTCGACGCCGAGACCATCAAGGCTCTGGATGGCCCTTACAGGACCACTGTTTTAGAGCCTATCTCTAGATTTTGTGCTTACTTCCCCGATATCAACGAATGTCCGAAACTCCTCCAAGACCCCCGTCCCCAGTCCAGAACTAATAAGCCCGTGCGTTAGGTATAAAAAAGAGAAATCATAAACTCCTTGATTACGACCAGATGCGGGCAAAGGTTAAGAAGCTAGTAGAGAAACCTGACAAAGATCCTGGAAAGCTGCCTAGAGCATGTTACCTTTCAGCCACTTCTGAGACTTAGCGCCGTACTAACGCGAATTGCAGACCGAGAAAGAGGCTCAGATGGCTCGCGATGTCTATGAATCTCTCAATGAACAGCTTACTACGGAATTGCCCCAGTTGATCGACCTCCGGGTACCCTATCTCGACCCTTCATTCGAGGCACTCGTGAAGATTCAACTTAGATGTAAGCCTCCCACCCTTGACGGCTCTCCACACGCGAATGATTGACCTCCTTGCTCCCCAGTCTGCGCAGAGGCATACTCCAGAATGGCCCAAGTCCAACAATACCTAGACCCGAGCACCAGGGAAAAATACGCGCAAGGCCACCTTGACCAAAGAGTAGAACAAGTTCTACAAGAAATACGTGATCTTAGCATTGCGGGTGCTACATAAATAGGGTTCGTTAGACGGGATATGTTGTGTTCTCCTTTGATTAGTTCATGTGGTATACCAGGAGCTAGTTGATACAAAGGAATTGACACTAGAAAAGAAAAATCAAAGCTTGAGCCCATGCAATTAGTGCGACTGGTGGTGTACGTAATTGCCCGGCCCTGGCAGCCCCAAACCAACATATATTATACAAGGTAAAGTAGAGAGTTCAAAATCTATCATTTCTACGTTTTCCCACCCACCCACCCGAACTCCGAGCAATCAGGAATAAAAAAGTGAAAACCCAGAAGTCAGAGAAAAAGGAGTAACATATCCCATACCTGCCGCTATTCACCCTCCCAGAAACACACGCAAATCCGTAATTCCCATCATTTGTACACCTTTGGCTTCCAACCCTTCTCTAGCTCCTCCGCCCTCCTCGCTTTCTCCCCGGCCTCTCGTACCTCACTCTCGATCCTCTCCCTCGCTCTCAAGATCTTACTCTGCAAGTAGAAACTCCCACCTTTCCCCGGCTCATTAACATCGAACAGCTTCTTAAACCGCCCCATCAGCATCGTCTCGTCGATCACCCCATTCTGTGGCGGCTTGACGTTGAGTATGCGGCAGGCTTCGTCAAGGGTCAATCCTGCGTGGGCTTTTAAAGTGGTATTTGCGCCGGTCCCGGCAGTAGCTTTGGCGTATTTTTGAGTCGCTTGTGCTTGTCGCCAGGCCTCCACAAAGGCGCGGCCGATGACCCGGGATCCTACGACGGCTATCTGGGTTATAATTCGGTGGGCCTATGATTGCGTTTAGCTTGTGGGCACGATTAGGATATGGGGAGGGCAGAAGCGGTACCATTTCGTATTGAGGGGTGAATAGTTGGTATAGAGGAACTGGTGTATTTGAAGGCAAAAAATTGGTTCGTCCGGAACATATGTTGATCAGGTGGGTACAGGCATAGGTTTCTTTTCAAGGTTTTCGGGGGGGCAGTGGGTAGGGTAACTTTATGCGGGGCAACCCACCAAGGAAAAAAATCAAATTATTAAACACAACATCGCCTCTTCCCTTTCACAACAACACCGGAAGCAATTGCGCTCCCAAAACCTCCCCAAGATGGCTGACGATGCGATGGTAGTCAACTTCGATATCAGCCCGGATGCCTTCACAATCGTAACCCCGAAGTTCAAAGGCGGCCGCTGGAAAGACCGATTGAAGGCAAAGAGGGCGGTCGAGCACCGCGCCAAGAAGAGGGCTATCGAAAGCGCCGAATTCAATATCGCACGAACCATCCCTGCCACCGCTCCCAAAACCTCAACAACAGCAGTAAAGCCCAGGAGCGGTGATGGAAAGCCCAAGCAGAAACCCACACCGCAGGCCGTCAAGTCAGGAGAGTTCGTATCCTCCTTATGGACCGGGAATCCCAAAACCGCGAGCGCTGGCGACAAAAGGGAAGAAGGGGCGGCGAATAAGCCATCGAATGCACCGTTAGCAGACGGATCTGCAACTTTCACAACACTAGGATTATCCCCCATACTCGCGAATCACCTTACGACAAAACTATCTCTAAAAGCGCCCACGGCCATCCAACGATCGGCAATCCCTAAACTAATGTCTACCGACAGCGACGCTTTCATCCAAGCAGAGACTGGATCGGGAAAAACATTGACTTATTTACTACCAATAGTGAACCGGATCATGAGCCTCTCCGTACCCCGTCCTTCTGTTCAGCAAGATGGTGAGAATGCGGCAAAGCAGACTAGACATTCAGGACTCTACGCCATTGTCCTCGCCCCGACCCGTGAATTGTGCCGGCAAATATCAACAGTTCTATCTACACTAATCCATTGTAAGAACGGCCCGCACTGGATCGTCCCGGGCGCTGTCAGCGGCGGTGAGAAGAAGAAGAGTGAGAAGGCACGGTTGAGGAAGGGGATTAATATACTCGTTGCTACCCCCGGGAGGTTATTGGATCACCTGGAGAATACGGAAAGCTTGGACGTTAGTCGAGTGAGGTGGGTTGTGCTCGATGAAGGTGACAGGCTTATGGAGTTGGGGTTTGAGGAGACAATTGGAAGCATCCTGGGCATTCTGGAAAAGAAGAGCAAGTTGCCGAAAAAAGGGGAGGAAGCAGTGGAGTGGAAGAGCGAAGCGGGGTTACCGAGGAGGAGGGTGTCGATGCTTTGTTCGGCAACCATGAAGACCAACGTACAGCGACTCGGCGATATCTCTTTGAAGGAGGCGCTATACATCAAGGCGGAGAAGGGATATGACGATGCGGGTGGGGGCAGTAAGAGTGGAGAGGAGGGGTTTCAGGCTCCGGCGCAGTTGAAACAGAGTTATGTTGTGGTTCCGGCAAAGTTGAGGTTAGTGGGGTTGAATGCGATACTTAAGAGGGCTCTTGTACGACAGACTGCCAGCCCAAAGATTATTGTTTTTTTCTCCTGCTCGGATTCGGTGGACTTTCACTTTCAAGTATTTTCCCGGTTGGACAGTTCAGGTACCGAGCCGCCAAAGCCCACCCCGAAACCCACGAAACCCTCGAAGAGCTCCGAAAAAGGCTCTGCAAACCCCCACGCTCCAGAAACCAAACCAGATCCCTCCGAAAAGCCAGCTAAACAGCCTCCACCAAACAATCCCGCAATCGCCAAAGCCCCACACCTCCACCCCACCGCCCTTCTCCACAAACTCCACGGCTCCCTCCCACAGCCAATCCGAACCTCCACCCTCCACTCCTTTGCACACACAACCTCCCCCTCCCTCCTCCTCTGCACCGACGTTGCTGCCCGTGGACTGGACCTCCCGAACGTCGACTTAATAATCCAATTCGACCCTCCGTTCTCCCGCGACGACCACCTCCACCGTATCGGCCGTACGGCGCGCGCAGGACGCGCTGGGCGGGCCATAATGTTCCTACTTCCGGGGCCAGAGGAAGGCTATGTCGATGCAGTGCTAAAAAAGTGCGGAAGCCCCATACACGCGGACGTGGACGAGGTGTTCAAGAAGGGCTTTGGGGGAGAAGGAGTGAACCACAAGAAGCGGGAGTGGGAAGATAAAGCGACAGAATGGCAGTTGGAAGTTGAGAGGTGGGTGTTGGCGGACAAAGCGGTGATGGACCTGGCAAAGAAAGCCTGGGGAAGCCATATCCGCGCGTATACCACCCACGTTGCCGCTGAGAAGGGGATGTTCAATCATAAAGCACTGCATTATGGACATTTAGCGAAGAGTTTTGGGATCAGGGATGCCCCGGGGGATATTAGAGTTCCCGGAGGTGGCGCAACTGGTGGCGGGAAAGGGAGGGGTAACACCACGGGTTCGGCGGCCACGGTTACCCCTGCCAAAGCGGGTGCGAAAAGAAGCTTGGATGCGGAAGACGCGCCGAGCGATGCCGGCCGAGAAGCGGTAAGGAAGATGCGGAAGGTTGCTTTTGGCATGCAGTTGAAGAAGGGGATGGCTTCGGAGTTTAATATCGGATGAGAGGGCCTCCTTCCGGGTAGATTTATTGTAGCTTTGTGTATTATAATTATGATATATACCTTCCTGTGAGCAAGTGGCCCAAAGCGCAGCTATGCTTTCTTGAATGGTATCGACCCTACTTTTTAAATTTTAGAACATCACATCATAAATTCCTCCAGTCTCTCCAAACCCAGATCATGGGGTATATAAGTATTAAAAGGTAAATGCATTATCAATGGATTAATGGTCCCGAAATTTATATCTTGCTCGACACGGTATGGTACAGTAGCTTACTACGCATAGGCATAAGTTAGCTTCCCAATTGCCCAAACCTGAGTTGTGGATGCCGTACCCCAGCCACCACTGGCATGATTATTATTTTTCATCGGCATGTTTTCAGACAACCATTCTTCGGCATGCCGGCGCACGGGAGCGACTCCCATCAGATGCTCCAAGGCAGTTTTTCCATTTTTCCATCTTTCATTTTTTCCATTTCTTCCCTCCTCCCCCGAAAGATGAATTACAGCCAACGGAACAGAATCGCAGAAAAGGGATTCCAAACGTGTCGGGAAAGTCACACAGCCCGACCAGCTCAGGGGCAGCTCCCGTCATCAAATAGGCGTGGAAGTGCTACCGGGGGGGGGTAGGTAAAAGGGTGGAATAGCACCGCCACGTTCCAATACGAAATGAGCGGCGGCCAATTTCTTTCTTCCTTTCTTCTTGCTGTATATTCGTAGGCCTTCTCGCGCATGTCTCTACAGGTATCGCACAAGTATCGTATCCGAAACGGGGAATCTCGGGGGAAAGCACCGTGGTTAAAGGCATACAACCAGTAACTTGCCAGGCAAAAAAACGCTTTGATAGGTCCTAAAGAGGGTGGACCTTGGGTTCTAGTTTAGGTAGGGTAACACCATTCTCAACAAGATATTCGAGCATTGTTCCTCAGGCAAAATAAATAAATAAATAAACAACAGGGGTGGAGGGATTCAGTCTCAAATAGTCTACCGTTCAATGATTCATAGCAATTAACTACCAACGATGAGTTTATTGTCTGCAGAATTCGTGATTTCTAAACCCTTTCCCCGGAAAGGTATCGCAACTCTAAGGTCATGGCAAACGCAAAGTCTTGGCAAATAACCAGCGCCACGTTCGCTTGTGTGTGTACCAGTGTCCGTACTCGGGGTTCCCGAATCTACTTCTGTGCTTAAATCTTATCACGAATGGGATTAGAGCGATTGACGTGAGAGGCATCCTTAGTCTGGACTGGAGGAGCTTGGTATGAATGTGAGGGTTCTCCTTAAACAGTTATATCACAATTCATAAGGAGAATCAGACGCGGACGGGGTGCTCGCTGTCCCAATACTGACTTTCACTTCCCGGGCGAGGGAGCTGCCAGGGGCGGGTGCGTGCATTAAGCATGCCTACTCGAGTACGAGTACCCGTCGTTCCGGTGTTGGAGGCTCAAAGTCAAAGACGGGTTTTTCCTGTTGCAACCTAGCTATCTACCGTTCTGCGTTCCAGAAACGAGTGAGCGTCCATGACGGACTAAGCCTCATTACTTAATCACTTGCCAGAGAACATCGTCATCGGACCACCCACCCTGCGTCTCGTTTCCAATCCGACAAAGACCTATCCTCACTTCTCGCACCACCCCCACCCACCACCACCTTTGACTGGCCAACCAACTCTCCCACCAGCTAACCCGTGATCGAACAACGAGCACCGCCCTCGGACATCTCGATTCAAAGGGATACAAGAGCTTCCCGAAAAAGCAAAACAGTCTTCTTCATTGGCATCTTCGGCTAACGCAATGTCTTCTTCATCTGCTTCAGCATCGCTTCTCTAGTAAGCTCTCCGCAACTAGCTAACGAACCCCCCCCAAAAAAAACTGACCACGGCCCGCTCACTTTACAGCGCATGCGTCGCCCACGGCACCACCATCCTCTCCGAATACTCCCCGAGCGGAACCGCATCCACAAACGCCTCATCCCTCGCCTCCCTTATCCTCCCTAAAATCACGCACGCGAGCCCACAGAAGCTCACCTACACCCATGGCCAGCACAACATTCACTACATCGCGACCGCCTCCTCGCAATCCATCCCGTTGGGTTTGACCTTCCTGGTCATCTCCACGGCCCTGATTGGGCGCAAACTACCCTTTGGCTACCTCCTCGAGATCCAGCGCCTCTTCACGAGCAAGTACCCGGCCAGCACCATCGCCGACGCCCCCCCCTACGGATGCGCCGAGTTTAATTCCACGCTCGCCGCCACTATGCGGCAGTTCGAGGCCGGTGGCGAGAACGAGGACGTCGTCGCCAAAGCTCAGAGGGAGATTGAGAGCGCACGCGGCATCATGACGGAGAATATCGAGAGGGTGCTCGAGAGGGGGGAGAGGATCGATTTGCTCGTCGACAAGACTGCCGGATTGCAGAGTGGGGCTATGGAATTTAGGGTTCGGAGTCGCGGGCTGAGGAGGAGAATGTGGTGGAAGAACACCAAGGTTTGTCTTTACGGTTTATTGGACACTTGGGACGGAGGATGGAGCGCTGACGGGAAATAGTTGATGATATTGCTGGTGTTTGTGGTTATATTCTTGGTTTACTTGTTTGTTGGAATGGGATGTGGGCTCCCGGGTTCGTTCCCCCTTGTCTCGCTACTGGAATTGATGAACCGCGCTAATGTATCTCCAGGCTGGTCCCACTGCGTTGGCTAATCTGCCCGCGAAGCCCGCAAACATAGACGCCAATACCGTTAAAATTCCAAGACCACCGATGAGGTTAATTATAAGCTGCCACGAAACGAAACGCGAAGAAAAAGGACTCTCGGAACCCAACAGACTGTGCCCTTCGTTGGAGGATTGTTGGTTTTTCTTTTCTCTTTTTAATCAGCTCTTGATATGGCTTATTTCACGGTTTCCTTTGTGCGTTGATTTCTTTCTTTTAAATCTCTTCTTTTACTGGGGCTCTCGGGATTTCTCTTTGCTTTTCCTATTTCGTTTTTGCTTCTTAAATTCCTCGGGACACTGTTCTTACAAAACTCATGCATGTGTTGCTACTCAACTGTACCGGGGTCAACCAACCAGATGTCAGCTGGAGCTAGACAGACAGACAGGTCTTGGGCTTTCCCTCTTTTTTTTCGTTTCTCTTTTGTTTCGCTGTTCCCCACTTAAACTCGTCTCTACTCTTTGGCCTTATTTTTATCTATTTATTACTTGTCGGTCCGGCGAATAACATGGATTTCATCTCTTAATCGCTTTGCACAAAAGCTCTCTCGATTCTGTGTTGTGTTTGGATGATGCCGGACGTTACCATATCCTGGACGGTTGATATCATCTTATGTTGCACCTGCAAGGTACAGTACTAGTACAGTATCGTGCAAGGCGCCTAAAGCGTGTGCCATACTGTGGGAGAGTGAGAAGTTGAATTCATAATCTTACTACCAATTCCGGGGGTCGGGCATGTGTATCTGGATCGGTTACTCTTTTTCTTATGTACTCGTATAGGCAAGGGTTGCGTAGGCTCTCCACCCTTCTCAATGGCTTTCCACACAGAGGGCTATGGGGCGCTTTTTCTTCCACTTGGGCACTCGGCTGGCGGCTTTTGGTGAGTTTGCGCCAAGTTGCTGTTCTGGTATTGTATTGCATAGTATCGTACGCTGCACAAACCCACCATTTTAAACCCGAATCCCGTGCCACCAGTGCACGAAAGCGGAGAGAGAACATCTGATAAAAGTGATTCTCCGGATTCCTCCGGACGGGATAGTCAAGTCCCTTAAATACATCATCATCATCATCAAAGACCCCCCCAGAAGCGTGCCACATATATACACCCCCCTCGACACCACCCATCGCAGCGCCGGACCACCCCAATCAATCAACCAACCAATCAATCCATCAATCCGCAAAATGCGAGTGATCCCCCATGAATTCAGAACGAGACGCCAACCTCATTCCCAACATCCTCCCAAGAACACACGCTCTCCCGCGCCCTAAACTTCCACAACTCCCAGCCCCCCGCCTCGCCTCCCGTGCCCGTAGCCATAGCCGCCCTGACCTGCGCCGCGAGTTTCGCCAACGGATCGCACACCTTTGCATGCTTTTCCAGAAACAGCATTCTCACTCCTCCCCTTTTCCCGGAGGCTGAAGATGAAGATGAGGCGGGGGTTGTTGCGTTGAGGAGGACCCAGTCGACCAGTTCGTTGACGGCGAAGCCGTCCAGGTCCTCGATGGTGTTCCACGGCAGGAGGTTGAGTTCCGAGAGCTTGCGGTAGATGCTGGAGAAGATTAGGGCGTCGCAGCGGGGGTCCGGGGGCGAGAAGGCGCACTGGTGGGGGGATGGTGGCGAGGGGGTGGTGGAGGAAGAAGAAGAAGAAGAAGAATGGGAGGGTTGGTAGCGGTTGAAGAGGGTAGTGAAGACAAGTTTTATGTGCGTGAGGAGGTGAGCGCGGTGGGTTAATATCGCTTCTGCAAATAACAATCATAATTATTATGGTTGGTTTTCGGGGAAGACAGGAGGGGGCAGACTATATCATACTTAACACAGTCTCCGGCAGAAACTCCCCAAACCCGCCTCCACCACCTCCTCCCCCGCCCTTCCTCTCCCTGAAGACGGGAACCCGATCCATGCCACCCCCAACCCTCTGGACGCACACCTCCACCACGGCCCTCGCGAGCAGCTTTGCGAAAATCTCCTCCACGCCCCACACCCACGCCACGAAGAGCCACTCCTCGAAGCCCGGCTTCTCCGCCCTGGCCGTCCAGGCCTTCATCCACCTGTCGCCGTACATGCTCGTCGCGTGCGAGCAGTCGTACTTGTCCACCACGACGGCCATCTTGACCAGCTGCCTGAATGTCAGTGACTGGGGGACGGACGGGTGATTGTGCAGGGCTTTCAGCAGGATGCAGAGCGCCACGGGGTCGTCGTCGTGGAGCTTTAGCACGAATGGCTCCGTCGAAGAGGAGGAGGAAGAAGAGGAGGAAGGGGAGGAGGGGGAAATGTTGAAGCGCTGGGCTTCGGAGAAGGGGGAGGTGGGGCTCAGCATTGCCGAGAAGACCTTCGACGTGGTGATTAGCACGCTCGCGGAGGCTCTGTAGTGCAGTGTTTGCGTGGGTGTGAGCAGGCGGAGGAGTATGTCCCCCACCGGGGAGATTATTATTATCGTCTCGCGGGGGGGTGGTAGTGGTGGGGTTGTTGTCGGTGTTGTCGTCGTCGTCGTCATCCTTATTATCGCCGTGGTGGTGGTGGTGGTGGCGGCAGCGGCTTTTTCCCGGGGCGGGGAGCGGGGTGGTATTGGTTGGGACATTGTCGATGCTTTTCGGTTTCCTAACAATTGAAGAGGGTCGGGGGTTGTATTCGGGTTTTCATTAAATTTTGGATTTTTTTTGTTGTTGCTATGATATGTACGTTGCTTTGAGTCAATGGTGAGTGAGGGTTCTTGTGGGGTTTGTTGCCTAGGATTCATGAGTCGTCATTCGTCGTCGTGCAAAAGTGCCCCCCTTCGAGGTGGAATGTAGCCGATTGGGTTACAGTATCGTATCAGCCTCCCATCTCGGGAACTTTGCCCGGAATCGGGGAGACGGCGCCGAGAAAAAAACCATTATTAAGCTACCATAGCATGTTGCACAACTATGCTCTCTTATCATACTCGAACCCAAGCGAAAAGTTCCCTACTTGTTCACGGGAGGAAGCATCTCGGGGGACATTCGGGAGTAACCTCTGATAGCAACCGCTCGGCTATTCCGCGATGATAGAAGGGCATTGAAAATATTAGTTCGGGGACGGACAAAGAAAGGCCTTCAATCGCTCGCATAATATTATAACCCCGTAGGTCCCTTGATTTTGTTTTTTTTTAGCGATCAATTTCTAATAAGTCCCATTTCGGAATTTCACAGCTGAAACTAGTTATGGAAATGGCTCACTGGGTAATTAAGCTGTAAGAGGTTTTTTTCCTTTCCTTTTTCATAGCAAGATGAGCATGCTTGCTGAGATACATAATTACACAGGATCGCTAAGCCGGTTGTAATGTATTATAACTAATACCAGGCGGGAGCTCCAATTATTATTATTATTTTTATTTCCTTTTTTTAAAAACCTACCTATCTACCGGTATCTATTATAGCTTTGAGGCCGAATTTGAAAATCATGGCATTTCCTGTACAGTATCATACAACGTTTAGGAGAGTGCACAAACGATGACATCTTCTCCCGGATCTTTCCTTCGGAGGGGGGTTTTTTTTTTTGCCTCCATCTGGCATGGGAAAGGAAGGTTTTTTCACCAATTATATCGCCCTGGCTAAAGTAATGGCTCGAGGGGGGGGGGGGGGGTTTGGTTCCTGCTTTGTTTTTTTAAGAAAAGAAGTGGACATGCTGACTAGGACACTGGAGGATAAACTTGGGTGAAGGGGAGAAGGAGATGTGCAGGTGAGAATTTGGTATTCCAGTAATTGAGGAGGGGATGTATGGAGGGAGGGAGGGAGGGAGGGCGCGGGACGAGGGAACCACCGTGGAGAAAAAGTTGAATTCATGATACTACTATGATACTAGCAATTGCGGGGGGGCCTAGTGTGAGTATCTGGATTAATTGCTCTCTCTCCCCCGTCACCTTCCAACTGCGGTTGTGGGGTGTTTTCTTCTTCTTCCTTTATCATATGAATCTTGCCAATTCGGCCAAGAGCGCCCGGTAAGTTCTTAATATTCTACCCTTTTAATCTTGTACAGTACTGTACATAGCCTAACTCATTGGGTCGTGCGTCAAGCAAGAGTACCAGGATTTTATACAAAAAGGATGATTTGGTTGCACTAGAGTAGAAAAACTCGAATAATTGAACCGTGTGCTGTAAAGTCAAGAATTTCCTTCGCGGGAACCGGGGGCAAAAAAAAACACGGCAAAAACACCACCCTTTTCCACCTTCAGACGTAGAAGAAAAAAGCAAAAGTTTATTTACCTTACCGAGAGAGGAAAGTCCAACGACATAGTACACGGCGCAATTATTCAAGTTTCTACGGGTATAATATTTGAAAAGAGAGCCAAGTATCGGAAGTGCTATCCTTGTTTCATAGGACTAATTCTAGCAACGCTGATTTCCAGATTTCAGAACTAAAATTTCCTAGTGGAATGAGGGTTTGCTGGGTAAGTTTTAGGAGGTGCCTTCCCGTGCTTTTTTACTACATTAATATTTAGTGAAAGGCGAGGATGCTACAGGTATTAGACCACTTTTACCTAACTTACTTGTCTCAGGCAACAAGTACTCGAGTATCCGGAAAATACGAGTAGGGAATTAGTGATAAATGGCACGGATCTTTTGCCATATATTTGGCGAACCCCTGTTGCCGAAAGCTTCCTGGCCTGGGACATGTACAATCTGGGGATCTGCAAGTTTGGGGAACTGCTAGTCCTGCAGTCCAAATTGTAATTTTGAGTAACCTGAGGTCTTCGCTCAACAGTCTGCCACCTCTCCCTCACCCCCGCTCTTCCATCCATATCAAGCATAAGGATTATCAAAATTTGAATCCCCTGCTCAGGAATTTCCCCAGTTCATTGAAGTTGAAGTTGTAAAGTTGTTGTCTAGATAAAAGTTTTAATTTCGCAGATATCGCGAATGTGCTACAAGAACAAGAGTGGAGTGGGGCAAAACAAAAAGTACCGATTTCCTTCCCATTAACCCTCGTTCGGTATCATCGAACAGCTAACTACAAGTCCCAGCAGTATCGTCTCGCCAAGTCTGCTGAAATGCCATCAATACCGGCCATTTGGGTAATTCCGGTCCGCCTTCTGCCTTCTGCCTTCTGCCTTCCTCCCTCCATCTTGGTTCCCTGCCTCCCTGCACCCACCAGCTTCCAAAAGCCTCAAGAGCTTTTATAAGCCTTGGTGATCTTTGACCCAGGCTGGATTTCAGGTATTAAACTAACAGCATCGGTTTCGAACGGCTGGCGATCTTCCGAAAAAGTGGCCTGGAAGAGGCTGGTGGGAACTTGAGCGAAGTCGTCTTGGCTGATCTCGTCCCATTTTTCGGGAGATATCGGTGTGCTTGCTACCATTGTCGCACGTCTATTAATCATTTTGACCATTGCTTTAGATTCTGGTACCTTTAGTAAACATACACGAGGTGCAGAGGAGAGGAGTAAATACCAAGATACGGTTTGGCAGTATCGTGTGTGATACCATAGAGCTCATGAAATGTATGAGTGTCATCAATATGGCCATGGCTTATCATAACAACATCTGCCATGATGTCACCACCTTGGGCATCGTGGTTTCCAATGTCTATGACATTCTTGTCGCCATCTACAGGTTTCCCGGCCTTGCATTTCCTGTAGTTGGTGAAAAAGTGGTACAGTAATGCTATTGCTGTTGGTTGTAGAGGCTGCATAGTCAACTTCCAGTCTTCCCAAATTTGTCTTTTTTTGCGAAAGTCCTCCATGGTCTCTTTAACGTGTGCCATGGTCTCCTCAAACTTCTGGTCAAATACTTTGAACCTCAGTTGTGACTTATCAAAGGAGTCCTGAAAATTCTCCATGAAACATAAGCCTCTGTTGTTGGCATATATGTACCGAGGGCGCTTCAAACCAGCAAGGCGGTGTTTCGGTATATTCATTGTGGGTGCAATGAGTCCCCTGACCGGAAACATAATCTCGTCCTCGGTATTCTCGTCTCTTGTGACTTCACAAATGATAAGAGCGCTAATTCTCTCTGGTACAAGGGGCTGTAGAAGGAGAATTGGTGGGGGATATGGGGTGATGGCCACAGGCGGTTGCGGAATCTGAGGAGACAGGGAGTGAATTGTGCAAGAGAACTGCGGGGGAAATGCGGTTTGAGCTAAACAAAAGTACGGAGGGGACGAAATCCTATTCTGGTTAGCTTCCAACCCATTTTAGGCAAGAGGCTTGGCAAGTTACCGGAAGTGGTGATAGGGGAAATGGAGATTGTTGAGTGATTGATTTAGGGATAGACATATTTTTTTGGTTAGAAGAGAGATCTCTGGAGTGAGAGATATATCTGGCGGGAGAGAGATCTCTGGAGAAACAAAGAGAAGTAAATTCACTTATGTGGGGAGCCTACCAATAGGCACATTTTCAGCATAGCACTGCAGAACCTATTGACTTGAATATTTGACATTCAGGCTATCATACATCAACAAGCTTCACTACACACTCATTATATGCGTACTAGGTCCCTATGCCATCACCCGCTTTGTGGTTGACAAGAATGTTTGACTGAGTGGAAGCCATTGGCACCGGCGTTTCCTGCAAGCATACAAAATCCTTAGATGGACCAATTTGAGATCGGAGCCCGTCATTTAGTTCTAACTGGATGTCCTCTTCTCTTATGATAGATCGCCACCCTCCTGGTGCAGCATGCCGCAACACCAGTGCAGGACACTAACGAGGGCGAGTGGTAATGCATGAGGAGAACAACACCTTCCGGGAAACTTTCAATCTATGTTATGTAAACAGGCGTTACAGGCGAGAGAGATAAGACTAAGGACCTTAGCTTAGGTAAGTTAACAAGACTATCAAATGGAGATAAAAAGCTAGTAAAACCGCTGGGATATCCCATGCCCAACCCGGACATTGCAATTCCCACCCGGCGATTACCCCTACCCACCACATGGGATCCCTAAATCAAACGTTGCAATCACCGTTATACGCAGCAGCCAGTCTCATTGCTATTCGTCTTCTTCATAAGAGTAGTTGCAGGACTAACTCCCGGTGGAACGACCCATCTCCAGTGACCCCGCCTTCCCACTTTCCCACCAATCAGCCATCCATAGACACTGAATTCGCAGCCTTCAACGTTATATTTCTTGTGCCGTTTCAAGTGTGTTTTCCTCTCTACCACGGGAGTGAGACAGACCGCCGAGAGGAGTTGTCAAGGAGAAAGAAGTCCAGCCAAAGGCTGGGATGACAATTGCGAGTTGTACGTTTACGGCGGGAATGTCGGGTTTGTTGACGATCCTGTAACTCGGAACTGTAATATTGAATGTGGAGCGGGGGATAACGAGTGGGGGAGGTGGGAAACTCACGAAGTAACGCTCTGCAAAATCAGCCCACCGAGCAGCATCACTGCAGCCAACGCCCCTCTAGCGGTAACCTTCTTAAAGATGGGGCGGGGCGCATAGGAATAACCTGCACGCAGGAAATGGCAGTAGCAATCCATGCAGCCATAAATGCTTCCAGGCTCGGATGGGTGCATAGAAGCTAGCCCTCTTGGGGTAGATGCCCCCCAGGGCAACTGGTTGCCACTTGCAATCGCCGCCAATTTCGGTTGGCGCATTCGGGGCGCTAGCACCTCTCGCAACTGCGCGCCTTAACGCGTCGCTTGGTCAGAATAAGCGTAGGAACAGAACTTCAATCGCAGGTATCATACCAAATCCAGCCCGGACAAACAAGTGCATCTTAATCGCACGCACTCTAATCAGGCTTGGAGGTTGTTCCTCGAGTCAGTCCATCTCACCATAGTACCGCGGTAAGTCCAAACCCAATTCATACGACAGAATACCGAAAAGAAACGCGAAGAGAATCAAAGAAAAGAGGCTATGGATTTCACTCTTCTCCACCACTCTAATTCAGCAGTAGATGGAACAGTACGGTACCATGGGTCCCTCAACCCCCCTAACCTATATTCGATCATCCGTCGTATCTGAGTGGAATGGCTCTGCCCCGGATATTCCATGATGCCTTCTCATAGCGATTAAGAAAGAGTTCTGTTATTTGTTCGCCGACTTTAGGTACAGCATCCGGAGACGTTTGTCCAATTTCGCCAGTCATGCTAATGGTCGGTTGGCCATTCAGTGGCGCTGCTGCAGCTTTTACCTAGGGGCCTTGTAGTTCCTAAACACCTTCTATAGCATCCTTTTTTGGTGGCTTCTCTGTTAATACCTTTCATGCCAGGGAATTGATAGCGAGGCAAGTCAGACTAATGGGTGGTATCAAAAGCCTCCATGTCAAGCTACCCCACCCTCCGCACTGCATCCTCTAAATAGGTTCTCACACCATCGATTACGCGGTATGCTTTATGGTAGCTAGTCCTTTATGATAGTTACGGTTTATGTAAATTTGGTAGAAATTGTTGGAAGAATCATAGCACTATCGCAGGCCACATGTCCTTCCATTCAAAAGACCCTCTCAGGAGTTTATCTAAATTTACCATTCAGGTTGCCGAAAAGAATTGGGGAGAGGAAATACGAAGATTTATTGACCTTACTGAGAGAGGAAAGTCCAACGACGTAGCAGACGGTTCAATTATTCAAGTTTCTACGGTATTTGAAAAGAGAGCCAGGTATCGGAAATGCATTCCTTGTTTTATGGGACCAATTCTAGCAACTCCTATTTCCAAATTTCAGAACGAACATTTCCTAGTAGAACGAGGGTTTGCTGGGTAAGTTGTAGGATTGGCCTCGCCCCTCTTTTTTGCTATGATAAATATTTGGTGAAAGGCGAGGATGCTACTGGTATTAGACCATTTTTACCTAACTTACTTGTCTCGGGCAACAAGTACTCGAGTATCCGGAAAATAGAAGTGGTGCATTAGTTATATATAGCAGGGATATTTTTCCAGACATTTTGGGAACCCCTGTTTCCTAAAATTTTCTTTCCTGGGACGAGTTCTATCTGCAGGTCATGGAGTCCAAATTGAAATTTTAAGTAACCAGAAGTCTTCGCTCAAAAATGTGCCAGCTCTCTTGCACCCGCTCTCTGCCATCCATATTGAGCATAAGGATTATCAAAATTTGAATCCGCTACTGAGGAATTTCTCCAGATGATTGAAATAGAATTTCTAAAATTGTTGTCTGGATGAAAGTTTTCAATCTCGCAGATATCACAAATCTGCTACAAGAACAAGAGTGGAGTGGTGTAAAACAAAGGGGTACAGATTTCCTCCCAATTGACCCTCTTCCTGTATCATGGAAAGGCTAACTACAGGTCCCAGCAGTATCTTCTCACCAAGTCCGCTCAAATGCCATCAATACCCGGACCATGTGCGTAAGCCCCTTCACCCTTCCGGCTCCCCGGCTCCCCTCCCTCCATCTTCATTCTCCATCTCCCGGCACACACCAGCTTCCCAAAATCTCAACACCTTTTATATGCGTTTATGATTCTTTGCCAGGCCTGCCTCGCAGGGGTTGAATATTGCGTATGCTTTTCAAACCACTCGGGCTCTGTAGTACTGGCTAGGTCAAACCAGTGGAGAACATGATCAAACTCTTTTTGGAGGTTATCGTCATGCTTTTCAAACCACTCGCGCTCTGTGGTACTGGCTAGGTCAAACCAGTGGAGAACATGATCAAAGTCTTTTTGGAGGTTATCGTCCCATTTCTTGCAAGATTTGTGCATACTTAAGAACGTTGTCGCACGTGTATTAATCATTTTGACCATTGCTTTAGATTCTGCCAGTGGTACCTTTAGTAAACATAAAAGAGCTGCAGAGGAGAGGAGTAAATACCAAGATAAGGTTTGGCAGTATCATGTGTGATACCGTAGATCTCATGAAATGTATGAGGGTGATCCATATGGCCGTGTCTTATCAGAGCATAATCTATCATGATGTTACCACCTTGAAGATCCTCATTTCCAGTGTTCATGTCCTCCATGTCACCATCCACAGGTTTCCCTCCGTTCCATTTCCTGTAGTTGGCGAAAAAGCGACAGCATATTCCAATCGCAGTTGGTTGTAGAGGCTGCATGGTCGACTTCCCGTCTTCAATCTGCTGCAACCTTTCTTCTAATGCTTTGATCCTCCGTTGTAAATCATTAAAAAGGGCCTCGACATTCTCTTTAAAACATAATCCTCTCTTGTTGGCATATATGTACTGAGAGCTCTTCAAACCACCAAAGCGGTGTTTCTCTACCTTCATTGTGGCTGCAATTAGTCCCCTGACCGAAAACATAATCTCGTCCTCAGTATTCTCGTCTCTTGTGACTTCACAAGTGATAAGAGCCCTGATTCTGTCGGTCACAAGAGGCTGTAGAGGGAGAATCGGTGGGGAATATGTGAGGATGGCCACAGGTGGTTGCAGGATCTGAGGAGACTTGGAGTGAATTGCGGAAGAGAACTGTGGGTGGAAATGTGGTTTGAGCTGGACAAAAATACTGAGCGGATGAAATCCTATTCTGGTTAGCTTCCAACCCATTTTAGGCAAGAGGGTTGGCGGGTTACTGGAAGCGGTGCTAAGGCTTTGATTTCCTTAGGGTTGGGGGAGGTGGGATAAAGGAAATACAACAATGCTGATAGGGGAAATGGAGGTTGTTGAGTGATTGATTCAGGGATGGACACTTTTTTTTGGTCAGGAGAGAGATCTCTAGAGATGGAGATATATCTGGCGGGAGAGAGATCTCTGGAAAAACAAAGAGAAGTAAATTTACTTATGTCGGGGGCCTACGAATAGGCACTATTTTCAGCATAGCACTGCAGAACCGATTGGCTTGGGTTTTTGACATTCAGGCAATCATATGGCAACAAGCTTCACTACACACATATTATATAAATACTAGGTCCCTACGCCATCAACCACTTCGTGAATGCCAAGAATGTTTGACAGAGGTGAAGCCATTCGCACCAGTGTTTCCTGGAAGAATACAAAATCCTTAGATGGACCAATTTGAGATCGGAGCCCGTCATCTAGTTCTAACCGGATGTCCTCTTCCCTTATGATAGATCACAACCCTCATGGTGCAGAATGCTGAAATATGAGTGCAGGACACCAAACAGGGCAAGTGCTAATACATGAGGAGAACGACACCTTCCGGGAAACTTTCGAACTATGTTAGGTAATCAGGCGAGAGAAACAAGACTAAGGGCCTTAGCATTGGTAAGCTAACAAGACTATTAGAGATAAAATGGTAGTCGAACCGCTGGGATATCCCATGCCCAACCCGGACATTGAAATTCCCACCCGGCGATTACCCCGACCCACCTCATGGGATCCCTAAATCAAACGTCGCAATCAGCGTTATATCCAGCAGCCAGTCTCATTGCTAATTGTCTTCTTCATAAGACTAGTTGCAGGACTGACACCCGGTGGAGCGACCCCTCTCCAATCACCCCGCCTTCCCACTTTCCCACCAATCAGCCATCACTCCCACCGCTGCCACTGCTGTCATGGGCACTGGTAGCCGCATTCTTGCACACACTCACATCCGAAGGGCCAGTCCTTCCACCGGTGCTCATAGACGCTGCATTCGCAGCCTTCAGCGTTATATTTCTTGAGCCGTTTCGAGTGTGTGTTTTCCCTCACTACCACGAGAGTGAGACCGACCGCCGAGGGGAGTTGTCAGGGAGAAAGAAGTCTAGCGAAAGGCCGGGATGACAATTACGAGTTGTATGTTTACGGCGGCCATGTCGGGTTTGTTGACAAGTCTTGCTACAGCGGTCCTGTAAATCTGAACTGTACTCGAGTAATATTGAATGTGGAGCGGGGGATGAAGAGTGGGGGAGGTGGGAAACTCAAGGGGTAACGCTCTGCAAAATCAGCCCACCCCGCAGTATCACTGCAGCCAACGCTGCCCCTGTAGCGGTAACCTTCTTGAAGACGGGGCGGGGCGCATAGGAATAGCCAGCACGCAGGAAATCGCAGTACTCGCAAACGCACCACGTTTGTGAACACAACTGCTATTGCATACACCAAAATCATGAGGCTCCGGCCCATTTTTTGCCCGTATGCAATAACAGTTGTGTTCACAAACGTCATACGTTTGCAAGTACCAATCAAGGCAGCCCTAAATGCTTCCAGGCTCGGATGGGTGCATAGAAGCTAGCCCTCTTGGCGTCGATGCCCCAGGGCAACTGGTTGCCACTTGCAAGGGATCGTCGCCAATTTCGGTTGGCGCATTCGGGGCGCTGGCACCTGTCGCAACTGCACCCATAACGCATCGCTTGGTCAGAATAAGCATAGGAACACAACTTCAATACCAGGTATCCTATCAAATCCAGTCCCGGCAAACAAGGGCATCTTAACCGCACGCACTCTAATCAGGCCTGGGAGTTGTTCCTCGAGTCAGTCCATCTCACCATAGTACCGCGGTAAGTCCAAACCCAATTCATACGACAGAATACCGAAAAGAAACACGAAGAGGATGAAAGAAAAGAAGCTATGGATTTCACTCTTCTCCGCTACTCTAATTTTAGTAGTAGATGGAACAGTACGGTACCATGGGTCCCCCCCCTAACCTATATTCGAGCATCCGTCGTATCTGGGTGGAATGACTCTGCCCCGGATATTCCTTGATACCTTCTAATAGCGTGTAAGAAAGAGTTCGGTTATTTGTTCGCCCACTTTAGGTACTGTACACCATCCAGAGACGTTTGCCCGATTTCGCCAGTCATGCTAATGGTCGGTTGGCCATTCAGTGGCGCTGTCGCAGCTTTTACCTAGGGGTCTTGTAGTCCCTAAATACCTTCTATAGCATACCTCCTTGGTGGCTTCTCTGTTAATACGTTTCATGCCAGGGAATTGATAGCGAGGCAAGTCAAACTAATGGGTGATATCAAAAGCCTCCATGTCAAGCTCCCCCATCCTCTGCACTGCATCTTCTAAATAGGTTCTCACACCATCGATTACGCGATATACTTTATAGTAGCCAGTCCTTTATGATAGTTACGGTTTATGTAAAGTTGATAGAAATTGTTGGAAGAATCATAGCACTATCGTAGGCTGCATATTTTCCATTTAAAAGACACTCCATGGAGTTTATCTAAATTTACCATTCAGGTTGGCGAAAAGAATTAAAAAACAAAAATACCGAGATTTATTGACTTTACTGAGAGAGGAAGGTCCAACGACATATCACACAGCTCACTTATTCTGGTTTCTACGGTATTTGGAAAGAGAGCCAAGTATCGGAAATGCTTTCCATGTTTTTGTTTTTCATAACACCAATTCTAGCAAGCTCCTATTTCTGAATTTCAGAACTAACATTGCCTAGGAGAACAAGAGCTTGCGCGGTAAGTTTTAGGATGTGACTCCACCCGCCTTTCTTTGTACATATTTGGTGAAAGGCGAGGATACTACCGATATTAAACCTCCTTTACCTAACTTACTTGTCCCAGGCAACAATTACTGGAGTATCCGGAAAATACGAGGGGTGAATTAGTGATATATGGAATGGATTTTTTGACATGTCTTTTGCGCACCCTTGTTTCGAAAAGCTTTCTTGCCTGGGACAAGTGCTATGTACAGTACTCTAGGAATCTGCGGGTCATGCAGTCCAAATTGAAATTTTGTGTAACATGGCGTCTTCGCTCAAATATCTGCCGCCTATACCAACTGTGAGGATTTTCAAAATTTGAATCCCCCGCTGCGGGAATTTCCAGGCTGGTTGAAATTGCATGGCTATGATCGTTGTGATGAGGCAAGTTTTCAATCTCGGAGATATCGCGAATCTGCTACAAGAACAAGAGTGGGGAAGTGCCAAACAAAAAGTACAAATTTCCTCCCCATTGAGCATGTGTCGGTATCATGGCAAGGCTAACTCCAAGTCCCAGCAGTATCTTCTCACCAAGTCCGATAAAATGCCATCAATACCCGGCCATCTGTGTAATTACCTTCCTCCTTTGGGCTTTCACGGTCCCTTCCCTCCAGATTCGTTCCCCTCTCCTAGCACTCACGAGCTTCCCAAAGCCTCAACCACCTTGTATACGTTGATGATTCTTCACTAGGGCTTCCTTTTGGGTGTTGAACTCTTGCTATCATTTTCAAACCGCTCGCGATCTTCCGGACTGGCCTGGTCAAACCAGCGGATAGCTTGATCAAAGGCGTTTTGGCGTTTCTTGCTCCATGTCTTGCGAGATCTCGGGTTCAACAGTGTTTTCGCTCGTTGATTAATTATTTCCACCATTTCTTCAGATTCTGATATCTTTAGTAAGCATACAAGATCGGCAGAGGAGAGGAGTAAATACCAAGATAAGGTTTGGCAGTATTGTGTGTGATGCCATAGAGCTCATGAAATGTATGGGTGTCAACCAGGCCACGATTTGTGAGGATGGTGTCAACAATGACATTACTATGATGGGCAGCTTTGTTTCCAGCTGTTATGTTATTATTAACATCCACAGATGTCTTGCCCTTTGATTTCTGGTAATTGGCCCAAAGGCGTTGGCATATTTCTGTCGCAGTTCCGACGGCAAGCTGTGTGGTCAAATCTCTGTCGTGTAATTCCTTGATCTGCTTCTTCTGCTCCGCAATCTCCTTCTCCTGCATCTCAGCTTGCTTCTTCAGCTTCTCAAGCATCACTTGAACACCTTTGAACCACTGATCTGTCTCCGCTAGAAGAGATAACCCTCTGGTATTAGCATATATGGACTGAGGGCCGGTCAAGCCATCAAAGTGACGGTTCTGAACGTTTGTTGTCGCTTTATTTAGTGCTTGGACCACAGACATTCTCTCATGCTTGTGATTCTTGTTTCTTGTGACTTCACAATTGATAAGAGCCCTAATTCTATTAGGTGCAAGGGGCTCATGATGGAGCAAAGGTGGGAGAGACAGAGGGGTGGCTACAGGCTGTTGCGAGGTGTGAGGAGACGGGTAGTGAATTGCGGACGAGAAATGCGAATGGAAAAGTGGTTGCTGGACGAAAGTACCAAGGGGACGAAATACTATTGTAGTTAGCCTCTACCCAACTTTAGGCAAGGATATTGACTGGCTACTGGAAGGGGTTCTAAAGGCATTCATGTTCTTGGAGTTAGGGTGGGCAAAGGAAATAAAAGGATGCTGACAGGGGAAATGGAGGTTGTTGTGTGTGATTGATCCGGAGATGGATACTTTTTTTGGTCAGGCAAGAGATATCTGGAGTGAGAGAAATATTTGGTGGGAGAGAGATCTCTGGAGAAACAAAGAGAAGTAAATTTACCTATTTCTGAAGCCTACCAATGGGTACCATTTTCAGCATAGCACTGCAGAACCGATTGACTTCAATGTTTGATATTAACGTTATCATATGTAAACAACAAGCTTCACTATACACATATTATATGAATACAAGGTCCCTATGCAATAAACTACATCGTGAATGACAAGAATGTTTGACCGAGCCGAAGCCATTAGCACAGCCGTTTCCTGGAAGAATGCAAAATCCTTAGATGGACCAATTTGAGATCGGAGCCCGTCATCTAGTTATAACCAGATGTCCTCCTCTCTTATGATAGATCACCACCCTCCTGGTGCACTGGCAGCATGCTAAAACACCAGTGCAGGACACTAAAGAGGGCGAGTGCTAATACATGAGGAGAACAACACCTTCCGAGAAACTTTCGAACTATGTTATGTAAACAAGCGAGAGGGTAAGACTAAGGACCTTAGCTTAGGTAAGTTAACAAGAGTATCAAATGGAGATAAAAAGCTAGTAAAACCGCAGGGATATCCCATGCCCAACCCGGACAATGCAATTCCGACCCGGCGATCACCCCTACCCACCTCATGGGTTCCCTAAATCAAACATCTCAATCACCGTTATATCCAGCAGCCGGTCTCGTTGCTATTCGTCTTCTTCATAAGACTAGTCGCAAGGCTAACTCCCGGTGGAATGACCCTCCCAACCTTCCTACTAATCAGCCACCACTTCCGGCGCTGCTGCCGCTGTCGTTGGCGCTGGTGGCCGCATTCTTGTCCACGCTCACATCCGAAGGGCCAATCCCTCCACCGGTGCTCATAGACACTGCATTCGCGGCCTTCGGCGTTATTTTTCTTGTTCTGTTTCGAGTGTGTATTCCCTCTCTACCACGGGAGTGAGACGGACCGCCAACGGGAGTTGTCAGGATGAAAGAAGCCCAGCTAAAGGCTGGGATGATAAGTACGAGTTGTACGTTTAGGGTGGCCATGTCGAGTTTGTTGACGAGTCTTGCCACGGCGGTCCTGTAATTCGGGACTGTAATATTGCAAGGGGCAGGGGCAGAGGGGTGGGGGAGGTGGGGAACTTACGAAGTAACGCTCAGCGGAATCGTCCCACCCAGCAGAATTGCTCGCGAACCTTCTTGAAGACTGGGACGCATAGGAAAAACCAGCGCGCAGGAAATATCATAGCAGTCGCAATCCATGCAGCACTAAACTCTTCCAGGCTCGGATAGCTGCATGGAAGCTAGCCCTCGTGCGGTAGATGCCCGTCAGGGTAACTAATTGCAAGGGATCGCCGCCAGCTGCACTTGACGAGAGATTCAGGGCGCTAGCGCCGCTAGCGGTTGCGCCCATACCTCATCAATTGGTCGGAATATCATAAGAATAGGAACACAACTTCAATACCAGGTGCCAAAATCCAGCCGCGGCAAACAATAGCATCTTAAGCGCATAGGCTCTGATTAGGCCTGGAAGTTCATCCTCACGACAGTCCATCACACCATTGTACCGCTGTAATTCCAAACCCAATTCATACGCCAGAATACCGAAAAGAAAAACGAAAAGGGGTGAAAGAAAAAGGCTATGGATTTCACTCTTCTCCACCCCTATAATTCAGTTGTAGATGGAACCGTACAGTACCATGGGTCCGTCAGGCGGGGGGGGGGGGGCGCGGGGCGCCCGCGGGGGGGGGGGGGGGGGGGGGGGGGGGGGGGGGGGGGGGGCTGGAAGACGAGAGA
>Ga0307513_10001078_pt1 | contig 39723 bp, 14 predicted proteins | sample 15_EM_MG_FD_202174 | JGI IMG/M metagenome (GOLD analysis project Ga0307513, IMG submission 202174) | Populus trichocarpa ectomycorrhiza microbial communities from riparian zone in the Pacific Northwest, United States - 15_EM | ecosystem: Host-associated > Plants > Roots > Unclassified | place...
GGAGTTCCAAAATTATAAATTGTTTAAAATAAAATGAAAGGTAATTAAAAGAACATGGATCAAATGTGAATAAATATCAAATTGAATGGCTGCTTAGAAATCTTGAAGAGGCATGCGTGGAAATTAAGGAGAAGAGAAAGAAAAAGGTCGCGCTGAGCTGAAATGGATGATTATCGGCAACACACGCCGCCTCATAACAGAGGCAACATTAAGATGATTCAAACCCCGCTGTGGAAGGCGGTGTTTAACCACCGAGCAACCATACACGCACCGTTTGAAGGACACGAGGTCACTCACACGTGCATTGTACACGTCAACAACCTTTTTATAACAATGTTTAAACTTGTTAAATTACAAAATTGCCCCTAAACAAACCTATCAATAACAAAAAAAAAAGTAAAAATACAAAAATACCCCTAGAAGTTAGTGTAAGAGAATTCAACTTTTAAAAGCATGGCAATATTATTTTTCCCATATATTTTAGAGTTTCTTACAATAATAGTAGATAGTAGCAAAGCTATTAAATCTAATTTGGTTTATGACCCAATCTAGAACTTGAATTATGAGTTGAACTAGATGTTACCTCAATTAATCTATAACAACATCATTTTAATAATTGATTTTTTATTAAAAAATAAAATTAAATTATGTTTTAAATTGGTGATCACATCAACATTTAATTTGATAGGAAAATTTATGCAAGTTAGGTTATAAAATGACGGACTAACCAATCAGACAAGGCTCATAACAACACTGGTTAGTAAACCTTCTCAGTTACATTATCATAAAACGGGAACTTCGAATGTTAAAACTCGAGTTGGAGTTCATTTAATAAAGCTATTACAGATAACCGGTGAACAAACAATGCATGGCTGCGTTAATTTACCTCTCTGCCGTTGCTGGCTAGCTGCCATCTCTGAGCAATCACCGTTCTGATTTTCAGTTTTTAAGAATTTACCAGTTTATACGCTTCAGAATTTGTGGCCATATAGTCATTTGACCTGACAGGAGCTAGAATCATGCCGTTGCTTTTATAAACAATAGGAAAATAGTAAAATACGTCATTGACCTTGATCATGACATGAATTACAAGTGAATGTCAATGGTTTTAAAAATAAATAAAACCCCCATGATTCGTATTTTTCCAATATTAAAGTAGAGATTTGTATTGTAACAGCTGAACTCGTTCGAGACAAAGACAATAAAATCATAGTATTTGATCATAAGAATCACAACATAAAATAGAACAAAGTATCGATGTTGTCTTTTCTTGAATTTCAAGAAAAATCTAATTATCTAAATGAATTTGATTGTTGGCAACCAATGCATTGCCACCAAATCACGGGTGCAGATTCTATTTCCTGACCTAATTGAAAGATCAAACCAAGCATGATTTTTCGACAAAAGAGGGCTAATTTAATTATCTATCCAATCTCATGACCAGCGGACCCATTCCTCTAACCCTTCCCTTCTCCATTCATAATTTCTTTGCCGTGAAAGAATTCCTTCCGTAATTTTACATTTCTCTAATTCGAGCACATCTCGAGTGTAGGAGATTATCCGGTTTTACCCATTTATATGCACAGTGCGGTAACTGGATTTTTTAAAAAACTATATACATTTTTGTAGCCTAATTAAAAGAAATTGGGCTCGATGTTATGGTAAAAGAATAAAAATTTTAAAGATAGAGGACATGACGAAATTTTATAGCTAACCCCACACTAACAATAATTCTTATTAATCCAAAAGTTTATTTTCATGTTTTCATAGTAATTGAGTTGGAAAGATGAGAGAGAATCTTGCAAAGAGAGAAGAAGTGCTTTGTTGATAGTAATTTTGACCATGATTTTAGTGTTAAATGATTCAGAAGTTCAATTAAAGTGTTATTTGGTCTTTACCTTGTCTAACATGGTGAATTTTATCAATCTGAATTTTGTTTTTAACCTAATTTTTAGTTATTTATTGTTATAAATGAGTTTATTTAAATATTTTTTAAGAAAAAAACTAAATAATAAATTTTCAGGTTCAAAAATCATTGATCCTACTTTTCAAACCATCTATGCGATGTCCGAATTCTAAAAAGCAGACAACCTTATTTTTTATTTTTAAAAAAAGGGTTGTTTTATAAAATAAAACACGGCGCAGAAGCGCGGCCTGTCAGCTAGTGTTGGATATTCCAAAATAGGGACCGAATTAATTAATTAATTAATTAACGTTGAAAAGTAAAAACAAATGGGCTTTTAAGGCATTACCTATCCATTTGCTGTCCTGTCAGCTAGTGTTGCCATAAATAGTGGCTCGTAATATGGGAAAAGGAAAAAGAAAAAAAAAGCAACAAATTATAAATAGTCAAGGAAGGAAGAAGTGGAGGCAAATTTGAGTGAGTAAAACCCTTTTACTGCAGATCCATGCTGTTGACCCTATTTTACTGGATTTAAATCAAGGAAATAGGAAGCGCTGAGTTAATTAGAGTCGAACTGTTTTTTTACTTTAACCGCCAAATTATTAACCATCCGAGCATGTGGATCTTGGTTCACAAACGATAACCGAAGGGATAATGTTGTAATTAGCAACCCCCCCCCCCCAACTCTGTTTAATTAAGAAAATTATTTATTCAAACCAAATCGGTTGCTGTCGTCGTTGTTGCTGCTCTCTTTGCTTTAGATTACCTTCCTCTCTTTTTATATATAAGCTCTCCCTTGGCCTCGCTTTATCCCCTTTCTCTCTCAAAACCAGAGAGACAAGAAAACCAAAATAAAAACCAGATAGAGAGAAATGAGAACAAGGAGAGGGATTTCTTATCCTAGAAGAGGAGTAGCAGTAAACGCTTGTAATACTGCGGCGGAGAAGAGGACATCGTCAACTACTTATAATAGGGGGAAACCTGATTTTACCGCCGGAGAATATATGGTTTGCCGGAAAAGGAATCGATTAGTCTCGACGGGAAAAAAAGGAGAGACTGACTTGTTTGAATCTTTACCCGATGATCTTGTCATTTCTATCCTCTGCAAGCTTAGCTCTTCTGCTTCTTGCCCCTCCGATTTCATTAACGTTTTAATTACGTGCGTCCCTTTTCTTCTCTCGCTCTCTCTTTGGATATTTCTTTTTTGTTGGCCGGTGCACTTGAGATTTGACCGGAAACGGTTACACTTTTGTTATTTTGATGGTGCGAATAGAGAAGCGTTATTTTCTGAATCAAGCTTTTGATTGAAACTGCAGGTGCAGGAGATTAAATGGATTAGGCCTTCATTCACTAGTATTATCCAAAGCTTCTCCGAAATCATTTGCAATCAAAGCCACCAATTGGTCCGATTCTGCTCACCGTTTCCTCAAGCTCTGTGCCGATGCCGGAAATGCTGAAGCTTGTTACACTCTTGGCATGGTAATTATTAATTAAATTAAATACAAATAATTTTTCAACAAATATCATCGCTCTCAAGACACAGAAAAATCAATGTTTTATTATCAGAAGGTATTAATTGGAATTTTTATATTGCGTACAGATTCGGTTTTACTGTTTACAAAACCGGGGGAGTGGCGCTTCTCTAATGGCAAAGGCGGCGATTATCTCACACGCGCCTGCACTCTATTCACTTGCTGTTATACAATTCAATGGAAGCGGTGGTTCCAAAAGCGATAAAGACCTCCGAGCCGGCGTCGCGTTGTGTGCACGCGCTGCCTTTCTTGGTCACATCGACGCCCTGCGGGAGCTAGGCCACTGCCTGCAAGACGGTTATGGTGTCCGTCAAAACGTAACTGAGGGACGTCGTTTTCTCGTCCAAGCAAACGCGCGTGAACTCGCGGCTGTTTTGTCTAATCCTGATTCTGGACTGCCAACGCGCGCTTGGCTCACGTGGAACCCACACGCACACCCTAACCATCGTCACCCTAGTGAGAATGGACCCAGTGGCTGTCCTTTGTTGAGTGACTTTGGGTGTAATGTTCCAGCTCCTGAGGCTCATCCGGCCAGTCGTTTTATGACGGAATGGTTTGCTATTCGGGGCGGGTCTGCTGGTTCGGGACTCCGTTTGTGTTCTCATACAGGTTGTGGGCGGCCCGAGACAAGAAAACACGAGTTTAGACGGTGTTCTGTTTGTGGAGCCGTTAACTATTGTTCACGCGCTTGTCAAGCACTTGACTGGAAGCTCAGACATAAAGAGGAGTGCGCCCCTGTTGAGAGGTGGGTGGATGAGGATGGTGAAGGCGGGGACGACGCCGGTGGTGTTGGTGGAGGGGATGGCGATGATGTCATGGTTGAGAGCTAAATTAAATCTAAAAATGGTATAACGATGGAATGGGTAGAGACTGACGGTAACGGCGGAAAACCGTGCGCTTTATCGGCCACAAGAAAACGAGGTGACTGAGGTTGCATTAATCCTTTTTCTGTTATGTTTTTTAAGGTTAGTGTAACTTTTTTTTTTTTATGGGGTCGTTTGAACAGCGCACAGGAATTTTGTTTCCACTTTTGGTTTCTTGTATAGAGAGGGGTATATCGGAGAAAACAAGGGCAACTTTTGGTGTTTTCCTTATTATTATTATTTTTTTTTTATGGGTATCAAGGCGGTCTCTTATTTTCTCTGTTTTTCCTCTTTTTGTACAATATCTAAATTGGCATCAGTAATTTAAACATTCAAGTTCCGGGAATTTTCGTCTCTCTTTTTGCCAATTTATTATTAAATGTTTAATTTCTGAGAATAGAATAGGCCAAGTGTTGATTGGTATTCTCAATCCTGTTAAAACAACTTGAACCTGTTTATCATAATCAATCTAAGAAACGATCACTTCTTGCTTAAATTTGTGTTTTAGTTGTTGCATCTTGTCCAGAATATGTATACTTCTAAATTATGTAACTCAGAAATGATGCCAGCAGTCTGAAAAGAGCTGCTGCGGTCATGATAGGTGATCGTTTTTCTTTTTTCTTTTTTTCTTTTTTTTTGAAAGATCAATAAGAACAAAATTAGGTACCCACAGGGATGGGATGAAGAACCAAACTACCACGTGTATTACATTTATGCCTTGGAAGAGTATGAAGTATGAACAGGCCTTAGCTTTGAGGTAAAGGTAAGGAATTCTCGAACAAGCTTAAACACTAGAGAGAGAGTCAAATTTAAACATGAGATTAACTATAGATGGTGGAGTGATTCAATTGAAAGAGCAGCAGCAGCAGCAAGTTGTGTGTGGGGTGGTGGATCAGATAAAGAGTTAGCCAACAACATGAAAGGATTGCGGGTGACTGATTATTTCCTCGTCTTTTTCTACCGGTACTATTTTCTCCTAAACTTTTTCTAGCTTTTTTGGTGGTCAAAAAAGCCAAGCCACAGACCAAGAAAAAGAAAGATTTGTAAAAAAATAGAGAAAAAGAGAGTAGTGGGAGACATGCATTTTGCAAGTGGAGGGAGTGGTTTGTGTCCGAAGCGTTATTGCTCTAATCACATACAAGAAGAAAGGGAAAAACACAACCCAATATATATTAAAAAGAAAAGGGGCATCTTTTCTTTTTGGGGGGGCGGGGAGGGCACTCATCCATTTGCATTTATTTTTATCACCATCACACTCGGTAGGTATTCAAAACTAGGTACTTGTTCATGGGTGGTCCAGGCCCAGCCCATTTAATGCTATCAAGTAGAAATTCCAGCCGTGGTAGCAAGCTATTGTCCAAAGCACGAGACCTGATCGAGCTGGTGATGCCATGCAAGAAACCGATCCATCATGGAAGCTCTGCAGATTGTTCTAGTTGTTTGACAGTGTACTGTATATTCTTCCTTGGTACTGTGCCAGCAAACGTCCAGGAAGATCAGGAAAATAAATTTGGGATGTTTTAATTCTGTGATCTCACAATAAGGATTTCAAGCCACCTAATCTTGCCAGCATGGGGTTAGGTTAAAGGGTACAGACCAGATACCTCCTCCGTTTTTGCAACTGTGATGTGATGGGATTTTCCACAAATTAAGTGCGTTAGGAATCCTTTTCTTTTTAATATCCTGGTAGCGTGGCCGTAATCCACTTGCACATGTACGGTGCCATCTTCTTCTTCTTCTTCTTTTTGTGTAGAGGTAATGCTGGGAATATTTTCAGCAGTTTAAAAGTATCCATCACTCTGTTTTATCTATTTAAATTGATTTACGTTTACTAGTTGATAATTTACTAAGATTGATCTGATTTGATTTTCTATTTTTGTATATTATTTATCTCACTGCTAAGAGCACTATTCAATTTAAAAGTTCAAGATAAGCAAATAAAGAACTTCAAAAGCAGCATTTTTTTCTTAACAAATTGAGAAAAAAGCATCGACGAATTCCCAAACAGCAAAACAAAAAGAGTGTGGATCCCTTTTGCTCTTGAATTATCGGATGGTGTAGTCTCACAAACCGTCAGCCAAGAATAAACATAGCTGTTGCCTTAAACCCTAGCCCGTATGCAAGATTAGAAGGATAGTTGTTTGGGTTGGACATGATTCGACCACCGTTCTTAATTAGTATGGCCCTCCTGGGTTGGCTGACAAGACTACTATCTATAAACCAATCATTAATTAGAAATTTATTTGTTCGTTGACATTTAGGATTTAGTGTAGTTGTTGTTAAACAGGAAAAGGCAAGAAGTCGTCTTCTTGTTTCGAGACATGAGGGAACAAGGAAACGAAATGAACAGCAGAAGATGTCTCTCTGCGAAGGCCGAAGTCCAGCACAAGAGGGCAAGTGTTGAACCAATGGAAGTTGGTGTTGGGATCCATGGACCAAGGAAATGAAACGGTAGAAGATGTCTCTGTGAAGGCTCGAGGAGGTTCAGCAGCCAATACCTGCAGGCGGGGGCTGGGCAAGGTTACAGTTATTGGGCTGCCAATACCTCAAAAAGAAGTTCGTTTTGAAAAGATTTTCTTTTTTGCAAATAGTATATATCAGGAGAGGAAAACAAAAAACATGAACCATTTATAAGAATAAAGAACCAGTATTCTTGACACTTGCAACCGCACGTGTATCGATAAAATTTTTATAAAAATATTAAAATTAATCCTAAAAAAATAAAAAATTGAATAAAACCAACCACATATAGCACAAACTAGATGTCATGCGTGTATAATGAGGTGGGCTTGTGGCATGCTTATATGTTTTTGTGGAAAAAATCATAAAAAAAATAAATAAAAATAATATTGAGAAAAATTATTGCAATTCTCAATGTTTTCAAAGAAAAAACTATAAAGCTAAATTCTCAATCAACTTAATATTAAAAAAATAAAATCGACAAAGATAATTTTAAAAAAAATCATAACAAAAAAATAAAAAAAAAACATGTGAGGAAAGTTAAAGTTAAATTTTCAACCAGCTCAATATAAAAAAAAATTAACAAAAATAATTTTGAAAAATAACACATGGGAAAACACTGTAGTAAAATAAAAACCATGTGAGGAAACATTGTAGCAATTCACAGTGTTTTAAAGAAAAAAACTATAAAGCAAAATTCTCAACCAGCTCATTATTAAAAAAAAATCATAAAAAGAAAGAAAAAAAACCATGTAGGGAAATATTGTAGCGATCCATAATGTTTTAAAGAAAAAAATTACAGAACTAAATTCTCAATCAGTTCAATATTAAAAAAATCAACAAAGATAATTTTAAAAAAAAAACACAAAAAGAAAAAAAGAAAAAGAAGACAATCTTAGGGAAAAAAAAAAAAACATGTAAAACCTAAAAAAAAAGGGAAAAAACTAAAAAAAAATGTAGGGAAAAAAAAGAAGACAATCTTGAGGAAAAAAAATATAAAAAAAAAACGAGAAAAAAATATGAGGAAAGCTATAGTACTTTTCCCTTTTACGATTTAGAGTAATAGGTGTAAATAAAAATAAAAATTTATTTAATGATTGATTAAATGCTAACATGATTACAGTGACATCGTAGGCTTTTAATCTTTTATTCTAAAGACTTTCTTGTCGTAAACATTGAAGATATAGACACGAATAAGAGTTTACTACATCTTTTGACCAAGGAGTTTTTTTTTTTAATATCATTAGAATTTTACAAGATTTTTAAGTTAATTCCTTTAAAGGAGTAAAAAAGGAATATAAGAAAAAAATCATAAAATTTTTGTTATTTATTTTTAACATGTATATACATATGAAAAAAAATCAACAATTTAATAAATTTTGATGTACTTTATTGTTTTTAGATTTTAATTATTGACCTGCTTTTAATCATCTTGAAAGTCTTGATGGTCAAAATAAAGTATTGGTAAGGTATTATATGGGTTAGGGGTGATTTATAAAACTTATTTTATATTATTTAAAGTTTTATATAATGTATAAATAGTCAAATAATTAAAAAAACAGGATGAATCTATTTTTACAGCTGTATAATATTTTAGTCTCATTTTTAATTAGGGATAGGGTTTAAATTATATAGTAGTATTGACATAATTATGGTGTGGAGTGATATTTTCAATTATCAAGACCAGACCTAGCTGAGATAGTTATCTATGAAGCCCGAGTGTTGATACATTTTAAAATCCAAAAACCTAAAACTTGGGTGGGCTTTTTAGGGTTTCAGCCTACAAATAAATTAAGCCTCGTTCCAAACATTTCTATTTGGTCCCCGTGAAGATGTGGGGCTGCATCTTCCTGCGGAGGCGAGCCTCATTCAACATCAAAATCTCGGCTGAACAATTTGTTTTTGTATTTTTAAATAAAAATTAAAAAAATATTTTTTTATTTACTTTAAATTAATTTTATTTTATATTTTTATATGCTAATAATTTTAAACAAAATTTATTTTAAAAAACAACGATAGCATACTATGTATCCTTATATGCCCCGTGGGACTTTTTGTGGTTTCTCAAATGAGCAAGTAGACTGTCTCCATGTTCATGCTACACTGCCGCGTCCATGTTTCCAAATAATTTTTTAATTATTTTTTTTTTTGATAATCTGAGATGTCCGAACCAGTTTACGTGTATCATAACTAATTTTCAGGGTCACTGAACATCCTGCAAGTCCAGTAGACATGTAAGGCACCGCAAGAATGACAGACATACACAGAGAGGATCGAACCCGGGTACAAAAAAAAGAAACAAGTTATTTCCCCTACTAGACCACGATCTCAAATGCCATGCTACCATATGATTGATTTGATGTGACTGATATGCTATAATTACTAATTTAATTTAATTTATATTTTTTTACTCTTTTAGTTTTCTTTTTTTGTTTTAAAAATTTTATAGTATTCGGTGTTTTTTTTTTACCAGGTTTAGATTTAATTACTATAACTTTTGAAATTTCATTTTAGTTACTGGCTAAGATACATCATCATCTTATTTTGAAGTATTGTCTGTTCTTGTATTTTATTACCAAATATATTTCAATTCCTATGTTAAAAAACTTCTTACGACAAAGTTCTATGTGATGCTCAATGCGTCTTGTAACATGATAAACAACTCCAGCTTGTCCTCGTCCAGTCTATTGCAATTTGTTTTGTAAGTTGCAAACTATATGCAGAATATAGGAGTCATTAATTGCATAGCAACTAGTTATGTAACCCTAATATCTTTATTTTTTTATAAAAAATATTATATTTTTTTTCAATGTATTTTTATAATTTAAAAAATCTAATTTCAAATAAATTTTTTTATGTATTTATATAATCAAATAAATCGAGAACTATGTGTGCGAATAAATAAATAAACAATCAATAACGACATATAAAAATAAAACTTGAAAAATCAAGAAATATTTATAGATCAAGATATTTAATCTCGAAATACATGACACTTACTCGATTGTGTTGGCTAGATTTATTTATTAAAATAATTTTTTATTTAAGTAAACAATAATAGAAATAGAGACACAAATTAAATTGATCGAATAAAATAAAAAGAAAAAAAAATTATACAATGCTCCATATATTAGAAATATTTTTTGAAAATATTTTTTTTATTTTCAAAAATAAAATTCATCTATACAAAAGATAAAAAAAATTATAGATAAATAAAAAAAAATTCAAATTTAAATGTATAACTAAAAAAAATTGTTATTTAAAAGAGATTCTCCAAATAAAATGAAAGAGAGAAGGGGCACTAATTTAAATATAAATTAAAAAAATAGAGAATGAACCATAAAAAAATTATTAATTTAAAAATAATTGAAAAAATATTGAGATATTGAAATTATATAATCTTCATAATTTTTAAAGTTTAAGAACCAAATTGCTTGTCATCCATGTTTAACGTTTTTTTTATTTTAGTCACTTTTTTTTATGTCATATTTTTATAAGAAACTAAAATCAATTGATATTCAATTAGAATGAAATGTGATGATTAAATTGAAAAAAAAATCATAAAACTTTACACAACTCATTTATAATAATATATAAAATAATGAACAGTAGAGCCTTCCACAGTAAGAAAAAACCGCATCTTTTAGCAGAGTTTTAAAACTCGGCCTGGTCCAAGGCCCGGGTTTCGGGTTTTAACCGGGTCAATTCTGATTTTTTTAAAAAATCAAAACGACATCGTTTTAGTAAAAAAAAAAGGTCAACGGGCTGCAACCGAGTTTTTGATCGGTCTTGTCGGGTTAATTAGGTCACCGGGTCACCCCAGGTTTTGACTTTTCCTATTTTTTTTAAAACCCGGCCCAGCTCCAGCCCCGGGTCGACCTGCCAGGCCGGGCCGGGTTTCAAAACTATGCCTATTATATTAATAATTAATGCATTCTTATTATTGTTTTTATTATTGGGCTTGCACTTCCTTTAGAGAGTGGGTTTAATCGCTGCTCTGTTTTTCTCAGGCCCGTTAAAAAAAGGAGTGTTTATGGATCCCGAAGCGCATGCTGGGGCCGAAAGGCAAAGTGCAATTCATTCTATGGTGTGGTGATTTCTTTCCTTGATCAAACATCAGGCTACAATGAACAGAAAACCACAATGTTAAGCAGCAGCAACCAGAACACATGGCCCATCCCACAGGGAAGGAAACCACCGTAGCAAGCAGGCAAAGGCCTCGTTCCATACAAGAAAGGTGAGAATCAAGGTGAAAGCAATGGCAATGGTTATTATCAAGAACAGCAAACAAGAAGCCAGCCACTCTTTAACAAGTCTAGGTTTCAAGAAAGGGATCAGACACGGAAAAAAGTGGATTTGCACACGTAAAAGAAGGGAATCCATGATGATGATGATCATGATGAGCCATGATGCATATACCCACCAAAAATCAAAGAGCTTCTCTTCCCCAGACAGTTGAAATGATTACCCACCGCATCCCTTCCTCTTGGTTTTGACGAAACCTAATCATTATAAAACACAACCTCCTCCCCCCCTATTTCCCTTACCTTTAGCTCCTCCATCTTTCATCATTACTCTCTCTTTTTACCGCCTCAACCCCCACCTTTATCCCTCTAATCACACTTTACTTCTCCCTTTTTATTTTATTTTATTTCTCTAGGTAATTAAAACCATGGAAACTAATCCTTTTCGTCCTCGTTTTTCACTTGTATTCTAATTTTTTAATATATTAATATTAAAAATAAATTTTAAAAACTAAAAAATATTATTTTAATATATTTTTAAATAAAAAATATTTTTAAAAGACTAGAATACCAAATACTACCTAAAATTCTTATAACACCAAGAATGCTTTTTTAATTATAATTATTAAATCCAATTCCAGGTGAGAATTAGGTTATTAGTGGGACGGTTTAATAAAAAAATATTAGAAAAGCATGATGACTCATTTTTTTAAAAATTAAAAATTTAATAGATTTTAATACACTCACAGTGAATTCATATTTTTTACCGGATTATATACGGGTTAAATTTTCTTGTTTATTATGAAGTTTAATCCAAATCAAGCTATGAATCGGATCAACCCGGTAGGCTAACCGGGTCAGGTGACTGGGTTTTAGAATACTGTTTTGACAACTATTTACATGTTATGACTGTACTATTTACCCTCCCTCTTCGTTTCTATGTCTAGAACAATGCTTAGCAGTCTACTTTATTGAAAAAAAATGCAGATTTGAGGAGTGGGGCTAGTGATTTACCAGCAGACAGGTCATGACAGAAAAAAAAGAGTCAACGAAGTTCGGGCCAACTTTTACCAAATTTCGGAAGATTCATATTTGTCCTGATAAATTTAAGAAATTATTTTTCAATAATTTTGATTAATAATTTTGAATATTATGGCTTACTTGCTCCGAGAGGGTTTTCAGGTGGTCGTGTTTGACATCAAAACAAGACTTCACATTAATGCTTAAAATTCAATTATGAATCCTTAAATTGGTAAAGCTGCCCACAACAAAATTCCCATCCATGTTGCGATAACTTGAAGTATCAACGTGCCTTCTTTTTTTCCAAAAAAAAAAAAAAGGAGCCTAGCAATTTAAATTCTCTCAAAATTCTTTTAATTCAATATTTTTTCAGACATTTCTTTCCAGGTTGGGTATAAAAAAATTAATCAAAAATTATTCTGGTCGATCTAACGATTAAGTCATGATTTCATTGATCTGATTAAAAATTATTTTATTTTTTTAATAAAATTACAAATGGCCTAATCACTTCTAGAACAGCTTTTTAATTCATTATCTTAGCCTCGCGCCAAATCAACCTTCTATTGGGTTTAATAAGAATGATTTGAATTTTAAAACATATGATATTAATTAAATATGTGCATGCTAATTTGAATATTCATATTAATAAATAAATAAAATAACTTGAACTAATATATTTCGTCTACAAATTTCAATTCGTAATCATGAGAGAAAAATTAGGGAGAAAGGGATAAACCTAACAATAGAAAAGGAAAACAATGTTGGAGTGGCGTACGTTCGAGCAGCAACAATGCATGTGTGAGCTGTGACGATATTTAAGGTTGTAGATGCATCGTTTGCCACGTACATGATTTCGAAGTCGAGATTTTTTCTTAAGAGCTAAGATGCCCGTGACATTTTACCTGTAAACTGGTGACATTAGCTGACTCTGCTGTCACGGCACATTTATGAACTCCTGCCAGAACAGAGCAGGGCTTAAGTATAATCGAGGAATAATTAAAATTTATGTTTAATTGATGAATATTATATGCTACCCTCTCGTGACTCACTGAGGCATTGCCCCACACGGTAGTCTTGATGATTATTGTTTTGTACACGTAGCTAGCAAGGATTTATCATTCATGTCTTGGTCTTTTGCGTTCTAGAAAATTTAATAAAATAAAAGGGACGATTGCACATTATAACCTATGCTTGCTTCTACTCATTTCGATTCTTGTTGTGGTGGCTTTATCCCCGGCTTTTGCTTTTATTTATTTTGAAAAGAAAAAAAAAACTAACCCTCCTACGGTCCATATTATCACCCCTCACTGAGTGTTCAAAACACCTTCACGTACATAAGATGAACAAATATAAGTACTCTTAAATGGTGCACGAAATGTTGAATACTTTATTTTTTTAATGCAGTTTTGCTGTGTTGATGGGAAATAAAAAATCAAAACTTTTAAAATACTCAGCTCTGGATGCAATACCTCCTTAAAATGAATTATATGGGACAAACATTTGAATCATGTCTTGTTTTCTTTTTTACTATGATAGGGATTGTTTTTTAATTAAAAATATATTAAAATAATTTTTATTTATTTTAAACATTAACACATCAAGACCATTGAAAATCATCTAAAAAAGCATCAATTTAATGTATTTCCAAGTGAAAAAAATTTAAAAAAACATTTTGAAAAGCACGAGCTACCTTAGTGTCAAACGTGATAGGTAGGGTATTCCTGAAATACAATGCGCATTGTTCTGGATTTCGATCTACTACTAGATAGATAGTGTGGCCTGTGCAACACTGTAGGTCGGCTTAGATTTTTTTTAGCATAAAACATGGATGTTCAGGTGATGATAGTGTTTTCAAAGAAGCAAGAAAATCTGTGACACGAGTCATTGATCTGACTAGATGCAATAAACTCAGTTAATTCGATAATACGATTTTAAAAACAAGGCATCGATTATAAATAGAGCGGAAAAAAATTGACAATGATTAGCTATAAAAAATGAGATGTCAGTGTCATAATTTGGAGAGAAAAAAAGAAGAATTCGTTGGAGACTCACCATCGTTCCGTCGTGAACATTGCCCCACTACAAGAAATAGCTCATTGAGATGGTTCTAACGCCACTGCGAAACGTTGCACGATGATACCTAAAGCCACCACATGCGTCATTAGGGCAACGACCCATAAAGCAAATAAAATATCATGAAATGAGCATATTATGCCTACATCTTATCAATTAATTTAATTTCATTAAAAATACAGTTTTTGTAGAAAAAAGCTAAATTTAACAAGGAACAACAAATAAAAATATTCGAGGTAACCTAGGTCATTTTTAAAATAAATGAAAAAATTATAGGAAGCAAAAAAATAACAATGAAGCTCAATCTCCAGTTAAATAAATGCTGAGAAATGAAAATGAAAAACCATGAGCTTATAAAAAGCAAAAAAACAAAAAGCAAAAAACAAAACTAAGCAAATTTTCTAAACCCGAGTAAATCTTCGAAACTTGCAAGCCATAAAGTCCTAGACTTTAACTCAATCAAGAAGCTTAGTCCCCAGTCAATTTAATATTGAAAGATTAAATTGGATAAAAAAATATCAATTTAAATTTTTTTCCTAGCAAACCCGGACGGATCTCTTAATATCGGGTTAATCTTCCAAACTCACAACCTGTGAAATCCTAGACACGGACTCAATCAAGAAGTTTAATTCCTATCTAGTTTAATTCTGAATGATATAACTGAAAAAAATATAAATTCAAAAAAATTATTGAATTGGAAAAAAATAGCAATATAAATAATGAAGATTAAATCTGATAGGAAAAAACTGAAAGAGAATGAAATCATAAAAATAAAAATAAAACAAATTCTAATTTTATAAATTATTTAAAATAAAGTAAATTACAATCAAAATAAAATTGACCAAATCTATAGGAAAAACAATATGAAAGGCCGCTTTGATAAATTGAAGGGTTAGACGCGAGAATATAGTGAAACGGAGAGAAGTACGCCAGAATGGAGATTCGGTGGCCACACACGTTGTCTAGGGATGAAGGAGCCATTAAAATGATTTTAATATCGCCTCAAAAACCACCATTTAGGCACCAAATATCGCCTTACGCATCGCCTGAACGGCATAAAAGTCCTGCACCAACACACACTGGCCATTTTTTTTTAAATAATATTTTATATTTAACAAGATACCAAATTATCCCAATAAACTTGACTATATCAAAAAACCTAAGTTAAAAAGACAAAAACACTTATGGCCGCCAACTTAATAGTTTTTTTTATATTTAAAAATATGATTCAATCATTTCACCGTGCTTAGAAAAAAGATGAAAAAGCTTTGGATGCGAGTTTGATATTTTTTGCTTTAAGGATATTTAAATTATTTTAACCGTGCTAAAAATATAAAAAGACCCACGTGTCCTTGATCGATCTAACAATGACCAATGAATCATTTAGAAAAATATCATATTACCCCAACAACAAGTTGATGAATTTTGCTTTAGAAGGGAAAAATGATCATTTTATTGTTCAAATCCACAACAAAACGTGTCCTGGTCTACGGTGAAAGATTGGGTCACTATTTTGTTTTTAAAAAAATTGGGTCATGACGATGGCAGGATCCAAGGCTATTTGGTTCCTGCATATGCATGACCCAGGTTTATTTTGGGCCCTGCACAACCAATAACCCAAAGGCTATTTTGAGTTTTGTAGCATGCGGGGCCCAAGGATAGTTGGGTCTTGACGAGCCCAAGCGCTACGTGCGAGCTGGGGTGTGCCCAACCCCCAGGCAGACAACCCAAGTGCAACGTGTGCGAAGGGGTGTACCCAACACAGAGGCAGAAGACTAAGCGTCACATGAGAGGAGGGGTGTCCCAGCACTGCGACAGGAGCCCAAGTGCCACGTGTTATAAAGTATTTATTTATAACACAAAAAATAATATTTTTAATATTAATACTTTTGATTATAGTAAAAATAATAATATTCATAACACAAATAATACTATTTTTAATTCCAAGAATTTTTAGAAAACAAATAATAATATTTTTTTATATTAAAACTTTGAATTGTTATAAAGATAATAATATTATAACAAAAATAATAATATATTTGAGTTGAATACTTTATATTCTAAGAAAAATAATAATATTGACAACGCAAATTATAATATTTTTAATATTGCTACTTAGAATTGTTGAGTATTTTTAATAATACTGCACAGGGACTCACTCTTTATTTTTTTTTAAATGCCATAAAAATTATAATATAAATAATAATATTTTCTTTCAAATTTATTAATTATAATAAAAATAGTAATATTTCAAAAAGAAATAATAATATTTAGAATCTTAGGATCCATGAACATTGAGTCTTGATGAAGGACCTAATAGAATTGGGTCCTTATGCTAGACCTATTGATCTTGGGTCCTGACGTCAGACCCATTTCCCTTGAGTTCTTAGCCACGACCCAAGTGCCACTTGTCCCCAACCCAACGTGGCCCACATGCGTGTTGGGGGAGTGCTAAACCCATAGGCAGAGCCCAAACGCCACGTGTGCGCTTGGAGTGCTCACCCATAGGCAGGGGCGGAGCAAGAAAAAAAACTCAAGGGGGGCCAAATTAAAAATATTATTTTAAAAAGGTTAATATTAAGTTATTTTATACAAGGGAGGGGCTGGGAAAAATTTCCTTGCAGGGGCCGGGGCCCTGCCAGCCCCCCTACCTCCGCCACTATCTATAGACTTAGCCTCCACTAACAGTGCAGTCCACGGTGAAAGCTTTCACAATTCACGGTGAAAGCTTTCACAATGCAGCACAACAATGAATTCATTCATAGTAAATAATAACCCGCGTTATAGTAATCCAGTGATCCCTTTTAGTTATATAGTTAATTTTTTGCAATCAATCATAAAGTCAGTTTACCAACGATAATTAGTGGATGTGTGAAATCTAAATGGAAAAAAATAAATAAATAAAGGAGGACATCGAGTAGGTACTTCCGTAATTCTAACAAAATCAGGATAAAATGGGATAAAAAGTGGTGGGACAATCATTCGGTGTGCGTGGAACGAAGAAAGTAAAATAAAGAGAGAAGAAGCATGACCTCAGCCGTTGATTTTCCTCTTGCCAGGAAGAAAAAAAGCTTTGGTTCGAAAAAGTTTTCGGGTTTGGTCTTCTTGACCAGCGACCATAACAGGCCTGCGTTCACACTGAACACACGTGGAAGACTGGCCCAACTAAACATTCTCCTTCGTGGAGGGAATCATGCACTCAAACATGATGATCTGTCCCTTTTATTCTAATGCCCTCTACTGTTTTGATGAGGAAATCCATAAACCTAAGAGTCTACTCGCTACTTTCACGTTTTTAGTTTTGGCTTTTGGCTCGACAGGGGCTGTGAAGTCTGTCTGTCCTTGGTAGTGGGTGAGGGATTTTTTTGTAAAAATACTTTTTAATTAAAAACATTAGTAAAATAATTAGTTTTATCTCTTTATTTTAATTTCGAATTCCAAATCATTCGCTCACAGCTTGGTTTTTTCACGAGAAATTAATTATTCTTCCTCCTGGAATATCCACCATTTCTAGTTAAATTCTTCAATATCACCTCCTGCAAATAAGTTTAAAAGGGTAATCCATAAGACTTTTTAAAAAATAATAGTCGCTTTTATTATGGTAAAAACTTATTATTTTAAAAAAAAAACCACTTACAAAACGCTAGGAAATATAAAGGCTAGATTTTATTTTTCTTTATTATTTTACTTTTGCAATTTCGAAACCCTGCCGCTGTGGATAACAAATAAAACTTATCAGGGCCACCCATCTAGTTCTCTAGTTTTCAAATGTTATCCTTCTAGTTTTTTAAAATTTTGATCTTACTTGTTAGAAAATGTTATTTTTTAAATAACGTTTTATGCTAAAATGCATCAAAATAATATTTTTTTATTTTTTAAAATTATTTTTGACATTAGCACATTAAAATGATTTGAAAACACTAAAAATATATTAATTTGAAGTAAATAAAAAAATAAAAATTTTTAAATTTTTTCAAAAGAACTTTTGAAATACAGAAATAAATAAATAGCCTACCTTTTGAATCTTATTTTTTAGCTTCATAAAAACTATTTTTACGAGAGATTACAGCATTTATCAGGGTTTGAGAGCAATAATATATATATAAAAATAAAACAGGAACAAAATGTTTCTTTTTTGGTGATTTACTTGCTAATCAAAATTGAAAACATTCTTAAAACTATAAGAGTAAAATTAGAAAATTCAAACTAAAATAGTAGAAATGAAATATGGATGAATTCATATATAAAAAAACATAGTTTAGAACAACTATTATTAGTAAAACAGCAAGAAAGAATATCAATATTTTCCACATCAAAAGCTGAACCCTGGCAGTGACCACCAACCAAATCCAGGTACCAAACACAAGGAGCCAAGGGAAAAAAAGGTAAAGGTAATAGAGAGGGAGAGTGTGTTGTGGTTATTACAAGTGACAAGTTGTTGTCGTTGTTATTTTTAATATTACATGATATTTTTAGGGCTTATGAGATTGTGATTTATAGTGTTTTTAAATATAGTTTTTTTTATTTTAAAATGTATTAAATATTTTTTTTAATTTTTTAATTTTTAATATTAGAACATTAAAACTCTTAAAAAATATTTAAAAAGTCATCAATTTATTTCTACAATACAACAACGATTACTTTGTAAAGTGTTTTTTATTTAAAAATAAACTGAAACTATATTTTTTTAAAAAAGTTTCATAGCACAAAAAATAATATAAAAAAATTAAAAAAATTAGTTTCAAATAAAAAAATTTAAATTCTTACAAAAATAAACAGGTATTTAGAATGTGTTTGTACAAACTTCTGTTTTACTTTTAGTAATGTAGCCACTGCTAAAAATAAAAAATATAATAGTAAAAACATAATTTTTATATTTATATTTATATTTTTATATTTTGTGCTGTAAAAAATTGTAATAAATACAAAAACAGAAGCTAGGAGAAACACTCTTATTAATGTTTTTTCAAGTAAAAACACGTTTGAAAAGATTTGCTGCCAAACACCCCGGAGGACAAAGGTGTGTGCGCCGTACGGGGTTGGAAATAATTACACTACACTGCAAACAAAAAAAAATTCAATCGATTATAAAATGGGCCAGTTCAGTTTCTGACGTGTAGAAAGCCCAGTGGCTAACCAAGGAAAGAGCATCATAAACACTACAGAGAAGTGAGCTGAGCGAAAAAGAGAGAGACACAGGGTGTGTGTGTGGGTGTTGGTATCGGTGTGGGTGTTGGTGGTGGCCGAGTCCGCCGTGGCATGGAAGAAGAGCTGGCCATGCTTAGGCAATTCATTGGTCAGCTTCAAGACCTTTTGAATCTCTACGGCTCTCCTCTTCCTCCTTTTGATTCTCTTCAACCCTTTCACTTTCATAACCATCAACAACAAAATCACAACAACGGCAACAACAACAGGTCTCTCTTTAGATCTCTTTCATTTCTCGATTCTTATTTCTTCCTCCCTACCCGCTCCGTTTTCACTGTGACCTCACATTTCTTACTTATTTTCAAATTTCACTTCATTTGTTACTTAGGTTTCCTGCTTCCTTTTTATTTTCTCTGTTTTAGGTTACTTTATTACTAATAGTATTTATCATTAGGTTTTTTCTATCAAATTTTATGTGTTGCGAGTTTGGTAAGTTAAAGTGACTTTTTCAGGATTTCTCTTTTTGCCGTGTTTTTCTACGCAATGTGATTTTTTTTTTCTTTTTGGAAATTTGACTCTAACGTTGTCTTGTTTCGTTTTTTAAAACTTCTTACCATGTTTTCGATAACTAAGGATATTTATTTATTTTTTTAAAAAAATCTCTTCTCTTAGGCTGTCCGATTGTTTAATTTTGGTACAGCCAGTCCCCAAGCTCTCGCAGTTATTTTCCTTCCGAGGTTTATATTTTTCTGTTCATTTTTACTGTTTGCTGTTTTAGGAAAGTTTTTAAATCTGTTGTTTGAGAAAATAGAAACGATTCTTTCTTATGTGATATTTATAGTATTCATTCATTGAGCTGTGGTGGATTACAAATATAGGAGGATCTCAGGTATTGAGTCTTTCACTAGATTCTCTATGGGTCTGGAAATCATGCATAAATTGTGCCTTTTTTTGGGATCGGTTTAAGAATTTAGCCTAATCACCCCACATGTTCATGTTTCTCCTACGAAAACGATAAGATGGAAGAATTTTGCTTCCCTTTTATTTGTTTAAAATATGTGTCTGGATATGCTTGCAAACGAGGTCCTGTTATAGCTAACAGTCACAGAAAACTTTGTTTCCCTTTTGCTGCTAAGAATTTTCTTCTTCCTCTTACTCGCTGCATGTGAAGAGATGCTTGGATTTTCCATATTTACTCTTGGGATTGGATTGTGACATGTTCATTTTGGTTTGGTATTTGTGTAACAAAGTCATTAAAGCTGTGATGATAGGATCTGAAATATGGATGCTTGCCCCAGGAGAGTAGCATCTCCTGCATCAATTGATTAAAAGTGCTTTTGCCATCCTATTGCACGTTTAGGATTTGCACTGAACATGCACATGTTGGTTATGTGGAAGTGATTCTTGGGAGCTGAGATTCATTGCTTGTGAGGAGCTGTGTTATTATTAGTACATGTTGGGATTGGGGTTAGCAATTTTCCTGGTGCTATGGCAACAGCATTGGTCTTGCAACTACCAGGGATCAGTGTCTAAAGAGCAGCCAGATCATGCTAAAATTATCAATTTTCCCTGTACAAGCTCCAAATCTGGGTAGAGTTAGAAACATATCTGATTGACGGCCTTTTCTTTCTGGCCTGCAGTGAAAGGCATCGAGTTTCAGGACAGTAATGCCTTCCCAAAGGAAATCCTGATTAATCTAATTTGCATTCATTTGTGCAAACAAATGACAATATTACTTGTACTATCATGTCAATACATTTTAGCCATATCACTGTCAATATTCTGACTTCCTGGGTTGATATTGTTGTTGACAATGTAAGCTTATATGATGTTGTTTAGATCTGGCTGGTGTATACCACAGCCACGGTAGAAGGCCAGGAGAGGAGTTGAGTGTAACGTAAGGCTGAAAGTAGGGAAATTGATTTGAGATAAGCCGAGGATCTTGCAGATAATAGCTGGCTGAGATTATTAGTCTAAATCCATTTTAAGCTTCTTTGGACTCCTCTGGCCTGTAACTTCTGGGATGCTAGAACAAGTACTAATGAAATTTGTAAACTGGCTGTTTAGAAGGTTTAGTTTCTAATTTCTAGCCATATTTTAGAAGGTTTAGTTTCTAATTTCTAGCCATATTTTAGAAGGTTTAGGTTCTAATTTCTAGCACCATCTTCATTAGTTCTTAATGTTTGAACCTGGTTTTTTATTTTATGGGAGGGGAGGGGGGATGCTGCCGAGTAGGTCACAACAACTGCATATAATCCATTTCGATGTGTGTGATTTTTCCTATTCTTTTCCTTCCTTTTATTTTTTGTAAATTTTGTGGATTCACTTCTGTTTTTTATTTTTTTGTTTCTTTAGCCAGTTAAGAATTGATCCAGTGAATTCATGTTGGGATCTTCCTTGTAATAATCATGGGATATGCTAGATTTTCGTGCAAACTCTTCTTCTATTGTTTTCCCTGGTTGATCCTCATACCATCCTAATGATATTTCTTATGTTGCTTGTCCTCATCATTTTTAGTTGATGCTTCGTTGAAATTTCCTTTTCCTGTGTTCCATTCCTCTTATATTTCCTACATAAGTTTCCATATGATTAGTATCTTTCCTCATAAATAACAGTGGCAGGAATGTCCCTACCTTGCATTGTCATGTGGAATCTACTTCCTTTCCCTCACAATAGCTTCCTTCTGTATATTTTTGTTATTGTCTGATGTTTTCATATAATGATGTCATCAGCCAGTAATGCTTATACTCTTGAATGTTGCTATCTTATGCTGCTTGTTGATATGCATACAACGAGAGCAATATCTACAGTATGCATATATATTATATGCAGTACCTTGGTTAGATAATATATATGCATGCAATGCCATCCTCTGCTGTCTAAAACAAAAAAAATTAACCATGCCTAAAAACTTCCTAAAGAAATGAAAATATAGAAATATACATATGTATGCTTTGGATTCTCTTTTACCTGTTAATGAGATATATATAGTGGTTGTTTATTTGGTTGATACTCTTCAAGTTTACCCCTCTGCTCTAACTTGTGTGGTCAACATGGATAGCAGAAAGTGAAGAAATCTCTGGGTGAAATTATAAAATAATGTGCTTGGTGTTTATTTTGGAACTTCTTGAGTTAGAGAGATCAAGATCTCGAAGCTGTGTTGTGTCTAAATCTGTTACCTCAACCATCTTTTTGGTATTTCAAACATAAAAATCTGCAACTTTCATTTGGACTAAACTCACAGGCTTTAGTTTGAACATGATTATCTTTGTAGGTTATTTGAAATTTGCTTGACAGATATTCTATCTATTGCATGTTTAAGCCCCATTTGTATTTTCAGCCTCTCCGTGCTTATATTTTGTTCGAACCTGACATCTGCTTATATTTTGGTAATGATTTTTATGCTGAATTATTTTGGGCGTGTGCATTAGTAGCACTGGGTACTATGTTCACTGAATATGAATTTCGTAGCTCATTTACAGATGGTGCTTCCTCAATCTTGATGATGGCTCAGCAGATGATTACTGTAGTCTTGTGATGGCGGCTGGAAAATCTGGAAGTTTCAAGATGTTGGAACCTTGCAAGCCTCCACCCTCCAAGAAACCTCGCAAGGAGCGGAATCGAGGAAAATCACTGGGAACTACCAGTTCAACTGAGGTTATGCAGCAAGAAATTTGGAAAGAATTCCCTGAAGATCTGTTTGAAGCTGTTATTGCTAGACTTCCAATCACTACGTTTTTCCGCTTCCGCTCAGTTTGTCGAAAATGGAACTCCTTCCTTGACTCTCAAAGTTTCTCTCAGCATTGTGCCCAAGTTCCACAATCCAACCCCTGGTTTTACACCATCGCTCATGAAAATGTGAATTCTGGAGCCATGTATGACCCTTCTTTGAAGAAATGGCATCACCCAACTATATCTTATCTGCCCACAAAGACGATAGTCTTGCCAGTTGCTTCAGCAGGAGGTCTTGTGTGCTTTCTTGATATCGGTCACAGGAACTTCTATGTCTGCAACCCTCTGACTCAATCTTTTAAAGAGCTGCCACCGAGGTCAGTGAAGGTCTGGTCCCGTGTTGCTGTGGGCATGACTTTGAATAGCAATGCAGCCAGTGGGGGCTACAAGATCTTGTGGGTGTGCTGTGATGGAGAGCATGAAGTTTACGACTCACTGAAGAATTCTTGGACCCGACCAGGAAGCATGCCCTCTTGTATAAAGCTACCCCTATCACTGAACTTCCGGTCACAAGCAGTTTCCCTTGGAGGTACGCTTTATTTCATGCGCTCAGATCCTGAAGGGATTGTGTCCTACAATATGGTTACTGGGGTTTGGAAGCAATCTATTATACCAGCCCCGCACCATCTGAGTGACCGCACACTTGCACAGTGTGAGGGGCGGATCATACTTGTTGGCTTGCTAACAAAGAATGCAGCCACTTGCGTGTGCATATGGGAGCTGCAGAAGATGACACTCTTGTGGAAGGAGGTTGACAGAATGCCAAACATATGGTGCTTAGATTTCTATGGAAAGCACGTTAGGATGACTTGCTTGGGCAACTCAGGTTTACTCATGCTGTCATTAAGATCAAGACAAATGAACAGACTAGTTACTTACAATGTGGTGAGCAGGGAATGGCTCAAGGTTCCTGGTTGCTTGGTGCCACGTGGGAGAAAGCGGCAATGGATTGCATGCGGCACTGCCTTCAACCCATGCTTGACTGCTACAGCTTAGCCTCTTTGTTTGTCGTGGCAGCATTTGCATGTTGGTGAAGGGGAATTGGATTTTATTGATGCAAGCTTTTTGTTATTGTTTTAATGAAGTAGATGATACCTGAGAGGTTTATGAATGACATCTTTTCATGTACAAACATGTTGACAAATAACTTCGAATTGAAAAGACTAGCGTTTAAAATGGAATTCCGCTGGTTCAGGTTTCTATTTCGTTTTAAAGTAATAGTAGTTAGTTTTTCCCCAATCCCAAGCTAATGATAGTTTCTGCTGAGAATTGCCATCTGATTAATTTCTATGGAGTAACATTTGCATGAGCTATTTGTCTGCACCATGCAGACAGAGTGAGAGAAGGAATTGAAGCTTTCACTAGCAAGAAATGCCATTGAAATCCACTTGTAGCGTGCCTGATGGGAGCTTAATTTCCTGCAATTGACCTGCCATCTAAGGTGATGTGCCTGAAAGATTATTTTAGAGCTAGTAGAAGCATAGTTAATTTACATGGCCTGTCGTATTATCAGTTTTCACCTCAAGAATTACATTGAAGATGCTACAACGTTTTTGAGGCACAAAGCAATTTCCGTAGGAAAGGTGTTTAAAAGTGAGCCTACTAAAAAGCCACTCCATGGTTCAGCTTAGAAATTAAAGGTGTGCACACAGAAGATCCATATTCCACGGATAAGAAATTTTGTAGGCCTCCTTGCGATTCTCGATATGAGCCTCACTAGGAAAACTGCAGGTGGCTTCGCTGAGCTTCATTTGGAAAAGTCATGAATGGCGGACATTCCGTCTCACTGGACTAGACTGAATGTTGGACATCCACGCCAACTTTTGGACATTCCGTTCAATGTGATCCATATTCCAACTTCGATGACCGTCGAAACAGAGTAACAACCAGTTGTCCAAAATGCAATTGCTGGATGCTGACATAATAGTTATCATCAGTAATATCATTTCTAGTAAGTTCACAGAAAAACCACGCCGAGGGTTGATCCCTCCGACGAAGTCCACTCCAGCCTGACTGTGGTGGCTAGAGTGACCCCAAGCCCAAGAAAGGTAAAACCAAAGCCAGTTCTATAAAGCAGCTTCAATAGAAACACGGAAACAAGCAAAACTAAAATGGTCAATTTGATTAAGCAGTCATGGTGAGGCGCAGTTTTTTTTGTCAAATTATAGTGTTCCATACAAGGATAAACATTGATCTAGTAAATGTATTCTTCATCTCTCCTACATGCTACTAGGAATGGGGACCGAAACAACCAACCATCCACTGCTGCCATCTACCAGATCAGCGACAGTTCATGCCTTGCCTTCGCTTGTGGCTGTCCTGATTATCTGGAATAGAGCTGTTACAAACAACAAAGAAAACCTGATCAATGACTAGGAAAAAGATTTTGGTTCCTCGCAACAGAAACATGCAGACACACAATAACCAAATTATATCACTCACTTGCTTTGTAGAAGTAAAAAAAAATCCTGATCCAACCAAAGCAACAATACAAGTGATAATGAAGAATATAACATGAACAGAAGGAGACCATGTTGTAATTATCAAGCTTTTGTTCGACCACAAACAAATGCATTAACCCACACTGGAAAGGACATTTCCCTTTTTTCAGGAATGGAAAATTGTAAGATAACAATTGCAATCTAAAAGTGGCGAAATTACATATTTATGATTTTCAAGATCCAAATTCAATTATAGCACCATGGTGCTATGTTCGACAACTACATTGAAGTAATACAAAACAAATATGGAATTGATATCCAATCATCATAACAACAAACTTCAGCAAGTTATAAATTGAGCAAGTTTAATTAGATTAATTTAAATTTATTTCACAAATTAAAATTTCAGGACAGCAAGATTTGTTGACAGAAAATCATAAGCGTGTCTAGAAAGAATAAATGAAAACTTAGACACACGACTAAAAGGAGGTTAAATGAAATGTGGCTTACATGATCCAATGACAACAAAGATGAAGAATCCAAGGAGAACAGGACCAACAGTATAGTCCTTTCCCTTTTTCATGGTTGTTTCGGGCACAGCTCCTCTCTTGGTAAAGTTCTCAAATCTATCAATTTTCCTAGCAGCAAGATGCCCTGATGTATTCTGAACATACAGCAGTAATCACAAAAACACAAATCAATCCTCAACATTTGTCATAACCTCGTCAAACTAAAAAATGCAATAAGCATAACATCATTAGTGATGTAAGGATGAAATGATCAAATTCTAACCTTATTAAAATAAAATGAATTATACAGCTATTATTAATTCAAAAAAAATTAATAGCAAAAGAATTGACCAATTAGTCTATCATGTGCATACCATAAAAAAAAATGACAGCAAAATCATAGCATGAAAAATAAAATTTTCAGATCAGGTGAGGTTGATTATCTATCATTTTCCTGTTCTAAATCCAAATGAATACGATATTAAACAAAATACAGCAGACCAAAAACCCAGAACTCTCAAAACATAAATTCAAAAAATATATATATTACAAAAATATAAATTACCATGATTACAACAGTGACCAACATCCGGTTGCCAGAAACAGTCACAAAGTTACAGGTGATTGACTCTTTCCCTCTCCTGCGAGATTTTTTTCTTGCCTCGCCCTTTGAATCCCCCCATTCTCCACAATCTCTTCTTCCTTGACATCTACCACAACCTGAAGAAGTTCTGGTGGAGTAGCCGCTGGGTCCAGCTCCCGACAACCTTTCGGAGCATTCGGACCTTCTTGACCCATAAGCAAGTATGAGGGAACATGGTGAGAAAATCTAAACATCTCTTCCCTTGGGATCCTCCTGACTTCCTTGGGGTCCAAATGCTGGTGAAACACTGTCTTGAAACCAGCAACTTTTACCAAGGGAGTAACAGTTACACCTAGTTCTTCACTGTAGTCTTCAAGTACTTCCACCATGTCATACTTGTGTATCACCTCATCTGCTGTCAGCTCGTTCCACTCTGGGGACCAATTCCGATAGAGAGCCCATACATCTCCTTTTCTGGGATATATGTGAATCACCCCACGTGTTCCTTTTGTCCACCTAACCTTGTGTGAAAAGGAATTGAGTGAGTTATAAATCTCATATCTGCCCACTCTGAAGTCACCGCAAGTTTTTGAGAAGCCAGAACCAACCCAGTTTAGTGGACCCAGTTCACTATTAGTTTTTGAATTAAGCCAACTGATCCGCATTTTGAATGGATTCAAAGAAATTACACTGTGGATCATAGCATAATATCGAGGCATCCCATCATCAGCATCATATGCAGCCCATACCTGGTTTTCCTCAAAACATCTTTCAGTTCGGTCTTTGTCAAAATCATGAAAATCAGGATCTGGGACATTTATTGACATTGTCTCCAAAGTTTCAGCATCTGTTTTCCCACCAGAAGTGATGGAAGAAGTTTTGATGCCATCGGCTCCATTTTCCATGCCCATCGAATCAACTGACTTGTTTCGGTTAGCTATGTCAGGGTTTGACAAAGAAATTCCCCCCTGATCAATTCCTTTCTCACTCCCTGCTCCCTCTTTGGCTGAAGATTTAACTACTTTAGCTGACTTCCATTCATTTATTTTCTTTTGAATGTCTGTCTTTGCCTTCTCCATTAGTAAGGTTTGAATTTCAGATTGGGAGACATCCCTCATGCCATAGGGCTTAGTGATTCCATTCACCCTGTTTTCAGAACTTCCCTGCCTAAATCCAGATACATTAGCAGTGCGGCCAGTGCCAGATCCACCAAATCCTACACCCATCTGATTTGCAGACAGATTTCCATTGTTGCCATGGCCAACATCATCCATGCCTCTTCTTCTCTTTGCAGCATTAGAATTCACACTAGAAGATGCATTGGACGTCTTCTTTGAGGCATGATTCTTTCGCTTCAGGGCCTCCTCTCTTTTTGTAGCTGCCTGTGCTTCCTCACGCTCTCTCTTCACCTTTTCATGTGCCTGCTGGACCACACTTGCAGGTTGAGTAGCAGTTGAAGCACCACCAGCTCTAGAGAAAGGGCCCCACTGAAAGTTGGCCTGATTATTTGAATCAGGGCCATTGGATCCCCCTGCTCTCACATTTGAAGAGTTGACACTACTCCTTCCAGAATTTGATGTGTGTCTGCTAGTAGCAGCTTGATGGTTTGAGTGCTGCTGCTGCTGCTGCTGCTGAAAAGAACTCCATGGTGCGGCTGACCTAGACGCATGTGAAGGTGGGGGTGGCATTTCAATGGCTAAAAATGGCTCATGGCAATTAGGACAAAGGAGCTTATGATTAAGATAGACTCTGAGATACTCATATTGCATCTTGCATCCATGACAAACAGTCCAAAAGGTATTGGGTTTTGTCTTATAAGATGAAGCAGGAGTTGAAGAATGCCCAGTTCGAGGACTACTTTTGTGTGTCTTCACACTCGATTTAGTGAAATTGTAAGACCCATTGGACCCTGGTTTTGCTGATGAACTACCAGCAGCAGAAGAGCCCTTTTGAAATACTTTGCCATTTCTTCTCTGGTCATACGCCACCCTCTTGGTTTTATCAGACAATAAACTCCATGCCTCGGATATACATTTAAATGCACCATCCGCTCCAATAGACTTGTTTTTATCAGGATGAAGCATAAGAGCCAGTTTCCTATAATGTTTCCGCACCATCTCGTCATCTGCTTGCGGATCTGCACCAAGTATCCCATACCAATCTGCTTCCCCATTTATTTTGTTCTCAGCAGCAATATACACATCAAGTGTGGCTAACATCTGAGGAATGCCTTCAAGTCCAGGATACAAGTTCTGGGCCTTCAAAGCAAATTTCTTTGCCCCTGCAATGTCTTTCGCAAATAACTTCTTCTCAGCAATCTCTTTGGCTCTAGTGGCCTCATCTTTGTTGCATTCCATTTATGCTATCTCTCCTTCCTTCTTTAATTTTTTGACAAAATAATAACACCAAGGCTGATTTCAGATTCAACAAAGTTCAGCTATCCACTACTCCTTTGTACAGATTCTGAACAAATGAATTACTATCATCATCATTATTATTATTCAGCAGTCATTGACTCATTCAAATAACAAAAACTAATTGAGCAGTTAGTCTATCATAAAAAATGACAGCAGAAATCATAACATAACATAAAAAAATTTCAGCTTAGATCGGTTCAACTATCTATCATGCTTCTGGTTCTAAATCCGATCGCATAAGCTATTTAAGCAGACTACGAACCCACAACTCTCAAAGTATAAAAATTAATACCTTTTACCATTATCACAACAGCCAAGGAGATGCCATGGCCGGAAATGGTCACGAAGTTACAGCGACTCCTACCTCTCTCCTTCTCCGGCGAGATAGTTTATTGCCCCTGCCTTCTTTTGGTTTTTTTTTTTTTCTCCTTCTCTCTTGATCGTCTGATTGTTTTTTTCGGCTGTAAGAAAAGATTAGATGAGAACATGGTATGTGACATACAAAGTGTTGTCTTTTGACGGGGCATCTCTGCGACCATTCAAATGAAATCCAACGGTTTACAATTGATGTAACCATCTAGTAACCATATAAAACATTAACACAAATCTTATATCTGATAACATCTTATCCATTGAAAAATATATCAAAATGTGATCTCAGTTGTCCACGAATTCTTATTATTTTTATATTTTCAAGAATTTGTTTCGTTAGCCCAACTTGCGCGGACATCGACTAATTTCACGGGCCCTAAAATTAACGACCATTTAAGCTAATAGTAGTCATCATATTAATAACCACAAAACTAAAACTTGAGACAACAGGAAAAATAAACCCCTTAATCTCAAGCTCTTACTACTGGTGACCTATTAGATGGTTTCGTTAATCTAACTTAATAAATATTATGTTTACTGTCAATTAATTTTTTTTTATGTATTTTTTTATAGTATTTTTTATATATATATATATATATATATGATATAAAAATATATATGATATAAAAATATATTTGATTGGAAAGATAAAATATTAAATAAATTTGTATCAAAAATAATTTTGAAGTTAATTTTATATTTTTTAAATACAAAATATATGAATATACACCTCCTCGAGAATCACGGGAAACAAATATATCTTTTTTCACATGATATACAATTAGTAAAAGAATAACAGAAATGCAATTTATCAATAACTAGTTTGATTAGAATAAGGTGGTATTACAATTAACCAACTAGGCAAAGCAAGTGAATAATTGCGAATTAATTTCAATCAGCAGTCTAACACTATATATCAATATAACTATTCCGTGTTTAAATTGAGCATCCTTTTGAGTATAAACCATAGATAATTAAATTTTTATTTAACATAAAAAAAATATTTGCATTGATAACTTTTTTTAGCAGATAAAAATTTAAATTATGTGTGAATTGATTCGATATGACTCGGTTATCTTGATGGGTTCAAAGACAACTTGAATAACCAATAATAACATATTTTGACTCAGACTAAATGTTTAAGATATGATCTTTTTAATAAATATTGAGGCAATAACATATTTGATTAATTCGGGTCAAATCAGGTTAATCTGTCAATTTGCATATCAAGTCATAAGATCATGATAACCTCATAGAAAGTAAATCAAAACAAATATCAAGGTTCGATTCCCAATAAACATGATGTTGAAGGACGAGACTAAAAAAAAAGCCAAAAAAATAACCCGAGTTAACGCATTTAATCTGCAAAACTACCGTGGTTATGAGACCGAGATAACTCAATAGAAAACTAATCAAAATAAATTATAAATTACAATTCTCAATTAATTCAGTGTTAAAAGATGAAATTAAAAAAATAATTAAAAAAAGGACAAAAAATAACCCGGGTCAACTAAGATTAACTTATCAAAACCTTGATCCAAGTCATGAGATTGAGATAACCTCATAAAAAACAGACCGGAATAAAATCACAAAGTTTAATTCTTAATCAATCCAACATTTAAGGATAAAATTGAAAAAGGAGGTCAATTAAGAAAATAAATAAAAAAACTCGAGTTAGTAGAATTAATCCGTTAAATCACGATTCAAGTAATGAGTTTAGGATAACTTTATAAAAAGTAAAACGAAAAAAAAAATAAACCTCAATAAAATTAATATTAAAATGTAAAATAAAAAAAAGAAACTTAAATTGAATAAATATATTATTTTAGTGAATGGTGTAACGTCAGGAGGGGGTACAGCAGAGGCCCTCCTCCTTTAATTTTTTTTGTTTTATTTTTTAATGTTAATGTTAATAATTGAAGACCCAACGTGCTGGCTGACTGACTATTCTATTGATTGCTGTCAATAACAGTTGCTTTTTTTTATTATTATTATTTTGTTGAAGAAGCTAGTAATTTTTCAAGAGATTGATACGATGACTTCAGGGGATTTGCTTTGATATGATGAATAAGGGGATCTGCTTCCTTTTTTCTTTTTCTTTTTTGTAATGTTTTTAGATACAGATCTTGAGACCAGTATCCAAGAAAATTTAATCTTTCTATATATATGTTTGTGAAAATACATCTTTAAAATCAGTTGAGAAAATATTTAATTTTTATTGATACACAAAATGGGCGGCGGATAGCTTACCATCAAAGCGAAGGAAAATTGAAGATGCTAGAAGTAACTTGTAAAGAGGATTTAAAAGTTCCGTGGAGCAATTATCTTGGGTTTAATGGAGTGGCAAGATTAGTGATTGCGATTCATATCTTTTGCAATGAAGATATTTGCGGAGTAGAACTAATCAAAACATCCTAAATACGTGCTTGTTTCTTCTAACATGATGCTTTCGGATCTCATTTCGGCAAGAGACGCACGCACGAAATGGATTTTGAAGATAAATGAGAGACTATTCCATGGTCTGGCTTGGGAATTAACAAGGAAGGGCGGCCTTGCAGCAGCCACGTTTTTCATAGCTGTGGAAAAGAACATCGTCCGAGGAAAACTCGTTATTTCGCCAAATCAAAATTTCCAGTCCATAAGATTCCTGATAGGAGGAGACTACCTAAATCGAACTTTCATGGTGACCGCGTCGTAGTCAAGAAGGGTCGACATCCAGCCACGCTTGATCAAAAGTTGGCCGCCTTCAGGACATTCCGTCAAAGCCGTTCACATTCCAGCTTTGATGACCGCAAAACAAATACAGTAAGCAATGGTATTGGAGACCTTGTCCAAACTACAATTGTAGGTTTCCGAGACAATAAGTATCAGTTCTAGTGAATTCGCAGAAAAATAATGGCATTGGGGTGGTCTTTCTCGCAAAGGCTAACAGCATGATTGTAGTGGCCAAGTGATGCAAGAGATTTAGGTATCGTGCATCATTTTTCGACTGGGCTAAACAGACACCATTCCTGGTATTGGCCAAGTGATTTTTTTATTCTAGTTTAAAATTCTTTTTTTATTATTCATGTTATATTTAGGTTTTGCATTATTCAAGAGCTTCGATAAAATTCAGAGTACTTTCGGAAAATTAATCATGGCTAGGGTTTCTAGAGCCCTTTTCATCTAGCCCGAACCCTAGCCCTTTATCCGTCTGCGCCACAAAGCCCAAGAAACGTCTCTAAAGCAGCTTCAATGAGAACAATGGAAATTAAACTGAACAATTGAATTAAGCATTCATGGTAAAGCGCAGTTTGTTATCAAACATTGGAGTTCTTCAGTACACATTACTGAGGATCCGTTGATCTAGTAAAAGTATTCCTCTCTCTCTCTCCTACACGATAATAGGAAAAATAAACGAAACATCCATCCGCTGCTGCTCTCCCAAAATCAGTGACGGCTTAGGCCATGCCTCCACTTGAAGCTGTCCTGATTATCTGGAATAGAGCTGTTACAAACAAGAAAGAAACCTGATCAATGACAACAAAAAGATTTTGGGTTCCTCGAGACAGACACATGCAAGCACACACTGTCACTTGAATCCCTGATCCAACCAAAGCAACGTAAATAACATGAATGGAAAGAGAAGACATGATAATTCTCAAGCTTTTGTTTGATCACAAATCAATGCAAATACTGGAAAGGACATTAACCCTTCAATTGTAAAATGACAATTTCAATGCAAATCAATTCCATTATTTATGACTTTCAGGGGCAATCTGCAAACCTCCAAATTCAATTCGAAAGCACAATGCTGCTATGTCTGACAACTACATTTAGATAATCCGAAAGCAATATGGATTCGATAATATCCAATTCACCATAACAACAATCTTCAGCAAATTATAAACAGAGCAAGATTAATTAATCCCCGAATTAAATTTTCAGGACTCCAAGATTTGTTGAGAGAAAATCACAAGCGAGCGTGCCTAAAAAGAATAAATGAAAACTCATGAGGCTTACATGATCCAATGACAACAAAGATGAAGAATCCAAGGAGAAGAGGACCAACAGGATAATCCTTTCCCTTTCTGGTGCTTGTTTCGCCCACAGCTCCTCTCTTTGTAACCTTCTTGTCAAATCTATCGACTTTCCTATCAGCAAGACGCCTTGATGTAGTCTAAACAAACAACAGATTAATAATCACAATAATGCAACCCATTCATGCATGTAATCAACAAACATAATTCTAATTTTTCAAGGAATTATTTACCACACAAAATTAAAAATCATAACAAAAGAGGAACTTTTGGAGATCAGATCGGCTCAATTAACCATCATGTTAAATACGATCACGTAAGATAATTAAATAAAATGCAGATCAGAAACCACAACTCTATAAATATAGATTAATCTTTTTAAAAAATAATTATTATAAAATTACTAATTACCATGGTTACAACAGGGAGATCCGGCAGCCGGAAGCGTTAGAGCGAAAAAACGTAGCACGAGGTTACAGGCGAGTCTACTCTCTCTCTCTCTCAGCCGAGATTTTTTCCTTCGCTCTCCCTTCTATTTCTCTCCCCTCTCGATCTGCGTTCGATATTTCTAGGGTGTCTGGGTGTGTGTGGAGATATAGCTAAACATACAACTTCTAGATGACAGGTTCCCCGACCGCGTCACCGACTTTGCTGTGATTGGTTATATCCACGCGTATAGAATACGTGTCACCTTGTTATTGGATTTTAATAGGTGTCCGTGGACAAGAGTTTTAGGTTGACGTGGTATTTGCGTTAGAAACCGTCTCGGAATGGTTTTACCTGTGTTTTGACCAATTAAGAATAGCCCTTTAACTCGTTTTATCAATTATGACAATAAAAATAGTTTTATGAGCATTTGTTTCCAAAAATTAACCTTATATTTAACTGAAAATCATCTATTGAAGCATAAAAAAAACCAACGTTTTAATTCATTAACTTTTTCTAAAAGATATTTCAAAACAATGTTATTTTAATTTTTTTTAAAAAAAAACATGGCTCGACCCTTTTATGATCCAAATATTGCTTTGAATCGGATTTTAACTATGCTTATAGAAGATATAAGTCATTTCCTAAAATCTGAAAAGCATTTAGTTTAATTGTAAGTTATTTTAAATTAACTAATTTTTTAAGACTTCATCAAACATGAAGAAATATTCCTCGCAAGCAAACTAAAAAGAAAAGGTCTTAAAAAGAATACTGTTTATCATATACCAAAACTACATTCACAAAGCCTATCTTATTTATCTAATATTTTAATCAACGGGCACTCATGTCATTTCCCGTCTAATTCTCAGAACCGGTTATTTTATCCTATTTTAGTATTTTCACACGCAATTGGGAAGTCGTAATGGCGAGTCATAAAAAAAATAAAAATAAAAAAAGGAAACGTGTTAGAAGAAGTTATAACGATACTATTTCTTAGGTGGCATTATCAGCGGTGCGTTGTCGATTTCTACAGCCATCTGTCACATCATCTCAAGCCGTACCTTAAAAAGAAAAGAGGAGAGGAGAGGAGCAGTTGTCACGTAACGATCTCATTATCCATCCACGCGGATGGTGGGGTTCGCGCACGTGGATCACTTCAAGGACATTTCCCTTTGCCTAGAAAATAACTTCACATCATAAAATCTCGAAAGAAAATAATAATAATAATTTAGAAAAGTAAAAAACAATTTCCATTATATTTATATAATAATAATAATATATTAATAATATGATTGCTTCTTCCCTTTCTTTTCCTTGATGCCGTTTTGGATTTGTAAACTCTCAGCGCATTCTCAAAAAAGGAACGAATTTATAAACCTCGAGTGAAAATCAATATCAAAATGGATTTTTTCCATGTCAATTTACCATTCTCTACTGGAAGGCTTTGTTTACAAACTTGTTTTGAACTAGTGCGGTGGACCCATGTTGGACCTAAGGCCCACGAACCTAATACACAGATCAAGGCCCACAGATCAGGGTATATAGCTAGCTGGGCTAAGAACTAACTGATTGAGCTTGGAGCATATGAAGTCCACCAGATCTCAAAATGTCCACTCAGTCTCAGGCTCCCAGCAGCGTGGACTTTTACGTGTGATGAGCAAAGGGAGGAGCGGCAATATTAACGAAACTCTCTCTGTATTAGTTGGGGTTTGCTGGACGCTGTCTTGCTACATATTATAGTTTGTTACACTTTGATTGTGATTTCCTCGTTTGATTTCAATATTCTGTATCATAAAAAAACGGCCTTACTGTAATTTTTTATGGCAAAGAGTATCCTTCTTGGATATATATATATATATTCAAGGATTTTTTTTATTAACATGGGTGTCCAGATCAGCTTGCATGCACCTCGACTAATCCCACGGGTCTTGAAGTTAACGACTATGTAAGTGTCTGGTGGTCCTGTGATTTGTAAAACTCGAACTAGTAATCTCTAGAAAACAAATTTAAAATCTTATCAGTTGAGCTACACACCATCTTATTAACTAAAGAATAATTTATTGAATGGAGAAAGTGGGTATGGAAATTTAAGAAAAATACCCAGTCACCTTGCACAGTCCCTGGCATTATAAAGATGATTGCAGGGACTGTTTAGAGATTTTGTTGTGGTGATTTAAGACCCTTGTCTGCTTTCTGTGATAATTTCCTTCTTTTTCTCTGGCTTTCTCTGATAACGAGCGCCTGAGTCTCTTGAAGCAATGTTACAGTAGAAACAGAGCCAGTATTATGATATATGATTGGAAAGGGCTGCTGGTGTGTGCAGGGACTTGGTCGGCAAAACTAATGTGTGAAGCAACTTAATTGCCGTGCCACGACAAAGTTTCACATTCTAACTAGCTTTTGGATGCAAGCAAATCATAAACCTAAATATATCCTTTTTTTATTGGTGTGTATTTATTTTTATATATTTGACATATTCTTTGATGTGCTTTTTTATTACAATTTTTAAATCTTGTATACCTTTATATATCAACGTTTTCTCTCACATGTTTTTTTATTACTTTCTGAACGAAAATTCCCTCAATTCCTAGAAGAGAATTTTATTTTCAAAACCTGAAAACTGTATTTCTTAGTTTTTTTATTAATTATTTTTTCTATTTTCTTGTCTTTTCAAATATTGTTGTGTTTTTTAGAAATAACTCTTAATTTTTCATGCATTAAAAACAAAAAATGATACAGAAAACTCTTTTATTAAGAAATAGTTGATGAGAAAGTTCACACAGGATGATTCTCAACGAACATCGGGATCCGTTTTGTATCATATACGTTCCCTCAATAATTTTCAATTGTCAAATTTGCTTCCCGTTTTCCATGTAACAAACACTTGCATTTTTCAAAGGCAGGTTGGCTCCTTTCACTTGCTGAGGATTTTTACCAGAGACATATGATAGTGAGGTCAATTGATAGGACTGTTTTGCCAGCATGTAGAAAGAACTGCCCAGGACCCATCAAGCAGGGACACCTCCACTTGCAGGTTATCCCTGTAAATGAACTTGACTACCTGGTTAACCCGTTACCGTCCGATACTTAACATTCTGGTCTGGTAGGTCCAGATCCAAAGTGCTTGGTGCATGCCATGATCCTGATGTGGGATGGTGATGTTTTTTCTTCTCTTGCTCGGTGCTGTTCACCTTTTTTACTTTGTTTATTTTTTCTCATATATATCGAACCCAGCAATGATTTCAAGCAACCATTTGCCTGGCTTGCAGATTGTGACCAGCCTGGAGGACCCATTTTCATCTGGTAGCAGAACATCTCAGAAAGCTTAGTTTTATGGATTCTTTGATCGTCCATGGCCATAGGATCGGGGGACTCTGCCTGTTGTCAACAGTGAAACGTGTTACTAAAAGGAAAAAATAAAAGAAAAGAGTCTTTTCTTCCTTCTCTGTACTGCTCGCAGATGCCGTGTAGTGCGGCTTTTCTGTCAACCATCTATTTATTTAAATCCATCTCTTTTCCCACAAGTTTAGATCTAGGCATGGTATGTTTTTTCATTCACGCCACGTTTTTTTAAAAATTAATTTTTTTTTATTCTGATATGATTAAAAATTTATTATTTTTATATATTTTTATACAAAAAAAAATTACTTTAAAAAACTCTACTACGGGCAGCGGATGTCAAGGCTGTTGTATCATTAAGCTTTCAAGTTATAAATCTTGCGTTTTTTTTTAATGCTGATTACGTGTTAGAAACAGGGATGGGACGTGTGGAATTAAAAGCCAAACGATGAATTAGGTATACAGCCGGCCGGAATAATTAAACCAAGGACGCTGTCATGAATTACTTTTGTTAAAAGCATGTCACATGAATTACCATGGGACATGATTTGTAAAGTGCAAGTGAATTGTTGACAAATTAGTGGCCAGAATATTAGGCCTTTTAGTTGTTGTAGAACAAGGCTATTTTTTATACGTTATTTTCACAATTTTTTTTTTTTTTTTTGAAGAAATGCATTATGCTAGGATATTTCTCGTATAATTTTGATATATTTCTAAATAAAAAATTAAATATTTTTCTTTTCTCTCCAATTTATACTTAGTCTTGAAAACAATTCATAGTAGTATTTGAAATTGTTATAACAATTATTTTTTAAATATTTTTTATTTAAAAATATATTAAAATAATATTTTTTTTATTTTTAATATCAGAATAATTTAAAATAAAAAGAATTAATTCAAAACAAAAAATTCAAAAAATATTTTTTTAAACACAAAAACAAATATACCAGAAATTTTGCTAATTTATTACGACTAACCAGGAAAACCAATCTAATCTTTTCTCGCTTTCTCCTAAACACAAGAGATTTTGTGTTAAAAAACAAAGGATTTGTTCTCTGATTGGAAGTGATTTTTCAGAGGACAAAAGGTCCTTCACAGTTATTTTGGGCATGCCTTGTACGATTAACGTTAAAAAGAAATTTATTTTAATTAATCAAATTTTAATTTATTTTTTAACAATTACGTGTTTAAGTTTTTTAAAATTATTGAAGATTTATATATTTATTAATTTTAAAATCTATAAAATTAGTTGAGATATATATAAATTGACCAAACATCCGAATTAAAAAAAAAAAACATTCGAAGAACACCTCTCCATCTATTTTTAACCTTCCGTCGCTTTTGATTTACCCTGGGAGAAAAAATAAATTCCACCGCTTTTGAAATCGGAAATAAAAAGGAAACAAGAAGGAAAAAAAAGATGGAAATTAGAGATGAAATAAAATATGGGCTGCAGCTAGCTAGCTATCTAGACATAGCTATATTTCAACTAGAATAATATTTTTGAACAAATGAAATTAAGAAGCACCCTTTGAGTAACGGTTGCTGTCCAATCCTGGTTTGTGATGAACTGGCTGTCTGATCAGAAGTCAGAACACAATGGCTGATGGGTCTGTTTATACAGCGGTACAGTCCTTGTCTGGGGTTGGAACCACTGGTACATGATAATTATTGCTAGACATTTAAAGCACCATTTTATTAAAAAAGAAGAAAAGAAGGGGGCCCAGGTTTGAAACGTGGATACAGAAAACACTGTGAATTTTAATAGTAAAATAACCTTAGCTCCAAGATAATTAAGCCCTGCATGTGGTGGAATAGTATTTTTCAATTGGTCAAAAGGTTATTAAGAGTTTGTACGGGGCAATAATGTCCTTGTAATTTTACTCCTCACGCTGTAATTACTTTATTATCTTTACAAGCAAAATTTCCTCATCATAAAAGCTTTATTGTCTTTTTGCTTATTTTAAAAAATAAAATTACTAATTTAATCTTATCTAAAAAAAAACAGCATTCAGTGTCTTTGGTTTAATTTCAACATGTTTAAATTACATCACTACCCTTTAGTTTTAAAAACATTAGCCTTTGATTTAGGAATCCTTTTATCTTTTACATTTGATTATTTTATAGTTAACGAGAATAATGAAGACAATATGATGATTTGATAAATAAGTAAATTTTTTAAAAAAAATTGGAGGAGTGTGAACAGTGCTCATAGGGTTTAGACAGCACGTGCAACACCTTCTAGTGGTTGAAATCCTACATCCTAGGCAACAATCGATGTGTCTCAGTATTCTCTCAATATAAAGGTGACACGGGTATAATAACTGTTTTTTGTTTGACTTGTGTGCTTTTTTTACCCCCCCTCTCTTTGATTTTCATGTTGGCCTTCCGAAAATTCAAGTCAACCCCTAAAGTTTATTATTTTTAAGATATGGTCCCTACTCTCTTGATTATAATTTTTTATTTTGAAATAATTCATGAAATTAGATATTTTTCTTTTCATCCCCTATTGATTTTTTTCTATTATATTTAGTTCTCGTTCTTTTGAGTTTTGATTGCTATTTGTGTTTATTTAATTATTTTTACAATTTCATCCTTCGTGATTTTTTCCCTATCAAATCCAATCCTTTTTTTTTTCTTTAATG
>Ga0307513_10001079_pt1 | contig 39710 bp, 28 predicted proteins | sample 15_EM_MG_FD_202174 | JGI IMG/M metagenome (GOLD analysis project Ga0307513, IMG submission 202174) | Populus trichocarpa ectomycorrhiza microbial communities from riparian zone in the Pacific Northwest, United States - 15_EM | ecosystem: Host-associated > Plants > Roots > Unclassified | place...
ACTCGCACACCTGGGTTAAAGGTAGAAATTCTCATCAGAGTTCCTGGTATTTTTGCTTACTAAGACATTAAAGAACCCCCCCCTTCAATCCCCATTTTCAGAAGCCCCGATTCAACTCCCCCCCCTTCTAACCCCCCGGGTTCGATCATCAAAGGCCTTCTTTGCAACACTGACTGTGGGCGAGCAAACCTTCGCCTTTAGTCTGCCAAGCTGCTCTTATTCTTTTGTCTTCCAAGTTGGCCTCTTCCCGTCCCAGGCGGCGTCGCCCGGCCCGTCTCCGCTGGGTGGTAGCGCTAGGAGCACTGGGGGGGAAGTATGATACCTCGCGACTACGATATCTTCACAACAATCCATTGCAGTCCTTGGAGGGCATATTCTACGGGTATAGATGAAGCGTGTGGGAAAATGATGGCCGAGAGCTCCACCATCTCAGAAATTGGTTTCCGGAGGATAATATGCTGCTTCTCAAGCACCTCCTGTGGACCGTGTGTTCTAATTCTGCAGAGCTTATCTTTAGGAATACTGTAGTCGGTCATGATTTCGAACCACGAAAGGAGAGCCTGGCGCTGTAACGAAGATCTCTGGCATCGTCCTTATCTAATGCGCCGCTCCTTCGGGATCACCGTTCCTGTACCTAGGAAGCCACAGTTCAGGGAATTTTTTCAGGAGTGTTGTAGTAGAATTTCCGGATAGTAAGCCTCTCAAAGCCCATAATGATATAAGGGAAAGAAACAATACTGTACCTGTCTCCATGATCCTCTTTACTGACTTAACCCTTTTGGTAACATCAGATGTATGGACCGAACAGTCAACACTCCTTCTGATGATCCGGGGACCCTGGTATTGCCCCAAAACCTCCTATTCCTTAGTAACCCCAGTTCCCAAAAGTGACAAGGCTCCTCTCACATTTCCCTTGCGCCCGGTTTGTTCTTAGATAACTATTCCCCACTCGAACACAGCTGTCAAAGTAAGCTCCTTAACAACCCGTCGGAAGAGGCAACAATATATGCGAGTATGGAAATTTGTTAATTCCACCCTTGCTTTCCAGACCTAAGGCTACCCAGAGCCGGGCTCGCGGTTCAAAGCGAGAAGTGTGGTGAAACGTGATGGGGAAACTAAGATTTAGGAGGGGGAGGGAGCCGTTGGCCAGTGCTCGGGATAAATTAATCAGGGACTTGAGGTATGACAATTGCTTAATCTATTTATCGTACTACCTACTGGTGGAGTACTAATGCTACCGATGGAATACCGTACCGGTACTCGTTTTGCTAGCGCACACTATAACTTAGCCTCGTAGTGGGTTTCTATAGGACTAAGCCCGAAGAACGACACAAACTAAGGAGCACCGTGCTGTATCGTTTCTCTCCGGCATGGGTGTCTCCGCCCGGGGTTCTGGTCACCGGTTCGCAGGCTGTCCGAAGGTGGGCGTGCCAGGCTCCTTGAACTTGGGCTTAGAATATCAGGTCTTGGCATTTTAATGCCCGGATACACTAAAAAGTGACGAGTAAGCTCAGATTTAAGGCAAAGTCTTCCTATAAAGCCCGGTATTGAAAGAAAAGGAAGGAATGAGGAGATTGTGTTAACCCGTCTGGCAGACTCAGCTCTTGTTAGCCTACGATTACTCGGGGGTGGACGAAAGTGATGGTAGGGACAGGGCTTTGCGGTCCCCGTGCTCATAACCTTCAGAGGGAAAAAATGCTTTAATTTGGCAGGTATTGCTAAGAAGAGTAAAAAAGCTTTGACATCTCAAACCCTTGTCCCTACCATCACTTTCGTCCACCCCCGAGTAGTTGTGTCTAGGGAGATCAAACCTTGACAAGGAGCTATCCACTTTGATGAGATAATAGGGCAGGCACAGTACCGTACAAGTACTGTAGAAGCACTCCTAGAGGCACTGTATCGTGCACGGATGCACGTTACCCCCGTAAAGCCTATTGTCGCTCGGTGTGCTCATGGTATAAATAAGGGATGGTGGTACACTTCGTACACTCCGTACTCGAGTAGTTGAATCCAGGTGAACAGAGTAGTACTGTAGGGTGTGATTGGTTAGCAATAACCTTAGATTTACGCGATAGAATGAGAGTCTAGGAAAAAATGGCTTAGGGGTCGAACATCCGAGGGACTCGGTCCTGCAAGGCCGGCACTTTATTATGGAGGTGCCTTGCAGCCCAACTACCGTTAAGGAGATCCGGAGATCATAATTTGCAAGAGCTCAAAACCGATCACATGCCCAGGCTCATGAGTTCAGCATCCGTAGGCAGAAGCTACCGGCAGAGTAAAAATCATAGGCCGCCGTTCTATCTGTTACTCTTCAAAACTTCGGCATTGGAGTCTTTGAATAAAATGTTATAATATTGGCATTTGACATTTAGATTGGCCCTGCGAAGGTAAGATAAATATATCAATCACCATTCGGTACCCAAGTATTACTCTCCCTACCGTGCTTGCGCCTAACTTGCCATACCTGTCCCGTATTATTGTACTGTAATTCGTTTGTGTTACACCAATAATGGGATTCGTTTTTTTTCTTAGCTCCCGATAGGCTGGTTTTGTCACAGTTGCTTAGACGCCGGACAAATCATAGCTGACCCGGCCCACCAATTGTTGACACAATTGAGTACCACGAAACACAAAAGGGGGATGACCCCAGGGCCTCGTGTTTCAGGATTGGAAGAAGAAAAAAATCCTAACCGCAGCCCGCTCTGTGAAAGTACTCTTCTCTTCCGTTCCGTGTGCATAGATTGTCCCAAGGGGTATCGCCAGGAAAATATCGTCATTAGGCACTTATCTGGTGGCTTGCTATGTCCAACCAATAGATTCAAGAATACCCTTCACACCATCCCGAATCGCTTGAAATTTTTTGCCGCTTCTGATCATGCAGAAAGGGCGGGAGACTGTCAATCTTATTCACGATTGGGGTCAGGCCCCCGATACGGCAAATTTAGCCACCCGCCTAGGGAAATACCCTACCGCTCATTGAAGGGTATGAGAGGATGATGCTTGCGGAACCTACGAGTAACATCGTGGCAGTAGTATTCTGGCGTTCCTGCATCGTATGCACCTCGTACATTTCTGTGGTTCCTTGGCAGGTACTGTACTATTGTGATACAAGGTGGAGCCACCAGAACAGTTCAGCAGAATTTGTTAAATACCCTTCCGACGCCTTCCATTCCCATTTTTATCATCACCACACACAGGCTTGTGAAGATTCCTTCCTTTTCTCCTCAGTCCCTCCTTCCTTCAGCCTTGACGGTTTTCGATATAAAGATTTGCACTCCTTATAATACATTCTTTCGAGCGGTCTTCTATACTTCACCAAAAACCCTATAATTTACGGATCCAAAATGTATACATCCGCTATTCTTCTCGGCCTGCTCCCTACAGTATTCGCCCATCTAGGGCTTATCCACGAATCCGTTTTCGGCTTCAACGGTGATGGGTACACTCTTGTTGAGCCGTTGTCTGGAAAGTCCTTTGACCAGTGGTGGTTTCATGGTAACCTCAATACCCCAAAAGTGGCGACTATCGCTAACAGTCTTTACAGGAAACTTAAACCAGAAGCCCACTGGGACACCAATGTCTCTCCCCGCCGGCGGAACAGTCACCGTCGAGATTGCCTGTCACAAGGATTTCACATCTTACGGAAAAAAGGGTGATGGCAAAAATGCTTGTCCCACCGATAGTAAGTCCTCATGGCTCACCACGGGTTGTCGCCAACTAACGATAAGCCAGCTCCGTCATATCACGCCGGCGACCCAATTGATCCGAAGCAGCTCCTTGGGTGTGGCCTCGCCATCGCCTATAAGGATGACGCTACCAAAGTACAACCAGAGGACTTCACAATATTTTCGGTAAACGATCAATGTGTCAACGGACTCAAGCAGGACTTCTCCGTCCCATCTCGAATGCCAGCGTGCCCTAACGGAAAGTGTATCTGTGCCTGGTTCTGGCAAGGGCAAGACTCCGCCAACGAAATGGTAATTCCCACACCTTTTCCCACCTCTTGCTTCAATGGCGCTAATAGATCAACTTAGTACATGACCGGCTTCGAGTGCAAAATTGACGGCGCAAGCGGGACCGCCTCTATTGGAAAGCCCCTTCCACCAAAATACTGCCCTAGCGGATCCGGCTGCGTCTCGGGACCCAAGCAGCCAATGTACTGGGCCAACGACCGCTCGAACATCCAGTACAGCGGAGAGTACTTCCAGAAGCCATCCTACAATGCCAAGTGGGGATTCAAGAACGGTGCTCAGGACGATATCTTTGATGGTGCTAGTGGCTCCAACCCTAGTCCTGCCGATTCTGCCTCTCCTACCACACTTGTTACGGTCACTAGCAAGCCAGCGGCTACTCCTACTCCCCCTCCCAGTTCTTCCGGTTCCCCCGGTTCTTCTGGTTCTTCCGGTTCCTCAGGTTCTAGCTCTCCCGGTCGCGGTCGCGGTCGCGGCCGCGGTAGTGATTCTTGTTCTTGGGCTGGGCATTGCGCTGGAGCTAGTTGCGGAAGTGATGACGAATGCTCAGACGATCTTACTTGCCAAAGTGGGAAGTGTGCTTAGACGCCGATTCCTCCTCAAACCTCTTGGAGGCCGAAGGCTAGAAAAGGATATTTTGAGGGATTGTTCGCTTGGATGTGCTTTCATGTTAAATTTATGTACTTATATTTAGAACAAAATGTCAACTTGAGTTTCATCATTCCGCTTTCTCCCCGTGCCCAGCGACGATCTTGTTCCTTTCATACCAAGGGTTTCCGTCACTGGCCCTAAGATAATAATTCCCAAGTTCGCTTATCAGCGGTTTGCATCGACATTGAGAGGGGAAAAACATTTATTAAGATCTTAATGGAAAAATATCACAGGGCAAGGTGAAAAAGCGTATGTACCGATGGGAGGCTAAACGCAAAGACTACTCGTAGAGAGTCGGGAGGCTAGCAGGGGTACTTACCAGAAGGGGGGAGACGATAATCCATCCCGCCCCGGGAGCCACCTCCCCGGGAACAGGGCCGCACTTCTGGAGCGCAGGGCGAGGAGCCCAGGGATAGGAACACCACAGGAGCAAGAAACCACCAATGAGGAAACACTAGTGCCATTGAGCAACCCACGATTCAGTGTAATACCCGGGTCCAATGCCTTTTGCCTAAACAAATCCGGCGTATCGAAGCCTAAATCCAGCATTCCTACGCTTAACAGGACAGGCTTTTAAGGATGCTATAACCCCACACTCGTATGCAACTTAATACGAAGGGCATCCCAAACCCCAGACACTATGGCACAAAGGGGGCCCTCGAGTGATATCTTATGAACGCCCTTGGGAACACGAAAACCATTTTGGGATAGATTGGCCGCTGAAGGATCCTAGATTCCTTGATTCACATAGCTCTGCCACGGATCAATTCAGCAAACAATGGCACTTCTTCAAGGCCGCGCACGCGCCACGTGAAGTTTGGTAAATTATTATTCTACTTGTGACTTTCACTTTCGCTCTAGGTAGCTCCAATGATTGACACACAATCTCGCTTCCTGGGCCTTTATTTCCTCATAACATTCCATCCTTCACTTACTAAAGTCAGTTTACAATACCGCATCACTAGGTTGTTTAATCCTTCTCGAGGGTTGTTACCAAAGAACTTATTCTCTTATAGAGATAGACGTATTCATCGCGATAGCAGCAGCTGTCTCAATGCTTCAGGAGGGGTAAAACCCTCACTGTCCAAACAAGATTGGCATTTTCTAGCGCATCTAACAAGCTTGAAGGAAAACAAAAACTCGTCAGAATCGGCTAATATAGTTTTGATTTAGGCTTCCAAACCCGATTCCACTGCGCTGCAAAGGCCTCTCATCATATGCTCTCACTCAGGGCGACCCGATGGGCAATTGTCAAGAATTGAACGTTTTGTTGCGCAGTGGAAGATTGTTGATTAAGCTCTCTGGCTAGCTAAGCGGAACATGAGCGGTACAGATACCCTATCGTGATGACACAACCCATGATGTGGAATACACACCTCCGCGTACGCTCCCATATACGCAATAGTGAGTAGGAAGCCTCAAGCAAATCTCTCGTACCTCCGCCCGAAGGACTATTTCTTAATAGCAATAGTGCGGCCCCACCCCAGGTTTTGGCCTCCCAGGAACATTGGGTGTTTCTGAATCCGGGGCGTTCCGTCGAGCATCGTTCCCTAAACCGATTAAATGTTTGAAAGCCACGAGGCAACGAGGGGGGCAACGGGTGTTCGTTTCCTGAAACTTTCAGCCGGCCCCTGGGGCTGTCGAATGAGTATTCATGATGCAAGTGGTACCTGATAGGTCTTACCTAGTCGGTTTAAGGGGGTTTCTCAGATGTGTAGATTTTTTTAAGCTCTGAAGTCTATCATTGCACTCGCAAGGACAGTCAATTGCGAGTTCTTCAGCTTCCTCAAAAGAACGAACAGGAAAGAAGGAAAAAACCCCCAACGCTACGGTAGGGTTCAAACTGGTCCTCTGGCCGAGAGAAGCGAGCCCGTATCCGAAAGAAGGAAAGTAAGCTATCGGAAACTTCCTTGGGAAAAGCGAAAAATCTTCAAAAAAGTTCCAGCGCTGGCGAACCCTTCGAAATCGATAACATCGGAGGTGGGGCCAGTTGGTCGGCAATGACAGGCCCCTTTTTTCTACGGCGCAATGCTAATTTTTGTATCTCCAGTACTCGAGCACGACGTATGAGCTTATTTAGCGGTCTAAACAGATCGGGAGGCACCGACCCTCGAAATGGGAGCGGATTGACAGCGAATGCTTGGTGACGGGGGAGAATCACTTGGTGTGGTGGGGGGGAGAGCTACTCTGTTCGCCAAGTGGGCCTTAATTAACCGATTCTGGTCGCGCACTAAATCCTGGGGGGGAAGCGGGCGCCACTCGCCCACGCGACGGGAGCCCACGCTCGCGCAACAGGAAAAACACGCACGCCTACGGCCACGGCCGCTGGCTGTTCTCGCCGAACCATAGTGCACCCAAGCCAAACCACTATTACTCGAGACATTGCTACCGTAGGATCATCACCCCATCACAGATCGACGATCCCCCTATGCTTCTCTCCTCTGAGTAAGTGCCACTATCCAAAGCTCAGGTATGGTTCTACAGTGATGCCTTAACTAATTTAGCATCCCGCACCATTGGTTTCCATATGATTTCATTTACGGTACTATGACTCTCCAAGATTCATAGGGGAGCAATGGTAATTTTAATTAGCGGCATGACTTTTGACATCTCTGCATGACACCCCACAAGAATAGGTTCTCCCCTATTGATAACCACTAAAACGCCAAGTTAGCCATTCGCACCCCCACAGGCGGATGCTTATCAACTATAGGTCTATTTTTTTTAGTTTAGCCGAGCTCTACCGTGTTCGAGTACTTACCGGTAGCGCAGGTCCCCGGCACGAAGAACCCGAACATTTGATTGCGAATTTGGTGCTCGTACATACGGCACTCGAGTAGGCGCTCAGATGTGCACAGACAATTTGCCATACGAAATTCGCCCCGTGTCCGGTTCTCTATGCCGGAGATCTGTAAGAGTGCCAGTAGCAGCACACGGCTAGTTACCTGGGCACAGAGGATCACAGAGTCCGTGTTATCATGGCGGGGTGCTGGAGTTCTCCGGGATCGCGACGACGACTACGGAAACGAGAGGCTTGTACCGCAGCAAGCCATGTCGCCAGGAATCCAGACATAGCAAGACGCTGCAATCCCCTAAACTGAGCAATCTGTCCCTCTGCCCAAGTATACGTAATTTGGGGGGTTCATAGTGTAATCTGGCTGAGGTACAGACTCTGGTTTTTCGCTATCGTTGGATTTAAGCTTCGCCTAGGCTTGTGAGCATTCCACCCATGGCCCCAAACCCCTTGATGTATTTTAGAACCTATCATAATGCAGTAGCAAAGCAACCCTTTCAGATTAAAGCCCCGGAAACAACCCGCTCGTTGGTGTTATATTTTCTCTCAATTGTACTCGAGCAAATGGGCATTGGGCATAAGGCTCCAGTCAAGACATTGACGAGCCAACCAACTGCGAATCCATCCAACCCCTCGATCATGCCAGGACATAGGATGCATCCACCTTGTTCCCGCCGAGGTTACTCCCCTCACGTTATTGTGCTAAACTTACTCCACTAACAGGCAGAGCCAGAAGCCATAGTAGACGTGTCATATTGCTCGAGTCTCCAACCCAGTTTTTCCTTCCACTGGACACGCAGTAGCTATCTCGAAAATGATAATAATACTTAGAATCGAACATCCCGCGCTTAGTCGCAAAACGATCCCTTCCAATCCCTCCGCATGGTTGCGCTTGATTCGACCCGTTGTTCGACCCGTTGTTGTTTCTCCCCTGCTTTGTTCATGTGGTGACTGACGTTTGAGATCGAATGATAGAACCACCTAAAAACAACTTCCCCCCAATTCCATGAAGCTCCATTTTTTGATAGGTGAGTATTGATTGGGGATAGAGAGAGGGGTATCTTGAGTGTAGTAAACGCATACAAATTTATGCCGAGATGCTACTTCTTTGTACCATTGCCAGGGATAAAGATTTCGTACAGAGCAGGATTTATTTTACTTGTTAACCTAAATTAACTGTTCGGAAGCTTTATCCATATGCCTTGTACTTATACTGCTGAGGGTGAAAATAATAATAATTACCAGGGTCGGCCTTGATGTCCGGCGCAATAAAACAGTTTTAGTCACAAATAGTTTGGTGTAATACGATAGTTGCCCCCTGCAGGATATGCAGGACAGGACGAGACTTGTGGTGGCGCCTGAGCAATGTCAAGTGGTTGAGTTGGTTCTTTATTTTAATGATTGCGGAGAGCGGAAGCACAGTAGTATTGTACAGTGTCGGTACAGTAACTTGGTGGGCTTTTTGAATGAATCCATCACGGAAAACTCGTGCCCCACTCATAATACCCACACGCCGGCTCAAGGTTCAGGGGAAGTGCTCTTGGAAACAACTTAGAATACTCTTGGCAGGGGTGGCGGTGAGGCGGGTGGCTATCAATCAAGGATACTGTAGACCGGGTGAGCGTTCAGCGAGGCAGCACCCTCAGAGGGGCTTGACAAAGATTCGTTAGCGGTTTAGTTTACTGCCTCACTGAACGCTCACCCGGTCTACCCGAGTATTCTTGCACAAAATTGCTACCGCATGATAGCGGGGGACATTCCAGGTTCGGTGTCTGCCACGCCATACATCAGTAACCTATTACGGTAACGGGAACAAACAGGGATATGTGATATTTGATTAGCTCACCTTGAATAATTGCTCCATAATTTGCATCATTGCTTGAAAATATGCGAGGGGTAGACAGCGCGCGTTAAACTATGGTATTGCGTACCCTATTCGAGTACCAGTGTGGGCGGGTGCGAGAAGGCGCGGCCACCCCTATTCACACCGTGAGCAAAACCCTCAGCACTTCGTCACAAAAGCCTCGAAATCAATAGAGAGAGTGAGTTTGACTTGTGGCTTGCGTGTGGGAATCAACCCCAATGATGGTGCGAACAGGGCTGAGCGAATCACCCTTCCCACAAACTAGCGGACATGCCGAACGAACCAAGGCTGCTAGTAAAGTGCACACCCTTCCTAGGCCCCCTTAGTCGACACATTATTTGCACCTTTCGAACTTTGCGAAATTTCCGCCTTCCGGGACAAACGTCCCCCGATCGCACTTTTAGAGTGCTTCTAGAGTTACTCGTGGAGTGCTTCTAGGGTCCCAATCCGGTTGCTTAAAGGATAATTTTTAGGTTGGCTGAGACCGAAACACGGTTCCCTTGGGGGCGTGACCTCGGGAGCTGGTAGTCGGATTTCTATTTTTTCCTCCACTAGGGCCACAGTTCCTAAGATCCTTGAGAACACTAGCCTATTTTTGCATGGGGAGATTCCTCGAATGGAGAAGCCCCCGGATGGTTGCTGAGCTCAAAAACTTCTTTTTAAACAACCCAAATAGGGCTCCAGAAAAGTTCTATTGCTAGGGTCAGTGTGCGACTAGACCAGAGGTTTCTGCTGTAACGATACCCTGTGGGTGGCCTACTTGTAATTGAACGACGTTTGTGAAAACGTGCTATTGCATGCCGCCTGAGTTCAGCTTTTTTTACTTCGATCTTACCACGATTCAAAGTGGCCGTGTTCGCAAGTATCGTTCAGCTACGAGTAAATGGCGTCTGTACGGCTCCAAATTAGCCCGAGGAATAGCGCAGGTGCCCAGAGGCCGTCGGGGTGGAGGCCCGTTCGCCTCGTTCCAGTTCAAATTGAGTCATGGAGTGAATGGGATGTAATTAGTACGTTGCTGATCCGGTGCAATATTGCTGTGGCTGGAATCTAGATGAATTGTAGCTTCGGCACCTATCCGAGCGAGACAGCCCCACGCCATAGCCCGGGACATTCGAGTATGTGGTATCGGTATCGAACGGTGCTTGCCGGCCCTGGGGCCTGCTTTGTGGCACTTTGAAAGAAGTAGGGTAATATGTGGATTAAAGTTTAGCCTGGAATCGTACTTATTGCATAGCGAGAAAGGGTTCACGAAGGTAGTATTCTAACTAGCAAAGAGAACTGGACACCGCAGGGAGTAGAGAACTTCTTAGGTTACCTGATGGCACGGAAAGAGTCCTTCACCTCTACGGTCACTCACAATCGACCTTTCCCGCCCATGCCCTCTGATTGGTATGTCGAATGATAAGAATGACCATAGAAGCACGATCACAGTGCTGACATAATTCCTCTCCCTAAGCCTGACACTGATGTAGTGGGCAACGGGGGGGCAAGGCAGACTCGCTCTCTTTTTCTAGGGACCTGCCAAGAGTAGCCCTAGCCCTGAGCTCTCAGCATACCGGCGTTTGGTGAAGATAATGGAAATTCATGAGGCTCAAAGGATCGCTGACGAAATGGGGGTGATCGGGGGCTACTGCTACCCTTTCTGGGTGGTGGTACAAAAAAAATCCTAAGGGGTACTATGTCCGTGTACAGAAAAGTAACAATACACTGGAGTGGGTTGAAGGTATAATAGCGTGACGTTCATAAAAATGGATTGTTTACTACCAAGATTCTGTGGCTCTGTCAATTCTTTTGCTAAGTGCGATGGCGGTCTGTTTCGCAAATGTCACGAACTTCCTGTTTCTCTACTTTCCCCACGCCAAAAGTGCCCAAATCTTAGTACCCTAAATATTGGCACAGTCTGGGTTGGAAGGTTTGGTAGTACACCCCCCCCCCCCCCCCCCATTTTTAGGCACTTTTAGCCTGGGGCAAGCAACTCCAAGGGAGAAGCCGTGATAAGAGGTTTCATATCATGAGTTGTGGGATAAATGGGATGGAGGGGCACTGCGATTGTGCGTGATGGTTTATTGAGGCGTTCGGTTTGGGATCTAAGGGGGGGCAGGGGGGAAGTTGGGTCATTAGTTGGTTTCACCCCGGATGCATGCCGTGACTCGAGGTCTAGAACTTGGAGATAGGATGGTATAAATATCCTAGGCCCCACCTCAAGTAAGGGAGTCTTTCACTAACTTGAAGTCTCCAAAAGTGTCCTTGTGGGCTCCCTCTTTTCCTGGAAGTGCTTGATTAATATGCGCATTTCCCTTACCCTCTTCCGAGCAAGCACTCCCCTACAGTACGATCATTGAAGATTTACTATTATCTGAGTTCCAATAATTGCCGGCACACCCCCATTTTTCTCTAATCGAAGAAGTTCCTGGCTGGGAGCGATCGGTCGTGTTATTCTCATCAGGCGCTGGGAGCACACATAGTTCAAGGACTTCTTTCCTAAGAGTTCGGTTTTGAATGGCGGAAGATCTAGGGCAGTGGGAGGGTCGGTGTCCAGGGGTGAGTATCCATGCCTACAATTCCGAGTCCCATTCAAGCCTAGGCTACTTTCCTAGTGAATGAAGGGTAAATTTAATGCTTATGTAAGGAAACTCACACTAGGGACCTCGGCACTTGAGCACAAACACCCCTCGTTCGCTATCACGGCTAGCCCCTTCAGGGAAACATCTCACCTTGTTCCTCCTCCTTCTAATTTTGACCCCAGTTCCTGCGACTGCGAAAACAAACTTTACACAATGCGGTAGACATGTTAAAGCACTAGCGGAAAACGGTTCCCTTCCACTTGGGGATATCTACAATGGTCATGTAAAAGGTGCCCTAGGTCGGGCACGAAATAGCACAAATCCAGTACTCCTAGTAACGTTTGCCGCCTGCGAGAAGTACTGCGGTTCAGGGCCAGAATATTACGGGTGGGAAAAAGCCTCGGATACAATCACAACATGGGTACTCCCTCTAGTGGGTCTGATTTTGCAGGCCCCCTTCGAGAGCAACAGCTTCCGACAAACCATGTTTGTCGTGTTCCGGTGGGTGGGCTCGCCAATCGTTTCCATGATGTGCATTTTCTGGAACATGAAGGTTACCAGGAGGTGCGCTATTATGGTTGACATGAGCGTCGGGAGAGACGAGTACCCATGCCCGCGCGAAATCCCCGTTTTTGCACAATTGAGGGACTCCTTTTACCTCCTCAGCGTGATTAATCAATACGAGCTCAACATCGACAAACAGCTGAAAGAGAGCCAGATAGAGACCATCCTTCGAATAGGCCTATTTGACATGGGGCCTGAAATCCAAAAAATGAGGACTAAAGTCGCCGCAAGCATCCGCCGGGAACGTCGTCGGGGAACAGTCCAAGTTCTAGTATCGCTAGCCTGGTTTCTAGTGGCAATGGGCATCTCGATAAACAAAGCCTTCGGAGACCTCGGCGAGAACGCGACCGCCCATAACCTTGCACTGGGCCTACTAATGTCCTGGCTGCCGGTTCTCATGGCCGCGACAATCGTCGACAGAAACCCGATGGATGCGCGCTACGTCCGCGACAAGTTAAACAAGTACCTCACAGACATTGATGCCGTTGATCTCACCTCTATCATATCCCCGGATGACAAGCTAAAAGTTCTCGGGGAGTTTGCGGGCCAAGGCCGCGTCCGTTGGCATTACGGGGTCGCTCACTCATTCCTCCGAACACTGGAGGCTATGCACGGTATGGAACGCGGTTGGTTAGAAAGATACCCAAAAACCAACGAACTGTCCACCGCAAGAACCTCCAGCCTCCTGGGATTCGACCTCAACGAAGTATGGCAGATGACAGCCTCCTTTCTGATGGTCTGCTCCTGCAGCCTTGGCGCCTTCTTTGTTAGCTACTACACGCCTACCGTCGGTCTCGGCTGTCGCTCGGGCGGGTACATGATATTCGGCTTGAATGCCACGGGCTGTCTTCTCATGGAAATGGGTGCGTGGGTGTTCCTATATCCAGGAATCTGGCGGAGAATAGCGCAGTGGGTCCTGCGCTTCTGTGAGTTCACAAACTTCTGCTGGCTCGTATATGTCATCTTTGCACAGACTTTCGGCATCTACAACAACTGCCGCTGCAAGTCGAGCATGTGGGGCGGCGCTGGTGGGTACATGGACTTTGAGGGCATCCAGTACTACAAGTCCTACCACGTTGGGCGCAGCTGGATGCTAGGCACGCTCACTACATGCATATTCTTGGGCATCGGGCTCATGTATGTTGTTGAGCAATGGTGCACCCAGAGTTTCTTGTGGACGCAAAATTGGGACTCGGCTATGACTGGGCTTTGGTGGGTGAGGAAATGGAAGTGGGCCACTACCGGGCCGAGGTGGGTGGCTGCTTGGATGGTCGCTTGGGTAGCCGGGTACATGGCAAAGGCTGAGTACTGGGTTCGTACGGCTTGTGGGGGTGAGAGGCATGCGGAAGATGACAGTGAGTGGCATGCGGAGGATGGCGGTTTCCTTTTGAACAACAACTGACTTTTGGCTATCATATTGGATAAAAAATAGGAGGAGTTGGGATTCTGTATTTGTAACTTGTGGTTTTGTGGGTTCGGCATCGGGCATTGGGATAAGGGCGTTTAGCTGGGCTGATTGAATTAGAATAAATTTATCTGTATCTTCTTCTCCCTTTCATTTTCCACTTGATTCAAGTTTGGCCTGCCATTGGCTATATGAGCCTGTATTTGTGAGTGCGAGTAGCAAGACAATAATGGTATTGTGCATTGGTTTCCTCATCTAATATCACTCGCTACGGAACCTCAATAGCAGTTTTCCCTCACGCCTTCGAGTCAATGAGCCTATGAAGTCCCATCCGAGAGTTGGACACAATCCCCTTTGAACAGGTTTATGTCCACCGACAAATATTACCCTGTCACTCTTCCGACACAGATTCCCCGGTGTATAAATTTGCAGCAGTCCCCAGCCCCCCGTCCCATGCGACTGATTTGTGGTGCTGTGGGGCATGGAGATGGATCGCTTGTTGTTTTCTAATTTACATTTTCTATACAGCTTTAATCAGGCTCTGGCTGGTGGGATATGGGCGTATGGGCGTATGGGCGTATGGGCGTAGCTAGAGGGGATACCAGCGGTTGTTATGAGAGCTATGGATGGGATACGGGTACCGGTATAAGACCGTGGATAGATTGATAGGTAGAGACAACGACGACTTCTAATACAACCTCAACGAGTGAGGAATTTCCGGTACCGTGAACCTTTTGTTTTCCTTTCTTTCTTCCACCGTGACTATTTCAATTCTATCTAGAGACTTTAGATCCCCGGTAGTGTGAGCGGTGTTTGCCCGTACCGGTTATCTTTTTTTCTTCCTTCTTCTTCTTCTTCTTCTTCTTCAACCATTCCCCTTGCCCGATCACCACTCTCACCAGAGAGGATTTTCTGCCTTCACTGGGGACTTTTTTTCTCGGGCAACTTTTCGTCCGTTCAGTGCTCAGTCTTCTTTTTACCTTACATCTTCTCAACTGTTTCTAATCGCAAAAGCTTTTTAGGGTGAAAAGAATCCAGAGGGGGGGAAAACCACCCACAGGTCAAGAGGGGCGAACAAGAATATTATTAGTTAGCACTGTGCTAACTTATCCCGGGGGATTTTCTCTATGGAAAGCTGCGGCATCCCATCCCATCCAATCGCTATAACTTTAGAACGCTACCTCTAGACTTTCCCGATACTCAGTACGGTGCTGAGAACGGGGCGATATCAGCATCCAGGGTTGCCAACCGATGTGAATTATTCACGGTTCTATTCTATGAGAATTCTGCTAAGGAGGAGGGGGTCTGAGACGGATATGGTAATGATTATCATACGTCCCGGGAGCTAATAATATGTAGTATTCCAGTAACCTGGCATCAATTAGGGTTGTGGACGCTGCCCGCTTGTGCGCCCTTTCCAAGAGAGGGGTGCACAGAACATCACTCGGGGCCTTAGTGTGATGGGTCGTGTTGCGATATGCTGCATTATTGTTTCCTTTGTTGTTTAAGCCTTTCTTTGTTTCCAGGCACAAGCCTAGCATTGTCTTCCTTGTCACTAGTTTTCGCACACTGTGTACTCGAGTATGTGCGAGAAGGGTGGCTATATGAGAGTTGTGTCTGTCATTGTGTATTGAGATAGGTCAATCAATCAACTATTCCGCTGCTCAAACCTACACGATTTCACAGGTCGGGGAGGGAGGTACAGTAGTCTATAATTCCGCGAAAGTCGGATTGGCGCTAAAGCGAATTAAGGCCAAATTAAGGCAACCGAGCCAGTGGGAGGGAAGAACGCAAACTCGCCACAGTTTGCCACAGTTCAAACATATAGACGATGGTGGTTGGACGGGTTCAAGAAAGTCCTCAGTACCGTAGCATCAATCCGACTTTTGCTAGATTATACGGTATGACGAGTGTTGCAAGATGGGAACGATCGACAAATAAACCTTATTTTCTCCTCCTTGCTAAAAACCCAGTCCTCGTTCGTTTACCTCACAGGCACTTTTTACTCTCACACCCGCCCTACTGTTCTAATACTAGTTACAGGAACCATCCGCCTACCCGTGACCTTAAGAGCCAACGGCGCCAGCAGTCTTACTATAGGCATTACCGTATGTAAACCCATCACTCAGAGCGAAACAAAGGACCAGCGGCCCCTGATCTGAAAGTCGGACGCAGTTCCTCGAACGCGAGTGTCATAAGCAGGCCGTTTTTGATATGCCCCCCCCTTTTTCAAGGTCACCCTTCCCCCCTCATTCGCAGAGGGAGAATAGCTCAGGCATAAGTTACCTAAAAAGAGACAAAAAAAACAGGTCTCATTAGAAGCATTAGATCGCAATCCACCAGACAGCAATGGGATTCGTGAAAAAGAAACCCGGGTGTTAAGCAGGGTTCGCTCGTTGGCTTCAAGCAATTGTGAAGGTACGATAGGCGATCGACACCCTTGACACACCCACGCACGTCCAACATCAAAGGCGAATAATCAAGCGGGGGGCCGATGGGCTCGCCCATGTGTCGGACGGAAAGAATGGAAAGAAGAGATGAAAGATATGGATCTGTTGTCGTGGCAATTGTTGGTTTGCGTGGCAGTGTGCTTGGAAGTGTTCGTAGCCACCCTCGCTGTGGGTGTGTAGTATCTGGGAGGGATGGGGGAAGCCGGTTTTATATCTCTCCAGGAACTCTCTCAAATATTCTCCGAGGTAAGGAGAAACCCTTGACTGATGGTTGCTCTGCCGGCCTTATGGAAAACTATGAACGTATGAACAGGGGACGCAAACAGGGCCATCACAGTAGTCTGACATATTTCCGTCCTCGCGATACTCAAGAGTAGCTTGGGCAATAGAAATGATACTAGGTCACCATCCGACTGGTCGTTAAGTCATCCCAGCTCACCTACTTGATCTAAATGTGAAAGCACAAAAAATCATGGTTCATCCCAAACCCCAAATAAAATTCGCAAGTATAATATGATACAGTACAGAAAAGCAAGCCCATCCGAAACTATAATACAGTTGCGGTCCAAAACAACGTAGAATACAAAAACCCCTATAATACAATACCCACCACCCCCCATAAAAAAAAATCAAAATATGATAGAATAAATAAATAGAGAAATCATAAGAAAGGCATGAATTATCTCAAACCCGTGGCTCCTTCCCGACCCTCCTCTCCTCCCTCTTGCGTCTCCTAACCGCAGCAAGGACTATTGCCCCAACCTTCCCTGCAACAGCCTTCTCCTCCCATCCCTCCGTTTTGACTTGTTTCTTCCTAAGAAACCGAGCCACAGCGTAAGTCTCACGTGTACTAAGACGTAACCACATCCCTTCACGGCTCTGTACGATTTCGACGTCATCGTCTTCTAACAGGCCATCTACCGACAGTTTCAGCGGGTCATCGATTGATACCAGGAGTCTGCGTTTCCAGGACACAGGGGGGACGGTTTTACGAGAGTGGAGGATTGTCTCGAGGAGTTTCCAGTGGTTTTGTGTCCAGCCGGATGATTCTGGGTCCGGTGCTGGAGCTGAGAGTTGAATGAGGTCCGGAGGAAGCATGTTTGATGTGTTGGGGGCGTTTGAAGCGGCAGTAGCCGGACGAGTTGCAGTGGTGTCGGCAGAAATCTGAGCTATGGCTTGCTCCCGTGTTGATGGTTGGTACATCGTTGTTGGAGCAGTTGGTGGGGGTGAGCTACGGGAGCTGACGCTTTCTCCACGGATGCCGATGGTGCTGCTTCCGATCCCATACTTACGACCGGTACTTGAGCTTGAACCAGCGCTTGAACTCGGCCCGGTCCGTGACTTCTTCATTGCTGATGCAGGGAAGAGTTTCTCCGGAGCTGCCTCCTCGTCTATTCTGATGCGGTTGTAAATGCTCTCCTCAAATGCCTTCGTATCTTGACCTGCTAGACTCGAACTCGATTCGTCTGTTCCTGCTTGCTCCCAAATCGTAGTATCGATAGTGATAGCACTAGCATCTTGCGCCTGCCGCTTAACTTCTTCCCGTTCCTCCTGCCACTTCTCCTCAAGTAGCACAGTCTTCGAAGGAGATGCATCGATCGTGATTGCCCCAACCTCTTCAGCCTGCTTCCGCACCTCTTCCCTTTCCTGAGCCCAAATATCTTCCAACATTCGTGTTCGCTCTCCGGGCTGAAATCGAACGGATTTCGAGGGTGATTTAGCAGGGGAGCGATCTAGGCGGATGACCTTAGCAGTCTTGGCCTGACCCCATTCCACATCGTCAGTGTCGGACCTCCGGCGTTTCTCGGTGGCCTTAGCCTTGCCCTTCCCTTTGCGGTCGGTACGTTTCGTAGATTGCTCACTCGCACTAGGAGAAGCGGTTCCGGTGACTGTATTAGAAGCGGTTTCCTCGACACGGGGATATTTAACAGCTTCTCCACTGAAACTCCCTCCTTTTCCAACCCGTGCACTAGGGCTACTCTCCTCCACTAACATAACCCGATCGTCCTCGTCATCGTTGTCCAAAGCCCCACCAAAGTGTTCACTTCGCATTTCCATTCCAGGCGAACTGTCCGTGCCCATAGAGCTCCGGAGGTCTTCGCCGGCTCGTAGAATACTGTCAAGTCCGGGGGTTTCCCTCGCCCGTTTCTTTTTAGAATCGCCGTCGGGTAACCGGGGGGGAAGCTGTGGTGTTTTCTCAACTCCGGGAATGTGTGGAGTGATCATGTCTCGGCTGCTGATTTCTCGACTAAACTCTGGCGGGGGCGAACTACGAAAGAGTCCTGGCGGGATAGGTGCGCCGTAGAAACTCTCAACACCAACCGCCTCGCCGTCAAATAGTTCCTCTTCCGGGGGTTCGATGGGTAGGCCTTGTTTCTTGGTTACCCGAGGGGTGTAGGAAGCTCCGGTATCGATATAAGTGAAGTCCGGCAGCGCCATGTCCACGTCGGTATCGGCCCCCTCCTCCTCCTCTTCTTCTTCGTCTTGTGTAGGTAAGGTTTGATGGTGACGCGATGACGAATCACGAAAGTCCGGAAGAAGGCTGTGTGCACTAATGAGTGAGAACCCTTCACTTTGTTCAATTGATGCCTCTTCGTCCTCAGTATCCAGCTCGGCTGGGGGGGGAGAAGGGAGAGGAACAGACGAGATATTTCTCGTAGTCCTTCTCGTCGGGGGCTTTGAAGATTCTATAATAGGCGGTGTAGGGGAAAGCAGAGTGTTCGGGTCTACACGAGAGAGAGCACTACGGTTGCCTGAAACCGACTCCTCCTCTTCCACTACTACCGCATGGGAGGGGCCGGCTATAGCGTTATTACGACGAGTAGTGCGAGCTGAGGCTGCTCGAGACTTGGTAGGTGATCTTGATTTGCGTGGAGGTCTCTTCGACGTCTAGGGGTAGTTAGCACGGGGGTAAACACCGAGGAAAGCTATTTGTGTATCTTCGGAGAAAGGTGGTTTGTGCGGGATTGAAGGAATTGATGTAAGGGGTTAAGAAAAAAAGAGGGCTTTGAAACATTCACGATGTTGTCTGTGTCGGCGTAGATAGCCATGCGAAGAAACAATCGCTTCAGGATAACGGATAACCATAGAAAAAGTATATTTCCCACCTCAGCTAGTTCTTCCACTTCCTCTTGAGTTTGGAGTGCCGGAGTCTCCTCCTCATCCCTTCCATACCCCCCCCCCTCTGCCGGCATTACAGGAGCAGCCTTTCTTCTCGTCCTTGGGGCCTTCTTGGATGCTGGTATCCTCTTTGCAGTTGGAGATTTCCCCGCAGTCTTGCTGGGACTACGGCTCCCTGCTCTTGGTCTCGCCGGAGTGGTCTTATTTTTTCCTCGCCCTGTTCGTACTGGCTCGGGACTCAATCCCCTGAGAGGTATCTTCGTAGTCGTGGTTCTCGTCTGTGTCTTCCTTCCCCGCGACAGGGTCACATCGACATCATCGTCCTCATCAACATCCCTCTCAGCCTCAACTACAACACGGAATCGCCACGGCGAGCTGGTAGTCGTCGTGGTAACCTTCGAGGGTGTCGATATAATGGTAGTCCTCCTCTTTTTGGGGCTTCGTTTTGTTTGGGGGGTAGAGGAGATGGTTGGGCCGGTCGATTGCGAAAGTGGGTCCGGAGACGAGCAGTTGCTCGCTAATAATCGCGAAGGCATGATGCAATGCAAACTTCTTTATTGATTGTCTCTCTTTCTCTCCCTCTTTTCACAGCAGAAAACCAACCTTCAAGCCGAGGGGGGGCGGGGTGTGAGGTAAGTGAGGAATAAATTATCTGAGGGATGGGGGGGTTTAAGGTGTGATTGTTTGTTTGGTCAAGCTCCTTTTCTTTTTCATCTCTCTCTCCAGGTTGCCAGCTGCTTTCCTGCTTCGGGGTTGGATGCAGGGGGAGACAGCTTATCGACCTGTTGCCACGACAACAATACACGTTTTATATGCAAGCTAAAAATGTGCCTTGAAAATTGGCCCTCGCCCCTTTTCCGAACACCGGAAGAATCTGGTCGGCATGAAAATCTTGCATTGCATAATTACTTTCTTGCATTTCTGCACTCCAGAATGTCTTGCTCTGCGCTGGACGGAGGTTCGTGCCCTTTGTGAAGTGGGCGTTGTTCGTAGTCATAGTAACGTCTATGATAGAGGGTAAACAAACAATAGCCCCTCTATCGATGAGATGTCAACAAACAACAATCAGCAAGTCCTTACCATGGATCAATTTTATGACTTCATCAATCGGGTTTCGAAACAGTGAGTGGATGCCGCTATCTGCGCCACTCCCCATTATTTCCATTACGATCCACCTTGCCGAGGGATACAGTACCGGTACCAGGCTTTGCTCTCTCGAAGGGAGAAATCGTACCTCTCATCATAATTGTGTTTTTGTGAAACATCTGGGAAATGAGGCCTTGGCAACAGCGTGCCGCAGGGTGTGGAAACAAGTTGATGTCGGGAGAAGAATGTGCGGCATGGAATAGGGTTCATTGAGCTGCCACTCGAGTATGTAGGGTGCTGGCATGAGTTTGGGTTGCTGGACACCAGCAGTTATATATTTACTGTATCTTGCACTGTTAGCAGCCATAACTAATAGGTTCGACAGGCTACGGCTCGGAGCCTCGTGAGGTGTTCTCAACTTCTCGCTGCCCTCAGATGCACGTAACCACTATTATCGAATGGGTCTATTACAAGACGGTACTCCACTGGTACAAATGGTACAAGACAGTGATTGTTTTACTGGTTAAATATCCTTTTCCCGTACGAAAACATCTCGGGGACTTATACATAGCTATTCGCAATTATCACAGAAGGTCATAAACATCCTCGGCCAGTCTTATTTATTACATCACATCGGAGTGGTGGGCATGCTAACAGTGCACAGTGTCGAGTTTCCTATCTAGTGAAACACTCTCCCGCGAACTCTATTTAGACCTCTGGGGAATAGCAGAGAAACTTGGTCAACTTTCTCCCACAAGGTCCAATTTCCCTACGCTACTGTTCGAATATGTGCACCAGGAATCCAATGATACCTAAGCACTCCGTACCTGCTATGAGTACGTTGCTATTTACATGGCGCTAATGGTTGGCTAGAGCTTTTCATCATTACCACGAGGGGAAATATTGGTCTAACAAATGCTTTAGGAACCTTTGTTTTGACCTCATCATTGCAACTTGGAAATTTCGTTTTGGTGTCAACCGTCTAGACATGCCACTCCAAAGCAGAATAGGGTTTTACTGCAAACCTCTGCGATTTGGGGCAAAACTGAGCTCTGCAGTGGCGACTAGGCGGCCCTAAGGTGACAAACACCAACTGGGGCTCCACGATGCTCAATGGATCTCTTTTTGGCGAAAAGCTCACTCCAATCGAGAACGCAATCTCTCTTGTAATGTACAAACCTGCCCACTTACGTGATTGATGCGGATGGATCTCTTTTTAGCAAAAAGCTCACTCCAATCGAGGACACAATCTCTCCTACAATGTACAAACCTGTCTGCCTGCGTGATCGGTGCGTATGATATATAGAACCTTATAAGAGGAATCCGGTCCATGTTTTCGCCTCCGGGGCCTTCTTTGAAGGCGGTTTTCCTTTTTTACAATTTCCAAATAGCCCCCCTGGCATCACCTGCTTTTCCAAGACTTCGGGAGCCAAATCCTTGATCTGGAACCTTTTTTTTGCTACAATGCAGGGAGCGGCCTGTGTCAAGGCCTTCGCCGTCCTGTCTTTCTCATTATATTCATACACTGCCGTACACGCCCAAAACGACACTCCACCAGCAGAGCCTTCCACAACTCCTGAGGTCCTACTAAATCCAATAGCTGAGACGACATTCAGGCCTGCGTCCTCCTACATAGCCCCAACATACATCTCCGAACCTACAGTCACTGTCGTTATTGCAACTGTTATTGCAACTCGCAGCTCCTCACGGCCCACTCTTCCCCCCCGCCTCAGCCTTCCAACCTCAATCGTCCCCTTGGATGATCCCGTATTTGCGATAGTTAATCAGTCCCCAGCCCGCAAAACTCCTATCACCCCCGGCGAAGCCGCAACGGTCTGTAAATCGCCTCCCTGGGAGCTCAAATTGTCGAACTGGATTTGGAGTAACGCCCAGGAATGGCTCGAGAGGTATACGCTCAAGTATAAGGACTCCTATGAGGTTCGTCGACACGGGCTTGTCGGTAGCATTGCACATAGATACCTTGGCGAGCCGAACTTTCGATGCGGAATCGGAATGACGCAGACCTGTGTTGCCTGGTGTAAAGATGTAGTGATGGCGGTGGAAGACTTGCACGAAGCGAAGAATGTTTATTTCGTACTCTCTTCGGTATCACATTTTACTGCTGTGGCTGATCTGGTGCATGTTTGTTCCCTTCCATTTTCCCTATTCAATCATTTGAAACATTAACGATACGTCACAGAGCGGTCTCGACTCGGCTCAAAGCAATGTCGGCCTTCTGGCACCAAAAATGGCCTACACCTTCTTCTGGTGGAAGGAAACGCCGGACGACCAAAAGCGCGCCATGGTCCTGCATTTCACCGTCCTGAGCATACAGAACATCTTCAAGCTCTTGTCCCCCTTCGTCCCCTGGTTGCAAGTCCTCGATAAGCTCAGCGACAAGCTCAAAGCCTACGAATCCGACCTTGCACATGCCAAGGAGAGAGAACACATCGCCTGGCTCTTCATGCGAACTGCACATCTCCTGAACGTAGAGTGGGGATGGACCATGCGGAACGGGAGGAACGCCCAGACCGTCAGCCAGGAACGTGGTTTTTACGTTCACGCTACTGGTCTCCGCGGGGATCGTACCGACAGGTATTGGCGGGATGACTATGGCAATAAACGTCGTAACTGGTGGAATTACCCAGGGCAAGAGTGGACTCCAAGTAAGAGGGCTTTCCTCAAGTGCAATGAGAAAGTTTGGAGAACCCCCCGTGGGGGTAATTGGAATGCTATGGATAAGTATACGCCTGACGGGTGGAAGCGTCGTGTGGATGAAAACCCCGAAGAGGGTGGGAACAAGATCCCCCCCTCCCATACGGAGTATACGAAGCTTGGGTACTGGCAGGAGAAGACGAGGGATTTCAATAACCTTGTCAAGTGGAAGGAAGCGAGAGACAAAGATAAAACACAGCTGATAGTTGATATGTATAAGATGGGATTCTCGGCATTTACCGGTTGGATCCCCGAAGCGATTCTGGGGGCTAACTTGTGGACGGCACAACCCGAGGCTCAGGATCGAGAACCTGATCTCAACGGAGCCAACCTAGCTATGGCCATTGGGAAGATGGCTAGCGAGTCTCGCCAGGGCCTCAAGGCCGGTGTTACGGAGCTTATGAACCCGAAGGACATCTCTGAAGCAGGCAGGTTCACCGAGTGACCCTTCGTGATTCAATTTCACCAACTAATGTTGCCCTTAGGCGAAACCACACTCTCTGTTCTCCTCGCAAGAGGCCACTACCTCCCAGCAAACGACCACATCCTGAGAAGCTTCACGACATCTGACGTCGAAGAGTAAACAAACCCCACCTCCCCACTTCCCCCCAAACCACTAACTAACCTTCCAACAGACAAATAACCAGAAACGTCTTCTTCAAAACCCTGAATGCAGCGCTCAAGGCTCAACAAATCTACATAACTTGCACAACTGACTTAAAAACTCGCAAAAACCCTGGCAGGATGGCGGGCGGTGCTTCCACCCAGAGCTGCAAGCAGGATAACACAGGCCCACAAAACCTAAAAGCCTGTGTGCCCTATACCTCTTCTGAAGCCGCGACGCACGGGATTGGTAACGGCCATGATGGTGGTGAACTCGCCTGCTATATGTACAAATGGGCCGCGCGGGGCAAGTCATCAAGACACCACAACGAGGCGCCCTTCGGCTCCGAGGAGTGGGAAGAATGGGGAGTGTCAAGCGCTGACATCATCACCTCTTCGGTCCGCTCTTATCTGCTGGAGCTGGAATCCTACGAGATCGTGGACCCGCTGGGTGCGGGAACATTGCAGACGGCAGGGGCTATTGGCCAGGCAGATACTCCCGGCGTTTTCACGGTGCCGGTCTGCATTTCTAGACACAATTTGAATGCGCCGATTGAGAGCTTCACATTCCTGTCGGAGTTGAACCCGTTTTCGCCTTCCAAGCACCTTCCGTGCGACTGCGGGTATTGGGGAGAGGATACGGAGAAGGTGTGGAGGGGCGCTGGGCTTTGGGACGCGGATCCTGAGCATTACCGCCTGACCCTCTGCCCCAGGCAAACGAATTCGCACACCAACGACCGGCTGGAAAAATGGGTCGCTGAGTGCCGTCTCGGTACTAAAAAGTTCGGATACAGGCGCCGCTTCGGAACCGATCCGCGCTGCGGAGTCGTCACTTGGCTGCTATCCGAGCTTAAAAGACGCGGGATCCCGGCTCAGCTCCCCGAGTCGGTGAGGTTGGGTATCTGGTGTCGCATTAACAAGGGATGGTGGAGTCGTTTGGGCGAATGCAAGGAAGTCACGGCGAATACGCCCTGGGGTACCATTCTTGATGAGTTGGATGGCGTGGTTCAGGATGTTGGGGAGGAAGTCTTGGGGAAGCCCATAACCGAAGACGAGTTTTGGAAGCAGATTGAGGAGACGGAGCCGATCGAGGAGTTGCTATTGAAGCCGTTCGGGATAGGGTCGGAGAAAGTAGATAAGGAAGAGAAGTCGGATTGATTGATTGTGCTTTCCATTTTTTTCTTTCTTTCTTTTCTTCTTCTCATAACGCTCGAGTATTATACAGTACGTTCTTTTCCATCTAACTTTAAGATCCCGTTAGACACGTGCCAACAAAAGTTCATCCTGATAGAAGCTGAGAATCATAAGCATATCTGATAAAAAATATTGCGATAATATTATTATTGTCTTGTATGATAACCGTTCCAATCTGGCAGTTATCAACAAGAAAAGTTTAAAACCGTTACTATTATAACGATGATCCTGTCAAAAAAAGGAGGCTGCGGTAGGGAAGGTGTAACCATTGTAACCAGGTAACACCACACCTGCCAAAACCCAAGCTGCCAGTATCTGCATTTCTATCCTGTACCACCGCATAATCTTGCACGTAACGATGATTCCTTTTATTGTATCATATTCATACCCCCCCCCCCCGAAAGAAAAAAAACACCTTATATTATAAAAGTGCCCCCTTTACCCCACAAAAGTCCCACGCCGGGAAATATGGGATCAGCGTACCTGCAGGCATCAGATTATGCTCGCATGATGTTGTCTGTGTGTTTTTTTTTGAACTGCCCTGGCAATTTTTTGTATACAGGACAGTTCAAAACTATTACTTGCATACGGGTATTGCACCGTGCGGTGGCTCCTATACGGATTTTCTGGTCAAAGCAGGACACACGATGGGGTTGCTGTTCGATTGGACGTTATCCATGTGGGGGTTAAGATAATTGTGATCGAGTGTTGATACTCTACGTTTTGGTGCTCCAGCTGGGTGTCGTGCACTATCACTCTAATAATCTTGCACTATGATTCAGGTAATATGATGTTTTTTCTGAGGTGCATAAATAGTAACAATCGTAACTTGCACTTGTTACCGGCACTCCTCGCAGCACTTCAACGCAATAACCAATCGCCTAAGTCGCTTGCATAAGTGCAGCAGCGCTTTCTCAGGAGAAAACCCCCCGAATACCATGCGCTTGGCGGTCAATCCTTTCGGATACCATCGACCGGGAAATATACCATCGAGAAAGTGAAACCTTCACAGGGGCAACCCCAATTGGAACGAACAACGAAGACTTTTACACACTCTAGCATACCAGTATCTTTTTATCCCTTAAACAATACAGGGAAATTGAAAAAAATGCCAGAAAAAATAAAGAATTACTTCAACCCTCCTAGCATTTTTCTAGAACCTCCTTACAATTATTTTTTAGCAATTTTCTAGGGGTTCTTGGCTTAAAAAACTATCCCACAGAAAGCTATTCTGAGGTTGGAAAAATAAATGCAAGACATTGGCCACATTTACTCCTTTTTCACTTTATTTGTTAATTTTGCTTTGTTGTTTAATGGTGGCCGAAGAGAGTGATGGTTCCATGCAATGGTTTCACTTTTTCGATGGTATATTTCTCGGTCAATGGTATCCGGAAGGGTTTCACGCCAAGAGCATGGTATTGAAAAGGTTCACCCGCTTTCTCAGCGAAAGCCGCGACAAGCCGAGAGAAATTCTCACTTTCGCATCCCCTGTCTTAGCCAAAAGTGTGGTGAGTTGAAAATTTAATCCATGTAAATTCGGGGGAATAATCTTATGATACAAAAAGAAGTTTAAAAGCGATCCCGGCCAACATACAAGTTCCCATCGCCCTCCTGCAAAAACCCCACAATCATATCCATATCTCCCAACCAGCGAAAGGGAAAAAAAGGAAAAAAAGATACAAGATACAAAAAAAGCATATAGTAACATAAAATCCCATAAGTTCAAGGGAACAAAGGGAAAGAAAAGTAGACAAAAAAGGAAAGAAAAAGAAGTCTATTAGTTCCTCCTCACTTTCTTCCCCTCCCTCTCGCCATCCCCATTCCTCACAACCTCGCCTCTCATAGCGGCAAGATCTGCATCCACCTCCTCACTACGAAGCGCGGGCGGGGGCGGCGCAACGCCCGCTTTATTGACAAACGTAGTACCAAACCCAGGAACGCCATTGAGCACGAGGCTTTCAATCTCACGCGCGTGCCTGGGCGGATTCGATCTGGTATTGTAATTCCCGTTGCTAACCTCTTCGTCGATTTCTAATTCTGGATGTGGAGTGACGACGCCCGGGTCCACATTATCCTCCTCAGAGTCCCCATCATCATAATGCAACTGTGGTCTCTCCGTAAAGAACCGCACAGCAGCGAGCGAGGCTTGATTCCCGGCCATTTGCAATTCCTTCTCTGTGAAGAGTTTGTCAAAGGAGTAGACTGGGGAGTAGACCTGCTTCAGGAGCTCTTCCCTCTTGCGGCGGAGGACTTCACGGTCTGTGTTCTGCTGGGAGGAGGAAGGATCGAAGTTCATGATCGCCGAACTAGAGGATGGGCTCGCGGCTTCATGGATAGGTGGTGTGTGGGTTTCTTCGATTTCTTCCCTGTCGCGGCGGGCGGCACGCTTGCGCTTGCTGGTTGAGCTTGGAGGGTCAAAGTTTATGCCCACGCCGAAAGAGAGGAGTTCTTCAACTTCACCTGCGCGACGACGGGGTTTGCGGCGGGTTTCTTTGTCTTCTTCTGTAGGGCGGGAGGGAGAGGAGAGGCATGGGACCATGCCAAATTGAGAGGGGTGGAGGAGTAAAGCATTTGTTTCTGTGAGATCTGTGTAGGCTGATGTTGAAAGGACGGAGAGCGAAGATAAGGCTGCTGAGGATGTTGACTCTTTCTCTGCGGCGAGCTTTTTGAGTTGTGTTTTCAGGCGGGCCATTAGACGAGTTTGAATTGTATTTGTCAGAGATAGGTGCTCGTTCCTAGCGAGGACTACTGAGCGTTTGTGTTGGAATTCTAGGGATGCCACTTTATGATTATGATTGTTCTATGCCGGTTAGATGACTAGAATGTTCTTAGGTGAAGGGGGGAGTAAATACGTGAAGCAGGGCAAGTTGGGCATCTCTCTCTTCCATCCCCTCATTCACAGCTTCAATAAACTGCTCATACCACCTTCCTGCCATTCCCGTAACACCTACTCCGCTCGCATCCTCCTTGCCCGTAGCCCCAGGACCGGTTCCAGCCCTCGCTCCATTGGCCGAAGAAACTAGGTCAGGTAAACCCATCCGTTCAAGTTCCTCGTTAACCTGCACCTGGATACCCTCCGGCGAATCATCCAAGAGCCGCATGTCTCGTCCGGAAGCATCACATTTGGTGATTAGATGGATATCAGCCTGGATAGATGCAAGCTGTGCTCGGTAGTGTAGGTCCCGCACACGGGGGTTGGTAGGATTATGGAACGACGTGGTGAGAGCAGTGAGCTTTTCGCTCAAGGCGTGCCTACGTTTATCGCGTTTGCTCTGGGGAGGAGCGGTTGGTGGGGGAAGGTGGTTAGGATGGGGGGTGGGCGAAAGGGAAGGGGGACTGGGTGATGATGGTGATGCCATTTCGGATGGCGTGTTGGCAGTGTTTGTTTGGGGGGGCAAGGTGAGGTCAACCCGGAATGAAGAGTGGATTTGGAGCCTAGCGGAAGGGAAGGCTCTTTCGGTTTGTTGGAAATATCCAGAGCAAAAAATTTCAGTTTGAAGCGATGGCCTACCTTCGTGAGAAATTTTCAAAAGCTCAGTGGGAGCAGGGGAGCAAGGGAGGGTTGGGCGATGAGGGCGAGAAGAGGCTCACTCAGAGCATAACAGATGTTTGACATCGGGCTGGGACTCTGCTGTCTCTGATGTCTTGAATGTCGTGCCTGCAAGAACAATCGCTTTGTCGGGTTGAGTGTCTTGGCAATATGAGCTGAGCGTCTTCCTTCGTGCAGTACCGTACTGGTAGCTTTTTTTTGACAAGATACAAGTACTCCACTTGGATGTCTTCATAAAAATCAGAAAACAACAACCCTTGTCTCCGGGGAGATTCGTATGGGACCAGCAGGAGCTGTTTTCCGATTGTTATTGGCAAACCTAAACATTGATTAACGGATTAATTTAGGGTTATGTTGGGAGTGCTGGCTGGGTTGGGTGTCTGTCCGCAGTCTGGAGCAAGCAGTCCTCACGAATACCAGTACCCCACCAGACCAGCGATGGAAGCAACATTCCGGTCAAAGTTGTGAAGGGACTAACTGTAGTCTCGTTCAGCTATCGCGATGGACTTCTCCTAACTTGAACTATCTTCGCTTGCGGGAAATAACCGGCTAAGAGCAGGGTGCCGCAGGCCTCATTTCAGTGATATTACTATTTCTGGGGGTAATTTTTCCCAAGCAGCGGGCGGAGGGGGTATGTGTCGGGCAAGGGTCAGCCTTTGGGAATAGTAGCTCCGTGCGGAACCTATCCGCCGACATCCCTAGATACTTTGCAAGTCCGACGCTCTGCGTCCAACAGATCACGCTCCTACCCCAGGCTCATTCCAAGTCGATCAATGATACTAGTAATCCCTCGCACTTTTTGATGGGTGACAAGCTGAGATAATATATGACTACTTACAAACGGGATCTTTCCGAGCCTAGCCATTTTCTTCGGGAATCTAAGACGCCCTCGCCGAACTTGGAAATTTTGTCGCATTGGGTATGTCCATCGGAATTCATCCAGGAGCTTACTTCTGGAGCAGGAGGATACACATGTTACTCTTAGCCCCCCCCAAGAAAAAGACAAGAGACTTGGTGATATCAGATATTCGAGGGTATGACATATGCATTAAATTTAATTAACCAGAGCCCTAGGCCGCCCTGGGCTCTTTGCCGGTTCCTGGAAATGTCAGCCTATCATAATGCCTGCAAGTTCGTCGGTGGAATAGGCTGGTCGAGTCAAGTGCACATTTGGTATCGATTGTACTGGGTAGTAAGTTATTGTAGAGGTCACTCTCAGGGTAACATTTATTTAGCCAAATCAAGGTCCCAACACAGTAGTTGGGGTGCTGTGGTTTCAAATCCGTGGTAGGTAGCGAGGCTGTCTGAGTACAGTACCTCCACCCCTGCCTACTTCAGCCTACCTCTTTTACTATTCATCTGGGCCAGGAGCCTCATCGCGCCCTGTCACTACTATAGAGCAATTTAGTGCTCCAGTCAAACGAGCAGACGGAGCAGCCATATATAAATTTGTAATCCCAGGGGTGGTTATGTAACAGCGCCGATATTAATCATTGCAGTACCTTAATGTTCGGTCCTCTTATAAAGTAGGAGATAAGCGGTTCCCAACCTTCAGATCTAGAGCTTGATTCCACTTGTCCCAAGACATTGGTACCGGAAAATGGAGATTCCCAAAATGTACGGCAGAACGCTTGTGCGTGTCTGAGCGCTGACTCAAAATTTACCCTTCTTGTTTTCGGGTACTAATGGCCTGGGGGAAGTACGATACTCTGTACCTACCTCGTAACAGGCTTGATCTGCGCTAGGACTTTATTGAAGAAGGCTAAGCTCTTCAGTCTCCTAATTCCAATAGGGCGGGACTTTTAATCCTCCAGCTCTACGTATTGGATTGTTTAACAAGGACTCCCCCGTGAGGGGAATTGAACTCCTGGGTTCCTTCTAATTGTGTAGGGCTTAATTGGTTCTTGACATTCTAACCACTGCGCTAGCTAGGTAATTCGCGTAAAATTATGATACCGCAAGAACAAATCTTTATCTTCCTTAGAGGCGGGTTTTCGGGGTTAAATATTTTACAATATTGTTGTTAAACATTGAATCTGTGCTCAGAGCGGGTATGCCCCAAATTGATGGTATAATAATCCCAGTAGTAGAGCACTGCATTAGGAGCAGAGAAAGCGGAGGCAAAGGGAAGCGTACGCATGTATGGAGGAACACTGAAGTGTGGACAAGCGAAGGTTCTAGAGCATGAATGGAAGACAAACGAGCAGAGCTCTCACTACTTAAGGTGAACCTAGCTAACAGCCTCCATAGAACATACAACTCAACATTTCCTCCGTCAACACACTTGCACACGATCGGGTCGCCTCCATCAGCAATCCAGCCAAGTATCGCATCTCGCCACCCGCCGAGGTGAGCATGGAGGAGAAGCCTTTCTGCGTGGAGTGAGGCAGGCGTCACGCAGCTGAGTTGTCTTCAATTAGGTCCTTGAGGACATCAAAGCCCTGGAGTAATCTCCCAAGTGTCGGTGGAGCTGGGAGTTGCGCAAGAGCAGAAATCTCAGACAATGGGGTGGGAGGAAGGTGTGGTTTCTGTGCGGGGTGTAGATCTCTCAGAGACGGGGGTAACTAGTGGAACTATGGGGGAAGAAAAAATCCCATCAAAAATAAATAGGGCTCTGTTTAGCGCGCAACCATTAAAAAAGATGTCATGTTTCCTAAAAACTTCGTTTTGCTGAAGCTCAGGCCTCTTTGGCAAGTAGGTATAAAAGATTCAATAGCCAGATAATAGCTGTCATTCTGACTATTGTAATGAAAAGAAAAGTCCACCAAGAGGCCAGTAGGTTGAGCTATAGGCAAAAGGGGAAAAGTTTCAATATTCCATTTGCAACAAAAATGCTATAAAAGTCAGAAAAATGCTATTTTTCTTGTTTGCCAGACATGGCCTAAATAAATAAATACAATGTCATTAAGTTTATTTTTTTCCAACCCGAAATACTTGGAAATATCATATCATGGAATTTGTGGTATGCCAAACAGGGCCTTAGTAACCTGTAATAATTCTTTCAATAAGTCTAGGCCAACGCTGATTAACCCTAGAGAGACAACCAAAACACTCTCTTGCGCAGCTATGATAACTTTCAATTAATATTTCCCTCAAGGCCTTGGAAGTTGTTCTTATTCCAAGATCGCCTCTTTCAGTGTCTGAGACACTCCTAAGGCTTGGGCAACGTGCCCACCGAGGCACTTCCTCGCGAGTGTCCTAGCGACCTTAAGGTCGAAAACAGACATCTTGAATCCTAAACCCCAAACCCACCAATAGGCTAACGGGGAAATGCTTTCAACTCGGCAAATAATTCCAATTATTTAAACTCTACCCCCACCCCCCACTCTCCGACCCCCACTCCAGCCAATACATACATCACAATCCTATTCATTCACAACTTGAATTCACAGAAAATCACTCGCCCCACTATCCAGAGAAAAATCCAGCATGTCAACATACACCCCCTACCACACCTTACCTGCCACCCAGACCACAACCACCACCCTCCGCACCCACACACCCCTAACCCAACCCCTCTACATGCACCCCCTCAACCTAACCCTGGAACAGTACAAGTCCCTACGCGACCTGATAAAGTCAGAACTAACCCTCGACAGCCCTGGTCTGCGTGGGGCTCAACCGCCTCATTTGCATACTTTCAACTCGTGGTTTGCGGAGCTGATGGAGAAAAAGATTGTGCCAGAGTTCTTTTCCGATGAGGAGGGGGTATATTGGGGGAGGAGCAGTGCTTTGTGAGTATTCGATTTTCCGGTCAAGAGCCTAGGTGGGAGATAGCTAACCTGAGGGATAGGATTACGAGAGCAGTGAGAACATGCGTGCTTAGAATCTCGACCGCTACCAGGAGGAATGCGGGGATTAAGGAGTATTTACAGTGTACTGATGCTGCAAGTAACCAACCCACCATCGGCGCCCCCATGGAAGATATGAACCCTTGCTACATGTGTGCCGTGGAAGACATGGACCTTTGCTATATGTGTGATACTACTAACCAGCAGGCCCAAGAAGATGATTTTTACCCCGAAGCGCGCGCTCTCTCGCCGGAAGAGGAGTGCTTGGACTCACTAGGTGGGTTTGAAGAGTATATGGACGGTGAGGGGGGGGATGGTGAAGGGTACTTTAGTATGTCAGATGGGGAGTTTGCACTGGAGTTCTTCCGGGATGAGGGCTTCCCATTTTTGGACATTCCGATGGAGGATGGTGAGTATGGGAATGGCGGTAGTGGTGGAACTCCATCCTTTACTTTTGGAGCTGGGGATGAGATGGTTTGGGTAGGTGACGGGGTTTCTCCGTTCATTGAATAGGTGTGTCTTGAGTGAGTTTGTACTGATGGACATTCACTTGGGGAAGTCGAGTGAGTGATGGTGAAACCTCTGTGCTTTTTTATCTTGTTGAATCATTATACCAATGCTTTGTTCATCTACTTGTTTTTATCTTTTTAGTTGCTGTTCTCTTGTAAGCCAACTTCTGGCTTAGTTTAATGTTTAATGCAGATTTTTATTTCGCATGTTTAATTCGACCGTTTCTAGTTTTAACTATGCTACTATACAACTGATTCTTTAACCTACGCTTCAAAAACTTCACCAATTCTGGTTCGAGTAATTCCACCAACCTACTGGCTGTCTCAACGTTTTCCTGTGATCCCAGTGCTTAGGCAAGAAGCACCGGTATTCCAAAGCAGGGATTCCAAAAACATACGATAATATTCTCGGTGTCTTGATTGCGTAAAGGTTTTCCATTGTAATACTGTAGAACCCCCCTATCACCCTGCAGGAACTATTACGAACCAGCACGCTCAAATAAGTGTTTGAGATGGGGCTTGCAATAGGATCAAAATCAGAGCCCGGAAGGGTTTATCATTGTCCTGGTCCTTTTCGCTTTCCAGCTGAAGTTGGGCCTAAGATGGCAATTCCAATAGGGTAAAGAGTGTCCAATTTCAACTCCCCACTATACTGTGCACCTGGTGAGAGTAATAACCAAGATACCCCCAAAACGCTGGTATGCATGAGATACCGACGGAGCAAGGGAGTTTATCAAAATCCTGAGGCTATATGTTAGTTTGTAAAGTTAGTGTCTTACTCAATAACCTGTTTCCCAAATTCCTAAGAGTTTTTGAGGGATGATGGATTTTATCGCCAAAGCCGATGTTTTGGTGGCTTTTAGTTGTACCGTCCTCTGGTGTCTCGGGTTGTAGTCTCACTGGGAGCAGGGTAGTCCAGAGTCGGGATATGGTTTTTCATTGCGAATTTCCGAAAAATCAAGAATAGAAATCTTATTCAAACGTACTGGCTCCTAAAGGCTTTTGCTTTGCACCGGGGTGCAATTTACCACTCAATTTTTATATTCATGTTGGCTGTTGCAGTCGTGTCTAAAGTACAGGCGTGCAAGTGTAGTGGACAGAAGATCATATAGTTGTCTGATACCTTTGATCTAGAATTTCCTGTATTAATACAATACCGGTAGTTCTGCAAACGGGCAATGGCTGGATAGTGTATGGACGTATCTCCGCGCTTAGAAACTCTGGTATTGGCTCCCTAAGATAAAACTTTGCTTCTTCCCGGCCGCACCAACTTCAAAAGTAGAGAAACACATGCCGGAATACTATATTATCAACTAAAAGCCAACCTTCGATTAGCGCGTCTTCCGCCCCCCCCTCCTGCTGGCCCTCCTCGTGTCCCTCTCATCCGCCCAAGAAACAGCCAAATGCTCGCCGCCTCTGGATTAACTTTAAACCCCCGATATAAAGGCGTATGCATGGGGTAATCAGGAACACAAATACCTCTTCAATACAGAGAGCCCAGTTTGCTAATCTCTCCCTCTCCCTCTACGGTGGCTTAATGCAGCACCGTCTCCCCTTAGTCGCCCATCATGCCAACTCCAACCCCCTTAGCAAGAAGTTGTGCAACCCTCGGAGGATGACCCATGCTCGAGCAAACCGCGGATATCAGGGGAGTCGAGCACCCATCGTCAATAATTGCGTTGGCATTAATGCCCGGATGAGCAAGTAGCAAACTCACGGAAAGCCATCCGCTGGACATCCCTGCAGAATGTAATAGAGTCCAACCGCGGTGGAGGTTGATTTCCAAAGTAGGCGTTTTTAGTTAGAGTACGGAGGATCCCGGGGACTCCATAGGTGGCTGTAAAGCGAATTAGTCCATTAGCCATGTAGTCTGCCATTATCAAATTCCTCCTCACTTCTTTGTGGAGCATAACCATTGTCTCATACTGGGAGAAGATCGCGGATATCGAAGGTATTAGGCCGTGTTCCCCCCTGTCACCTAATCGAGGCCACTCTCTAAGGGGGTTCGGGTTGCCAGCGGGCTCCATTTAGATTTAGCTGCTATGTAATATAATAGAAAACATCACAGAAGCGCAGAGGGGTGATTATGTTCTTCGGTGGCAACCTTTGCACAAGGGGGCTTTCACCGTGGAGGAGCAGCGAGCAAAGTGCTTAGGGTCTACATGTATCGGGGACTGGAGGGCGGACCGGGCTGTTATGAAGAGGGAGCCTGGGGGGGGTATAAGTATGGGTGGTCCGGCTGAGGGCCAAGGTGGCTGGTTGGGGTGCGCTTTCCAAGATTTGGGAAATTACTTCACTCGTGAGATCGGAGAAGGCATGGCCACCCTCGAGACTGGGGAGAATATGTGATGGGTAATCCGGAGCTGCTGGGTGCATGACAGTCTATACCGTATTAGCTTGAATAAAGGAGAATTGTCTCAAGACGTCTGAGTTTCTTCTCTGAGTAACGCGTCGTTTTATTTTGCTGGGATATTCTCCCTTCCGCCGTCCCCACCAAAATAGGAAATTCAGACTTCCTAAGACCTCTCTCTCTTAATCAAGTTAAACCGGTACCACGGATCATAAATTGAGGTGTTATGATAGCCTTATCGGTATGCTGGGGGGGGCCTTACTTGTCATAATCTCCACTCTTATGACTTCTATCCTCACATAGACACATATGGTGGATCCAAACTCTTGACTTCTCGTATCCGGGATTGATAACGGCTTCATCCTCCTGGAGCACAGATCTAGCCTCAAGGTTTCGGACGATGTTACTAGCCTCTTGAAGCCTAAGCCCAATTCAACCAAGAACTCTTCTTGCTTGGCTTTGTCTCTTTCTTTCAGAGCTTGGTTTCATATGGATAGGTAACATACTTCCTCATATACCGAAATTCCCATGAATAGGGAAGCCCTTGGATGTGACATCTCCACCGTACAAGTTTGCGTCATGAATGCTCTCTTAGCCAATCTCCCCGCCCACCCAATCTCTCTAAATGGAGCGAGGGGGCACAAAATAATCAAAGAATTCGAGAATTTCACCTTAATTTACAGCCCTATAAGGTTTATGAATTAGCACCCTACAGGGATACCAGCACGTGTTTCATGGGTTGTATTTAGACAGGACTCCGAGAGCGAGTCTTTTAGCACTTGCAAGCTCGGTTGTGGAGGGGTCGTGCCTCTCAGCACGTCCAGAAGGGGGGTATCCATGTGCGGTCACTCGGCAATGGTCTTGACTTAGGCCTCTTAGGATCTGGAGTTATGATAAGGTAAGCAAGTGGGTAAGGAATGGCTGTATCCGCTAGGACGGATATTAGTAGGGTGCAAGTGTGGTGCAGGTACTCGTAATTGAGCGACTTTTGCGAACATGGCTACTACTGCGTACTACCAAAATTAGGCCTTTTGCTTAGATCTTAATTTCATGCAATTGTGTTCGTGTTCACGAGCGTCGCTCAATTGCGAGTGCTCGAGTACTGGTACATGAACCCGAGATTCTGAGGCGGTATATTTGCCGGGGGCCAGCTGGTTCTAGCCCGCCACCTGAGTCCCCTATCGCCGAACCCCAAACAACTAAACTATATATGCTAGGCATTCCAAAATGTCCTCCCTCAGAAAAAGGATGAAAGACGTATTATAGCAGAAGATGAGCCGTTTCGCCCCTCTGAAAACATAAAGAGCGAAAAAAATGTCGGGCGGTGCCAGAGGAGGCAACATGAACGACCTAACAAATGGTTCAATTACTTGAGATTCTGCAGTCCATTTCGTACAAGCACTGGAATCGGACCTAGGAACACTCCTAGCATCAAGGGTCCGGGTCGAGTGGTGTACAAAACACGGGCATTTTCTACCTTTACCTTCCCCGAGGTAGAAAAGCCCTTTTAATTTCTTTCTTCTTGCTGGCCGGCATCCTATAAACATGCTACACACAAAGAAATTTATGACTCCTCACAATTTCCAGCTCACGCCCCCTACTGGAAACACCAAACAAGCGGTGGGAGGCATAGCCTTCTCAAGCAAAAGTCCCCCGGTAGCCTTGTGGCTTACCATGCATCCCTATCTCTAAACCACGCGTTCAGCATTGGATGCTCTCTTCTCAGGATATGCAAGATTAGCCATTGGGTTACTCACTACCTGGAAGATATCAGCTCTGACTTCTCTCCCTTTTTTTTCCTTTTTTTTGACAGTTTATTGCGACTACGTCGTCAATTCTCACTTGAAGCAAATAGAAAGTCGATTGTACAGTACAGGTGCTAGAGAGGTGTCAGTGCAGAAGGTGATACAAGGCAGGAGCCCGGCTAACGCTAGTTCATACCGGACACTTGGAATAAAGGAAATTTGTGCCATCTCATTGACTGAAAACACCCTCTCCGGTAGGAACCACAACCCTCATACCGCTCATTTCCGTTGTGGAGATCTCCAGAAAACTGGACGGAACGGCGTGACCAGGGATCGAACATATTCTAGGTAAGGGGGTATCGGGGATAGCGCCGTCATAGATGGATATGAACGTCGGGTGGTAGCTATCATGGGAGGGGGGATGGAGAAGCCTAGGTTATTCGGGAAACACCCAAACTCTCGAAACGGCATGGGTGTTTTTCTCTGGGTGGGTACCCAATGTTTTTCTCCCAGCAGTATTTGTGTTGCTTGGTTCGGCAACCGGGACTCGTCTCTACGAGCAGTCCACACAGGCCCTGCGGTTGGGCCTTTCTCATTGACTGACTATACTAAGCCTATTAATATCTTGGACGTTTTTTGCTATATTATCATTGAATCTAACGGAAATGTGAAAGCAGGGCAAAAGCTACCGAACCGATCCCATCAGGGGAACTTAGGGAATAAAGTTTCATGATAAATATTTTCCGTTAAACAAAATTACTTGTGGAACCACCTCACGGGGGCTACTCCCATGCGCTTCGTTGGTGATATCTTATCCTAAGCCAAGCTGAAGCCTAGAATACGAGGGAAATATGCTAGGGTGCAATTCCCCCTTGGAGTAACGTGCTACCGGTAGCCATCCTTCTCTTTCCTTATGGGCATGTACGACTCTGTATGAGAAAATTGGTTCAGAATCTTTGTTGATCGAAGCAATACTTGAGCGCATGTTGGAACCATTTAGTGTGGCAGAGGGCCTTGGGGCTACGAGTGCAATACTGCACGAGTCAAGGGATCGGGCGATTCGAGGTTCTCGGGGCAGAAACCAGTTCATGACCTACTTTCTTTGAGGGAAGGAAAGGAAAGTTTTAGGGTCTGTTTTTCCCGAGCTAGTGCCTGATGCATTACAGCCGGGGAGGTATGATATATCTTAGTTTGTAACTTGAAAACGGATTCCCTGGTTGAGAAATACAACTGTAAATTAAGCTGTTAGTGCCTTGAGCCTCCCTAATGGTAGACCCCCCTTCAAGAATTGCCAGACAGGCTAACATACTCGTAACAAGTGTAGATTCAGTCTGTCCATCTCTCTTTACCGTGAGGGCTAGCATCCGTTTGAATGTCTTGCACACCGACTTCTCTAAAAAAACAACTTTCAGTATCATAAATGCTCTCTCTACCCACCACCGGCACCGTTTATGTCCTCCCACCAGCTTTATTCGAAGGAAGTGGGGGATACAATACCGGTACAGCACAGTGTCCATGCCTCCTCTAGCTTTCAGCTTTCCTCGAGCAGACGGCCCTCAACCAGAAGCGAAATTTGATGCAGATTTCCACTCCAAGTCACGTGGTGCGGGGATGTCCACGATCCCCCCCTCCCCGCTATCCTGCCAGCAAGACCTACCTAAAAATGCTGTTTCTTAAGGTCTTGATTGGAGCGGTGAAATGCACTCATTTTTATGTGCTCTAGGGTAACTGCTCTAGTCATTGGGCTTGAAACTCTGCCACCACTTGGCTGTGATTCTACTACGACCTATCTCATTCCCCGCATTATCTGCAGCACCCATAGATAGCTCAACATATATCCTATCCCGGTTGTGCCTATCTAGCATGGGTAGCAATATCTGGTCTCACCCCCTTCATGGGTGTGGCCCCTATGCAGAATACCGTATCTACTGATCAAACCAGTGGCCCATCCTAGGATATGTCCATTCCAGTCCAATTAGACAGTCGAGCCCGATCCCAGGTGGCATTTCCCATAAACAATTTTCTACCAGTAAGCACAACTTAACTACAACCCGTCGTTCACGCCAAAATTTCGATCAACACGATGTCTACCTAAGTTACGAGTAACACGCCCTTGGACGGGTTTAGTGGATCTGATCAGAAATATCAGGAGAGCATGGAAGCGACCCTCGCATTACGCAGTTTCATTGGAGGCACCGCTTGCATGAGTACCGTTATAGAAATGCTGCCTGATGCCGGATAGCGCAGGGTACCATACTGTAGCCTTAAGTGCGGGGTCATGGGCACGATAATGTAAATAGAATGTGGTAAGATTCCAACACTTCTGTGTGGAGAGCTTGTGTGAGAAAATGGGATCCAGTATGATCTAAAGCACTTACCGTTTCAGTTGTCGGGGGCCAGCCCTGGCTTCATTATCGCAGCGCCTTTGTATTCTATTACGGGTACCCGCACCTTTTAAATAGGCAAAAGCTCCGTCCCCTCTATTTTCCTCACTTAAAGAAAATAGGCCACGTAACCTCCTTGTGATCCGTCACATTCTGGTTTTCAACGACTCAGCTTCCTTGATTCCTTATCGCCCCCTCTCGCGATAGCTTCAGGTCTTTAACTTCAAGTACTCCGCTGGGCTCTGCTTGATTTTAATTCTTTCCTTTCGATTGCGATCGTTTGGAATCTCGAGGTTCCTCATCTTTCCCCTCTGCTTTCTTCTTCCTTCGGTCGGCTTGCCCTCTGCTTCTTCCTGCCTTTGGTGGTTAACGCTCCTGCTTCTTCCTTCCTTTGGTTGAG
>Ga0307513_10001080_pt1 | contig 39634 bp, 42 predicted proteins | sample 15_EM_MG_FD_202174 | JGI IMG/M metagenome (GOLD analysis project Ga0307513, IMG submission 202174) | Populus trichocarpa ectomycorrhiza microbial communities from riparian zone in the Pacific Northwest, United States - 15_EM | ecosystem: Host-associated > Plants > Roots > Unclassified | place...
TCTGATCACTCCCTCCGGAACCTGCCACGCCCCCAAGCCGTCCTTTGCTACAACCGCCAACCAGGGCTTTTTAACGTACAACAACCAAGGTGTCAACCTCAACTTGTTCAACACAAACTCGTTCATGGCGGGCAACGTTTCTGGTAGTGAAGATGAGACAAACTCAATCGGCTCTTCCCACGGCCACGAGAGTGCACACTTTGCTAGCGGATCCCCCGCCTCAATCGGGTCTTCTCCGGTTGACCACCAATTCGCGTACAACGCGGGAGCGTCCACCTTCGTTCAGCACCAGCACCACCAGCAGCGCCGGCCGAGCATCAACATCCCCGGCCAGGCATTCAGTAGCTCCAAGCAGGCCAGCCCCTACCACCAGGGTGCTCCCGGTGCTCCCTATGCTGGGATGGGGTTGGTGATGTGAACGGGCGCCAGGATAGAAATTACACCCCGCCCCCTGCATTGTGCTAATCTCTCTGGCACAATTACCACGCTTAAACTACCTGGTTCTGTACGGATGCTATGCCCATTTTCGTCTTGCTGCTGCGACTGCTTGCTCTAATTCGTCGGATCGACGGTTCAATCTCGATACCAGCCCATGTCATTTATGATATAAGTCACTCCTTTTCTTGATGCACCCGTTTGGAGCGCTGCTTCCCTGTAAGCTGGCTCTTGAACGATCACATGCCGACCGCCTGCCGACCCATCTTTGCAACTTTACTTTTCCAGGTGGATGGTCACCTTAATAATTTGATTCGCCCCACACTCAGAATCCTGAGCACCCACACTCCTTATTTCTAAGCCCTTTTCACTTTCTCGATGTAAACCATGGACGAGACGTAGTTTTTATTTCAGTGAGCTTGTCTATGGGCCAACCGTCTGCATGTGAGCGTAAGAGTCGAGACCCAATCGAGAAACATCGGTAGGGAAATTCTCATTCTCGACCGTTGTTGATTACTTGATGCTTTTGCCAAGTCGTTCGATTGAAAATATGGGCCATCGAACGACTCGGACTTAAACTCCTCCTGTTAAATCAGCTCGGGCAGGATACGTAGTCAAAGCCCCGTCTACAGCCCATGTCCATCGTCATGAATATGACGGTTGCCGCCGCGTCGGACGATGCAGCGTTCCACCTCCCACCTCAACTTGCGTTTATTCAAGAGTCGTCGCCGCTCGTCCTCGCCGGCAGCACATGCTTGATCCTCCCCCTCATCGTTATCGCCCTCAATATCGCTTGGCAGCTGGTGAGTCGTCTGTTGTGGTGGGCCGAAACTCGCCTGCAGCTCACCACCCTCTTTGCTCGTGGGCGCGGAATCACAGCTCATCCCCCGGGATCCGACACTACCGCCTCTTGTGTTCCATTGGTTGCCCTGGCTCGGCTCTACCATTTCCTATGGCGATGACCCTATCAACTTTTTCTTTTCGTGCCGCGAAAAGGTGCGTAAAACCCCGATTTACCTCTCCGGAATGTAACCAACCTGACGAGTTTATTCGTAGTATGGTGATGTATATACGTTTATACTGCTCGGACGCAAGGTTACTGTCTGCCTCGGTCCAAAGGGGAGCAACTTGATTCTCGGTGGCAAACCGACCCAGGTTTGCGCCGAGGATGTGTATACAGTAAGGTATCCTACTTGCCATGATTGGTGCAAAATACTGATGTGTGGGTGTTTTCCTAGAATCTCACTACGCCCGTTTTTGGCAAGCACGTCGTGTACGACTGCCCGAACGAAATGCTCATGGAGCAGAAGAAGTTCGTCAAGTTTGGTCTCTCGACTGAAAACTTCCGCATCTACATGCACATGGTTCAAGAAGAGACGGCCCAAATGTTCCAAAACGATTCACACTTCCAGGCCCTCAACGCTACAGCAAACGAATGGGGTTCCTTCCACTGCTTGAACGCCATGTCCGAACTCATCATCTTCACTGCCTCGCGGACGCTCCAAGGCGCCGAAGTCCGTTCGCGGCTGGACAAGACGTTTGCGCAGCGGTACGCCGATCTCGATGGCGGGTTCAAGCCTATCAACCTGTTCTTCCCTAACCTCCCCCTCCCGAGCTACCGGAGGCGCGACAAGGCACAGCAGGCAATGTCCGAGTTCTACCAAGAGATCATCCGCACGCGGCGCGAGGGCAATCACGACCACGACCACGACATGCTCTCTGCGCTCTCGGAGCAGAAGTACAAGGACGGCCGGGTGCTCTCCGATGTTGAGATGGCGCATATCATGATCGCTCTCTTGATGGCTGGCCAACACACCTCCAGCGCGACGAGCTCGTGGACCCTCTTACACCTTGCGGCTCGACCTGATGTGCAGGAGCATATTTATCAGGAACAGGTCAATGTTTGCAAGCAGAAGGATGGGTCGCTGCGTTTGATGGAGTATGAGGATATCAAGGATATGCCGATCTTGGATAGTGTGATTCGCGAAACGCTGCGTATGCACCCTCCCATCCACAGCATCATGGTCTGTTTCCTCTCCTCCAATCACCTTTGATGGGAAACTCATGAAACTGCCCACAGCGTAAGGTAAAACAAGACCTTCCCGTCCCACCGTCCCTTGCAGCACCCTCCAAAGACGGCCAATACATCATCCCAGCGGGGCACCTCGTCCTTGCCTCGCCGCTCGTCACGCAAATGGACCCCCGGGTATGGAAGGACCACGACCAATGGCTGCCCTCGCGCTGGACCGACGCATCGGCGTCCAACAGCGCCGTCAGCGCCGCCTTCAAGGACGAGAACGAGTCCACAAAGGTCGACTATGGTTTCGGGCTTGTATCCAAGGGCACCGACTCGCCCTACCAGCCCTTTGGTGCCGGCCGACATCGGTGCATTGGCGAGCAGTTTGCCTATGTCCAACTTAGCGCTATTATCGCTACTGTTGTCCGACATATGGAGATGCGCATCGCTGCTGTCCCGCCGCAGAATTATCATGTGAGTGCGAGAATTTCCAGTTTAGGCGTGGGAAACTCAATGTAGTGCTGACAAAATTTTTTTGGCAGACAATGATCGTGTTGCCCAAGGACCCGTGCAATATCTCGTACAGGCGTCGTGCCGTTGCGTAGAAATGTGAACTTATTACGCGTGAAATGGCTATAGATGATGATTTTATGGATGCTTCCCGGACCTAACTGCTTTTTTCGATGGTAATAACCGAATATCAATATCTGGAGTCACTGGAGATTTCAAAGGGTGCTCTGCCAGCCATTAAGGCACATCGAGGTCTTGAGGGGAACATGAATCACAAGATGTTCATTGGTCTCCCATGTTTATCTACAGTATTTGTTCCCCCTTGAAAGTTAACCTTGCAACTTCCCGGCCCGGCCATCTATATTCAAGGTAATAGCATAAACCTAGTTGCCACAAATAATCGAGCCTTCTCCAGTGGTCGTTAGGACTATTTTACAGTGTTTAAGTACCGGAATCTGTCAAAGGTGTACGCAGAGCAATCTGAAGAGCAGTCCAGGAGCTCTCTCCTGTAAGAGGCATGTGATGCAGTAGGAACCTGCCGGTCATCCCCCTACAACTGCTCCCTTTGTTTAGTGATCATTCCTTTCTACCCAAACCGCTCGAATCGTTTTCTGCATTCGAAAACAAAGAGCCCAAGCGACATCGGAATGCTTCCGACTCATATGCAAGTCGTGGTTGCAACACATCCCAAAGCAGTAATCTCTATGCAGAGATCCGACGGAGTTATTGTTGTCCCAAATTCCCCAATCATACCGCTCGATTGTGAACGCTGTTCTTTCAAGGCTCTCAAGTTATTTAGTCGTATCCGTGATGTCCACATACGCAGTCTTCACATCCATCTTCACATCCGACACGCACACTTGTGGGACTGGCCACCCACCATCTTCCCAATCAGGCAGCACTCTCTATTCACATCCCCGTACAATGTGGGCTGGTGACCTTTGAATGGTGCCTCCACTTCGTTGGCTCCACTCAAAGCCCTGTCTCTTTCAAATGCTGGCGGCATCAACGGCATCATTTTATTGAACTGAAGAGATTCCAATCTGGTAGAGACCGGCCGTTCTTCGATTGCGTTGGCCATCATATATAGTCGATAGGCATGTATTAAGAGCCTTTGGTGGATCAATTGACGTTTGACACATTTTTTGCAACAACTGCCTCACCTAAAACTGCTTGCCGCAGACTTTCATATTCTACGGATAATGGAAGATACTCTAATAGCAGCAAGGAGCAGCAAGGAAAACTGGAGACGCACGTCCATCTGGGCAATGTCTACCTTGGCTTCCGACAATTTGAGCAGTATAGGGCGTCTAAGGTAGGAAGGTAAGGATACCGGATTCAAAATAGCTGGAGCCCGACTGGGAGTTGTGAGGGGTCTTACTAAGAAGCTGAGAAATTGTCATTCTTGAGGTATTCTGCAAGGCAGCCACCGCCGTTACTCAACAGTACCGTGTAGTTAGTGTAACATCTTGTGCGATGTGACTCTGGTCTGCCACTTCATCTTTGGAGGTGACCATGTCGCTCACTGGCAAGATACCCGTTGAACTGTGGGACGAAATATTCTCTTTCATGTTCTTACTCACCTATCCTGCTGCATTCGACTTCACCTCCCCCTTTCACGGTGTATACCGCCTCCGAAGAATGAACGACTTCGATTTGCACCAATGGAGACAGCTCTGTCGCTGCCGAACGCGTCTTCGTCTAGTTTGCAAGCACTGGAACACTCACATATTAAATAATTTGCGTTGGGTTCACCGAGTCTCTCCACGTGCACTCGGGTTGACCGTCAATATCCCGCGCTCACCGATCGCAGTACTCGATTGCGAGGATTGGCCGTTCAATACGATGCAGATGATCATTAGATCACAAGGAATCCATATTCGTAGTTTGCACATTCACCTAGAGAGTTTCGGTCAGCCAACCAGAGGGCTGGTCGACATCGCTAAGATGAATCTGCCCAAACTTGTCGCGCTATCCATTCACATTGATCGGGAGCCGCAACCTCTCCTGTTTTGCGATATCTGTGATCAATTGCCTAACCTCAAGGCCTTGTCCCTTTCCGCCGGAAGGCGAACGGGTATCATTGGCCTTAACCCACTTGGAGTACCCAGTGCAGACAGTGCGGCCCTCTCTTTGGGTGGCATGGATTGCTCAATGCAATTTCTAGAGATACTAGATCTACCTTCCAGTTCTCGAGATATTTTTACAGTGCCGTCACGGCTTCATCTCCCTGTACTTTGCCACCTATATGGGAGGGGGGTGGACATCTTGCAATCGCGAGCGGTTCTCAATCAATTCGGCCATCAGATTCGTTCGCTCGGCCTATACGGCAGCAAAGAGCCTGCTTGCCGTATAACATATGAAGAATTCTTCGAGCACCTGCCAAGACTAACACTCCTTGCCGTCGATTTTCGCAGCTTCAAGTTACTAGACACACCACCCGCGACCCTTGGTCAACTTGATACCCTGGTGCACCTCGGGCCGGTCTACTCCGACCTGTTCAGCAATTCACTGGTGCTCAAGTTCATGGAAAGCAGTCGGAATGGGAAGTTCAGGATGTCGGACGTATGGCTGCCATCTTGGAAGTCAGAGATCCGGACGGAAAGGATGAAGAAAAATACGCTCCACTATTCAACAGACGAGCACGCCGTGATGATGAAATGGGTTAGGAAGTTCCTCAAGGCAGGAGTCAGATTGGAAGATATGGAGGGACTTACGCACGCCGAGGCCATGAGATCGTCGGAAGGTGAGATGGTCAGCTAGTCGTTGAGGTGCATGTACTCGCGCAGAACCTTACGGGGCCTGTATGACAACTCCACTTCTTGGTTGTAATGACTTTCAGTTGTTTATTACAGATGGTCTCGAGCGATGCCACAATCGGCGACGGTCTGCTGGACCTGTAGTAAACTAATTGTTTGGCTATCTCGTTTCCACTTAAACCCTCCCGCTCCTTGCGGTTGAGTTGGGAGTAGAAATCGTGCTACTGTCACAGGCTGGCCCTCTTTGTAAAGCGACATTGACTACGAAAAAGACGTTGTATATACCATTACACTACCACAACGGTAGTCCATGGCGGAGTGAGCGCTGCAAGGGCCACTAATCCACCCAGCTCCCCTGAATCGCCATGCCGGTGGGACGTGTGTATTTGGTGTCTTGCCCGAGAGTTTTGCATTCTGACAGCTAGTGCTATACCATTGACTTAGCCTGGTATATAATTTCGATGATGGGTGTCAGAACAAGTAGGAGCCCGACGAAGGACGAAGAGCACGAGGACTAGGGAAGTTGCTATCAGCGAGTACTGGATCTATAGGAGTCTCCATTCGAGAGTCATAGAGGAGTAGATGTCCAGATCCCTATAGCAAAGAGTCAAATCAAATCAATAACCTGGAAGGGTTTACAGGGATGGGGCATGGAGATTTGCTTCCGAGGAGGCGGAACCAGATTCCAGGGACGTCTAAGAGCGGTACCTGGTACGATACAAGGCCACAGTTTGATTGGGACCGGGAGCCGCGTCATGTGTTGATCGATATATCCTTAGGCCGGCCCGAGGAGATGTCGCCCGCCTATCGATAAGATCGACCGCCGTGGTCGGCAGGATTGTAGTAGAATGACATCGAAGTTGAACTTCGAGTGACCATCTTCATCGCAAGGTGTTGTGGCGTGGTGTAAGGCGAGTTGCGGGAACTACACCATCTCCACACTGGCCTTCACGAGGGTGAGATCGTAGCCTTTTAGAGAACGGGTCAGCGAGGAAATATTCTAGTACCAGTGATACACCCTGAGGACCCAACTTACCCGTGACTTGACGAATTGCCTCCTCGAGTGGCCAACTGTGTGAGTTTGGCGCAAACCCATCGAGGAACCCGCACGGATTTTCACTGCAAGCCCAAACCTGGATGGCAATAACATTTTTATCGCCGGCTCTGGGGGAATCGGTTCAGAATAGAACGCCAAGTGTGTTGGGAGGGACAAAGCTGGTGCCGCACCGCACTCGCGGGTCGTCCATCAATGGCTAAAGTGAGAGTGCTGGCTGAGTGGAATTTTTATCTATAACGCGCATCAGATCAGGGACTGTGCTGTGCTCTTGGATACTGTGCTCTTGGTTTAGCCCGTCGTCTTGCTACTTTACTGTTCGTCGCCATTAGTATCTCCGATGCGAACATCGACCAATGGTCAGAGGGTGGACAGTAGGAGTAACCTGATGACGAAATAAGTTCATCTCTCGTACGATATCGCCATCATGCAGAACACGTTGGTGGATGGTAGAAGGTGACGCCCATACGCCACGCTTCTCCTATCTGGGGTAAGATATGGTGCTATAGTAGGAACCGTTGTTACATTCCATATGAGCAAGAGAGCTAACGGTGGACGGACGATGTGCTCATCTCACAATGTATGTGCATTTAAAGTTTGTGGAGTAGAGTATTGGGTATTGGTCCGATTATCACCTCAATGGACCTATAAGGTTTATCATCTGCAGATGAGAATAGTCCTCAATGACCAAGCAAAATCTAACACACCACTTACTGCATAAATACTATTTGTATCTCAACGCTACCCGCAATCTCCATCAAAACTAGAACAACATATCCAGAGTAATTCCTTCGGACCTTGTTGGTCCGCCTCCTTTCCCGTAGGCGTCAAATTAGGCGGGCGGCGATCTAACACTTCTTTCATCCAGCAGTCGGATGGGTCCCATCAGTACATAGAGACATGTAGAGACAACTTGTGCGCGGCCCATAATCGCAGCGGTGGAGGCAACTCTAGCTAGCTGCCCTGCTGAATTCGAACCGGTCCTTAACGTCGACGTTGGTCTCGCCCTCGACTAGACACCGGTGGGGAGTCATTGGGCAGTGGTATTTAGGCCGATTTCCCAGTTTACCTAAGAACGCTAATGTTTCCAGGGGCGCCTCCCCATGTAAGTGAAGATGAAGGAGGTGCATTTCGGTTTTCTTGAAAAGAAGAATAGGAGTTAGGGTAAGGTAGTGACGGTGCAGGGATTGACATGGCGTGTTCCTGCTGCTCCTGGTGGAATGCTCCAAATCATCGTAAGATCGAGGCGAAACCGCAACTTTCTTGGTGCTTGTGTGGCCTTGGTTTGGTTTTTATTCTCGTTGCGCTTTCACTCTGGGTACTACGCAAAGGTGCGTAGTAGCCAAACTCGCCAGAAAGGTCGCTGTCGCGCAAAGAAGGTTTAAGCCAGATTGCAATTGGGACTCATCCACAATTACATCACCCAAGTTGTGTATTGTCAGTGAGCAAATTCATAGAGAGCAGCCAGAATCGCAGCGAAAGGGAATTCAGGGTGTCGAGTAGACGGTGGTGGTCTCAAATATGGGAGGTCTGACAGGAAGGAATGGAGACGGGTACGTTTCCTTGTCCAATATATCAGCAAATCAGGGTGATGCTAATACATTTCTTGGGACCGGAGAGCGCTTACTCCGATCGTATGGCAGACGTTTATAGACTTAAATATCCACACATAACTACCACCGCAATCAGTACAACGACTTGATGTTCTTTTTTGCACTTTGAAATGTCAGATCTCGTTTCGGTCCAAGCATCTTTTGTTTGGCCATTGTTTGTTTGAACTCTGCAGCCTCCGCTTGGCTGGTGTTCCATAAGGTTGTGCTCTCACCTCGTAACGACACGTCCACGTGAGGTCGGAGTTCTGTTCCAGGGACCCAAAAGGGCAAACAGCGGGATCGCGACGAATGTTCCGTTTAACGCGGCGAAGACTCTTTTAGGACCATCTGGCGTTTTCTTCAGCACGACCGATGGTTGTTATTATCGCTAACTTCGGTGGTTGATCCGTTCGAAGCTCAAGAGCACATAACGATAGCCCCCAGTGGTAGGAAGACGCGCTTCCTTTAGACACAGCTTATTCACCTCTCCTCAAAACTCTAGATCGATCACATGCGTGGATCGTGACTAGATTGTTCTGTCTGCTGACTCTTAGCTTGTACTAGTATGTGTCCTAGAACTCTTGAGTGACCCCGCCTTGGTTCATCAATCCGCCATTGAAATACTACGTAAATACAACTTTCATATCTCTGGTGTACCCCGATGGCTCCTGGATCATTGAAAGGGTCCCATAGAGCTCTTCAAAGTCACCCCCGCGGGATGGCATAATCATACGGCAAGCGGTTGGGAAACAGATGTACTACTGTCGGTGAGCAATTTCTATGAGCAATCTTCAATTCAAATGCGAGCTTATAAGGACTCTCCACCTTCGACCTCGGCAACGACCACACTTAAGGTCCCCGTCGAAACGTAGGACGCCATACACGGCCTTACTTCCAACGTTCATCCCTCTCTCTTCGGAATTGCCTCTCCGTACAACACTGTCCACCACCCCGTCGGTCCATCGACCAAAGTCCGCACGAACACCGTTCTCGCCCTCTGATTTGGATGGGACAAAGGCTGGTGTGCAAGGCGTGATATATGCGCGTACCTTACTACCTACATCGTTGATTCCTTTACGCGACTGCGACATTTGATGGAAAGGCACATACCCTCCAGTGTGCCGATCAAAAAGTGCTCGATCGTGAGGATTGCTTGACCAGATACGTAAGCATGTGGACTTCACACATGTAACTTCCACGTCTGTTGTGTGTCGTTGGGATTCTCGGCGGGGCTACGCGTAGCAGTCATGAATTCGCCAATCTAGCAACCCTCTATCTATGCGAATAAACTTTGCTATCGTGCAGCTTCCTTCTTATTGCAAGAACCCCCCAGACGAAGGAGTTTGTCCTTGACAATTAGGAATGTTTCCTTGTTACACAACGTTGCTGCTGGCCGCCCCTATTGAAAATATTCTAATTAACTCCTATTGGGTGAACCTCCCTGTACTTATCGCCCTTTCGGGGTTCTTCCATCTTTGAACCACATGTCCTCGGCGTCTTTGTTACAATGAGACGAGACTTCTCTCAACACAAGCTTTTATTGGCCATTTCGGGCACCAGCTCCACTTGGTATGGCTGTACAGCAGCCCGTTCAGTCGTCCTATGACCTACGAAGAGTACCACGGCCTACTCGCCGGGTGTTGAGATAATGGTCATTAAGCTGAGAGCGGTTACAATGGCCGGGAAGATCCCCCAACAAGCAGCCCGGTTACCGGCGTGAGTCCACATTGGCGAGCCTAATATGGCTCCTTGTGGCATCGATCGGTGGAAGCGTTTCAGTGGGGTGGTGCGGAGATAATCGTGATATACAGTCGTGGAACCCAGATAAGAGTCTCAGGTTTCGGTAACAGAGGCGAAGAAGCGGACGCAGCGGCTGCTTCGGAGGCCGCTCGCCGAGTCTGTCAAGTGGGCGAACCAGTGCGAGAGGTTCAGTGGAGACTAGAATGTTGAGAAGGCGTTATTTACGTAGAAGGAGTGAGCCTGACGACGCCGATAGCTCCAGGAGAAGCAGCTGATGAACAGCGGCAATTTGCTGCGCTCGTGAGGGTGTCGCGCTTACGGCTCGCCTCTGCTAGTAAGCGAGGTACCCTAGCGAAGCATTTTCTGCAAGTATGTGAGTGGGTTTAGCATTAGGTGAATCTCAGGGTCGCAAAAACCCGACCCAGCCTCTCTGCTTCATCCTCGACGCCGCCGCATGATTACACGCCCCAAACCTCCACAAGCACGCCCAGAGACTGTGCGTACTTCCACGCGGAATAGAATTCCAGCTCGATGTTGCTTCTCCGTCTTCTCTCATTTCCCGTCTCAACATATTCTGATATTTCAACGTCTCCTCCCCATGTATGCACGGCGAGGTGTGGCTTGCGCGAGGTGTGACGAGACGCGCGATTCCCGCCAGTCTCACGGGTCGGCTTTACTTGGCTCAGCACTTGCACTAAACGCCCCAGCCAATCATCCTGGGCGTGTACGTTGTAGTGTAGTTCGTTTTTGCTATGCCAACTTGGAAGTGATATCAACTTTCAATTGGCGAGCCTCGTGCCCGTAAGATTCTGCGCTGCATCCAGCTGCATGCCACCCAGCCTCGTTCAGTACTTGAATATCCACCTTGAATAGAGGCTGCTTCGAGGCTTCTCGGTTGTATAGGCTCGAGCGGCTCTTCCAAGGGCCCGACCATTGACCATGCCTGCCGGTGGCACACCCACTCTATTCTTTCTCCTCACACATTCCCACCTCCCATGACGGTTGACGGTTGACCTTTGGGGCCGTTTCGGCCGACTTCGGCGGCACCGCCGTCCGCCGTCACGTCGCCCGAATTAAAGGTAAAAAAGTAGAATACAACAAACTGAACACGGCGAAGCTTCAGCTTCGTTGGTAACTCCGCGTTGCACGGGGATTGCTCCCTCATGCGCAAGATGTCGGTCGTGGATCGATCGTCTGCTTCCCAGACTTCCAAAATCAACTTGTATCCCATATTGATGTCGTCGCGGTGGTACGTCTCTCCGTCTCATTCTCACTAGACCGAAACGCAACCATCTGTCACATGTGTGTTACGGAACGCCCGAGGAGCCCATTGCGAAATGGTGAATTAATGTGTGCACGTACGTCCGGTCCGCGTCTGATGCTGGAATCACCGCTTTTGGCTGAATGAACGGGGATTCTCCCAAATGCAGTTGGATGTGGTGCCACAGAGAACAGCGTAGGGCTTCCTTCGTTTTGCAAATTCCTGTGGGCCACAAAGCAAGACAAAGCAAGTGCTGCTTTGTGTTCCCCTTGTCCCCCCCCCTGTGCGTCACATCGAGATCGAGCATCGAGAGCATTCCGACATCGAGCGAGCGTTGATGTAGGCAGCAGCCGCCAGCCGCCATCGCACAGCTGTCCCGCACCCGTCGTCGTTACCCCACATTCACTAACTAATCTAATAATCAAGGGGAAATGAGAGTATCGAAATTTACCGTGTAACCTCACACGGTAAAGATAAGCGACTCCTCGTTTCGTTTCAGGCGTGCTGCTTCCAATGGGGTCGTGTCTCTTTCTTTCCCCGCCGCAAGAAGGCCTCGCGTACTCACGTACTTCTCAACTTCTAATTTAGTAACCTCCTTGAGAGCTCGTCCGATCCGCAGGCGTTGGCACTGTCTCCATCGCAAGCACAGTTGCTGCCTCCATAGCTCAGCGACCGGGCAACCAGTTGATACGTATCGGTTTCCAGCCCGAGAGAGGCCGAATCTATACGTAGCCCGTCGGTGATCAAAGTCCGGGACAGCCTCCCTCATCTCATCTCTACGAGCGTCCACTCGAGCCATCATGTACCACAGAGTGGTAATTGAGGTGCTAGTCTAACACACGCCTAACGCGCTCAAAAACGGTAACGGTATGCACAGAATCATATTGCCAAGATAGTCAAACGGGCAGGTAGACGTGAGACGTGAGACGCTACGATGTACAGCAGGGGGGGCGCAATAACAAATCGTTACATGGTAAAGTGAAAGCGCCCGTAGAAGTGTAAGAGAGCAGCAGCAAGGTAAAAAATTTCGAAAACAGAAGGGTCTCGAAGTAAACTCGATCAGGAACCACCGCAGACGCCTGCAAGGACACCAAAAATAACGAGGACAGACCCAGAAGGAAGATTGAGAATAAAAAAACGAGGATATTGCATAGAGACCCAGAAAAGTCCATCCCGAGAAATTCACGCAATTTCGCATCAGAAGGATGTAAAGAGGTGAAGACGAGTAAAGTGCTTGAAAGTCCGTCCGTCAGGCTTTCCACAGAAAACCCAGGGTGTCGACGAAGGGCAGGTGCGGTGAACACGAGAACACTGTCGAAATATTTACGACCGGTTTAATGTATGCCTATGCTCGAATCCCAAAACCGATAGAGTCCGTTTCTATCCATACATGTCGCCCCCCCCTCCATACGACAGGCGAGTTGGTCATGAGCTCCGCGCGCCTATGCGGTATAAGTGTTTTCCGTGTCTAGGGGCTGAAACGACGGGTGTTGGCCCTGAGCTGATGGCGCCGGCGTAAACGAATTCAGGGGCGCCCCGGGCCTGTATGTATAACCTGCCATTGATGACCCTGAGAAATGATGGCGGTGGTCGGTAGACCCAGGGCCGCTGTTGCTGGTGGGCAGATTGACGGAAGATAGGGAAGGGGCATGCGACCGACCAAAGGAATCACCACTGCTGGTCGACCAGGAGTAGACCGATAGGTTGGGTTGCACGGTCGATGTAGACTGATAGGGGGTCGCTGGCACAGCAGTGGCGTCATGCTGGGTAGTGACGGTGAACGACGTCGTTCGGCTGTCAGACGGGTAGACGCCGTGGGTGTTTCGGGTGCTGCCAGTGTTGGATGAAAGCAGAGACGACATAGGGTCCCGCTTGGTTTCAGTAGGAGGCGGGCAGTCGAAGCGAGCTGGGGGGACAGTATCGTACGGGGACTGGACAGGCTCGAAGTGGGAGGGTGGTGCCGATTCGTAAGGGGGGATCGAGTGGGGCTGGTGCTCGATTTTGGTTGGGTGTTGATCGAAAGAGTGCAACTGAGGCTCGAAAATGAGCTTGTCTGCCGACTTCGGGCCGTCGTAGGCCGCGTACGGGTGCTCGGGGTGATTATCGAGAGTATACTCGGGGCGTGCGTGAAGTGAGGTCGCTGTGGGTGGGGTGATAGACCACTGGGGCTCGTGACCGTTTGCAGCGACGGGCGACTGGTTGCTGGGTGACGTCCAACCCTCAATACGGACGAGGCAGACCTCTGGGTCATTCTCGTCGGCGAGGAGGGGTTTGGTAGTATCGCATCCCGTCGGCCCGCGGCCCAAGAGGTAGCGGTTTGCAGGCTGGAAGCCGGCGTATTGGCGGAGGATCATGTTTTCCCGCTCAAGGACGGAGACCCTCCGTTCAAGATCTGTTTAGGGAGTGAGTGTAAGCAATATGCAGACCTGTAGCGAGACCGGGAGTTTCAACCCACCGAGAAGATGCGAGGTCCTACGGGCTCGGAAGTTCCGCTGAACTTCACGCTGGTGGCTTTTAGGGAGGGAATCGTCGACCTAGAAGACAGTCAGGAGGGATTGGGGCGATAAGAGGAGGATAGTCACTTTGCGGCCGCGCTTGTTGCGAACGACGAGAGGGGCAGCAGCAGCAGCGACCTGCTGCTGGATCTGTTCTTGCCTAGAAAGAGACATGGGAATTGGAATTCTAAGGAGCGGCGAAAACAGTGGTGGAGAGGGGAGGGGGGCGGTGGAGGAAGGGAGGAGGGATCGAAGGTGTGGTTAAAGAGGCTGCGAATAAATAGGGAAGACCAAACAACGGCAAACATAACGTGAAACACCGAATAAGCAAGGATACTTGTAACGGTTTCTTTAGTTCCCGTTCTCACTTACTTACTTGGTAATCTCTGTTTTAATCCATTCTAAACCTCCGGTGACAGCACTAGAGCACAGCGAGATCCGCTTGCAACCGCTTGCAACCGCTCGGAGTCGGCCCGTCGCCGCTCGCTCGCTCGCCAGTAGCAATGCGGGCGTGTTGCCGCAACCAGTCCTTGCGGGGAGCTAGCAGCTAGCGCGCGAGTCGGTCGGCTGCGTGCGCCATGAGTCGAGGGCCATCACCCGTCCATACGCGGTCCCCACACAAATGCTTCTGAATGCACCACAGCGGCCCCGTCCATTTGTACACCAGAAGCTGAGAACCAGAACCACAGAATAAAGATCGTCGCATACATGTCCGCACTGAAAAGAGAGCCATATGGTGCATACCACATATCAAGTTAAATAGCCAGGCAGAAGCACTCTTTCGTCATCTACGCGGCTGACGCAGTGCTTGCACGGAATGCATTCAGCCCTGCACCAGCCGAACCAGCCCACCCAAGGAATCGGTCAGGCGAATAGCCGTGCACCTTGCTTTTTGCCCATATTGAGATGAACAAAACCCGCTTCTGCTTTCGGTTCAAGAAGAACCAGTGGTTACTCCACAGCAATGCTGCCCCCATCCGTCTTCGCACCGGCGAAGACGAGGACCCCGCAACTCTGCTCTTGTACTTGAGTCCGAGACTGCCGTACCCGTGAGACATGTACGAGCGCGTCTTCTGACCTTCCGACCCCGGTATGGCGATCCCCACGCCTCTGCCACCACGCCTGTCCGGCCGCTGCTCTTCCTCGTCTTCTTCCTCGCTCGATGTTTCCCAACGATCGTCGTACCAGTTCCCACTCTTTTCCTCCGCGCTCCCCTCCTCATCGGAGTCCGCCTCGCTCCCCGCCTCATCGGAATCCTCCCCATCGCTCTCCCCACCTCGGCCATGCGGATCCGCGTCTGGGTCGGGCGCGTACGAATACACTTCGCACTCGTCGAGTCCGATGACCTCATCGAGCGTCCTAAACAGCCCAGGGTGCGTCCCTGCGCCCAATCCGTCACCGTACCGCTGTCGCCGCTCCATTTCGGCAAACAGATTGACCGGGCTGCTCGACGTTGGCACGCTCGACGGGAAGAGCCCACCCGCGTGGACCATGGGCGGAGGGTACGCCCCGTACGACCGTGGCTGCAGCGGAGCTTGGTATGCGCCTGAGCTACGCCGCTGCTTCACCGAACTGAGTGTGTTGGACAGCGAACGCAGTACGCGTGCTGCTCCGTCGGCTTCCTTGGTAAAGTGCTCGGCTTTGAGACTCGAGAAATCGTGGTGCGGGAACGCCGCATTGAGCGTCGCTTTGAGGATAAACAGCGTCTTGCGGTCTCGCTTGTCCACAGGACCCGGCACGCTCTCCACGTAGACCACAGCACTCATCTTACACTCAGTGGGACTCGGTATAGTATTCGCCGATGTTGGGCTATCGCCCTTGGGCGGCGAGTGAAATTGGGTTTGAATAACCGCTTGCTCCTCTTCATAATCTCGCTCGAGCGTCTTCCATAACCGCTTATCCTTGTTCACAGGCTTGGTCGTGTATGCTTCGATGCGCGTATTCACTGTACACTCAGCGGCTTCATGCGTGAGGACACGCGAGAGTTGAACCAGCTCTGGGTTGTCAATATATTTCATTTCTTCGTTCCGTTCGCGGTCCTGGGGCCAAATCGCGTCCTGGTGACGTGTCCAAGCGTCGTGGTCGTCCCCCGCCTAGCGTTTGTGGCGGGTCTCGCAATGCGGTTGGTGCCAAAACTCGGTGAGGCCACAATGGACAGAGCCTCGAGCAGAAATCATGACCTCGTACTCATCCAACCCGGTGCATCCCTGAGACACGGGTATGCTGGCCATTGCCTCCAGCCTCCAACAACTTCACGAACGTGACGGTCTATGTAACAATGGCGGGCAGCCAGGCGTGAACGTTGCTCGAGCGCTTGATGCCTGGGAGCCCGTCCGCACCCATCTACCCTTTTACGGTATCTGCCACCCGAGCCGCAACCCGCCACAAAGTCCGCCCGTGGCTTGTACGTTCGACCCAGGCAAGATATACGAAGGCCTTGGCACAAGCCTGGTATTGTATTCTCCCGCAGGCACCAGACAGGTGGCGGTAGTGCCATGTGCCTTACTTTTGTGAGCAAGGGCGAGGTACAACAGGGGTGCCCGCAAGGCACAGAAACGAATCACGGTTGGCTGGGCCACCGGCCACGGCACGCGTGCAGAGAGAAAGGCGGTTCGGGCTCGAGCGGGCACTGAGGGGCGTGTTTCCAGGGTCTCCAATCTATCTTATTCAGGCGCGCGATGATGGACCTAGGGTAGCGGAGGGAAACCAGGACACGACGCTGCATTTGTCCATAAGCAGCAATAGAAACCAGGTTAAGAGGGTCGGGCATTTATGGATCATACCAAGGACACGAACACCTTCCCATGTCCTTTTTTGGCCCAATTTATGGCCTGCTGACAAGACCCGAGTCAGATCGGCAGAGGGCCTCCAGCCAACATCTCGTCTGGAACCCCAATAACCTATATTGACAGAGCGACCTGGTCTTCCGGAAACAGGGTCCATGGCTGGGCGGTATCGAAGTGACGGAAAACCGTCCAAAAACTCTGTGAGGTTTGGTAACGGTAATTACCAGGACGTGAGTGAATAGCACAACCGTTTGGAACCTCAACAAGTCCCTCGACAGGGCCTGTATTAGTTAGACACGTCGATCAAGGCGACGACGCGTCCAAGAGTTAAACAACGCCAACCAAAACAAAATCGAATGGGACCACAAATACGCCTAGCATGTAACTAAGCCACTATGTTACAGGAAGAGTATGTCCTCAGATATCCAGGGGATCCCCAGTTTCAGAAAACGAGGATTTACATAGCACTGCTGATGAACGGATCGCACCAGCGACGATACTGAGCAGTGAGCGATACATTTTAGGGCGTTGCGAGGAGATCAGTGTCGACGAGCATCACGAACAAGGTTCCGTCGACGATCGGAACAGTGCTTGAATTACCCTGCCAGCATCAATGCGATCGGCAGTGTAGATTTGAGTGCCTGGGTGCTGGGTGCCTAAGTGAAACAGGGAGTCGAGTCAGGACACTCTCCGAATGTAAAAGTCGTACGTACTCGCTGTCAGTTGGTTGTGTTTATGTCGGGTAGTTCAGTGTGCGTGATGTTCAACTGGGACAGCCAAGCAACAAACTGGATAGACCGCAACTCAGGATGGTACTTCCTAATGAGACCTAAATAGGGAACTTGCTCTGGATTCTGTGTGACAAACATGACGGCTGGCGCTCCCATCACCATTCTGACCAGGAAGTTCCCACTGGAACTTAACTGTCAGGCGTAAGGCAAGGCGGTACGGCTAATTAAAGTCGCTGCACCGAACACCAGATTGATAGTGGGGTTGTTCTAAAGATGGTAGGTAAGTTAGAGGAGTGAGGAGGACAGCAAATCGCCTACCGTTCATTCAGAGCAGAGAAGTTCTGCCACGTGGTCTCTGGGTTCTATATGGAGACAGACGCGATGTATGGTACGAGAATGGACCATGCCCTGAACGAAGCCCATCAGAGGACGCAATCGTGAACAAGTCGCACTTGTTTTGTGACAGGCCCATATCAAACTAGTAAGGCATCGGGAGTAGACCCTACAAGCCTCGTCAAAGTCTCGAAGCTCCAAGAGTTGATCACATCCTCTGCCGCAATGCTTCATATGGATATGGGTCGTCAGGAGCAGATTGAGGGGATCCGTAACAAGCTCACTCGTCCGTCAATCCCCATATCACTGTCTCGATGGTTTATCCTTTCTCAGCGTCTGATACCTCCTGCAAGCTCGACTGGAAAGACAAGATAAGCACCGGGAAATTGACGACTACCCAGGGTGCTCGATGGTGGCCATCGCACTGAGGCCCACGACGGACTCTTATAGTTGTATTGATTGGCAGCAGCAGGTCTTGAGACTACACACAGAGCAAGCCTAGCATAGTTTTAGCCCTTGTCGCATGTTGCTCATCCTCGCTAGCAGGCAGTATAGTGACGAAGGAGAGAAATCCCCAGCAAGTGCGGCAGGCGGTACCGTCATTGACTTCTACTATCCCCAGACCCCGGAATTTAGTTTCGTTCTTAGCCCGCCCACTTAGGTACGTGGGCCCTAATATCATCCCAGCACCATCCTCCATCGCACCAAACACAATGAGCGCTTCTCAGTCATGCGAATTGTTGACGGTTGGGCACACATGCTGCCACCAGCCTGCAACACCATGGACTACTTGCCCTTTAAGTGCCACCACTGCGATCTAAGTGTTTGTCAAGATCATTGGGAACTGGAGCAACGCTCGTTCAGCCATTATGATCCTGCTATCAACGACCGCACCATCCCACTTAATGCTCGTTGTGCAAACCTCCAGTCACAATTCCGTCCGACGATGTAATAGGCCTTGTACACTGACCGGCTACTTCTGTGGCCCTCACCAAGAAGAACAAGGGCCGGTGGCGCCAACTCCACCTATTTCCCCAATCCGTTTTCGCAGACCGCGCAAACATCCTATTGACGAGTATCCCGCTTTACTGGGATCACAAGCCGGTCTCATTAAACGTGAGCAAGTACGCAAGGGCCGTATGGCTCGGGATGAGTCGCCAAGATGGAACGGTCGTATTTCTACCTACTCTCGACTGAGATGAAAGCCTATCCTCTCTCGAGGCATAATGCAACCTCGCGTCAAACAACGTGTGGACGCTGCTGCGCTAGCGCTGCTCGCTCTCACCAGGACAGATCGTATTACTCCAGGTGACTGTTCTCCTATTTTTATGCGGGGGCTCTCTTGACTCCTCTATGTGCTATATATCAAAATCAACACGTCTCGAAGTTACCAACGTGCCACGTTTGGTGCGTCGCAAATTTTCAGGAAATTTCCAAAGTGACAACCCCGGAAAAAGCGCATCGTGGAAAGGTGGTCGAGGTAATTGAGCGTCTGTTCCACCGCGGAAGGATCCGTAGATATCGTCCTGCTCTATCTAGCGGAACCTTGTGTACATGCTCCGTTGCAAGGCGACCACAAGGCTTCACGACACTGTGCACATACTTTACTCCTATGCCCATGGAATCCTGCCAAGAGGCCGTCAAACTGAGCAGTCTGACAGTGCTGTATATATATCCATCCAGTGCGGTACTATACTGGGTCGGGGCTTGGAATTTGATCACGGGGATGAAGTGTCAACGATTCATAGGGTGCGAGATATTGACAAGAAAGGTGAGATGCACGCGACATTTCCAAGGTTGAGGGCTGTGCACAAATCAATGGGATCCGTGTAGTACTCCTTCGGGACTGAAGGGTGACCTTTGCACAAATACACGACCGCCATAAGTGTCATTTCCAGATTGTCCTTGAGTGATATGCTGTGTTGTTTGGTTAGTATTTCGCCGGGCACTGCACGAGATTGACCATGACTCTATAACATGTTATGGCTCAACTTTATCACGTCAATAACTTCTGCAACTTACTGCGCCCTCTGGATAATAACCCGGCTTTTTATGTCCGCTCACATATTGGCGATCCCCCTTGAGGCATTCTGCCACTCGATCCGCATTCCGTGATTCTTGGTACACAAAACCGACTCATTTGTCTCGCCCTCGAGGATTGTCGGGGGTTGGTTGTATAAAGGGTGCGTGCAGTTATCATCAATAGTGCGTAGAAACTTAAGCCCTGGCCCATCATATTGCATAGGTCTTTAGTCCAGCGCTATGTAACACATCGTTTATTTGCCCCCATGTGTGACCATTGTTTATTGCGTCTAAGACCACCAAGACTGTTTGGATAGAGGGTTGGGATTGTATATCACGCCAGAAGCTTAAGTAGTTCCCACCTCTTATATTCCTGACAGCAGACAGCACCTCAGGCTGCCTGTGCCCATACATGGCTTTAGATAGATGCATCACGCATTGGTGCTGAACGGCCTCCTCACCATTACTGGAACCACTCTTCCCCTAAACCCTTATTCTTCATGATTGTGCAGCATTTCTGTAGTTCGAACCACGGGTCATTGGTGTCTTCATAGCCACTCCCTTTGGTCATTGTATACATGTAGGCCCCTATCATTGTCAGAATTCTTGAACTCAATAGCTCCCGACGGCTCCAGAAGCGATGCGCTTGGGGCAACAACAACACAGGTGGCTATGCTGTTGGCTTGAAACGCCAACACCAACAAGTCGAATAGGACCAAAGATGCGCCTTTCAATTAGTTGATCCAATATATTACAGGAAGAGGGTGTCCTTAGAGGTTGAGGGGTTTTACAAATCAAGGGTTTACTTAGCCCGACTGATAGACCGCCGGACAAGCGACAACATGGTCGTTAAGCAGCGACATATTGTAGGGCGTCACGAAGAGATCAGTGTCGACCAGCACCACGAACATGGTTCCGTTGACAATAGGAACACTTAAATTGCCCACGCCAGCGGCAATCTGATCGGCAGTGTAGATTTGAGTGCCTGGCTGCTGGGTGCCCAAGTGAAACGATGAGTCGAGTCAGGACACACTCTCCGAATGTAAAAGCGGTGCGTACTCGCTTTGTGGTTGGTCGGGTTCACGTTGGCTAGCTCGGTGTATATGACACTCAACCGGGACACCGAAGCGGCGAACTGGATAGATCGCAAAGTCAAAATGCCACTTCAAAGGAGACCCAAATAGGGGACTCACTCCAGGAGCGCCGGCCGTTGTGTTTGTTACATAGAGTCCATTGCCGTAGCTAGAAGAATGCCGTAGCTAAAGGAATGAGAAGGACAGTGGATTGCCTACCGTCACAGCCAGAGCAGGGAAGTTCTGCCACTCGACCTTTGGGTTTGTTGCGATCCAAGACACGATGTATGGGGCAAGAAGGGTCCATACCCTGAATGAATCTTGTTATAGCTCTCTGATCCAAATGGTTGAATAGCACGTACACGCTCTGTGACAGGCCCATATTGAACCAGTAGGGCATCGGGATTAGACCTAAAGGTCTCGTCAATGGTTCGAAACAACAAGCCGGAGAGCTTAGACAAACCTGGAGCTGTGTGAAAGCCATTTGCTGTCGGGTTTCTGTCGTGATAGATTGTAAAAGGGTCTGAGCAACTGGGTCTCGAGTTTAGGTGAGGAAGGAAGCCATATACTCCAGCCTCGCCCCCAGCGTGTCAAGGTTTGAAAGAAGTTGATATGGCTTAGTCAGGTCTCCAGTGATTTCAGAATGTCAGATCTCTTGCGCCAAGGTTTTTTGAGGCCCTCGAAGGTATCCTACAAAGGGTAAAGGTGCTGCGGACGAGAGTCTGGAGATCATCGTAAACCGGACGAATGGAGGTTACCTATCAGAACCCGTTTATATATTCGCTCGCACCTCCCGACGGTCCGGGCTTAAGGATAATGCGGTATTCGTTCTATCTGCGTAACGTATGACATCGAGTATCGGATCGACCTTACATGGTTGTTTCAATTTGCGAAACCGCGGAAGCCGAAGCCGAAACCGCGGAAGAAGGGATCTCGCACCATAATTTGTGCAGGAACTCATGCTCATGCTGAGGTTTCCTGACGATCTACTGAGTCATCGAGGAAGTTCATGACATAACATTGGGGGCTGCGGTCGAAGTTAGTGGTTGCCTGAATACACAAGAAGTCGATCACGGAACGGTGATGGCGATGAACCTGGGTGTGAGCGTGGATTGGAACGGCAGCTAAGTTTTTGAAGCATTGGTATCTTGTTCAGGCAGCGTAGGCGAGGGCAGGCGACGGGAAGTCAATAAGCGCGTCACAATGTACTCTTCCCCGGGAAAATAAATAACATCGACTACAGGAGAACCAGAGCAATCGTTGAGATGACGGTCCCACCAACGACTGCCCATCCACCACGAATGACGGCACGGTTGGAGAGACCTGGGAGCGTGTAAGAGATAAAAGGCGCTACCAGAAGAAAGTAGAATGAGGCCCACCCTTGATTAGGTCCCAAGCCAAGTGGCGTACTCCGTTGAGGGAATGGAACGCAAACGGGGCTGCAACGACTGTTTTTCCCGCGTACTTGACCCAGTCAGGCATTTGATGCACGAAGTCTACGACATGTGCAGTGTCGAGGTGCCAACCAATGACCGGTGACGCCAGGTAGGCTAAGAAGAAGCCGTACAAGCCTCCATCGAAAAATGAGCGTCGGCATCGCACCAGATGATCCTAACACGGCGTACCAACGCTGAGGCCGACACCAGTAAACCGATTGGCGATACTGAGAATCCAGGGAATTTGGGGCTTATATATAGTAAAATGTGGGCTAGACGGGCGATGCAAACGTTGCTTGTTGAGAATTGCTTGAGCATCTTTGAACGTCAGGCTTTCGGTTTTGATGCTGCGAATGGCTGAGATCGAGTAACAGAGGTGAGCCAGACCCAGGGTGTATTTCTATGCATACCTGAACGCTGAATGAGACGAGGAGTCAGGGGGACATAGCGCAGACCAACTGCACGGATGGCGAGCATCGTCGTCATTGTCGTGCGAGCAGCCGACGGTCGAAGGAGTGGTCAAAACACGTTCGGAGGCTGGAGAGGCAGAGCCCAGTCCATGTTACCTCGAACAACGGCAAAGATAAGAAGAAAATCTCCTCCATCTTCTATGTTCGCTCTATTACATTCCCAGGCGCAACTGTCCCGTCCCACGTTCTACAACCAGAAGGAACTACCGAGACTACCTGTTCCGCCTCTGCGTGAGACTTTACGCAAATATCTACGGAGTCTTGAGCCTTTCCTTGCACAGTCCGCAGAAAAGGAAGGACATTCCGTTGATTCCGCACGCGCTAAACGCGTCGCGTGGGCACAAGATTTTGAGCATGGTCTAGGACCTATATGCCAACAACGGTTGTTGGGTGAGTACTGTCCATTCGTAGTTACAGGTTGAGGGGCTTTTTTCTCATGAGAGGTCCACAGAACTCGATCGCACCGCGCCTTTTAACTGGCTGGACGATCATTTTTGGCTGAAGAAAGCATACCTTGAATGGCGTAGCCCCTTAATTATAAATTCAAACTGGTGGCTAGCACTACAAGATGACGAGGTTGTGCCTCTGGAAGTACGGAACAGTGATTCTGCTGACTTGAACACCTGGCAAATGCGGAGGGCGGCTTGGATTTGTCATCGGGCCCTTACTTTTAAGCAACTTGTGAATCGGTATGCCTCATCTACTGCATATGGCTCTTGTACTCATCAGCCTCAGCGAAGAGATCCCTCCCGATACTACGCGAGGACATCCCCTCTGCATGTCCCACTATCAACGGTGAGCAACCTTTGAGCCGCCTCATTTGGTTTAGTCGTGTTCAGCTCCATTCAGAATGTTTAACTCGACTCGCATTCCCATGGCCGGGTGCGATGAAGTTCGTCAAACATCGGCAAATCACATTGTGCTATTCATTCAAGACCACTTATATTCAATAGATGTCTATGGTGAACATCAAGCCCTTCTATCACCTGCTCAGATCCTTGTCCGAATTCAAAATTGCGTTATGGACGCCCAAAGAAGAGGGCCGGCTCCTCCGGTGTCCCTCTTAACCGCTGACAATCGGGAGGAATGGGCAAAGGTCAGAATTTATACCTATTTATATGTGGAAAATAATGTTCCCCTAGATGCGCCAATATTTATCGAATTTATCACCCCAGAATTGTTCGATTCTGGAGAAGATAGACTCGTCTCTCTTTGTACTCTCGCTCGACTGTCCTGCGCCCGTGTCCTTTTCTACGTCTAGTCCCCATGAACGTAGGGATGCTCACCTCCATAGCACCGCGTACGGCGAAATGGGTCGAAACCGGTGGTTCGACAAGACGATCTCATTCTCGTTAGAAACTAACACTCGACTCGGAATGATGGGAGAACACTCTCCTTGCGATGCCCTGATCCCCAGTATCCTTGGAGACTTTACGGTTGGAGTGGGCATGGACCCTGCATTTTTGTCACAAAACCAAATACCTGACCTCGGTGGATGGAACCATCTGGAATGGGATGTTGATGGTACTACATTGAAGGCGTGTCAAAGAGTCCAGGAGGAGGTCAAACTTTCGATACAGGATTCTGATGACAGTGTCCTGTGGTTTGAGGACTACGGAGTGGACTGGATGAGACAAGTCGGTGAGTGGATGGACCCACTCTCCTTGACTCTATTTTTATTTTGTGCAGCCAAACTATCCCCCGACGCGTATATTCAAATGGCCCTCCAACTCGCATTTCTCAAGGATCGCGGTCACCCTACTGCAGTTTACGAGACGGCCTCGACTCGGCTATTCCTTCATGGTCGTACTGAAGTAATCCGGTCATTGAGTAAAGAGAGTGTATCATTCATTGAAGCCATGGCGCATGATGGTGGATCGGTATGTCTTCAATTTCCACGCTTTGTGTGTTCTTTGAACTGTACGTAGCCCACACAACGACGAGGATTGCTAAGTGAGGCCGTGAAAGCTCACAACGACTATAGTCGGGAGGCTTCCTTGGGACGTGGGATTGATCGTCACCTCCTGGGCTTGCGATTAGTCATGAAAGAGGGAGAGTCCTCGCCACTCTTTGAGGATGAGCTATATGGCCTTTCTCAGGAATGGCTTCTGAGCACGAGCGGGCTAAGTGCCGGAGACCGGTTTATAGGCACAGGGTATGCGGTCCCCCTCACTCTCTGTGCAACTCCTGACAGCCCAATAGCTTTGGAAGCCCGTATTTAGATGGATATGGGGTCAATTGTAAGCCTGCCATTGAATTTCTCAGAAATACTCACCACATCCACAGATTTGGCCAGTGCAAATATGCTTAAGTTTGGCATAGAATCAAAGAGAAGCAGTCAACTCACTTCAACCGATAGATTCAAGCAACATCTCACAAGAGCGCTGCTAGATATGCGGGGTGTTTGTCTAACCGCGATAGAAGAGGGAAATAGACCAATACAGTTTAAAGAAGAACAAGCACGATTATGATCCAATCTAATAGCAGATACTATTTCAACGCCCCTCACGAATTGTAGGGTCGACCAGCCCTAAAGTCTTCTGAAAGACATGACCGATACAAGGATCGCACGAAAGCAAAACTCAAATCAAAATTCTTCTATCTTCAACTTGTCCAGCTGGGTCGACTTGATCCACCCATCAAACTTCGTTCCTACCGACCACTCCGCAGCGATTGCCCCCACAAGTGTATACCATGCCTTCTCCAAGAGGAACTTCCGGTTGGTGACAATAAACATCGCGCGCTTGCACCGTGTGAGCATCACGTTTGTACGCCTACGATTCTCCAAGAACCCAAGCCCTTTTGAGCGGGTGACAGAAATAATGATGAAATCAGCTTCATTTCCTAGTCAAATGGTCAGTCGGAAGAAGTAGGGCGAGATGTCCAACTCGTTCTCGCCTTGGAAGGAATCCACGTTATTGCACTTGTCCTCTCGTTCCTCCTTGGGTAAGTCCTGGGCCTCCTTGAGCTTCTTGATGATCATGGTCGTTTGTCCGTTGTATGGGGTGATAATCTTAAATTCCTTGCCACGCAGCAACCTTGCAATTTCCAAGCAAACGTCAGCCTCTGCTGGATTCTGCAATTGAAGACATTAGCGAAGGCCTTGATATGGATAGAAGATCACGGACGCCCCAGCTCGTTCCAACCTGCTCCTCTTGACTATCAGAGACATCGATGAAACGAACCGCAATGTAGGGCTGTACTTCGGCCGAGGTAAAGCGATCGAACAAGGTATGACTGTAGACGTGGCTGCTGATTGCTTGGGCCAAGTGCAGGGGTAAACGATCTAGGGTGTGTCAACACTGGCACCAACTCGAAGTAATTCACCGACATGTAATGTTGAGAAGGACCTTCTTATCGGCAATGCATGGCCGTTCCTTAACAGCCTCAAAGATGCTTTGCAAACCAGGCGTCTCGTCAGAGCCATATGGCGCGACTAGAAAGAGGTTGTCATGGTCACTCCGACGACCGCGTGTGATACTTACGCTGTTTAGGATCGCCCACGAAGCCAAGCCGTCGAATATGTCCACCCAAGTGGTACATAGCCGGCAAGAAGTCGCTCATTGTGATCTGGCTGGCTTCATCGACAATAAGCGAGTGTGGAGGTAGAAGCTTGTGTAACTTGGCACCGCTCATAGGAGGGCCAGTAAGCATTGAGAGTGTGCACAAGATGACCTTGGTGCTCGCAAACGTCTCGCGGATCTTTTTACGCTTTTTCTTCTCAGATAGATCATGCGAGGTGAGAATTGTCCCGCTGGATCTCATCTTGATATATAGCTCCTCGTGCCTGTGAGAATAGTAAGTGATAGGTGAGGACCACGCCAAGTATAATATACCAGTCATCATGGAACTCAGAGGAGACGATGATCTTCCATTGTCCTTCGGCTATGCTTGCTTTGAGAAGCTTTTGGGCGATATTCTTAACCGCTACGTTTGATTGTGCGACCAACCACACTGCGGAGTCTGGGAATAATTCCAATAACTTTTCCGTTTGCGCAACTAGCACTGACGTTTTTCCAGTGCCTAGAAAGTGTCAAATCAATTTCTTCGATGGTTCTTAAGCCGTACCTGGAGGCCCATGAATCAACGACACTTGGAGGTCCTCGCTATCGGCAAGAAGGCTACGAACTGCCGCCTGCTGCGAGCGATTGAGTGATGCGACATACCCAGTGGACATCGTTTGTGGCGAGGGCTGAACAGCAACGTCTTCGGGATAACGAGTGTGACGTTGGCTGAATACACGATAGAGCGCGCGATTGTGGCTGAAATGGAGTGTCCCTTGTAGAAGTTTATATATGCAGTGCGTTCTCTGGGCTTCAAGAGTGGTCCCATCCGCCCTGCCAATCGTTCGGGCGGAGACCACTGAACCTATGTTCGACAAATCGACATCGGTATCGGCCTCCGCTAATATGTTTGCCACTGCGTATCGCCCTTCAACGCTTTTGCCTCCAAGTTCGGTATTGATACGAGTTCCGCCTTCGAAGGTGATCTCCATGGTCTAACACGGACATTAAAGTATCTAGCTGGCCGTCGTAGTACCTACTGTACCTTTGTTCCACCATGTCTGAGCCTCATTACCCTGCTATTGTACTCCTTGGATTCCAGTCGAATGGTGGTACCATCAATATATCCTTCCACTCCACGATGTTCAGTGAAAAGTGGTTGCTGGGCTCGTAACCGGTCCAGGTTGAGAACAAGTTGGGCCAAGGTTAAGCGTTCCTTGGTTTCCTTCAATTTTTTTCCGCCGCAGGCAAGAGGAATAAGCTCACTTCTTGCATGAGATATCCGAGTTCCGTTATTGGCAGTTCCTCCAGATCAGAGCGAAGGTCATCCGTATTGCTGTAGAGACCTTGTACAACCCAAGCTCGCTCAACGAGGTTTTGAATGGCCCGAGTCTCCTCGCCATCGAAGGCAAAGTCGTCAAAGAGCTCAATCACGACATCCTGGTTGAGTTGAGGATACCGTTTAAACAATACACCCAGCGATGGTACAGCTTCCAGGCCTGGTATTGTGAGACTAAGCGAAAGAAGGTCGACAACACGAGCCTCCAGTCCGTAACAGTGATAGAGGCCCAGAACGAGGCGATTGAGATCGATGCCGACCAAAAGGTTCTCTCCATTGAAGAGGTGAGTACTCAGCACGGTGTGTTCTGCTTCCTCGGAGTAGTCTAACTCGACGCAGAGTACTCTCTTGCCACACGAGATGGCGATGGCGGAGAGGAGACAAGCGTCCTTGGAATTGAGGAGGGTATCTCTAGTACACGGCACATACCCGTAGGAGATGGCTATTGGGGCGCCGTTCCGCTGTCGTAAGAGATCAAGAAGTCTGTCGGCACCTAAATCCGTTTCGTTTAAAAGCTCGACTTTTGGGCGGCGCGCATTCCACGTCTGATCGCAGAACAGGTTCCGAAAAGTAGTGCCGCTCTCTTGGTTCGGTGACGGTGGTGTCTCCCTCGCCATCCCGGGTGGAAGCGGACGAGTTTGGGAGCCTGCCACAAAAACACGAACTTGAGGTGCACGAGACCAAAAATTCACTCAATAACTTCCGTTTATCTTCCCCAACTCCTTTATAGAAATTACATGACGGGAGACATCTCGTAGTCCTTGCCAAAGCCCGCTACCCCTTCTTCCTTGGCTCTCTTCAAGACCTTTTCAATACCGTCCAAACCTTTCACTAGATCTTCCATCGGTGGGCCAAACGAGATACGCACGAAATGGTGGCAGGGAGAGTTGAACAGGTCTCGTCGATGGGCTGGATTGATGTCGAAGAATATGCCTACGATACAAGTAAGCGTCACGGTGGCCTTTCCCATCGTCACCACGCACCTGGAACCACAATAGTTTTCTCCCTGAGGAGCTCTTCGAAGAATGTCAGACCATTATTGAGTGGCTCAGGTAGGTCAGCAAGGTCAAGCCAGATGTAGAACGTGCTGGTAGGCGGGTTGTGGACTTTGAGACCAAGATCTTCGAGACGCTTGAGTACATAGTCTCGCTTGCCTTTGAAGTGACGCTGAAGGGCGAGCTACGAAAGAATTGTTTGTACCTTGATGACCCAGACAAAAGGAACTTTACCTTTTCTTGCTTCACATATTCAGGGTCAAGGAGAGGTATCGCTGCCACTTGCAATCTGACGGAGTGTCAGGTCAGGTTTAACCACCAAGAGAACACGCACGGGTAATTAGCTCCACCATCCAGGAATGAACCAGATTGCAAACGCGCCGTGATGAGGTTTTTTGGCCCAATAATCCTGCACATTCAATCAGATGGAAGGATGCACGGCTTCAGTCCACTCACCAGCACACACGCCATCCCGGCAGTCTGAAGGTTTTTAGCTTGACACCGTCACTAACAGATATGGACCTGCATACCTGAAGTTCTTAATAAGGCCGTCAATCAAAATGACTGGGTCCTCGTTGACACCTGGTGCACCTGAGTGTACGGCTTGAGGGACCAGGTGGGACTCACCATCAATATAGCTAGCTGCTGAGATTGAAGTCCCCATATCCCCCTCCTTCTCGTGATAGATGTACCAAGAGTAGAACTCATCCAAGATGACAGTGGGTCCAAGCTTGTGAAGTTCAACTAGCTCTTTCAAGTTGTCGCCTTTGATGCACTGACCGGTCGGGTTACGTGGATTCGAAGCAAGAATGACGCTCAGGCCCTGATTAGCTATGTCTTTCTGGAAATTTACGTCAGTTCTGAGAATGAAAGGAGGCACAGGGACAGACTTTGGTCTGGACTATATCAAGCTGATATCCGTTCTCTGCCCCAAGCCTGAGAACGAAATAAGCGACGCGAACCTTGATGAATAGGGGGCACTCATTACGCAGTAGGAATAGGAACGAGTCTCCGGAATACTTCTAGGGACTGGGAGTAAGCGGTGTAATCTGGTATTTGGAAGCCTAAATAGCTGTAGGGTTATCGGTAATACAGCCTAAATACTCAGCCACTCAGTGGCCCATTGGTGACTCACACATCTCCCACAACAGCAGCGACACGGGACAGCCCTGCCCGACCCCCTGGCACAATGCAGACATTTTCGGGTGTGTACTTGCTTTCCTTGCCTTGGCGATAGGTGATATTGTAGAGATTTGCAACTGCCTCGCGCAGAGCTAATGCCCAAGAGTGTGTTAAGAGGTAAACAGACCAAGGTACTTTCAGGACTCACCCTTGACGCCGGTAGTCGGCGCGTTTTCATTATTGACCACATCAAATGAGATTAATTGAGGCCGCGGGGTAGAACCAGGAATATCTCCAACTTCCGGCGCCCCTTGCCCAAGGTTACTCCAGACATAGCTACCAGTGTAAGAGAATCCATTTGCAATAGCACTGTGACAGGCAGTTTAGTCCTCTTGGGCATGTCATATACAACATGGATGGTTAATTTACCGGTCGCTGCAATAGATGACACCAGTGGAGCCAGAATGAACAATACCAGGCACTGTTTCTTCAGCAAGATCGGTTGTAGTAGGGGCGCGTCCATGTACTCGATGGCCCGGGGCGCTGGGGTAAATCTAAGAACGAGTATGAGTGAAGATCCGAATAATAGAAGAGGAGGTACGAGTACTTTGTGCGCCTCCGATTCGTTCTTCCCCCTAGCTTTCTTTATGATGGCTTCGAAATCAAGTGGAGATAGGAGCGGGCCGATGGGCCATGGCTTGTCGATGCCTTGAGAACACTCTGGCCGATAGGGGAGCTTGGGTAGTGAGAGCAAGGAGCAAGATTGTGGTAAATGGCCGGAACCAATGTATAATGCGGCGTCATCAGAGCCTCCCATCAGTATACACACGTTCAACCCTCTAATCAATCTCAGGTGTCCGTCATTCGAATGAGAACCAGACCAATCGTACGTACGTATAACAGCCCGCAGGTCATGCGGCGAGCTTATCGTTGGACCCCGGCTGGCGAAGGACTTAGTGCCGTGGTTTGTGTTGATCGCTGCTTCAGGGGGGTCAGTCTATACCACTCCAAGAGTGCCTTCTGTTTACGTTATCTCGCTTCACTCTCGCTGAGGTCCTTTTAATTCCCACTAGCTTCGAGCGGTATTCACATAGTATTTATCTCGCTTAGAAGATAAAATGTGCAGAACACCTACTGCGCCCGGAACATGGTGCCTGATCCCCCCCAGGGGTTCGATGAGACTGATCCACGCGTGCTCAAGCGACCACTACACACGTCGACGATTTGAGCGACGGAAGAACAAGCGGACAAGTTGGTGCATTTGTACCGTCGATGTGGTCGGTGGCGAAATGTTGTGGCATATCCTCTGCAGTCAACGGTTTGGACCACGACTAACCTGGTACCGTGAGCTCGTACGCTTTGGAGGTTCAATAATCATCGAAAGCTTTGGAGGTTGATCACCTTGCTAGTCGGTTCCACAGTAGATGCCTATTATTCAATTGGACATCTGCGCGTTTCTGGGGTGTCGGAGAAACACCTTAACACGTGCACAGGACTCAGTGAATGTACTTGTAAGAAAGTAAAGGGCATAAGGATGTTGCGCCAGTGTCCAGGTTCGGTCGTCTTTTGTCTGTAATTTGTCTTCTCATCTTCTACAAATAACCTTGATAAATACTCCAACTTTGGGACGTTTTGAAGTGTAATTTCTGCATGTTCCCCGAAATGAGCGGTATGGATCTAGACTGAAGTGAAGTGCCGCATCATTAGGTAGGGGCTTGGAGTACATCAGTTACAATTAATGCGGCGCTAGATAGCCACCAATGTGCTCACAGGTTCATTGGCTTGGGACCTTGAGTCGTCGTGTTTGTTCCCTTCGCGGAGACCGGAGAGCTGGATGGCCGATGGCAGCTAGCCTGGCCCTTAATGTTGCCCTTGGCCCTTGCGATCCTCGAGACAGCGCCAGATCCACGCTTGCTTGGTGATTCTGGAGATTCGATCATGCCCCAGTTGTAGCCTTAGGAACCTCGATTCATGGTATGATGAAGGCGAAACAGCTAGTCCAAACTTCTCACATCCCATAGTTTAATGGCAAGATCTTGATTGATGTAAATATACTAGCGATGACTATAAGGAATAATGGCAACGAGTGGAGTAGTCGGACGAATTGTCCAGGTGGCCGCACAAGGGAAGCGCCAGCCTCTTGACAAGAACCATGTACCAGCAACCTCCTCAGGGTTATCAGCAATATCAGCAATATCCCCAACAACAACCACTCCCCCAGCAGCAGCAGCAGCAACAACCTCTCGAGCGGCAATGGGTCTCGGTCGAGGAATACAACTATGCACTGAAAAACTTGGTAAACTCTTCCTGCTAGCAGCTCAACGACCTCTCTGACGACGCTTTACGGTGTAGAAATTGGCCCATGATACCGTAGAGACGCAAAGAAAGCAGATGGAGGAGCAGGAGCGACAGGTCGCTCTATTACGTGGACGAATAACCCGTCTTGAGGGCTCGGATGAACCAACAACCGTCGGACAGCGAACCAAAATGGGGGGCAGCACCGTCGACGACTTTTCGATCAAAGTAGGTCGCATGCATCCTTGTCGATAGGCTTTAATTTTACCGCATACATCGTAGAACGCGGGCGCGAATTTGGAACGATCGATCCAACGGTGGAGCGGGGATGTAGTCCGGAGCCCAACAGTAGCCTTGCATGAAATACGCAACGCCGCTTTATCCGACATATTTGGGGGTCCCCAGCACCCTGACCCGTCTCCCACCGCTCCGGCTGTAGTCCAAGCCCTGTTGCGCCATGTGATGGCAGAGACCGTCTCGGAGAGTATCATAAACTGTCTCATCGTCACCAATTCGAAGGACGCCAACGTACAGCTGACGCGGATCCATGAACACCTCTTTGCCCGTGAGCATCTCCCCATCTGATCAACTCCTCTTTATGATGCTCACTCTCGGCGACAGGCGATCCAACGGTGGCGTGCGTATGGCGTCGACAAACCTTCTCAGCAGCGACCGAGTCGTGCTCCACTGAAATGGGGCATACAATCATGAACGACCACATGCCGGCACTCTCGTTTGTCCTGCACAAAGTCGATGACAAAGACGTTCCGCCGCCCATTCTCAACATCCTCGACGCGGCTTATGCGTTTTCGCGCATGCTGCACGCCTCGCCGTCCTCCTCGGGCGGCACCGTTGATGCATTCTACCGTGCGTTTGTGCCCGAGATCGGCGCCCCCCTTCACGCTGGCCAGGTCGAGCTCGTCAAGCGCTGCATGAAGGCAGACCGCGGTGAGGAAGAACGCGTCGGCGCTTGCGTCTTCCCAGGCCTCGTCAAAGTCTCACGTGGGGTACCCGGTCCCAGAGGACAACCAGTAGAGGATATACAGACTGTCGTCAGGCGTGCTCAGATCATTTGTCAATGCGCTCTCGGTGTTGGGGCATCAAATACGCAACCTCCATACGGCGGTATGTACTAGTAATTCGGCCCGGGATGTATGTGGAGCTGTAGGGACGTACAATGGCTTTTGTCGTGCGAAACCAATAAAATTCGGTGTGGCTACATGGGCATCACATACGAGTGTGCTAAGATGAGATACAAAGTAGACCCTCGGAAAGGGGTTATGGTGGACGATACGGGGAGCGGCTCTGTGGTATATACCCCCTTGCGCGATCTGTTACAATTTTGACAGGCTCAGATATTAGAGGGAATTTTTGGTCGGTTGAGAATCCGTCTGCACGGAAGTCTAAACAGATCGTATACTGCGCAATCGGGTCAACCTCCGAACCCGGACTTGACGATAGAACGAACCTGGAGGGAGATCGACGAGAAACTAAAGGAAGGCTTCAGGTCTTTGCGAACAGTAATCTCCCCTTCCAATTGTCTTGCAGGTTGTGATTGTTGAGACTCGGTTGGGAACCAGCAGCTACCCAAGGCAGCGACTTCTTGGTGGTCGGGTTTAAAGACCTCATGGATGGTATGGGGTCGTAAACAGTCTATAACGTAGTGGTCCATGCGGACCTCTTGCATGAGTTGCACGGAGATTGTAGATGGAGTTGCGAGAAGATCGAGCAAATGCTGGTCAGGCGATTTGACGGTAATATGCAGCAGAATAGGGCAGTCTCTTGCATATGATAGCTGAGGGTGATATCAGCACCGCACAGTGTGATAAACCGTATCTGGACGTACCGGCTGGGCGATGGCTAGCTATAGACGAGTCAGGATCGATGGAGCGAAAGTGGCAGAAGGTTACTTACTGTACAATCGAGATAAGTAGCACGAGAGTTATGTAATGTTCCTAGTAGCCGTCGAGTCGGTGTTATTCGCCACCCTTCGGGGTCTAAATGTGGACCGAGGATGGGACGCCCACGTTCGTAAGCAGCTAGCAGTACGCGCGAGGGTTGCGGGGCGCGTGATCGGGGGAGATACACGAATGACGTCGTAAGACTGTCATCCCCAGAGTGAGAACATGCGGTGAGGGGTGCCCTGGGGACGTACGTAGTATCGACTCGGAGGGTCGACCGGTGAACGATCACTTGAATATTATAGTCAATATAAGAAGAGAGCCCTTTGGGTGAGAAGGTCGGTGGTAGAGGGAAGACCATCGGATCGCCGTCCTTTTGGATGGAAACTTCACTTGGGAGCTGGATAGCGAAGGGCCAGGTATAACGACCAGAGAGCTTTCCACTGAACGGTTTAGGTGTTAGTCTATCGTTATTGGGTTGTCCCAAAGCACTCGACCAGAGGCGTTGCGTGAGTTCAAGAAAAGGGGGGAGGTCAACGCCAACTACGAGATGTCGTGCACGGACGACAACTGAGACTGCTAGTATGTGCTGAGGACTGTCCAGATTTAGATGGACGGTCCCCCCAACGACATCACGGTCGAAGTAAAGTGGGTGGGTCTTGCCGGGTCCAGCATGCGACCTGACTCGGAGGGAAAGCCATGGCGGGGAAGTACTCGACATTGGGCCACTCTGGGTCAAGTGAAAGACATGCTCTGACGGGGCAGGGCTGTGAGGACGAGAACAAGAGGGCGAGGACGATGGCGATGGCGATGGTAGGCGTTTGAGGTGACCGGGACGGTGGAGAGGAGGCAACTGGGACTCTGTCATGTTCATCCTCTAAGCCCAAGGGATGGCGTTTGCGTCGCGGGAGCTAGCGATCCGGTGGATGTCGCTGACGGGACGGGCGGGAGTTTTATAAGGGCATGTGGAGCATTTGTCCCTCTTTGTAGGAATATAGAGAGAGAGAAGCCACAGCCGCAGGGCGCCCACCGGAGTGAACAACACGGACGGATGGGTGCGCATGGAAGGCAATATGGGCCGTCGTCCGAAGTGGGAGGCTCGACGCGCAGCGGTGAACAGTCCCACTGGAAGCTTTATCGGAAGCCTTGCCGTCGATGGCTGGCACCATGTGGTCACCATACAGCTAACTTGCCGCTCGCTCGCACGTCCCCGAATCAAATAGTCACTTGCATGGCGTTTGCTGGGTTTTCACAGAAGTATCCTCTTTCATCCGTATTCGTTCTTCACAGTTCTGATGCGCAACGAGCAGCCAGGCAAATAACCCGTCCACAACCAATTTGTTTGCTCAAAGGCCCGCTGGTTTCCCCTTCGCTGCTGGTGCTGGTGCTGGTGGTCCACCACCCCAGTATGCTCCTCTTTTTGGCCTCACAACAACACAACCTGCTGGGACAGTCTCAACACAACCGTTTGGAGCATTCGCCCAACAGGCGGCTCAGCCCGCACCAATCTTCGGGCTTAACACCACGCAACCAATTGGTTTAGGGTCCTCTCTTGTTCCTAAGTAAGCAAATATCATGGCCCTGCCCGAACAAGTCACCCACCCCTCCGCACAGTCCGCAGGCTCCAGACGTAATACCCACACTCACTAATACGACAAAATTCAACGACCTTCCTACAATCCTCCAGGATCTTCTGAATGATATCGAGTCAGTCGCCGGCCCACAACGCCGTCACGTTCCCACCCTCCATTGCGCCAATCTGACACCCACGTTTGCAGGAATTTAGTGCAGAGCGGAACCAATGTTGCCAAAGATCTCAAGACGCGTGAATTCGGCCAAGAGATCGTCAACAATGCCACCACCGGCCGGCAGATCTTCCATGTACGTACCAACCATGTGCTCCATGGAAGCTGTCCCCATTCGCTCGGCTTCTCCTCGCCAGCAAACTCACTCTGGAATCACTTGAACATTAGGATCTATCGGGCACCACGAACACACTCGTATCGGACGACCTTTTCGCGAAGGACCTCCGCAATAAGATCGACCAAGCGGTTCAGGATGTGATCATCGCTTCTCGTATCGTCGATGGATTCAAGGATGGCCAGCAAAACGTACACTTGAAAAACCATGCACAATATCCTCTCGAGTGCGTCCCCTTCTGCTTGCACCGCATCGCGGGTTTCGCACCCGCTTTCCCTGCACACCTGTACCACAAATTGATATGATACGTGTGTAGGTTCTTCTCCAGGATTACCGAGCAGATGGCCGAACGCATTCAAAGATACCGAGTAATTATGGAGGTGAGACTGCCCCCGAGCTGCGCACACAATTCGTTTGTATATTATTCCGACCCTGGCTTCTTTTAGCAAGTGGAACGGAAACTTGCATCCTCGTTCCAATCTCAGCAGACGCCCCAAGGTACGCCATTATGACCCTGCCGTGCCCCGGCGCTTGATAAACGTTCTTCTCCCAGCGATCGCAGCAGCACTGCAGTCCCAAAATGCATCGTTCATGGCGCTGACTGTCCAAGTCGCCGAAGTCAACTCGGAACTGGAGGCGCTCAAAGCCAAATTCAAAGCGCGCGTGGGAGGGACGAGGGACCCCTTTGCCCGCGTCTCATGATCGTGTTCATAATACAACGCTAATGGTGTTTCCGTGTGTATCTATTCTCCCTCTACGAGTCAGTCATCGAATACACCACCCAGTTCGGCCATGAGGAGCGATTCGAATGTGTCATCCAGATGCTTTGCAAGAAGCGCACTGTCGGCTTTGGGCACTGGGCGTTCAAGAGTTTCGGGTCTTCGATGTGCGATGAAAAGGAATGAGGTATCCTCCGCGTCGTGCCCAACGCGCCTCCACGAGCCACCGAAGCTCTCTGGTGCCTTTTGAGACAAGTTTGACATCCGCTGCCGACAGAGGATGGGCTTGAAGTCGAACCATGCGCCAAACGCTCGCCAAAATGGGGTCTCCTTCTCCAGGCTGCGCACTCGATCTGCAAGTTGGACGATCAGAGGCTTGGTAGCCCTTTGACTCTACACTCTCCACCCATAGAGGCTCGTGGGAAAGCATGAAGGTGGCTACCACTCACACGATATTACGATGGACGACGGAGATGAAGTGCCAAACGAGAATCGCCAAGGAGACGTTAAGAAAATGAGAGTGCGCAAGAGAGGTGCCAGCAGGTGAGGGAAATACACCTGTTCAGGGAACAACGTCAAAATTCAGAACCCGGGTTGTCGATCAGAAACGTACATACAAGGTCACTGCATATGATCGTGAGCGTCGCGTTTGTATTTTTGTACGGCGTAAGTGTTCCGACTAAGGATTCGACATGCGGTGCTGAGCCCCAAGCAAGCGGCCTTATAGCGACTTGGACAATAGCCGCGCATTCATGTTCATGTTCTGGTGGTATATTTAGGCATTGGTTCAATGCTGGTCCATTCCGCCACTCGCGAGGCAGGATAGCGGTCTGCACGTCCCTGCGAGTCGACCATAAGGAAGCCTTATGTGAAAGATTCGGATTCAGAAGCTTTTCGCATACGTCTTCAAGATCCGTGAGGACCACAACGTCTCCAAGCGATGATGCGTTCGATGACCGCTCGGGGGATGAATGCCGTGAACGCTCTCGGTACTTTTGGAGACTTTCTGCGATGGAGAAGCCCACAGCCCCTAGCCCTGCTCCGAGTTCTACCACGACATGGGGATCGGGAGCAGGCTGAGTGATACCTGACAGACTCCACGGGAGTGGAGGGTCGTATTCTACAGTATCACCACGTGGGTCGATGTAATCCTTGATCAGGTAGGCTGCTTCCCTGTCCAGATTTTTGGTTAATCGGCCGTCCCTGTCTTAAGCATGTGCAGCGACCGGACCGTCGCACCAGAGCCTCCCCGCAATGCCACTGGAGCGAATAGCACTCTCCTGGAGCTTGACAAAATGCTCGTCGAAGAGACTGCACGTGTCGGCTGATGGCTTGATGGCCAAATCGTAAGGAAAGTTATTCTCCATCTTGGACGGCATCATTTTCCTTTGTAACTTTGAATCTTGCCCGTCATGTCGTCGTCATGTGAAGGCATCCGCATGGCTCTCAAATCGTGTCTCATACGTTCAGAGTGTGTCCTTCGACAGGGACACCTCCCTTCCGAGTGCTTGAAGGAGCATTACGACCAACTTCCAGACGAATGCAAAAACTTACGTCAGAGTTTGTACGAATGCAAACGTGGCATGGTCAGTAGGCTTTGGAATTACCCACATTGCATTGGGTTGTACTCATGACCAAGTCACCCTTAGCTGGACATGCGGAATCGCCTTCGAGGAAATGCAGCTGGTCGCCTATCAAACCAATTGGAAGAAGAAGCGAAACAAGAACAATTAGCGTAATGCATACTAGAATGGACAATACAACCACATTCTCCAGTCTCATTAGTGTTGGCGACCAGCACGCTCCAAAGAGGTGACACAAGGCCGGAATAAATGTATGGCCAGTCACATCAGTGTGGATCGATCACGAGGCGCATAAACTAACTCTTGTATATGTAATTGGTCACCGCTCCCACTTGATATGAAATCGTCGTGGGTTCTTCTCATGTGGACAGCAAAAACTCAACTGAGGCATATGCAAAGTGGTCGCGTGTTCTATGGGGCGAATAGTGTATATATTCCTGACACAAACGCGACAAACGAGTACATGGATGTGAACAGAAGCTAGCCTGTGGCAGAAAAACCACAGCTCAAACATAATTAGATCTAGGAGACGAACAAACACACGACACGCAGCCCATACGCCAACACAAGGACCGAGACTGGTTTTAATGGTATCTGCCATTAACGCCATTTGTCAATGACTTACCCTCCGCAGCGCCATTAGCAAGGGGCATGTCTATATCCATCACATCCTGATTTTCATCGACCTTTTTCTTGAACAGCGCAAGGGTATGTTGCCCACCGATACTCGCGCCGAGGCATGTCCATTTTGCGTTGGGCTTACCAGCAATGAGGGTGGGTGTCCACTGCTCGTCCGTTTGGTCGTCGATACCGAGGTCGCCCTGACCCCAACTGTATAGTTTTCCACTGCGAGTCAAGACCAAATTTTTCCTCGACGCGACATAGATGTCTGCAACGGGTTCGTCGAACTCGATCTGCACGGGCTTATAGATGCATGTTCCACCACCACTCTTGTTGACGTCGAGTTTGAACGCCGGGTGATCCTTGGGAATACCGAGCTGGCCACCATCGCACCGACCAGCAGCGAAAACTCGTCCATCCTCGAGGAGGAAGAGGGTGTGGTGCTCCCCACCAGAAACCTTGACGACGCGGGAGCCAGTGACTTCTGGGTCGAGGTCATCGACGGTTTCGTATTGGATATGAATTTTAGGGTTGAGTCTGGGATTGCTCTCGAAGCCAAGCTGTCCCCAGTTATTCAATCCCCAAGCAAGAACAGTGCCGTTCTTGAGGATAGCAAAGGTGTGGAAGCTCCCTGCTCCAATTGCCACCGCCCCTTTAATGTCCAGTCTCTCGGGTTCCATTCCGTGAAGTTTGTGACGCTCTAAAACGAGACGTCCAACTTGTCCCTGTTCCCCAGAACCCCATGTATAGACGTGACCATCGGTAGTCAATGCGATGAGGTGATTGTCGCCACAGGCAATGGTGGAGAAATGCTTATCCTTAATGCTCGGGAGTTCCACTGGTCGGAAAGATTCCGTTGCAGCTTTAGAAGGGGGTTCTCCACGTTGGCGCAGGCTCGAGAAAGCCTTGTGCCCTTCTGCGG
>Ga0307513_10001081_pt1 | contig 39624 bp, 27 predicted proteins | sample 15_EM_MG_FD_202174 | JGI IMG/M metagenome (GOLD analysis project Ga0307513, IMG submission 202174) | Populus trichocarpa ectomycorrhiza microbial communities from riparian zone in the Pacific Northwest, United States - 15_EM | ecosystem: Host-associated > Plants > Roots > Unclassified | place...
ATATACTGTTTTGGAAAAAACATCTATGTTGTTACAAGTAAAACTAGTTAGATGAAACTAGATTATTAGCTCGCGCTATACTACAAATCAGACCAAAATTCTTTTAAACACAAAAAAAATAATCACGATATTGCCAATGTGTTTTCCAAGGAGGGAAAAAATTTTAGCCATGAAAACAAAATTTAATGCAAATGTTTAATAAAATAGTCTGAGAATTATATGGACAAATAAATATGAAAATAATTTTTAACATCAACTAAAAGCTAAGACATAAAGTTGACAGACATATACAGATAAAGATATCAAATTCAAGATAGGTTGAATGACCGCTCAAAACTCGATTTGTTCTATAACAAAATTTAAGACTCCATGTGTTTTTTAATAATAAGGTGATGGCATCTCAATATGATATAGTTTAACTGAGGTTAACATATCAAGCATGTGATTCGGACATGGTTATGGTTGGGTTTAATAGTTTTTCTAAAAAATTATTTTTATTTAATTATATAATAACAAAAATAAATGATCATAGTAAAACAATCAAATGAGATATAAAATGAACGACTATAATGTGTTGCACAAAACAAACGCTTGCTAATATTAAAAAATAATCTCTATAGTTTTATTTAAAAACAAAACAAAAATAAATAATATTAAATAAAAAAAATATCTAGTTAGATGACTCGCAGTTTACCACTGGTCAAATAAAAAGTGTTTTAACATAAAAAATTAATGTGTTGACACTTCTATAATGTTTTTTACATAAAAAATATATTTAATTATGTATTGGAAAGCTAGTACATATATTTAATTAATTAAATAAAAAATATATATGTGTCAATCAATATATAAAAAAGTTGTTAGTGTCAACTAAAAAATTAAATTATAAAATTATAAAATTATAAAATAGATATAAATCATGATATATATCTCATGTCTCACATGATGATTCATGAACCCGTTTGGATTCAACAATTTTGTCTTTTGAAACCACTAAATGTTAATAAAAATAAACAATCACAGGGAAGTGGATGAGTGAAATTCGAAGGAAAAAAACACTATACAGATTTGCATAAAAAGAACGGTAGCTAATATAAAAATAATTACAATCTTGTATGAAAATTAAATAAAAAAATAAATGATATTTTATTAAAAAAAATATAACAAAAACATTAATAATTAACGTATTTTAATTAATTTCAACTAAAATTGAACACCTGCGACATGCCACACATATACTTAATTAAACCATTTCATTATATATATATATATATAAAGTTAAAAAAGGGTTGGATACCTGAGCCTAGTCCAATAAAAGATAAAGTCACGCTAAAGCCTGCCCTTTAATATTTTTTTCCCTGACATAAGAGTAGACAACCTTTTGTTCGTCTTTTTTTTTTAAAAAAAATCACCTTATCTAATTTTTCACTACCGCATTGTTGGTCGGAGGGTTATTATTTACTTAAATCCTATTTTATAACTTGTTTTAACCTATAAATACCAAAAAAAACCCTATAACTTTAAAAAACTAATCCCTCAACCAAAAAAAAACCCTAAATAGAAAAAAACCTTCCTCAACTTTGATTTATTTTTTTAGTAACATGAAACTCCAAAAACGCCCCAATTGCATTCCTCGTGTTAGGGGAACACTTTGACACTAAATTTAATCTTTTTTTTTCAATCAAAATCGGATCAATCAACTTCTTTCTCTTTTCTCCGTTATTTTCTAACGACTTTCTCTCAAAATATGAATAATATAAAGTTTTGTATCAAAATATATAACTGTGAAACTTAAATTGAGCATTAAAGTTGTGATGTTTTTTTTTTCCAGATCGTGATAATTTACTATAAATCAAATCAAAATAAATTTGCAAAATTCAATCATGAAAAAGCAATGTAAAAGAAATAAGTTGAAAAAAATTAAAAAAAAAGAAAAAAAAGCAAATTATGGTGTGAATCCATAATAATAAATTGAGGAACATTGTTTTCAAGAGGAGAATAAATTTCTCTTTAGCAGTGTTTTAAAGCGACAAATATTTTTCTTTTTCATTTAATTTTAATTTTAATAACTTAATAATAATTAATTAATAATATGCATGGTCTAAAATCAATAAGGAAACTCAAATATGAAGCTTAAATTTAAACATTCCAAACCCAAATGAAACCATTTTTTATATTGTTGGATAGTTTCCTTTTTGAGTAACATTATTTTCTTTTGTCTATTTATATTTCATAGGACATAAAGTCCTCTTCAGACCGACAGCGGTCCACAACCTCAACCACCGTCTCTAACCATGTCTCTAGAAACAACCCCTCTCTTCCATTTAAAAACTGGTCTCCAACCTAGCCGCCGGTTCATTCCCTCCATTCCCGGTCTATCATCGGCTCACCACCACCGGATTCCACTTCATTTCCAGGTTTCTCAGTCTTTTCGCGCTAAAAAAACAATTAAGCCCACAGAAACTAAAATTCCCGCGGTTTTGGAGCACGGAACTGCGGTGACTGAGAAGCAACCTGACCCGCCAGTGAGAATAGTCACCATTGTTGGCGCAGGAAGCATCAGCCCTTTAAAACGCACTCCTTGGGAAGAGGTCATGCTCCATACTGTAAGTATCAGTGCTAAAAATACTTTCAGCTAACTACTAGGTAGCATATCCATACCTGTTTAGTCTCATTCATGGACCTCACTGTGCGGTCAGGGTACCTTCAGATGTAACTGCATGTGTTTGTATAATGGAAATTAATGGTAGACTTTTGGATAATTCGGTTTTTTTTTATGAGAGATTGTTAATATTTTCCTGATAATTACATGACCCTTTTGCATCAATTATATGATAATACAAAATGATTATTCAGGATGGGTTGTCATGCTTTCTCTGATATGGGAATTGCTGGAATTGTGTGGTTGTAAATGTTTTCGTTTAACGGTCAAGTCCGATCTTGGATTAGCTAGCTTGCATTGGACAAAGTCTACATCCCAAGATTAGTTCAGCAATGTCATCAATGCTTGGGCTAGAGGATTCTGGAGGAAAATCCTACTGGCTGTAGCCCTCCGAAACTTGAATGGATGACCTTAAGGTAGCAAACCTTGGACCCGATCACTAGACCTTATCCCTTGGGTTATTTTGTGGTTTTTATTTTTTTTTTTGGTAATGAAATACTGAAGAATGTTATCTCCAAAAACGTATGGTGTTTTTTTTGTTGTTGTTGTTGGTTTTATAGTGAAATACCATGTCTTGTATATTTTGCAAGGTCGCATTCTCTTTTGGTAACTCTTTCTTTTCGTTACTAGGCAAAAAGATTGAAGTGGGTTGATGAAGGATATGATATGCTGGTGTTTACTGATGACTTGTATCAATCCAAGGATCAAACCGAGATTCTACTAAAGGCATTGAGCTGTGCAGATATATTGCTGATAGTGGCCGTTACTGATCAAGAATCAGTCAAGTGGATTGAAACCGAAAGCAAAAATGTTCCAAACATTGTATGCTTTGACTCATCTCCGAATCTAGTGAACAAATTAGGAGGATCTTATGTTCAGAATGAGACCAGTGGGACCTTATTTGCAAAAGCATTTGGAATTTCACCGTCGAAGAAAGCCAGTGATTCTATGGATGTAGTGCAGACTGTATCAGACGCATGGAAGCGACATAATTCGGATGACATCAGGTTCTGCTTGTTGATAATAATCAATGCTTATATAAGACCTGTACCAATCCTAAAGAACCTGAGATCAAAAGGGTTTTCCACCTTGAACTGCATGGTCAAGAATTGTGGGCCTCAGATATTAAATTGTCTATTGGATCCTGACTGCAGGAAAGCTCTTCAATGCTTGAACAAATGCAGCCCAGTCGATCAGGTATGTAATTATAGATGTATTGCTTCTTACGAAAGTCCAAACCTGGAAGCATTTTCTCTTTGTGTGCTGCAGAAGAACAATTGTCTTGAATTGGATGCGAAGATCCCTGAAAAACCTTTTGTGCCTCCCATGGCCAGGTTTCGAGGGGAGGACTTAAGTCATGAAACTGCAGAGGATCTTTTTGTGGGTTGGTTGGGGAGTCTGGACTGGAGTTGGCGGGTAATTGCAGGACAGAACCCGGCTTATGATCAATTTCCATGCCAGTACCAGTTGTTCTACAGAGGAAAGGCGAAAGGTTCATTTTGGTACGAGCCAGTTTTCCAAGTTAAAACTCTAGAGGGTAAGGTAGTTTGGAGGAGAAGGAAGTATCGTGTCAAAAGAGGCAAAATTCCTGGAACATTTTACTTCAGTGTATTGGACAATGGTGTTGTTTCCAATGAGTGTTGGACGATTGTGGACGTCTCTGATGATTTTAGTTGGGGTCTGTTTCATTACAATGGGGCTGCTCGAGTTGCAGGACAGGCATATACAGGAGCAGTGCTTGTTAGTCCAGATGGAGCCTACCCAGATGAAAAGGAGAGCAAGAGACTTGCTTCTGCCTTGGAAAAATGTGGAATAAAAGAATGGGAGCTATTTACAGTTGACAATTGTTCATGCCAAGATCCTCCGCTAGGACTTCCAGAGGGCTCAAGTTTGCATTCTGCAATTGATGTTAAAGACCAGAAATGGACCTCCACATAGTTATGCCTGGAAGTTTTGATTTCAACCTTTGATTCAACGGCAATTGGACCTGGATGGGTCATAAACTTATGAGTGCAGCACCATTAGGTAGATGAGGTAACTCATCTGCAGATTGGTGAGTATAGTGTAGTTGTGAAGATGGAATTTGCAATTGAAAGATCACATAAGAACTGGTGATAGTGTATAATATGGTGCAAAAATAAATAAAAGCAAGTCTAATTGCAATATTCTTTCATAAGTAATCAATGGCCATTATATATATATTTCATAAAACATCTTATACACGCACGTAATCAGATTTTAATCAGAAATAACACCAAACTCTTGCATATTAGTTTAATATACAAAACTCAAAAATGTAAATTAAAAGTTTCAAAAGCTAAATGTAAATCCATCACTAAGAGAAATGCAGACAAATGATAACAGTAAAATCAAATGCTAAATACAAATCTATCACTAAAAGAAATGCAGATAGTTGGTACTGGTAAAACTAACTTCATTGCTAAAGAAACCTCTTTCTACTGTTTTAACCAGAGATTAGAGATCGAATGGTTGGTACTGGTAAAAACTACACTGCTAAAGAAACCTCTTTCTACTGTTTTAGCCAGAGATGAGAGATCGAATTCCACTCATGCTCCGAGTTGGAGTCCTGATAAAAGATTAGAAGAATTATCTTAAATCAGCTGGGTTTTTTTTTTTTGAGATTTTTAAATGGTTTGTGTAAGAGGGTTATTGCCAATTATACTTTTTTTTCATTAAAATTCTTTTGTAAAAAAAAAAAGATGGTATTTATTGGGTTAAATTAATAGTAAAAATATCCTTAAAACAGCTTTCATGTACCGAGATCAAATCTCACTTCAATCAGATCTTAAGTATAAAATTCACAAACCTGGGAGTATATATGAGTAAATTGTCATCTTTCTTTATGAAGATATTATTTGTGCCTATGACCAAATATGGGAATGATATTTCATATTTGGGCTTTAGCGCAAGAATTCACTTCATCCATACAAAGACTCAATTGTCACTTAATTCCTATAGTTTAATCAAACTAATTAATTTGTTCATATACCATTAAAAATAATAAAATATTTACTTGATTAGAGATGACCACGTATTAGTTTTCTTTTTCTTCAAAACGCCTTCTTTCCTAATAAAAAAAATCCCTATCTTACCTATTTATCTTCTTTTTCTTTTTCTTTTTTTAAATATACAAAATATAAAATAAATGGAACAAACATAAAACAAGAGGAAGTAAAAATTATTTTTCAAAATATTTTTTACTTAAAATATATTAAAATAATATTTTTTATTTTTAGCATTAAAATATTAAAACAACTCAAAAACACTGAAAATATTAATTTGAAGCTAATTGTTTTTCAAAAAAAACGCAGTCAGAAGACTCAGAACACAATGGCAGACGGAGTTATATCATATAAGGATTAAATATATAATTTCTGACCTGAAAGGACTGGTATTTTGTTTTTCTAAACTTTAGGGACGGAGTTATATCATATAAGTTTATATTTGCCACCCATAACAAATGCTTCCCTCAATCTCTGGCTGTCTCACGGTTTTCAACCAGACAAGACCAGAGCCACTGCTCCTTCATAACTTCTTCCCTTCTCTTTAGTTTCTCCTCCTCTCTCTGTCACATGTATCGATAATCAATTGATTTCATAGTCTTTTAGTTGTGGAGAGTGAAGTGAGGTTCTAGTTTCTTTTTAGTAAACAAAAAAAATGGGTCCTTTAACATTAGCTGTTGACACAAAAACCTCTTCAAAACCCCATTTAGGTACCTACTTTTTGTTTTTTTTTTCCCTTTTGCTATTACACTTATCTAATAATTAGCACAATGAAACATTTTTTTTTTGTTGAATTGAATTGAAAGCATTGTTCTTTTTGGTTTTGCAGATGCACCTATTTTGAAAATGCAAAAAACAAAGCCTTTTGCATCAATCAATGCTCAAGAAGATAGCCCATTTGATTTCTTGCGTATTTTATTCGGTATGTTTCTTTAATTGTGCGCTATCATATCTTCTTTTTTTTCCTTTTTTTTTTCATATAAAATATGTGTGTGTGTATTCTTTAAATTTTTGGCAGAGGGAGTTATAGCAGGAGGTACAGCTGGTGTTGTTGTTGAAACTGCATTGTATCCTATTGATACCATAAAGACAAGACTTCAGGCAGGGTCTCTCTTTGTTTAATGTTTGTTTTGGATATTATTGTCCTTTGTCTTTCTTAATACTATGTTTTTACTATCACATTTCTAATTTCTTAAATTCTTACCTTGCCTTATGGTTTGATAGATTCTTTTGGGTGCTTAATTTTGACAATTTGTTATGTATTTATTCCATCTGCACTGAATAATAACAAGAATGCTTTGGAATTTACTGTTTACAGGCTGCTCGTGGTGGTGGAAAAATAATGTTAAAGGGTCTTTATTCTGGATTGGCTGGAAATCTAGCTGGTGTCTTACCGTAAGTACTTTTTGCAGCATGAAAGTTCCCTAGTTCATTGTTCCAATATACGCGTATACATGAGCATGCTAGCCATCTCCCACTGTGTTAAGTATTCTTGTACTGATCATGCACATTGGAGAATTAGTGCTCCAGCACGCTAGCACTCTAGCAGGCTTTCAAGTTCAAAAGCTTGACATGTTCCTGGCTGATTTTGCGATTATTCATGATTCATTAAAAAACTAATTCCACTAGTTCAGTAGGAAAGTTGATGAAATCTGAAAAACCTGTGTGGTGGGGTGGGTGTGACTCTGTGCACATGCTGTCTCCCTCTATCCATGTCTGCCTCTGGTAGTGTCGTTGTTTAGTATTTACAATTGAAAATTAGAAAAGCTCACATTCTAATTTTTGTTATGGTTAAAAACTGCTAATCAAAATGAATGAATAAGCTTATAGTCTCATGCTTCAATTTTCTGATGAACTCAAAAAGTTTTAGGGCGCAGGAAGTAGTAAACTCTTCCACGCAGAGTGTTCATTTTCCAATTGGAGTAGTATTTTTCTTCTTTACGGGCAGGTTAAGGAATTGAGTTTAGACACTAGTCTTGTTAAATTTTGATAATTAAACTTTCAGTTTCCTCTCTTCCAAATCTAATCAACTGCAGACAAGAAGTGGAAAACATAATTATAATTTCATAGGAGGTTCTCAACTGTTATTGTCTTGTGAATGATCAACAAAATAACTCTGGATGAAGTTACATGACCCGATCAATTAAAATTTAATATCTGGTTACCATGAAGTTCTTTTCTTCCCTGTATCCATGCCTGCTTTTGGTTCCCAGTTAGTTGGTAATGTTTCTCTCTCTACTTTTTATTTTCTTTTCTATTCTTCAGAGCTTCTGCGTTATTTGTTGGAGTATATGAGCCTACCAAGCAGAAATTGTTGAAGACGTTTCCTGAAAATCTTAGTGCTGTAGCTCATCTGGTAAGATTCTGTTTTCAATTTTGAGTATTTTCTGTCATGGTATGAATATTGGCTCGGGTGCATGCTCAATGCAGAATGTCAAATAGGCCTTCCAATTTGTAGGTCTGTTTACACAGCTCAGTCACACTGCAAAGCTTGCATCTGTCATCAAAGTGTTAATTAATTAATTTGGTTGAAGCTCTAAGATACAATATGGCGCACTGTTCTTTCGTTCTCTCCTCATTTCCTCATAGGATTAGAATTGTATGATGTCTTATATTCTTTATTATTCCATCATGGAATATAATTTACATCATCTATCACACCAGCCACCCAGATAGTGTCAACTGTCAAGATCATTATCTACCAGTGCAACGCAACTGTCCTAAATTTTTAATTTTTAAGCTAAGGTTGTCTACAGTGAAGTATTTTTTTTTCCCTTTTATGAATACTCTTTTCTTGCAGTAGCTATAAGGTTGTTGACTTTTATGTAGACTGCGGGTGCTGTGGGAGGGATTGCTGCTTCTCTCATTCGTGTTCCAACAGAGGTATATATTGTTAACTTGTGCATCCATATGAAAATATATATATATATATATATATATATATATAGGCTATTATTACTCAAATTAAATAATCCTCAGGTCGTTAAGCAAAGGATGCAGACTGGCCAATTCACCTCAGCCCCCGATGCTGTCCGTCTTATTGTCTCTAAGGAAGGTTTTAAGGGTTTTTATGCGGTATGTTATGTCTCCCTATAAAAACCCTGAGATACATGTGTTTGTTTGCTATCTTAGATCTCTTGATTTCTCTGAATTAGCAAATTTAAAGTTTTGATTTGCTTTGTTTATGATAAATATAGGAAGGTTCTTTTTCAGACTAAAGATTTCTGGCTGTTTATTATGCCTTTACCATCATCCTTCATAAATCCTTATGCATTTCTGACTTCCAACTTCTTTTTGAGAGTGCAGGGATATGGATCTTTTTTGCTGCGTGATTTGCCATTTGATGCAATTCAATTCTGCATCTATGAGCAGCTACGGATTGGTTATAGAGTGGCCGTATGCTTTCACCAAGCATCAGTTTTTTGTGCAATCCTTCAATTACTTTGTGCTATTTTACTCAGATGCTTCTTTGTTTTTAATACATGATGAAATCCGTACAATTTGTGTGCTCTGTTCCTGGTTCAGAGATTGTTGCCCGTCACCAATTCATATCATGTAACATAGATAATTGGAGAAGTGAGAGAGTGGTGTTTATTTGTTTTAACCCAGTTAGACAATGATTTTTTGATATGATATCAAAGTTTTGATGACCAAATTGAATCTCACCACCCTCATTCTCTCCTCTAATTAAAATTAATTAATAGCACAAGATAGTGCGGGTCCATGCAAAGCTTAAGCTATAGGGTTGAATTGATTATTTGACAAGAGTTATGAGAGTTCAAGAGTAATTTGACTTAACATAATGAGTTAAATAAATTAGATTCCTGCATTGATTTGTGTGACTTTGTCTGTTGCCTTCTTTCCCTGAAACATTGACTGTTGGAAGGTGGTAAACTAGTTTCTTTTCTTGAGAGATGAAGATTGAAAAGATAATATGTTTGGAATAATCAATTACTAATAAATATTATAAATTTAAACTATAGTATAGTTTCTGCTACCTATAAGAAATAACCATGTGAATATTAAATTAAACGTGCACAACATGTGGCCATAGAAGTAGTGTACATGAATATGTACACACCCAAGTATTTAAATTTATATGTACACTTTCTTCTTCTCTTGGCAGGCACAAAGAGAGTTGAATGATCCTGAGAATGCTGCGATTGGTGCTTTTGCTGGTAATATTGAAGTCCAGATATGTGAATTGCCTTCTTTTCCTCCATATGATACTCATCTTCTCATTGAATTTGGGTATCTTATCAAAGGCTTGGTTGAGGAAATTTATACCAACTACATAAAATTTAATGATTAGATTAAAAATACGAGAGTTTAAGAAGGAAAAGGGGCAAAACAATGTACTAGTTGTACATGTGTAATGTGATAGCTGTATATGTCATATAGCTCCTGACTGGCATGAGTTGGAGTGGAAAACTGCTTGTGAACAGTTGAGATGGAATAAATGTATTTGTTCCCAGTTTCTTTTATATCCTCAAGAACAGTTTGTCAATATGAATCCCATTTCATGCTCCTCATACCTTTCTCTATTTCTTTGCTATGTTCTCTATTAAACTTTTTAAACTGCACTCTGTAGCAAAAAACTGAATAAATTTTAATTTAATAACTCTGTATTTTGAATAATAATGTTTTGCAGGTGCACTAACTGGAGCCATAACCACCCCCCTCGATGTGATCAAGACAAGGTTAATGGTTCAGGTATGCCTAAAACTCATGCATGTTGTCCTTCACATCATTGAGCCATTTTATGAGCTGCCTTTTGGTGTTATTATTCTTTGTAGGGATCAGCTAACCAGTACAAAGGCATCGTTGACTGTGTTTCGACTGTTGTTAGGGAAGAAGGACCTACTGCTCTCCTAAAGGTGTGAATCTTCAATGTTTCTTTTGCCCATGCAAACTGAGTTTGAACGTGATGTGCACTCAAAAAGAAGAGAGAAGAAATATTGTGGCTCTATTAAATTAGAAGGGATATGTAGTGACTGCTGTGAGAATGAATTTTTACCATTTCAGGTTAAAAATCTTGACATCTTGAGAGGAGAATAAATTTTTCTTGCTTTGCACTGTATGTCAGGGTATAGGGCCGAGAGTGCTGTGGATAGGCATCGGTGGCTCGATCTTCTTTGGTGTCCTGGAACGCACAAAGCGGTTACTTGCTCAGAGGCGTCCTATATCTGATCAACAGCCAAACCCAAAGCAGGATTGAAGTTTAACCAGAGTGGCTTGGAACCCGTGGCAGCTTTGTCATGTTGACTTTCGGGTTCAATGTCAATCCATGCACCTGGAAATAGCGTGGGAGTATTGCCCTTGACACGAGCTTCATCAAAATCAACTGAAAGGAGATTTAATCAGGGATTGTCAACCCCTGGGCAGGCTTAACCATCAGTATTACAAAGAAAAGTTATTTATCCGCATTCTTGAAAAAAAATTAATAAATCAAAAACAAAAGAAAGCTGTTCATCTTCATCCGTTTTGTATACCAGAACTTGGGATATGCAAGTGAGGCTTAAATGTAGTTATTTATCCTGTCTTTTAGGAGGGAACACTCTTCGTGGAAAGCAAAGCACTTGATCAAAATTGAGTATTAAAAGTCCCTTATTTTTGCTTTGCCCTTTTTTGGGGATTAGTGGAGCAGATTTTTGATTTATGGTGGAGAATTTCCTAGAAGAATTGCTTTCACTGATATTTGGCGGAATTTTATGATGCTGCCTTTCTTTTCATCTTGTCCAACGGACCTTAGATTACACAGCAAGGGATAGCTATTCTCCATCTGTAAATTCGACCCAAACTTGTCAGGGTCTGAGCCTGATACAGCGGAAATCTTGACTACAGGGCCGTCTCTTGGGGACGTTTGCCTTTTCCTTCACCATCATGGCTAATTCTCCAACATGGTTTTGTGTACATGTTCACCTGTAGGAGCACGAGAGATTGTCAAAAAAAAAAAAAAATTGCAATTTTATATTGAACCAGGAATATTGACATATTGTACATTCGTTACAAAAATGACTTGGCCTCGCTCATGGCATCAAAGGGAAATAAAAACTAAACATGTCCCCAATAGCACACCACCAAACCGCAAAAAGAACCAAACCAATTTACACTGCTTCAGTTGTATAAACTAATTGAGCTGATCTACGTATATTCTTTACTTCTTCAAGCCACCATTCTGAATCACCTAGCCTGTTCAATCTAAGTTGGAAAAGTAAAGTACCCTTTCAAACTCTTTCGCTAAGCTAATTTACAACTGTGTCAATTTCCGGTGCTTCACAAGACATTACAAGGATATAGCATCCTGCTGCTATCACCAATATTTTCCACCACCAGCCATCATAATCAAGTTCAGTGTTGCTTCCATTTTCACATCAAGGGGAGGTAGGCACCGCCATGCCCTTTCCTGAGGACTAGTGGTGCAGCATTGTCAGGAACCTTATCCAATGCATTCATACATGTATCAATGATGTCATTGAAACCAGTTGCAATGGTGGCCAACTGCACCCTTAACCTCAAATCCCGTGTCCTCTTTAACAAGCATCTGAACGATCTCCCCAGATATTTAGCCCATTCTGCAGGTAAGCCACCTCCAGTCAGCCAAACTGAGAATTGGGATTGGTCACCTCTGGCTGCTACCTCAGCTCTGTAGAATCTAGCCAATTCAACAAGCATTGAAGGCTGAAGTGGAAGCACAGCCACAAATTCAGCAACAAACTCTTCAATTAGTTCTGGTTTTAACATCTGATTCCAAAGTACCAGTGCCCACTCACTTGGCTGGTTAAGACCATAAGCTTCAGCAACAATTAAGGCCTCCTGGAAATAGGATTGCTCAACCAACAATCTCCTGGCATTGGTTTCAGACAAGTTCAGCCACTGGCAATCTGGCATTCGAATTTGCAGGGAAACAAGGGATGCGTGAGCACATGCTCCGCGAGTTTTATTGCCAGCATCAATGGAAGAGTGAACTTCAGCTGCTTCAATGAAATATCGCATGGACTCAAGGAGGTCTTCATTTTGGTCCTTGTCATAACGGCGAAACCACTGCTCAGAAGACTGCCATGCTCGTGACTCTAAAAGAGCAGCAGTTTCATGCTTCATGTCAAAGTGGTTATAGACCTGAAAAGGAGAAGAGCGATCTTTATCCAAAATGAAGAAACAGATAAATCACCAGATTTTACAGTTTAAAATGGATCTTATTGAAATCTCACTCAAAGCACCAAGCCATACCACTTAGCATGCAAAAGATAATAAGTCAAACAAAGTGTCTATCCTGCCAAAGCATGTTGCCACTCAAACCTGCATGCTCGCAGTGGCAACCTGAGACGTATTCACTTGTACTCAGAAAATGGTCCTTGTGAAAAAAAAAAAAGAGTGGATTCTCTGTCCCCAGTGTAGTGCATGAAAAAAATGAGCTGAGACCAAATAAGCCAAGAAAAACTGAAAGAAACAGAATTGCATAATAGGGTGACATTGCAAGCCATGTATTTTTATATGATATATCTTCATATTGTATTCAAGAGATTTCATTTCCTAAATGTAGGAGTCCTACACTAGATTTTAAAAGGAACAAGTTATCATGAACACACATGAACAACAGACTAATATGAAACCTATCCCCAAGGAATCTAATAATACGGCATATGCATCCCACAATCATATACTCCACTAAATAAGGGCTTAATGCCTTAATCAGAAAAAGAAAAAAAAATAGTCAGCCATAACAATTCTCTTCTCACAATTACTCTGTTTAAAATCATATACTCTATAAGATGCTTAGAAACTGAATTCTTTTTTACTACAACCTAACCCATTTTGGGCTGACCTTGTATCGTTTCCATCCTTTCCACTTGAATGACAATATTTTCTTTGAAGTATCTTACCAACTAGTATAATACTATTTCACAACCCATATTTAATGTTCACTTCACAAAATAGAGAAATGAAGACCATACGAACCATAGCAAATGCATCATGATCTTCAGGGTTGAAATGCTTCAGTGATGTAAGAACAGCCATTCGAAATCCTCTGACTGCCTCAGCAGTTTCCACATTTGTCTCCGCAGCAGCTGAATATTTCTGAAGAAGAAGATCCAGCTGACCGTTTTCTATGAGAATGCCAAGAATGAAATTAAGGGCATGGAAATTTCCTACTCCAGTTATCAGGCGAGCCAAACATGGAAAATCACCCTCAGACACATAAGCTTCCACCCTGGTTGCAGCAAGGGCTACAAGAACATCAACTCCATCAAGGCATGCTGATGATTTGTAGAAGTGGTGTGACAGGATAAGAAGCTCAACCTAAAACAATAAATTCCCAGTAAAACAAAAGTTATGATTATCAATAACAGGATTAAACAAAATCCAGATTCGCCTTTTTTATCATCCATTTTCTTCTTCAGCAGGAAGTGCTATCAAGGTGTCCCTTCTAATAGACTGAATGACCGTTAACAAAGTCATAACGGTTGTTGAAAATGATTGCCATTTAGGCACATAGAAATACTATCAACGCTCACTTATAATGACAATACCTCACAGGCATGTGGTATTTCCTGTCCAGTAATCACCAAACGCATCAACGCATGACCAATTTCAGGTTCAGAAGGGCAAAGCTCCGCCCACTTTAAGAAGTCAGAAAATCTCCATAATAGAGGAGCAGGTCCTTCCTCCTTCTGAGAATCCATATATCCCCCACGATGCGCAGCCAGTAGACCCTGTAATATGTCAGCAATGCAAATAAATTACATCACAGACAACAAGTACTAGATTGCATAGGACTCGGTTAACTTCATGCAAAAATGGGTAAGGAATATGATATGCAATCTCCAGGTACGTTGCCATTTACACATGAAAAAAAAAAGCTCCAAAACTATTTATTATACTAAGTTCATCAAACAGTCTACAAAACCAACTTGGATCAAACGAGAAACATCATATTTCAAAAGATGGAATCCTATGACATTAATTTAAGAATAAAATATGCCAAAGAAAAAAGAAACACAAGGGAAAAGAGACGCCAGACCTTGAGAAAGGATTCTGCAAGAATTCGAGCAATACTAGCAGCTGGCATGGAATGAGTTTGCACCATGAGAGATGCTTCTTCAAATGATTCTTGTGCTTTAAGAGCAAGCAACCGAAGCAATTCGATTGGCTGCTTATCAAATGCCTCCAAGAAAGAAAGACCCAAGACATTTGCAGCTTTTACAACTGCTATAATTCTCTTACACAGTCCGCGTCCACTCCCTTCAGTAAAAATTGTTGCTAAGCTCTCCAAGACCTTCATTGGCATAGTCAAAAATTCCAATCCATGCATCCATTATGCAACAAGACATCACATAAGGACATGGTTAGCAACGACAATGGACTGCAAAAATAGGTACTTAAAAAGGGAAAAATCGAAGCAAATTAAATTTTCATATTAATAAACAAGCATATTTGTATAGAATTAGCTGCCAAATTTGAGAAAAGAAGAAACATTGGATATTTGGACAATAACCTGCAGTGGATCAAGCAGATGCTTCTCGGTTAATATATTATATGACTTGACAACAGAACATGTTTCCTCATCAAGCATTGATATGGATATTTTGCTTCCAGGGGTTGTTATTGCTCCAAGCTTTAGAGCAACATCAACAAGTTTAAATTCAGGAGGAGTGTGTGCTGGAGACAGCTTATGTTGAAGTTGCTTGGAAGCTGTTATTTGTCCAAACTCCAGTAAAGAAAGAACAGCTCTTTCCAGCTCTGCAGGTCCAACCCTTTCCTCCCACTTCGAGAAAGACATTTCTATCTTTAAGTTTTCATCTAGCAATGGCAAGTCAATTCTAGAAATGAAGTTAGTGGAACAATCTTCAGGCTCAGTACTTTTATCTATGGGGTCCATTAATGGTCGTCGTGATAGCACATTGCCTTTGGCCCTCCGTTTAGTCTTTGTACTACCCCCAGCTGTCTGTGTGATGGAATCCAATACTTGGTTTTTGTGCTGTGCCAAGTTATTTTCCCTTGCATCTTGTTTTTCTACAGTTCTGCTTCTCATTGTATTGATATGATTGTCCATCTTTGTTATTAAACTTGCTGTCTTGTCAATGATATTGGAAGCATTTCCAATAACAGGATCACCACTGGAAGTGGTTGTAGTAAAGTCTCTATCACTCTTTGCCTGAGCTTCTGATTCTACTGCCAAGAGCCATACTCTAGTCTCAATTTCTCGCAGAAGGTGCAATGGATAAACTCTGATAAAATCAACACATGTCAGAAACAAACATCTTCCTAAAAATAGGAGAAATGGAAATTTAATTTGTAATTCAACACTTACGGATTGGACAGAGTTATCATCCCACTTAACCACTGAAGAGAAAGCAGCAGCAATTCATGAAGCTCTCTCGCTGGAAGATCTTTCTCAACAGCTTCAGCATGTTTAAGGAAAAATAACCCAGCCTGCAAATCATGTGCAAGCACACGATCTCAAGGCATTAGTAGCAAGTTGCAAAACATGATTCTCAATGATGACAGCTACTAATAAAATACACCTGTAAAGGAGGGAAGGAATATCTGATGAACAGTGTCTGACAGTGGCCCCATAAAGCAACTCTCTCTTCTGGGACATCCCAAAGGAACTCCTTCCACTCAGCTACCATGGATTCAGCCTGAAATTTGAGGGGACCAAGAAAAGTTGGGACATCAAGAGTTTCATAAGAATACTACCACAAACACTTGGACTTCTGATTATGAACATGAAAAGTATGTCATGCTTGTTAGTAGCATTCATCCCATCAATGCATAATCAATTTCAAATTTTTAACATTGTAACCAAAGGAATCAAACAGAAGTTGATTCAAGGAAACTGCCCAGTTGCTTTAAAGCCTTCCAAAGACAAACTTGGTTCAATCGAATACATGGAAATGCATTCTAGTGCAATAATATTCTTACTGAGTAACATTTTTTGGTCAAAATAACAAAGCATGAGGGCATGTACCCATCCATTGATTTATCAATTCACACATAAACAATTCATTAAAACAAATAATGTCTAAAGAAAACCTCCAATTTCAAATGAAGACTAACTTAAACAATTACCAAGTAATCCTAAATAAAGTACTTAACAGTGTAAAAATTACCTTTAGCAATCAAAATCACTACAAAGTAATTGCATGGATGAAACACTTATGATTCTTTTGAACACTTGGTATCCAATACTTCAACTCATTCTCCAGGAAACTTTAGTTGAGTAGAGACCATTTAACAATTTTACAACATTGTGTGTGCGTGTGAGCGTGTGTAATTGTATGTTAAGTTGCCTTGAGAATAGTCAATTGTTGTAATTTATATTAATTAATTATTGCATCTCTCTTCATATTTAAGAGTTCTCAATCAGATATATAAATCAGTCTCCATTTATCTCCATCTCAATAAACTTGTACCTATCTAATCTATAAAAATCTAATTTATATCCTTCAAAATATTAATTTTCTCCTCTCCTAATAACCTATTCAATCCAAAATAAGAAATGAATACTGGCCCAAATAATGAATAATATAAGAGTGTGAAGCTATCATCTCTCTCATATTTTTTGCAAGTAATGATGGCGATTTAAATGCACTTTCAATCAACTTTATTTGTGAATATTAGTATACAAATGGAATTTTTTAATCAAGATAAAATATATAATCCATAACTTGTAAGAGTCTGATTATGAAGAGAAGTTGTTTTGATTCAAGTTGCTTTCATGGAAAGATGTATTACAAATTACTCATGTAATACTTGTTTATGAGAAAAAAATACTAAAATTTAGTCACATTCACAGAAAACCCTGAGTATACCTGAATTTCAGTAACATGGTGAACAGCAGATTTCCAAGGTCCACCACTGGCATCCAACTGCCTGGCCCAGTTACGTGCTTGCTCCCAATGCCCATTCTTTTCCAGTGCTTCTAAAAGTGAAGCATCATCTAGAGCCTGATTTCCAAGATGTAGAGCATCATCCTTCCGCAGTGAAGGCTCGGCTAAATTGATTTTCCAGTAAAGTCGTCGATAGTATGTTGCGGTAGATCCGCCATCACCGAAGTCCGTAGCAGCAAGAAGTTGTAATAAACATCTTTTTTCATAAGGAGATGGACAAGTTAAAAGCATGGCATTGGCAGCTTTTACAGCAGTCGAGCTTATCCATGAAGTTCTGACCCGCCCTTCAATTCCTATGTTTGCCTGCATACTGGTTTGTTCGTCCTTTATCCTGACAGAAAAGGAACCTAGATGGGCTGAAGCTTCAGACAGGCGCATTTGAGAAAATGCCTGAAAGGAAAGAAATAGGTTAAGTTTCTGTCAGAACATGGTGATCCCAATGATCTCATTGTTTCCACAACTCAAGCCAAACAAGCAAAATTTGTCTCAAAATAAAAATATTACCAAAAAGGAAAAGAAAAAGAAAAAGAAAATAATCATACATGATATGGTTGGCCAGCAAAGTTACTCCACAAAACAAAAAAAAAAATAAAGCCCATTGTTTTTAATTGTGTTTCAAAAGTTCCATCCATCCCATCCTGTTTAGTTCAAGGTGCTTTACAATGGTCCTCTCCATGCCCATGCAAACAGGACATACAAAAAAACATAATGAACATAATCTGATGCCAAAAGTCAAGCTTAGGATTCTGGTTCTCTGAAAATTGAACTTCCATTGGCTTAGTATGCATTTGAGACAAGTAGATGAGAACAAATAGTAAACAAAGATCACAAGAACAACAAGCAAGAATCTCCTTCATGCTTTAATACAAATGCAGGTTGTTTCCAGAAGCCCTTTGGAGAACAATATGAAAAGTTCAGATTTCAGTTTGTAAGATTCTCTTTTGCATGTGTAAGACAGCCTTCACTTAGTATTCTCTTAGTATCTAAATCTGGTGATGCATTGGACCTCAAGTGAATGGTAGGAAACTAGGAAATGAACCTTTGGCCTGCCTCTGTGGAATCAGGCCTATATGTGCCTTTTGTTGGACAAATGGCAAAAAGGGGAAAGAAAGAAAGGTCAACCTCTATATTCAAAGCATTCAACATCTATTACTAAGATAATAAATTTTTCTACACATCAACAAATCACAACGATGAGAAAAGTGGGCTGTAAGTTTATTCAGACCTGAAGTGCACGGATGAAAGGTAGAAAAGAACATGAAGGAAGGAACATTTCAAAAGCTCTCAGCAAAGGTAGAAACAACTGTTGTTCACAAAGCACTGCCACCATCTTAGAGAGAGACACAGGTCCTTCATCAGAATCACTTGAAACATTTTTTTCACCAAAATCTACTTTTCTTTCCTCTTCAGCAACTGCGCCTTGGGAAGCAGGTCTTGTTGCACCACCATAAGTAGTTGAAACATCATCGATGGCAACCAATGAATCCACATACATTGGCTCCATAAGCCGCCTACGTTTTGCATTCTGCCGATTGTAATGAACTGTTAAGACCCTGCTACCTGCTGGCAGGGAATTCGTAGCTTCCACAGCGGCTTCAACATTATCCGCAATCTGGGATGCAATGTCATTCACCTTGATGGATGAAGTTTCCCTGTAAATATAATTCATCAATAAAATGAATTCAAGAGGAAGCACAGAACTCGTGAAGAACTTCATATCAAATATGAAAGAAAATACAAGAAGTCACTCCAACACAATGCTTGAGCATCTAAAAGCTTGAAAAGGTGTAAGAATATAGATCTGCAAAGCACTATTCATTTAGATCATGGGATAACCTTGCTGCGGTGATTTCCAGCCAAACTGTTAGGCAGGACAAGGGAGACGCATCAGGAAAGCACGATGCAATCATTGCCAAAATTGACCAAGACATCTCCTTTGCTTTCTTCAAGAGAGACTCTCCAGGATTTTTCTGCTTCTCACAGTCTGCTAAAATTCTAAAGAGCTCAGCAGGAATAAGCATGTCTTCCTGGAAACAGTGAGTTTCACTCCCACTTTCCCCAGTATATGTATATGCTGGAGAACCAGATTTCTTTCTCGACTGCATGCCTTTTAAGACTGTTAATATATGAATTTTGAGACGTGGATCACTGAACTCCTTGGTTGCCTGCAAAATAATATCATAACACCATAAATAGGGAAAATTCCATCAGAATCTTTTGGAGTATAACCTGGATTCAAAGACTAATTAGAGGCAAATGATATGTACTACTTGGACAACTGAATCAAAAGGGTATCCTCCAATCTGAGCTTCAGACAGAAATCCAACCTTGCAGAAGACAAAGGGAACATAAGATTAGGAGCTGGAGTTTATTAAAATCAAAATGAAGGAAGCATGCCATAACAAATCAAATGAAGGACATGATACAGGCAAATCCAAACATTATTTTTCTTTTTTCTTTTTTTTTTTGCCCCTATGAAGTTGGGAAAAGATAATTACCCAATCATTGTCTCTCGCTAAAACAGTAAGATATTTTGTGCTTAAGGGAAGTTGATGCATCTGACAGAAGAGTGTAACTAAATTCCAGTGTTGGCTTGCTACTTTTTGTTTCTCTCTTAATTCAGTTCCATCGCCAATACCAGTCAGTAGCCAAGATCCACAAGTCTTTCCATCCATCATTAGTGGAAGACTAGCTTTCTCCAAATGCTGCAGGACTAGCATGAGAGCTCTTGAAGATTGTTTACCAGCGAATGAATTTGAAGTCCCCTTTAACTTAGAGTTAGTTACACGATCCTTGTGTAGATATTCATCGGCAAGTGATCGTGCTAGAGACTCTACCACATTACCTCCATGTGATACCGCTTGAAATGCAGAACCTTTGGGTGAAATTTGGCTATATTTCTCATTGTTCTCACTTGATTTGTAAAATGAAGATATCCGCCTCAAGGCAGAAACATCCACATGAAGCATGCTGGCAGATAAACCACAAAGCTCCAGGAGAAAAGCGCATGATGAAACCAACACAGAATCCACAAAATGAGCAATAGCAAGTGGAATGACCTGAAAATTCAAGTCCCAAAAGATATTTTACATGGCATCATTTAGGTTAGATAAACAAAAGTACTATTAACAGAAAGCTTTCTGCATGCGTAAGTCTGCAACAGCAAATGAAAATCAATTGAATTGGCCTACATTACAAAAGAATTGGCTCCATTATTGCAAGGCATAAATTATTTTAGTATGTAAATCATTTACACTCAAATAACCATCAGAAAATGAAGCACCAATTTGAGTGACTTCTCTTATATTTATGTAAACCACCATCCCCTGCTTTGCCCTAGTATCTTACGCAGATAGGGATTTCGCTTCTAGGCATGAAAGAGAAATAGAAGGATGTTAAAACAGGTAGAGAGCATGGGATATCAATTGTCCAACCAAAAACAAGGCATCCTTATGCCTCATTGGGAAATTATAGACAGAGAGATTGTCCAATTTTCCAACATTTGAAGGCAGCAATGAGACATGAGTGGAAGCCTTTGAGAGGTTTAGATATTGATAAGATAGGCAAGATTATTTCACTTCCAATTCTTTCAAGGGAAGACAAACACAACGTATTTGAGAAGGCCCCTGGAATTTTGATAAGCAAGTTCTGATTTTAAAGAAGCCTTGGCAGATTGCTTTGTTCAAGAACCTTCTCGGGGTCAGGGCTTGTGATATGCTTTAAACAGTTATAGACAGTCTATAATATTGAACTTCCAGCAAAGAAGGTTGGCCTCTTTATGTAAATGGAGTGTAATGATATGAGGTGGCACAAATATGTTATTTTTCAAACTCACCCTGAAAAACTCCACCTTTTCAGGGATCTATGGTCAAGTGTAAAATGGCAAATCATGCTGGATTTTGTTTAATTACAAATGGTTGCCCAGCCTGTGTCATTACTGGGGCTACCCAGGCCATATTGCCTATAATTGTCAGACTGTTGTTATTGTTGATGATGATATCCATACCCTATTTGGTTAGTTTTTTCTATATCATCATCATCAACAATAACAACAGTCTGACAATTATAGGCAATATGGCCTGGGTAGCCCCAGTAATGACAGAGGCTGGGCAACCATTTGTAATTAAACAAGGTTTGAGGTACATGAGAGACATAGATTGGGGGGCACAGATGGAAGAAGAAAATCAAGGCAAGAATTGAGTCGATCAGGTAGTGAAAGGCGCAAGGAAGTTTGGATCCACTCCAACAGTAGTGAAAAATCAGTCTCGGTTGAAAAAGAAAGCCTACGCTTTCAGCTAAAGGATATCAGTATAACAAGGGAAATGCGCTGCCAAAAGCCAGGAAGATTATCACTGGAAAATCCTCCCTTAGCTCAAAGCATCGCTACAACTTAATCATCAGTATAACCGTGATTTAAAATCATGTTGACACATACACTTACAGTTGCAAGTCCAAGATTTCTATTATTGCACCAAATAATAGCCCCAAAAATAGCTAATTTGAAAAAATACAATTCTACTCAGTTAATCCTTACCAATGAAAGACCAGCCTCTTCACTTTGTGTCAAAGGTGCAAGAAGCGCCTGAACATCTGACTGAACATTTCGTTGTCCATGTGATGAAGCACCAGATTGGCCTTCTAATTTCAACTTTTGAGCTCTAACATCGAGGATATGGTTAAATGCTGCAAGTGCACGCCCACGATGTAAATGGTGCTCAAGCCCAAGTTTAGTTTCCTGAATTTAATGCAACACAATCAGATATTCATCACCGTGAGAAACATAATGAAGAAGACATGAATGGAGGTGTCAATGAAAAGGAAGGTTCTCTTTTTTTTTTCCAGGAACCAAAAAGAAAAGGTGGAAAGAAAAGCTGAAGCATAACCAAAAAAAAGTTTGACACATTACAACAGCTCTTTGAAACAACTAGTCAACACCAGCAAACGAGACTGCTTAAACAAAACTCACAAACAATTGATGTTCATGTCTCGTTTCCCATTGGCTCATATTTAGGATTTGAAAATGCTAAAATTAGGAGCTACAATGAGTAAGTGGCCAAAATGAGAAGAACACAAAAGGGTGGGAATCATCATAGCATAACATGCATGGTCAAGTCAGTGTATGCGTGTGCATGCAAAAGACAAAAGTTGTAGACTGTAACCCAAAAGCCTAATGCTATTCTAACAAACTAAAAATAAAATATCAGTTCACCTTCTTACCATTAGCATAGTTGTTGTACCAAACAAAGCATTTCCAAAAGAAAACTTCTATGAATTTCATTCCACTATACAGAAGCCAGTTTTAGGGAAAAGAAATACATAACAACTAATAAACATTATATAGAAAATAGCATTTCTAAAAAGAAAATGGCTTCCCTGCTTTTTTGCAAATTCGCCTACATACAGATTAAGTGAAAGATTCCATTTTAAAGTTCCATAAAAAATTGCAACTGACATTTCAAGATACAGCGCCTATGATAAAGTTGAATTCTCTAGAAAGACTTCAAAAAGATTAATTTTATGGACTCAAAAACAATATACATATATGATCCACATGCGTGCGCGAGCAAGCACGCGCGCGCACACATATATATACCTCAAGTGAAGAATTGTAGAGTTCCTCTTGAACATGCTTTTGGATAGTTGCCTCCCAGTAGACACCATTTATCTCTGTATGTTCCTCAGCATGCATGAAAAAATCAAAGTCTCTGCACAACAAAGTTTCTCCAGCAGGCAGACCTGACACTGACTGCCAACCAAGAGGACCCTGCATGTCATGCAAAAATCATGATATATGTAAGTATTTCCAACAAAGCAAAAGAACAATATTGTAAGTCCTCAGAAGATCTAGGATACCTCTTAGGAAACCAGCATGGCATAAAGTCTAGTAAGAAACCTATTTATATATTCATTTATGACAAGAAAGCTGAAATCAATCACAAAAAAGTAAGAAATAAGATGCAGATTTGAGAGACATGATGGAGCTCAAAAGCAACCTGAATATGAAGCTGAATCAACCTCCGCACAGCCTTAGGAAACCAGCACGGCAGCATTTGTAGAAGTGAAGTATCACGTGTAGTGGAGAAGAAGATGTTGTCACGCCAGTTTAGATAGTTTGCTAAAGCTGAATTTCCAGATACATAAACAGCAAGCAATTAAAAGAATCAGCAACAGGAAACCAAAAACATTCAGCTGATTTTCCTCTCCCCATGGATTAACAAATCAAAGAAATATAATTGGCTGGCCTACCATTTTTATTTCCCTTAGGACCCAAGAAATTAGAAGTTGTGTCATGACCAAAACTTGCTGCAACAAGAGTGCGCCACAGAGTAGGAAATTGCTGCAAAGTGGGCCTGAGGTTTTCCAAAGTGCACTGAGCTGAGGAGCTACCGTGCCTTTTCACACTACCACTACTCAAGCAATTTTGTATTGGGTCAGTGGCATACATTAGAGTTGCTAAAGCTGCCATTTCACCCCCACCTTCCGCTATATCATCAACAGTATGAATTATTTCATCGATCTCCAGAGCATTGAGGTTGCTATCAGGAACTAAATTAGGTGACATTATTGTTCGAGCATTGCAGAATGATGCATCATATTCATGCCCCTTAATCATAGATAAAAGCAACCATTTTGCCCATTGACAATCACCCTGAACAAGAAGCATCAAATAAAGAATATGAAGCAGGTCAGTGCATGTGTAAATTGTTAAAGAATAAAGATAAAGTAACAATATCAGAAAGATCCAGAATGATAACCAATACAATAAAGAGAAAGAATATAAATATTTGTCACAATTAAGTTATAATTGGATGAATTAACTCTTGCAATCCACCATTGAAGTATATTATTCAAAACTAAACAACAGCTTCACCAAAATAACCCATTTTGGAGTAAAATTGAATTTGGAAGTTGAAAGATAGTAAATCATATCATCCCCCTCTGGATAGGAAAGGCTCGATTAAGTGAAAAAAACATTTTGGGGAAATTTAAAAGATCATGGAAGAGGAAAGAGTTACAGTCTCGTAGGCAAAAATGCAGCCTGCTAAGCTGTTAAATTCTGTATGGAGAGGCAAAAACACATGCGCACAAACGCAGACACTCAGTCTATTACATAAAGACCATGGACGAAGCAGAGAGATTTCACTAGACAATTATAAATCATACAAGTTAAGCAATGATTTCACAACTTTGCCAGCACACGATCGACTTGAAGACAGACAGCTTCTTTTTTATCAATTCTTTGCAGGAGATCTTTTCCAATGTAAGCCACGCATTTTGGTTGGTCACTACTCCACTCAGTAGTCACCTAGAAGGATTGATTCCAAAACCACCACAACTGAGAACCACTAAAGGGAAAGACACTATTTGTAATTTTCCTAGTAAAAACTATCCCAGGCAAACAATGATGTCTCTGCTCTTTGGCTTTCTCAACATGCCTTAACATTATTCACTCACTCATCATCCTGTTTCTTTTTTTCTCTACATCCACACCATGCTCTCCATATCATAATTCCTCCTACTTGCAAATCCCAATCTGGAAAGTCCATGCTAAATATGGTACAGATACAAGCCTAGAGTGTACTTTCAAACTCGGGTATACAAAAGGAGTAAACCAGCATGCCGTATGATGTTGAATATAAACATAAACTTTGAAATGGATGTCAGATACAGATAAATTCCAAGTGTGACTCGTTAAGTTCAAATTTTAAGGCAAGGACAAAGATCTGAAAATTGGATGCATAGAAATCCATTTGGCAAACAACAAAAGCATGTAGAAGATATGGCAAAGGGAGAGTGAGAGAGAGAGAGAGATTTGGCACAATAACATATGGCGAAGGGCCCGATGCAATGGTAGAAGTGCCTGACTTATAATTCAAAAGATAAAAGTAGCCAAGTCATACAAAATGCTGACATAATAAAATTATATGACAAAGGGCTTGATGCAATAAAGTGCTGGAATTAAAACACTAGAAGATATCAAAACTTGAAAGCAGCCGCTTCAAAAAATGCAGAAGGATAAGACTGTCTCCAAACTCTCCCTTCAATTCTATGACTTGTTAGACTATAAGTGAGTAAAGGCTTTTTTGGCCGCCATGTGAGAAGGAGCTCAGAGCAGATATGCTAGTTACTATATGATATAAAGAAGCCCATTAGCCCAAGGCAGGTTTCTCTTAATCACTCTTCTTCCATCTCGACTTACCCATCCCCACCCACTTGCAGTGATCTGTGTCAAAAAAGATTTTTCCTTCTTATTTCTCCATTCTATCCTTTTCATTTAGCTAAGTATATAGAAAGACTTGGATTCCGCAATGAACAAAAAAAAAATGTTTGGATAATGCAGAGAGAGATTGGGCTGGGATCTGAAGAGTTTGGCAAAATAAGCAGATAGTCAAGGGAATCGCAAATCACTAAAACATAAGAAGCCCTAGTACTGTCGCTAGCAAAGAGGAACACTAGCTCTGAGCTTCATGAACCCAAAGCCTGTATGAGAGAGAGATATTTTTTTGTCTGACAAAGCTGTTAATCTGAAACAGCCAGAGATGCACAAACTGGTTCAGGATTCTATAAATTACAATGTCTATTAAGAGGTCCCTCTGAAGTAGATCACCTCCAAGTTCCATCTTTTACCGTCCTTAACATTTCTGTACTCCTTAATCAGGCCTAAAGATGATTTTTTTTTTAAGCACTATTTGTCAAAAACAAAGTAGTTTGCTACAACAACTGAACAAGTTATATATTTGGACCTGCAGCATGACAGATGATTAAATTTCCCAGGAAAGAAATGGCGATGCCTTCCTAAATTGGAGATTGAAGCGCACAGGACATACATAAACACTCAAAATGACATACTTGTCCAACTCTCAAACTGACATACTTGTCCAACTAGCATAGCAAAAATTTAACAAGGTACTAGCTTCCAGGGTGTCATTTGCAATAAATGCAGGATATGAAAGATGAATAAGATGTTACTGCTTGGGAATATTACTGGATAATAGCCTTCTTTATTTTAAAAATGAGTACGCATAAACAAATATATGTAGAGGGAGAGGGAGAAGTTAATTGCTTTTACAGAAAACACCTAGATGCTGCCTGTATTAAACCATTAACCTATCAGATAGGTGAAAATATAATACATCATAACTAGAGCTGCTAGATACAGCAGTTCATGAACCTATAAGCAGAAGAGAGTAGAAAGTGCATAATACCCATATGAATGCACAGCTGTACATAAGCAAAGATTCAGAGAAAATACCACATAAAGAATAGTTAGACTCAGTGGGCATGAGGAAACTTACTGCAGCTTCTTGCAATGAACCAAGCGAATCATTATCTAGAACCAATTTGTGATGGTCAAGGTAAAGGTCCAAAAGGTTTGGCAAGCTATATTGCACACAGTAATGTACAAGTAATTTATGCAAAGCTTCCATGCGGACAACATGAAACCTTCCATCATCTGTGATATTGAGATCAGATGAAATCTCAGCAGAATAATCCTCCATTGTCATTTTATCAGACCTGCTAGTTATGAGGCCTGAACGAGCTAGCAGAGCTACAATTTCACCAGTGCCTTCCCAGTATTCATTCAAAAATATAAATTTCTTTGCAAGCTCCTGCTCCATGAAATTCCTTAACCACATGGAGCAAAATGCATTGGCAGGAAACCTGAAAATCTTGACCCCTGGAATATCAATGCACACAGAATCCAATTCTTCAATGGAGCATATGTAACTGTTGTACTCAGGAAATTCACAATTGGATCCAACCTCTGGAGCACGCTGTAAGTTGTCCAAAGTGATCTGGAGGCTTCCATCCGATAAAACAGATGTGGGTATGAGGTCTAAAAGTTTGGAAACTTCCTCACAGTCATTGTGGCATAGATAGTACTCTAGTTGAGATTCCCACAATACATGAACACCCATAATGAAAGGTTGGTCCAAAACTATCTGTATAAAAGCAAAAAATTATGGAGAGAATTAAAACCCATCGTCAAATTAAAGCCTTGCAGAAACTATAAATGAAAAGGGATGTGAGCACAAGTAACAGAAAAGAGAATCTTAAAGTTCAATATATATAGATTCTATTTCATAGTTTACAAGTTTAGATGTTTTAATTAACCCTCTAATAGCTGCAATTTGAGCTGAGTAACAAATAAAACATCCAGCACAGATAATTAGAAAGCATAAAGTGAAAATGGGGAAAGATTATTAAAGAGCTAACACAGTACGACAACCATCAGCTGAATTTGCCATAGCAGCTGAAAAGATACACCATTGAATTCCCTTTAATTGTTCGAGTGCCAATGCCTCAACATTCTCAATTTTTGTCAAGTGAAGCATTGTTGTGATGGGAAAGAGGCAAACATCATAAGAGAGTATAAGAAAAGAACTGCAGCACTAGCCCATTCCACATTGCATGTCTTGCAAAAAAATAACAGTAATAAATAAAACATGTAGCTTCTAAATGACATCCTTCTATTTCCAAAAGTTCAATCTTCACTTCTTCTGGATTAGACAAGTGCTAAATTTGTCATCTTTACAGCAGAATCAAGTGAAACAAATTAGCAACCTGCATCCTTGTATGTTTTACTTGACCATCCAAAGGAGTAAGTTGATAAATCAGTAACTATAGTGGTCACGTGCTGTAGAAATTCAGTAAAGAAACAAAAACTGCCACATCACAGACATCACTCTCAAACTTTTAGCATGGACCAGGTCCCATCTTAGCACAGGATTTCATATTCCTTCATTCTGGTTTCAGATGGCATGCCGCACTCCAAATATCCATAGTACAAAGAAGAGGAAAAAAACTAAAGTACTTACACGATCAATGGTTCTCTGGTCCCAGGCACTAGACCACACTGCAGCAGCAGCCCAATATCCAGCAGGAGCAGTATCTTCGTCAACCACAGGATCAGGAGAGTTCCCACTGATGCTTGTCCATGAGCCTAAAACTACTCCATCAATTTCACCACACTCAATTGTAAGATTGCTAAACGTATATGATGGCAATAGCTGCAGCTTAATTTGTGCTGGTGAATTTAAAGTTGATGTAGCTTTCTTTAGTGCCTCCTGCTGACCAACAAAAGTTCTCCAGAAACTACTGCTAGGGTACATCCTCTTTCCAGTAAAAAAGAACAAGAAATTCTCATCAGAGTTGAAATCCAAAATTAAACCACGACACTAAAATGTAATGGATGATGATAAATTTCAGGTACCTCAATGAGTAATATCTTCTCAAATGTTTCCCATTCATATGCTCCCAGGTAACCATATCTTCTCATATCCTCTGCAACTTGAAGTCGAAGAGATCTCCTGACCGTGCCAAAAAATAGCTGCTTGAGGCAGGTTGCAACATCCTCTCCAAGCCTTTGCAACGTTGCAACAGCAGGTTCAGTTTCCCCCTGTTTATCATGAATGATTAATGCAGAATATAAATCACTGCACCTTTGGCTTTGTCTAATAAACATAATTAAGCTACCTTTAAAAATAGGTCATAAGCAATGGCTCTTCCAATGTCACGAACTTCACTGAAAGTATCTGGCATTTCTTTACTGGTTTCTGAATCTTTAGAACGATGAAGATGCAATTGTAGAACTGCCAAAGGGAGACGACCAGATAGTAGTGCATCTTTAACCACAGTATTTAGGTCTAAATTATCCAATTTCCATCGTGCAATCATCTCTTTAGGATTTTCAAATGGAAAAACTTTCTTTCCCATATTACCACCCTGTGGCACAAGAACAGATACTCCATTTGAATCTTCTATATCCAAGTGAGTTCTGAAATCCAAGGAATCCTGATACATCAAAACAAGCTTCTCATTATTAGAACCGACAGAAGACACAGAAGCCACAAGTTCTTCTTGGTTTGGTGTCTCTGATAATGCAGCATCTGCTGAAAGAACAGAAAGCTGAGATTCGTCCTGTGATAAATTTGCCTCCACCAAGCTTAATTCCTCCCTACCATCCATCTATAGCATTCAAAAATATAACATGGTTAGCAGCAGATAAGAAGCAAACAATTCAAAAGTGTGTTGTAAGCACGCAGAAGCATACCAATCTCAGGCCAGTCTTCTTGAATTTTGAGCTCAGTCGATATTGAAGATTCCGAATAATCTCTAAAAGGTGAGCCATATCATGAAGACTTCTTGAGTCCCCCATTTTGTTCTGTACTTTATGTGGTAGAACTGGTGGAAGAGAAAGTAAACGGGTCCTCCTAAAACCCGGTAATACGTATGCATCTTTCTTATGCTGGAGCGACCCACATTTCCGGATCATTTTGGTTGTAAAGTGGCTGGCTAATGCAAGGAGCCTGTGATGCAGATTCGAGGAATTAAAAGAAAAAAAAAGTGAAAAAAAAAAAAGAAAAGAAAAGGAAACAAGCTATTCAAAAGCTAGACAGTATGGTGTACAGCAAAGAGGGATCCAGGAATAAATAACAGAAATCCTAGAAATCCACTAGGAGTTCCATCCGGTCCAGGTTAAGTAGAGCATGGCTGATCTAGCAGATGATGTAAATTATTGGCCCATGGGCAATCTAAACTGTGGCTTAGATCGTTTAAGTAAACAATAGCACTCAATCTCCTTATTTTTATTTTTTATTATGAGAAGATGAAGAAGCAATATCCATTCTTTTATTTGCGGAAAAAATGCTACTGGAAACTCAAAAAGGCTCCTAGATGCCATAATAATCCAGTTAATGATCTATTGTCAAGAATCAAGTTTAAGAATACACTTAATCAAACCCAACAAGCCAGGAACTCAATCCCATCATTGAAGATATCATGAAAGAGCAAGCTATACAAGTTGATCAATTGTGGAGAAAAGCTTCATACTACCATCACTATTTCCTCCCATAACAAAAGGCATTGCTATCAAGTCCAAGAATGTGATTTCAAGCCTTAGGTTGACATATCAAACTTTGGGTTTTTAATCAAACATTTTAAAACTCAAAGTCGAGTTTTTCCAAACAAGGAAGATGATGCAATATAGAAGAAAAATTTTCAATTTATTTTATAATATTAGGAATTATTATCTAGGATAGGTTTCATTAGTTAAGAACTTGTATCAATTAAAATTATTTAGTATTTTATTCTAGTAGGGATTTTATTTCCTTATTTTAACTAGAACTCTTTTAGGGCTTTTTATGAGCCTATGCACAAATGTTCATTATACTGTGGGGAGAATGTTTACAATTAATTAAGATTAATTGAGCATTGTTTCATTTTATGATCTTCCAACCCCCTTCTATAAAGTCATTGTCTTCTTCTTCCTCTTCCTCTCTTTTTTTTTCGTTGCAGTCTTTAGCCCTTTCAAGTTCGAGTTAACCAAACAATTCTAAGAACAAAAGGAACTAAATATAGACAGATAAAGAACCAAATATGTAAAACATCGGGTGTATACAGGAAACAAGATCAAAATCAGAAAAACTTTAATGTATGCCGAAGAATTATAATCTATAATGATATGATTGTCGATTCTGTACAATCAACAATCTTTAACATTGTCAAACAAATTCATAGATATCAAGATCCAGATAAGTTGATGAATTCTAAAAAGGAGCAAAATTTGCACAAACCTAAAATTTGACATGCATTAGTATCTTTCTAGCGATTTCTTTCATTAATCATGAAAAAACTGTAACCTCATTTACGAATATGAATAACAATCAGAACAAAAACTTTTACCTTGATGCAGCAGAGACCTCATTATCATTGCTATTTCTATGAGACATCAGATAAATTGCAGCAAAAAGCAATCTCAAAATGCCTTCTTCTGCTAGGTTGATGCCTACAAGCATTTCCAGAGATCTGTTGAACCATAAAAAATTAATAATAAATAAAATTGAATAACTCTTAATCAACCTACTATATTACTACTGCCAACAGAACAACCATATTTTGGTCCTTTTTTGTGATTACATAATTGATCCCCACAATTTGAGATCAAGGATCAGTTGATTGGTGTAAAAAAAAAAAAATTTCCTCCAATATGGAATGGACAATGGAGTAGTGTGCTCTTTAGAAACCGTATATCCTGCTTGGAGGTGCAAGGCATTTGACTCCAAAATCCAGCCCAAATCCCCCAGTCCTCTATAAGGGAATGGTTTTTGGAATTACTCTTTCAAGATCAAAAGATTCTAGGGGAGTGAATACAAAGGACATGTTTTCCAATAGAAGTTAGACTACAGAATCAATAAAAAATGTATCAATGCAACACAGGATAATTCATAGTCAAGAGGACCCCACCCCTCACCCCCATAAAAAAACAAGAAAAAGAAAGGAAGAATACTAAAAATAAAAAATCTGCTTACAGAAATTAACTATGTCATTTCCTAACAGCCTTATAATTTAGACTAACTAGTTTTCCATCATTTGTATACATATGCAGGTGTTAAGACTTAAGATAATTATTTTTAGTAAGAAGAAATTTAATCTAAATAAGAGAAGAGTTTAAAAATGAGATAAATTAATTGCACCCTCTCCATTGGATTAAACATTTAGCAACTTCTTCATCATGCCAGTTGACAAGGGACAAAAGAGATTTAAAGCTAAAGAAGAGAGAAAAGAAGAAGCTAAGAAGAAAAGGCCAAAGAAAGAGAAGAAAAGCTGAAGAAGAGAAGAATGGGGGTTGGAAAAGTCTGCAATTTTGCAATTTTTATTCAATTCATCAAAAATTGTCTAACATTTAGAAAAATAGAATATAAATACTAAAACCCTAACTAGAACAAATGATTGGGCTTATAGCCCACTAAATAAAATATCCAACAATAACTAAATTAAGCTCAATAAATAAACCTAAATAAAATCCAATAACACATGGGTTGGGCTATCCTTCATCATCGATCAAATGAACGTGTGAACCATGTCTCGGGCCTAATGTCCCCATCACCAGTTTAAGTGAAGTGGCTTTGAGAGCGTATCATTTGGTCATTCCAGGATGAAAATGATCCCAGAAAACCAATGTCCAGCTACATTACCCGACAGTGATGCACTTTGGTAAATATGGCCATGATAGTGTTCCCAGTGAAATAAAAATGGCACTTGATCTAGAAACTTTAAGCAACTCCCAGCCCCAATAGAAAAGTGTGCATATGTGCACAGATACAATAAAAACCTTCTTAAGAATTTACTTGTGGCCCTGTTTGTTATGAGCTTTTTTCACATCTATTTGAGCTTTTTTCTGCAAAGCATCTATTTGAGCTTTTTTCACATGTATTGGATGTTTTACATAAAAAGCTTGTAGTTTCTGCTATTTGAGGATTTTACATACCGCCACCACAATGCCAAATAACACTGAGTTCATACATGCATGTGCCTGTGAGGTAACATATGGATATATCTATGGTCGATGTATATACTGTGACGGATCCAAGGACAGGGATGGCCAGGAACAGAATATTCCCCTCAAACCCTTTTGGTCGCAGAAATAATCCCAACATATACACGCAATGGCACCACTAAAACATAAAAGTTAATCATCCTTGTGAGTGTGTTTTCATGCATGCAAGTTCATGAAGACACGTACACAAACTTCTACCGTGAACAAATATATAAACCATAAGATCATAACCTTACAAACAACAGTTTCACATAATACAGACCATAAAATTTTCACTTTTAAACAAGACAAGAAATAAAAGCAATTGGATATATAGAAACTTACTGCTCAATTTCATCATATTTCAGGTATTCCAATGCCATCTGTAGCCGCCGCAACCTAGAGATTTTCAACTCCCACCCTGACATGGCAATGATTAAAATGATTAAAATGTTTTAAGTCCATTCAAACTTCAGGCAAGTGAATCTCACCATTAGTCAAACATAACTGATCTGCCTCTGCCGGGCCTTCATAGAGAAGAACTCTATCCAAAACTTCAACTTTCCAAGGTAAGAAGGGTTCAATTGACTCTCCTATTTCCAGCATTTTTTTTAATTGCTGTCCAATGTCCGTTTTGATAGTGCGCTGCTGATATCCAATGGTTTCAACAGGAAGGAAATCAGATGCAGCAGAAACAGAGGGAAGAACAACTGAAAGACCAACTTCAGTCACCAAATAAAAAAATCCCTGGAAGGTACAACCAACTACTTCTCCAACAGAAGCTTCTTTCCCTTGGCTATAACACTTGTTAACCCTATTATTCAAGCATCTATCATCATGAACTGCTGAGCTTGTGTGCAGATTAAAATGAACAACTTGAGTGGTTCTGTGATTTTTTGCATCATGCTTCTTCATGAGTCGAGTGATTCCCATAGGTGAAAAACAGATGTAATCGTCTTCATTAAATCTCTCTGTGGGAAGAAAGACTTTCCGCACCAGGTGTGAACTTGCTTCACGATCATGAAACGTGTGAACAGCTATCTCCGAAAAACCACTCAATAACAAGTCTTCACACCCATGATGGTTCAAGTTTTGGATTTTCTCAAGCGTGTTTTTTCCAGCATAATCCAAAAAGGAGAATTTTTCATTCGTAGTGGATGGATCATTAGAGTATACCCATTGGTGCCCTATGTCAGAACCACCAACCTTCCAGCCAACAAACATCCCAGGCCATAAATGTTGAAACTGCTGAAGCAATTTATCATAAGCATCATGGTTGTTTGAGAAATAGTTACCAGTAGACATGACATACACTACTCCGTATTTATCAACTACAGCTAACAAGGATGTATGGGATCCAATAAGCAGCTTTCTAAACATTCTTTTTCCAAGGAAATCAACACATTGGGGGGTTGAATTGTGTTGAACTTCAAGTTGTTTGATCTGTAAATCAGCGGGCATAGCCACTTTTTCTCCCTTCCATGGGCCTGAATGAGGGTTTAATCCAGAAGCTCGTAAAATATCTATATATGCAACAAATTCACCAGACATTGCAGCATAAAAGTAGATTAACCCGGAAGTATTTAGGCAAACAAGAAGGCTATCAGAAAAGCAAAAGTCTGCCCACTCCGATACATGGTCTACATGTACACTTTGCACAAGCTTCACTAAGGAAACCCATTGGATTCCCCAACTATCTAACTTTCCAACAAGAAGTAGACTTTTTTTCCTGCTTCTTTCACTTTCATTCCCAGTACTCACAGAAGCAGAATTGACTAGTGTCAAGACAAATCCAATTAGGTCATTAGAATTGCTGGAGAAAACTTTGGAGCATTTGTATGAACCAATACAAAAATCATCATACAAATCATCAGACTCAGTTGCAGCTGTCTCGTTCTCTGGTTTGAAAATGGTTTCACACTTGCTCTCCTCCCTATTTGCGATGGAACAGTCTTGATTAAGTAGGTTCAGAAGTGGTGAAGTACTGTCAAAAACACTAAAGGAAACAACCTCTGCGGAGCAAGGAAAAGATGTCTTCTCTGGAAACCTCGTCCAGATGTTACCCTCAGATTTGATAGTCTCGACTTCGATGAAAAATGAACGCAACCACCTCTTTGAAGCAACACCTTTCGACAACTCATCAGGCCCACTTTCCTTATCCATGTCTAGCAGACTTCCTCTATTTCCATTAGCCCTTTCATCAGCCATGACAGTAGAAGTGCTTTCAGAACACGAGCTGGAAGAGTCCTGAACCTTCAAAAATTGAGCTGGCATAGAGGAAGGGCCCCAATCAACCCACCTCCCTTGCCCAAATTCACCCTCCAGTGCAGATTTAGTTGTTCCTCCATCAATATCAGGCTTGCGAAAAGCATGCACTGTAACTCCATCGCTGCTGGACACAAATAGAAACTCTCTAAATGAAGCCTCCTTGTGCTGATTATAAGTATCCCCACATACACCCCAAGCAAGTGAATTCACATCATGAACAAAACCATAATTATTAGATCTCAAAAATCCGTTTTCAAGAGAAAAACCATTGTCAAAATCCCCTACAGATGCAGAAGAGCATGGAATATCATCCTTCAAATCTGACCTACTAGATTCAGTACACAATTCCGAAGATCGACATTGAAGCCTTTCATCACCTACAGGTTCTGAGACGCAATTATTGACAGATTCCCCTGCTAAAATGATTACAGAAAAACAAAAAACAAATACATAAAAAAGACCACAATCATAGCATACATAAACAAAAGGATTTTGGGGAAGTATATTTACCGGCAACTAAAGGAAGGAGCAAGGCTTCACATTGATAAGACAGTAACAACAACAGCTCCCTGGTCGGTGATATAAAGCCCTCGCGAAATTCCGACAAGTCGATGTTGAACTTAGAAGGGCCCCATTTGTGGAGCTGCAGAATTGCCGGACTCTCACCGCCAAGACAGTAATCCATCTCTAAAACAGTAAAAAAATATATTAATTAATCCAAGAATTTTATGGAATATTAAAAATCGATTCATTAATCGCAACAGAAGCTATCAAAAAAAAAAACATTCAACTATTCCATTAGATTAATCAAATTCGTATTATTTAAATTTATAATCATGATCGTACATAAATTAAAAAGAAGGCAAAGAACGATATGATTAAATGACAGAGAAATAAAGAAAAAAAAGAAGTTAACATTTCTTCTAATCGGAAATAAATAGATAAGAATTGAGAAAGAAAAAAAAAAGGAACCTGAAACTGTTAAGCAAGCGAATTGGTTGTGCTGGATTCAAGCCATTTGCTACAAATTATTCTCGAGTTTTGGGTTCTGCTACAGTGTAATAGAGTGCTTTCTTTTTGTTTTCTCCTGTTTTCTTCCTCTCTTAGTTAAAAAAAAAAAAAAAAGACAGAAAGTTTACAGGATTTGAAGATGCGTGTGTGTTTTTGTTTGTGTTAAAAGGACGAAGATGGGGGGGGGTATGGTGGTCAATTCGTTAATTATGGACAGCAGTCCAGCGAGGCTGGTTCTGGCTTTCTGTCTCCGAGGCGGGATTCTCTGCGGCTCTCAACTGGCTGCGGTCATTGTGTTTTCTGGGCCGTCCACCCAGCATACTTTGTTTTTTTTAATTCTATTTTTGTTTTTAATTTTAATTTTCTAAATTCTATTAACAAAGCATGAAAATTTGATTCTAGTTTTTTGTCTTCTGAAAAATAAAAAACTAGCAATCTAAACTCTAAAAATAATTAAAAATGATTTTTAGAATTAATTTTCATCTTAATTTGTTTTTTTATTGCTAGAAAGTTAAAAAAAATAAAAAATAACAACGTGAATGATTTAATTATTAAGAGTTGGCTTATTTAAATGAATAAGAAAATGAATTAAAAGACTGAAAATGTATTTGGATGGTTCAAAACTTAGATTATAACCATTAACCTGAAAATAAAAAGTTTGTTGTGATGGCATATTTTCCTTTACTTTAAAATACAGCTATTATATTTAATGTCGGTTGATGCACTGATTATCTTGAAGGTATTCTTATTATCAAACCAGAGAAAAAAAACATTTTGATATTATTATCATAATCTCTAACATAGATAAAGTAAGGTTGAATTTTATTCACGAAATAGTTGCCATTGGGACGTGCTACGGCCTCTCCTCTAGATGATTCGGACCTCTTGTAGCATCTAGAAAACAACAAGCTAGCATGCTCAAGCGATGCCACTGGGTCGTCATTTCGAAAACATATTTTTATTTAATTTTATAATAATTTTAATTAATATTTTTAAAAAATTTAATGATTTATATTGAGAATAAAAAAATATTTTTTTTACCAAAAGTTATTTTCTCTTTTTATTTTTTTTCAGGAAAAAAACATATTTTTTTATTGGCAACATGATTTTTAAAATAAAAACATTTGAAAAGCAAGTTTTAATCAAAAAAATAAAAATAATATCTTAATAATTCTTTGTGTCGGTAGTAAAAAGTAAAAGAATAACTAATTTAAAAAATTATATAAAAATTAATAATAATAAAATGGATATTTTATTTCTTTGAATCTTCATGAGCAATGTTTAAAAAAAACTTCGAATATTAGGATTCATAAAATAATTATTAATATCACCATCAAAACTTTAGTTTTTATTTGGAAAGTACAGGATAATTGGAAAATATGAGATAATATAAAATAATTGTAAGAAATCAAGCAATTATTTATTAAAAAAAAAACAATTATCACAAGAAAAAAACACAGGTGGAAATTAAACAATAATTAAAATATTACATGATTTGTTTTAATAAATGAATTACTAATTAATTCAATTAAGATCCATACAAGCTAGATCTAGTATATTTGAAATAAATTAATTGAGGTAGGTTAATTCTAAGATATTCAAGGTTGTTAACTGTATAATTAAATATTAGCTAATAAAAATATACCTTTGTAGATACCTTTGTAGCCTGTCTAAAAAAGTATTAAAATATTAAAATTAATTAATTTTAAAATATACAAGGTTATTCTTAACTTTCAAGTAAAATAAGCAATCTTTTATCTTAGGAGTATCACTTTCTTTCTTGGAAACTAAGATACCTTTGTAGCCTGTCTAGCCTCCTATTTTTTCAGCTTATATTGCTATGTTTTAAAGAAAAGCATCAAAAAAAGCAGATGTTTGACTTTTGAGAATGAAAGGTGATTTTTATAAAAATAGTTTAAAGGTATATTATTTTAAAATTAAAGAAATTAGGAATTGATTTTTTTTTTATGAAAGGATGCTTATTCCATTTAAAACATAAAAATAACCTTAAATATTTTAAAATTAACTAACTTTGATAATTTTTGTTTCATGCATTTTAATTCACTAGTATTCAATTACATAGTTAATAGCCTGAAATTATTTAAAATTATCTAACTTCAATTATTTTATTTTAAGTATATTAGATCTTAGTTTGCATGTATCATAATTAAATTATTTAGAAGTTATATTTACTAGAAAAACTACGTAATTTGTTTTTGTTATTGTTTCATTTTTACTTATGGTTTTTTATGATATTTGTGTATTTTTTTTCAAGAAAAAAATCATTTCTGAGGCATTTCATTTAGTTTTTTAAAAGAAATCGCGTAATTTCTATATATATCCTAACATTTCATTTTTCAATAAGGAATTTACAGGATATGACCAGATATCATATGGAGTTAAATATGTAATTTTCCAGAAAAAAAAGGTTTAATTTTAGTTTTAGCTTTTATGAGTTAATAACCATTAACATTTCAACAAAATAGAACTCTACTTTAATATTTTTAATAATTATTCATGATTTAAATTTTTATAGTAATTTCAATTAATTCTATATTATGATTAATAAATGATCGCATTCTAATGCCAGGGGTATTTTCTAAATAAAAACATTATAGATTATTTTTTATGATTTTTATAGCTAGAAATGTGATATTAATTCAATTGTTTTAGATGCTCCAAGTTCTTACTTTTATTTCTTTTTTTCCTATACCTTAGGTTTTTCAAGTTTTTCTAGGTTTGTGAAAAAGTTCATCGTTTTTTTATATTTCAATTTTGTTTTGTTTTTTCAGGGCATTTTTATCTGGAAAGCATTGTAAACGAGTGTGAGAGAAAATATAGAAAAAGGTGTTTATTTTTTGTATTTTTATATCCATCAATAACCCAGTCCTCTCATTAATTTTATGTTTTTTTAAAAAGTTTTTTTTTTATTTGAAAAATAAGGGGAAAGGAGAAAAGTGGGTGCTTTAGAAAATTTGATGAGGAAATAATGTATTTTTGGAACAAAAAACTCCTAAATCAAGGATGATTGATATTGATTAAGGGACTAATTAATTTCACTTGATACTACAAATATCAACTAATTAAATCATATAAGCTACAAAGACTAAGCTATGATTGACTTAGTTCCTAAGGTCGGTAATATTTTATTTTCATGAAAATTGAAGCTCTACAAATCATCAACTATTAGTTTTTTTAATTCCCAATATATAAAATTTATTCTCAGAAAATTAGAATTTTAAAATTTTATATAAATTAAAAAATCAAGTTGCTAAGATAAAAAGAAAAGTTTCATAAATGCTCACAGTTAATTTTTTTTTAAAAAAATATCTATGAAATTAACAGAATTATTTTTTTCGAAAATGATGAAGAGATTAGATATTCAAAATTGTCCAGTTATTAAAAAAATTAAAAATATCTAAGAAATCAAAATATTTTTCTTAGGAT
>Ga0307513_10001082_pt1 | contig 39584 bp, 18 predicted proteins | sample 15_EM_MG_FD_202174 | JGI IMG/M metagenome (GOLD analysis project Ga0307513, IMG submission 202174) | Populus trichocarpa ectomycorrhiza microbial communities from riparian zone in the Pacific Northwest, United States - 15_EM | ecosystem: Host-associated > Plants > Roots > Unclassified | place...
TGAAGGCAAAGATTACGGCCCACAGATGACCATTGGAACTGTGTTGATCCAAAAAATGGATTTCTGTACCTGAAATTTAACATAAAAAATACCATCTTCATAAAATATTCCAGAAAAAAACAGCTAATAACAAGAGACAGGATTGAAGGAATATCAATGCCTTGGAATTGTATGAAAAACTTAAAAATATTCAAACATGTAGCTAATTTAAAAAAAAAAAATATATATATATATATGAAAGAACTAAGTCAATCTCATGCTTTGAACATGATTTCCAACTTCCTGTGCTGCGTATCTTTATCAAAAATGAATATATTCACCTTATGCTGGAAAGGTCACAAGGTCTGCAACTGTCAATAGGAGATTTGTTCCAGCTATTTGTGCCCCCGTGTGATGTTGAGCAGCAAAAGGCATCTGCCTGGCATAGTTGACAATGGGAAGTACCTGAAAACAGTATACATAAACATCAAGAAAAACACCTTGAATGAAAAAAACATGGAGTTTAAGAGGAGCAAATTCGATGAACAGAGATGCTGAAAAGGAAGAATTAAAAAGCAAAATCCTCAGTCAATGACAAAAGTAGATTAATGAAATTTATTACTTATTTCTTTCTCTCTTTTTTCAGGTTCCAGAAAGCTAATTCCCCATCAACCCATCCCAACCAATGCATAAAATGTATTTGTACTGCAACCAGAATTTTTAGAAGAAAAAGGAAAAGAAAGAATTGAATTCATTCACATTCATTTCTTGCATTCTCAGCGAGAAAAAAAATTAATAGCAAGCTGATACCCTTCAAATAAAAGTCTTTATGGAAAAGGGGTATCAAAAACTGAAGTGCCTTTCCTAATGTCTTCATATTAATACGTTCTTCTGATTTGCAGTGGACTAAGCAAAGAGGCATCAAAACAGAGCTAAGAAATAGAGCCTTTCTCCAAAACACAAAATGGGTTTTCAAGAAAAGAGTCGCTCTCTTTTGGGTCGGGTTCGATTCTTGAAATCAATGGGGAGGGAGCATGCACGCAACGCACCCTAAATAACAAACAAAAAGAAGAAACAAAAGCATGAAAAGAAGGTCATAGTAATTACCGAGTGAAAGCGAAGAAGCAATAGCTGCTGCCGCTGCTGCAGCGATCACCATGAGAGAGAGAAGAAGATGCGATGGGAAGAGAGGAGGGGAGAGGAGGGATATGAAAAGGATGGTGTTTGTGTGTCGTTTGTGTTATGTGTTATGTGTTAAGTGGAGGGATTGGGCCATCAAAATCTGTGTCAGAGCGGTCGTGTCCAGAAGACTAGACTTTCACTGACATACATCAGATGTCCAATGCATGACATGTCAGTGGCATCTATTTTGTGAAATTCGTTGGTATCCAGAATTTTATTTTATTTTATTTTATTTTAAAAAGGCAAAATTAAATAATAATAATAATAATAATACTTTTGTATTTTAGTTTTCAGTTTGGCAATAAAATGAAGTTAGACATTCAATTTTTTTTTCTTTTTTACAAGAATTAAGAAAAAATATCATGAAACTCTAAGGAGTGCTTTAATAACAATGTAATTCTTCTCCTTGATTCACATTGGAAATTATTTGGTGTCTGTTTAGGAGTGTGATTGTGGTTATTTTTTAAAATATTTTTCGTGCTGAAATGCATCAAAATAATATTTTTTTATTTTTAAAAAATAATTTTGAGATCAACGCATCAAAACGATCTAAAACATATAAAAAATTTTAATTTTTAACAAAAAAATTTTGAATTTTTATGAAACGTGATTTGTACCACATTCCCAAACAGTGTCTTATTAATCTCACATCAAAAGTCTTGAAGGTTTTTAAGAGTTTTTTAGGAATATGGTTGGTTATTTTTTAAATTTTTTTTATTTAAAAATATATTAAAATATTTTTTTATTTTTAATGTTAGTATATCCAAATAATCAAAATACACACAAAAAAAAAATTAGAAGCACTGTTTGTCCACCATCCCGAACCACCCTAAAGATGGTGATAAAGATTGTAATTTTGCATCAAGACGTTTCATGAATTCAAATGTTAATTATATAAAAAAAAATTGCATTTAATAATGGAAATTTTATGAGATTAGTATTGTTTTGTCTAGAAAAAAAATTTATCGTACAATTATAATTATGAATAATCCTTTATTTATTAGAATTAATATTATATTCTTGTAAATATGTGCTTAGTTTTTTTTTCTATGATCATCTTGAGTTTGTGTGGATTGATGTTGGATGCCCTTGAAATATCTAAGAATTCTCTAAAATTACATTGATTCTGACTATAATATTATTTTTCTTCATTTGTGAACATAATTCAAAACATATAAAATCATTATATTATATATTATATGATTATATGATTATTTCTTTCTTTATTTAACTATAATATTCTTAATATATACGTGTGAAATCTTTAAAATTTGTGAACATAATTCAAAACATATAAAATCATTTTATTATATATTATATGATTATTTCTTTCTTTATTTTACTATAATATTCTTAATATATACGTGTGAAATCTTTAAAATTTTGGATGCCACAATTATCGAAGGAGGAGATCCAAATTATGAATGAATTTCACCGGTGGAGAGCTAGAAGCCGGTTTGCGGTTGAAAACACTCTATCTATCTTTTTAGCATTTTTTCAAAGATGCGAATATCTTGTTTGTATAAAAACTATAGCCTAAACACAATGATGATGATTCATTTATCTTTTTTTTTACTTTTGATGTATTGGAAGTGACATAAGCGCACACAACTTTTATTTTATTTTATTATAAAAAAATATTTTAATCATAATTAATTAAATTCAATCCGGATGGATTGAAAACAAAGTATATATTACAATTTGGTGAGTTAATTAAAAAATTAATTAAAAAATAATGGGTTTTAACTAGATAATGAGTTGAATTTTTAAATTAACGTTAATTAGATTTAGATTAGTTGCTGGTCAACCGAATCTTGAATTTACCCATTAAACAAGTTTAATAAACAATGTTTATTTAAACATGAGATTTCTTAAGAAAAAACAGGTGTGGAAGCATGCAATTAAGCTAAAGGTTTATTGATTTTTCTTTTTAATTTTCTTTTTATTCAATAGTAAAGTGAGTATTTAAAAAAGCATTACAAATTAATAAATTTATGATCTTCCTGTTAGAAAATAATATAAATTATATTTTGGGATCTCACTTTATAGTGTAAGTTTTTGGGTTGAATTAGTTATTTGACATGGTATCAGAACCTTAATAATCAAGCGGTCATGAGTTCGAATCTCATTATTTTTATTTATTTAATAAAAATTAAATACAAGATACTGTGAGTTCGTGTAAATTTCAAAACTAAAAGATTTTCATATGAATTTTTTTTTTTTTTTTTTGCCACTCCGAAGCAAAGCAGAAAGAAAGATTGTCTACGCCTCGCACATACCCTTCAACTCCAGCAACAATTTCATGTGCTGGCATCGTGAAGGTAAATCACCAGAATCATGTAGCTTAATTATTTTATTTTATTTTATTATAAAACAAAGATTTTAATCATAGTTAATTAAATTCGCATGCGCTCCTCATGAGTAATGATAGATTTAACATGTAATTATCCAAGTTAGAATTGAAGCAAGGTAAAGCAAAAGGAATGATATTAGAGTTTTTTTTAAGTCTTAATATTAGAGAAAATTTTAATTCGATAAATTCTCAATGCCACTGATTCTTAACTTTTTCAAAAAAATAGTGTACGAACTTATTTAAATAGTAGCTAAATAGAATTAATTAATAAAAACCTGAATTAAATGAAATTCTCAAAACTAATCAAGTAAAGAATCAAAAGTTATAAGAAAAATAAAAAAGATTATGAAAATAAATGTTTGAGTCTGCTAATTTAATCAATTAAATGTTTCTTTTCTTATTATAAAGGAATAAATTAATGTTCATGCAAAACCACTATTCTTGACATCTTTTACATTGACAGAGTAGTTTATTGAAATTTAATATTCACATGATTTGTTTGTAAGTAAAATATCAAATAGAAAATATGTTTTTTCAAGCATTGTTCCTCTTACACGGACACTAGGCATTGTTCCTCAATTAAATGTCTAAATATGATTAAGCATAATTTAATCAACATACTTATTACATGTATATAGAAATGAATTGAAATGGATTTTGATTTTGATGAAATTATCCAGAGCTCTTGTATTTCCTTTCCAGAAATAATGAAGCTATTAAAAGAGTTACTTTTAGTGAAGCTCTTAGATATAACAAATTGACTTCTTCAGATAGTCAAAAAGACATTACTCAAGCTGTTGCTGAGGAGATTACAAATGTGATTATCAAAGATCTACGTGACTCATTATTTTTAATTTTAATTAATGAATCACGTGACATATCCATCAAGAAACAAATGGCAGTAGCTCTCTTAATGTTGCAGAGAAAACTCCACAGCGAAGCCAAGATCAAAACAAATGCTTATGGAAGTCAAATGCTTTCCAAGCCCAAAGGAAAAATAAGGCAGCTAGCTATGCATATATTTCATCCCCATGTCTAAGCCGCTGCTGAACACAGCTCCCAAGACATGAAAATGAGTTGTGTAAGCTCATTGTCTCTTGGCCTGTTTTTTCAAATATTTCCAAGCCTTTCTAAGCCTTCAGAAAATCCAAAGCCTTTCTAAGCCTACACAAAAAACAACTCTCTCAACTACAGAGAAGAAGAAAAGACTCACTTGCATAGAGAAAAGACACTAGTAAATTGTCAAAGCATTTAATACACCATCATGATTTTGTTTATGCAAGTCAACTAATTTCCAAGTCTAAAGGAAAAGCAAGGCAGCTAGCTATAGTGTATCAATAATATAATAATAATAACAATAACCAACAAAAAAAAAATTATGTGGGGGAAACACTGTAGCAATCCACAGTGTTTTGTGAGGAAAACTACAGTACTTTCCCCACATGTTTTAGAGTTTCAATATATATATATATATATATAAACTTGTTTTAGTGACACTAAACTTGTTTTAGTCTCAATCAACTAAATAAGTTGATTTTATTTAAATCATATTAGACCAAAAAGGAGGTAATGATAGCAAATGAGAATATATATATATATATATATATATATATATATATATATATATATATAATCGATAAATGAGGACGAAACAAATAATACACTATCAACTTGAATTGAAGAGTAAAATTAGAAAGAACAAAACTTTTATAAAAAAGTTAAGGAAAAAAATCATAAGAATAAAGATCAAATTTAAAACACCAATACATGATCAAATAAACTTGAACATGTTGAAATTTTCAACGCGGTTTTTTACATAAAAAATTGTAAATGTAAATCGAGCGCATCCAATTAAATAAACCACTAACCATTGTGTAAATAAATAAATAAGTAATCAATGATAAATAAAAACATAATTGAAAAAATTAAGATACCAATGTAGATAAAAAATTATATTTAATATTGCAACACAGTCATCTACCTAATTGTGTCTAATGAATTTATTTATGAAAATCAATTTGTAATAGAGATTGACACACACATAAAATTTATTGAACAAAATAAAAGTAAAAAAAATTACTATGCAAGGTTGCACATATTTTCTATATAATAAAAAAAATATTTCATCTATATAAAATATACAAAAAAAATTACAGATGAATCATATTAACCTCTGAAAATACTAAGCATACCCAATATAATTAAAAAATAATCATTGTTCAAGAAAGGCTAAAAAATCCAAAAAAGAATAATAGAGAAAGGGTGTTAATTAAAATTTAATAATTATAAAAATTATTTGAAAAAACAAATATAAAAAGCCAATAATATAAAAAAAATAATAAGGTCAGACACTGCTGGGTCTGGTAAGCCAAGCCTAGTGCTTGACTAATCAAGAAAATGCCAACATGCGGGTTTGCAATGCTAGGACCATGTGTGCGGGCCTTTAATTTTTTTTAAAAATTTAATGGGGTTGAGAATGCGTCATCCACTCTAGTTTCTTTGAAAAAATTAGACAACATGTTGTCTGAAAATCTCAGAATTCGGCCACACAGGGATATTTGTTTTTTACTTGAAAACTCATTTTCAACTCCTTTTTTACCAAAAACACCTAGGAATCTTGTTAGATCAATTCGTAGCCTCCAAAAACACAAAACACTAGTTCAAAACCCGAAATCAACCTGAAATCAAAAATTTTCCCGAGCTTAAATATGTTTTTTATGTGTTTTCAAGGTAAAATAACACCTAATCGTAACCCCCTTCATCATATGGAACCATTTGACACAAAAAAAATAATCGTTTTGGTGGCCTAAATCTTCCTCAACGCCAACTTTCTCTCTTTATGCCAGATTCAGGCAACCCCCCCTCTCTCCTCCACCAAAAAGGACTAAAAAGGAGAAAAAATGTTTGGTACCAAAATATATTTTTTAACAATTATAAAGACCAATTAAATAGATAGTTTAAAAAGATGAGGGACACAAATGAACTTTTTAAACCAATTGCAGACATGCCATCTATTTTACCTTATTTTTTCATTCTAGTCATTTTCTAGGGTGGAGAAATGTTTTTGGTTTATGGTTTGAATGTTTATAGGTGTCTTTTGATTTTTTACAAAAATATATTGTTGTTTGTCTTGTGTGCTTCGATCGAAGCCTAAACTTGTACGTTATCATTATTTGCCTTTGATTTGTCTATTAAAGACTTGGATTGGATCAAAAAGTCCTAATTAACTTCGATTATCTGAGTTTAGGTTAGGACTTTCGAGTTTGATTCATGCAAATTACAATTTTTTTCTTCTATTTGATGCATCATTATATTTCAATCTTTCATGTTCCATCTCTCTATGCCTTTGTTTTAGTGTAATCTAGTTTTTATCTTCAGTTGGGATTTTGGGTTCATCCATTATTCTTTGTGTTCTTGAGTGGATTTAACAGAAATTGGCCATTTGATCTTCAATGTTTTTTTTTTAGCGTGGGCTATATTTTTTAGTTAAATGCTATATTTTACCACTTTTGTTCTTCAATATTGAGTTAATTAAGGATTGAGCTTTTCACTTTGTTTTTTTTTTAAATTACCCCTGTGATTTTTGCATGCCAGCCTAGATTAACCTAATGTGATTCCATTTTAATATTATATAAAAACATCATTAAATTAATGGCTAAAATATATTTTTTAGAAGACATGTTACTAATACCTAGATATTTTTTTTGCGTTTTATTTTTTTTTTGCTCTAACTGCGGTGTATCGCAGGCTAATATATTAGTTTCAACTAGAAGTTGTGCTACTCCTTTAACAAAGAATCCAATGTTTTATATTGTTAGTAAACAAGTTGGCATTAAGTATCACAATTTTTTTTATTATTATTATTACCATGGCTGTCCGGGTCAGCTTGTGCGCACCTCGACTAATCCCACGGGCCCTAAAGTTAACGACCATGTAAGCCTCCAGTGACCATCATATTAGCAACCACAGGGGGAGCAAACCCTTGGTCCCAAGCTCTTACCACTGAGCCACCTAATAAATGGTTAATATCACAATATTCTTGATTTAATGTGTGTTTGATAATGTGGTACGTGATGTTTTTTATATAAGTATTTTTCAATTGAAAATACATTAAAACAATATTTTTTTTAAGAATTTTTTTCTTAATTTTTGATATTAGCATATCAAAATTATCAACAAACACCTAAAAAATTAATTTAATTTTTTTTCTTCAGATAAAAAGAAATTTGAAAAGAGCGGGTTGAAATGCATCGACAAAAAATTACTAAAAATTAATAAATCATGGTTGAACTTTGTTTTTCTGAAAATCAAGCAGTAATTTTAATTTACTTTTATAAAAAAATTATCATAATTTTATACAAAAATTATTTACTCACAGCAATTTGTTCATAAACCATTTTTCAAAATATTTTGGATATTAATTAATTTTAATATAGGAGATATCTAATTAGATCAATTTTTAAAATATTTTTTATTAAAAAAGGCTAAAACTATAATTCTAACTATCATTTTAAAATTAATGTAATGACAATCCAATTATTTAGAATATAAAACCTGTTTAATTTTGTGTTTTTAAAAAATATATTTTTTATTTTTTCTTTACTTTAAATTTTTATTTTTTAATTATTTTTATGTATTGATATTAAGATTAAATTTTATAAATTAAAAAAATATTTTTTTAATATTTTTTTTTTTAAATATTTTAAAAAACAAAATCTACCTCATTTCTAAATAAAATCCAAAATCACTTGGTTACAAAATAACTTTTGCTTTTTCACTAGTCGGCTCACAATTTCTTTTCAAAACTTAATTTTATATAAAAATTAAAATAAATTACTTTTCATTTAAACTATAAACTTTTTTTTTCATTTATTTTATAAATTTTAAAACAATTTTAACTAAATAAATAGTTTTTAAAATTATTTTTCTTATATCTATTTTTTTAATTCACAATAACAGAGACTAATAGAATGACGAACGCACGCTACACGCTGTAGCAGCTAGCTAGTCAGTAGTCAGTACGAGTGAGCATTGATTCAGTGCGGGGGCGCGCACACACACAAGTCACAGCGGGATACACACAGGCCTCAAAACACTCAGTCAGATGCCATAAATGTCGGATTGATTTCGTTTGGCGGGATAACAACACACACAGTCATCTCCCCCTCTACTCTACAACAACAAAATAATTTCAAGAATTTTTAAACACCAACCCTAGCTAGGTCATGGAGGACCACCCCGAAACTTCCCGAAACCGCTCTGTAAGTTTCAATTCTTCCGATCTGCACTTCCATCTGCTACTTTTATGCACTAATTTTATCTAATTTGCTTAAACAGAAGAGGAATCGGTCTAAGAACGCGACCGAGGAGAGAACAAGTGAGGAGGTGGAGGAGCGCGAGGATGATTTCGAAGAGGTTCGCCCTAAATCCAAGCGTAATCGTGCTGCTAAGGATGACACTCCCGCCGCCGTCCTCCTCAATCCCGACCAAAGCTTGATAGGTGATTAATTGACTCCTAATTTTGTTTAATTTTGATAATTATGGTTTCAGTTTGCTTCAATGCCGTGAACTCTGTATTTCATGTTAATTGATGTGATGAAATTTATATTAGATGTTATTTAACAATATTAGATGTTTTTGCTAATCATGGAGGTCTGTGTTCATGAATATTGTTCTGCTGCAGATGTTATTAAAGGGAATGGGGTACAAATTCCTCAGGCGGTGAAGCTTTGGGTTGAGCGATATGAGAAGGATCCAAAACTTGCAATGGTTGAGCTCTTGACGATGCTGTTTGAGGTAATCATGGAATTTTTAAAAATCTCTTTGTTTGGAAAATAAGGAATGAAGGAGGACAGATACAAATGTGCAAGTATCTTATCATGAGGCTTAATATAATAGTCTATGAAGTTCAATTTCAGTGCTGCAGGCCTCTCCCCAGCCTTGTGACTGTTAAATTGTGTGATTGTTCAGGCATGTGGAGCCAAGTATAGTATCAAGAAAGAGTTGCTGGATGAGACTGATGTTGATGATGTTGTCGTTGCTCTTGTCAATCTTGCAAGAAATGTATGCTACATCTTTTATTTTAATATGTTTCTTGTTTCATTATGCCCATTATTTTATAGTTTCCAACCTTTTCCTAGAACCTTTTGTGAAAAATGCTTGATGGGGTTTTATTTTTTAAGTTCATGCTTTGGGAATACAAGTTTAGAGCACTCACTTTACTTTTGAAACTGTAGGGTGAAGTTGAAGATTATCAGAGTTCAAAGAGGAAGGACTTCAAACACTTTAAAGATAACCTCATCACATTCTGGGACAATTTGGTTACTGAGTGCCAAAATGGGCCCCTGTTTGATAAGGTTTTGTTTGACAAATGCATGGACTATATAATAGCACTGTCATGGTTAGTACTGCTCTTTTTATGAAGTTCAGAATTGTGGTTTAATTTTTGAAGCAGCCCCTTTTGGTTACATTTTCTTTGTGTTGACTCTAATCAGCACTCCACCAAGAGTTTACCGTCAAGTTGCATCCTTGATGGGTCTCCAACTTGTCGCGTCATTCATAACAGTAGCTAAAGCGCTTGGCTTACAACGAGAAACTACTCAGAGACAATTAAATGTGGAAAAGAAGAAACAAATAGAAGGACCTCGTCTAGAGTCCCTAAATAAAAGGTTATCAGCAACTCATGATAAGATACTTGTACTAGAGGACTTGATGCGCAAAATATTTACCGGGTATGGTTTACTTTTAGAGAAGGAAAAGAATTGATCAAATTCCTGTTTCACAATATTGACATTTTTATTAAAATAGTCTTTTGACTAGTCTTATTCCTTGCCTTTTGAAGGTTATTCGTGCATCGGTACCGTGATATTGATCCTAATATTCGAACATCATGCATTGAGTCTCTTGGTGTATGGGTTTTGTCCTATCCATCACTTTTCTTGCAGGATTTATACTTAAAGTATCTTGGATGGACACTAAATGATAAAGTAAGTAATCTTAACTGGTTTGATTTAGTGTCTTTTGATATGTGCTGAACAGTCATAATTTGCTTCTTTTTGTATAATGCCACTTGAAGAATGCAGGTGTCAGAAAAGCATCTGTTCAAGCATTAAAAAAACTTTATGATGTGGATGATAATGTGCCCACTCTCGGTCTTTTTACTGAAAGATTTTCCAACCGGATGATTGAGCTTGCTGATGACATTGATGTTTCTGTAGCTGTTTGTGCCATAGGACTTGTAAAACAATTACTTAGGTAACTGTCTGTCAATTTTTGCTCCATCACATGTGCATGTAGAAACACATCTTTGATTTTTTTGAAATCCAATGCTAATGGCTCTTATACTGGCAATTTGCCTTTTGTGTCCTGCAGGCATCAGCTCCTACCTGATGATGACTTGGGTCCGTTATATGATTTACTTATTGATGATCCAGCAGAAATCAGGCGTGCCATAGGAGAATTGGTGTATGATCACCTAATTGCACAAAAATTTAACAACTCTCAATCTAGCTCAAAAGGTTTCTTTCCTATTTGAACTCTATGATAAGATCTTTGTCAAAATTCCATAAACCAATGTTCATAACGATGTTTTTCCAGGCAGTGATGATGGCTCTTCTGAGGTTCATCTTAGCAGAATGTTGCAGATTTTGAGGGAGTTTTCAGCTGATCCAATTCTCAGTATCTATGTTATTGATGATGTTTGGGAGTACATGAAAGCAATGAAGGTATGTTGTTATTACTTTTGAAATTTAGAATTCTACTTGTGTTTGAGGAAAGGAGTAGGATCATGATGGGGTGGGGTGGAATTTCTGACTTAACCTGTGAGAAGTATTGGGCGTGGGCTCACCTGTACTGACTCCTGCCCAATTTGTATTATAATTTTATTCTGCATTTGACAAGTTTCTGGATAATGGAACTTTTTCTTGGATAATTGTTTGTGATGCAAAAATTTTTCTTTTATAAACCTGGAGCACTTTACTGACAATGACTAAGAAACATTATGCTACAATTTATTTATGAATGTACAGTTCCAATTGCTTAATATGAAGGAAATTCATTTTTCATTTGCAGGACTGGAAGTGTATTATTTCCATGCTCCTGGATGCGAATCCATTAATTGAGCTTACCGATGATGATGCTACAAATTTGGTTAGACTTCTTTCTGCATCTGTCAGAAAGGCTGTGGGAGAGAGGATTGTTCCAGCATCAGATACTCGAAAGCAATATTACAATAAAGCTCAGAAAGTGCGTAATTTTCTGGTTTTAAATCAATTCTCTTCAAAATTGTGTCAGTTTTAAGTGATTGTTTATGGCACTCTGTTAACTCTAAATTCAGTTGATTAATAGTTTTGTTCATGCAAGTAATTTTCCAAAATTCTGAAATTCTAGTTTGATACTTATTTATGCAAAAACATATCAGCGCTGAGATTTAAAATCTCGAGCAAGCTAACTTGTCATAATTCATGTGTGGATATTCATGTTTCAATAACTTGCATTCCTTTTCTGGTTTTACCAGCTACCTTTTCCTTTGAAGATAGTTGTTCTTTCCAGTAACTTGATATTTGCAGCACTTCTGCAGTTATGCCATGCTTAATGTAGAGTATGCTTCACTTCTGCAGTTATGCCATGCTTAACGTAGAGTATGCTTTACATGTCAGGAAATATTTGAAAATAATAGACGGGACATAACTATCGCCATGATGAAGAACTACCCGCTACTTCTGCGCAAATTCATGGCCGACAAATCAAAAGTGCCATCATTGGTTGAGATCATTGTGCATATGAACCTAGGGCTTTATTCTCTGAAGAGACAGGAGAGTGTGAGTGGTAGCATTTCTTTCCAAATGCAAGTTCTTTGATACTGTTAGGAAGATAGTTAGAGAGTAACCACTGATTGTCTTGTGTTTCAGAATTTCAAAAATGTCCTTCAGCTCATGAAACAGTCATTTTTTATACATGGTGACAAGGAAGCACTCAGATCTTGTGTGAAGGCTATCAAGTTCTGTTCCACCGAAAGTCAAGGAGAGCTGAAAGATTATGCTCTAAATAAATTGAAGAATCTTGAAGATGAACTCATTAATAAGCTTAAGTCTGCAGTGAAAGAAGCAGCGGTAGAAAACTTCCAGTTTTGTGTTTTACTTTCTTGATGATGCTAAAATGGATGAGATGTAACATGCTCAAATTTGCAGGATGGTGATGAATATTCTCTGCTTGTGAATTTGAAAAGGTTATATGAGCTTCAGTTGGCATGGTCTGTACCTATTGAGAGCTTATATGAAGATATTGTTAAGGTTCTCCACACTTTCAGAAATGTGGATGATGAGGTGTGTTCAATATAATATTATATGATTTGCGCTTTTCATTTTCTTCTTCCTTGTATTTAATAATTTCTCTTGCTTGTCCAGGTTGTCAGTTTTCTTCTGCTCAATATGTATTTGCATGTAGCCTGGAGTCTGCAGTCTATTGTAAACAGTGAAACTGTCTCTGAAGCTTCGTTAACTTCTCTACTGTTTAAACGCAATGCCTTGTTTGAGGAACTTGAGTACTTTCTTGGAACCCCTTCTGAAGATAGGGAAGGGAATAAATGTGGAAATCAGCTTGCTTGTAGAGTAAGCTAAGCTAATTATTTTTTGTAACATGACTCTATCCAAATGCTTCTTTTGACCTGTTGGCAATATATATTGCATGTTTTTGGAATGACTTAACTTTCAATTTGATGTACTATGCCCAGGTTTGTATTATACTTGCAGAAGCATGGTGTTTGTTCAGAAAGACTAATTTTTCTTCAACAAAGCTGGAACATTTAGGATATTGTCCAGATACATCTGTTCTACAAAGGTTCTGGAAACTTTGTGAACAACAGTTAAATATTTCAGGTGACTCAATTCTTATGTGCTCTCAGCTTTGCTAAATATTTCATGTGATGATTTCTGGTTCATAATCCTGTAGATAGCACCTTTAGGAGTCTGCACTGGATTGGTTACCTTAAATTCAACATCGACGCTTAAAAGCATGATCCATAAATAATTTCATGTTGGATACTCGCATTGTATTTTGTTCTCCCCCTGTTATTTATCTCCAATCTTTATCTCACAGATGAGACAGAAGATGAAGAGACAAACAAGGAGTACATTGAGGAGACAAACAGAGACGCAGTTATGATTGCTTCAGCGAAGTTGGTAGTTAGCAGTGCAGTTCCCAGGGTGTGCATACTACTAAACTGTAAAGATAGTTGTTACTTTTAGCTTGTGATGAACAGGGTTGTTGAATAAATATCATAGACAATAGCTGTAATTTGCTTGCTGTTTGAGTGATACAAATGTGTGTAGTGAGTGGGCAGGGTGACAGAAATGTATTTTGATGATCTACCATTTTTCACATTTGGACTAAATTTCATAATCAAGCATGTGAAAATCTGCAATCTGTAGTTCATAGTTTGCTAACTAGATCTTGTATTTTTAATGCAGGAATATCTTACTCCGGAGATCATTTCTCACTTTGTGATGCATGGAACAAGTGTTGCAGAGATAGTCAAGCATCTAATCACCATCATAAAGAAGAATGATGATTTTCCAGACATTTTCCTAGAAGCATTGAAAAGGGTATGGCTTGTGTTTTATGGTTGGGGGAATCACTTTGGGTCTAAGATGCGGTAATTTTGTTAATGAAAAATGATTTCTCTGGTTATTCTCTTGCATGTTCTTCACATATGCTTTCTTATACAATGTATGGCTATTAGTTCTCTTTTATTTTATGCTTGGTTTCTCCTTTCAAATCCCTGGTTATTTATGCTTGTGTCGGTGTTTTTACATCAACATGTTATGATCAGTTAATATATTTCAGGTAATTTCATGTATATCTACCTTGTTGAAGGTGCCTTTTGATATTGTTGTTCAAAGTTTGTGCTCATGCAGGTCATATTTTGAACTTCAATGTTTAAAAACTCAAGGATAATCCATAGAAAACTGTCATCCTTGGATATCTTGCATCAAAAGAAGTCTTGTGTGTGTGGGTACACATGCATGCATGCATGCCAAGATGTTGATGCTTATATTATGTGCCATTTTTTTGTTTGACTAGGCCTATGATCGGCATCTGGTGGATCTTTCAAAAAGTGATGATGAATCTTTCACCAGCAAATCTCTTATAGAGTGCAAGGATCTTGCTGCTCGACTTTCTGGGACATTCGTGGGTGCTGCTCGGAACAAGCATAGATCTGATATTCTAAAAATCGCCAGGGATGGTATTGAATATGCTTTCTTAGATTCTCCAAAACAGCTCTCTTTTCTGGAAGGTGCTGTGCTTCATTTTGTGTCCAAGCTTCCTGTGGTTGACATCCTGGAAATGTAAGAGTTACTTACTTTGACATTGCCATCCAGATGCATTTTCCATAGAATTTAAATAGTTCTTTCCCCTCTCTTCTCCAAAAGCAAATTATTTGGTCATGGTGTATAGATTGCTGTTTTATGGATAGAAACAAACTGGCCCTAACATGTTCTTTTACAAATAGTCTAAAGGATGTCCAGAGCAGGACAGAGAATATAAATACTGATGAAGATCCTAGTGGCTGGCGCCCTTACCACACATTTGTTGACAGCTTACGAGAGAAGTATGTGAAGAATGAAGGTTTGCCAGGTAGCGCTTCTCTTCACTTTTCTTCCAATCCAAATAGGCAACTATGTTTATGTTAATCATGCTAATTTCTTTTTTGTCTTCTGCGCTCTCTCTCTTTCTCAACAGGAAAACAGAAATATGAAAAATAGAGCCCGTTTCAATTAGAAAAGCATTTAGCAGAAGCAATTGCTTTGTCCTGTATCTAATCATCTCAAAAGGCCAACAAGAATAAGAAAAAAAAAAGTAATCCAAATCTAATAAATGAAAGGGAAAAAACACATGTAGTTTACTCAATCAGAAGGCAGCCAATAACTCTTGTTTTTGTGGAAAATATACACTTATAAATAAAAAGCACAAGAGTGGAAATTAAGATGCAAGGGAATGTCAAAGTGAAGTGGGAAGATGGGAACTTTGGAATCAATATGAATTAAAAAAAATAGGATCCAACCTTGTAGACATCTTCTTAAGCATGCTCTTTTATTATTCATCTGGACTGTAGGCTTAATTTCCCAGTTCCTTTGATGGTGCTGCTTTTATATTTTGTTTTGTAAGGCCTCTGTCTTGGTTTGTCAATCAATTTACACGAGCTTGTTTGGGTTTCACAAGATTTGGCCTGTTTTGTCTATTTGCCTTTCAAATGTAAAATTGGTAGAATCATCATATGGCAATGATGCTACTAAACTACTGGAATCAAAATGATGCTGCTACCAAAATAGCCATTCTCTATGTGATTCAGATAATTTTCCATCTATGAGATGGTAAGATTGGAGGATCTTACAAACTGGATCATGATTTAGACAACTGTGGTATGGACATCTATGTTTCCACTAGTTTTATGTCTTGTAATTCTGAAATGGTGGAGCTCTTTGTTTGCTGGGGCGTAGTGCATTGATAATGATGATGGCAATGGCAGTGGTACTAGTTTATGTGCTATTGAGTCGTTGATTGCCTTGGACTAATGGAAATCCTTGTGAGGTGCCAGATCTTTTCTTTTTCAAGATCTAGGCTTCATGCTTTGTTTAAGATCTGTAAACTAAGAATAATTAATTTTGCCAAACAAGATTCTTGGATTTTATGATGGATTGAGGGGACAGTGTCTTGTTTGTATTTGTAGCCTTTTCTACTTCTGGTGCTTTCATTTTCTTTAGTCTGTTGTTTAATTTGGTCCTGCTGCTTGGTAAATCTTACTATATTCAAGCAGTTATTTTATTTTTATTTTTTTCCTTTGGTATTTCTCTCTGTTCTTACGACAACAACTTAATATCCGTAGTACATTTTTTAGCTGCTGCGTTGAAATTGGTTATATTTTGCATGGAAGTAACTGTCATTAATTAAATGCAGTCCTCTTCATTGAATCACATGTTCCATGAGTGAAAACTCTACATAAGGCTGGTTTTATTTAGTGCTTGTTGGTTTTTAAGCACCTTGTAACTGCATTGAGATTAATCAAATTGTTGCCTTTTTTTTTCTTCTCAATTTCATGTTGCAAATGTACTATGGTGCTAATAACAATAGAACATTGCAGATGAGAAAGAGAGGAAACGCGGTGGTCGCCCAAGAAAGCGGCGTAATATTGAGGGAAAGAGATTGTTTGATGAGGACAGTTCAAGCGAAGAAGAGGATTCTATTAGTGGTTCAGATCGAGAAGATGCTCATGATGAAGAAGAGAAGCAGGATGAGGAGGAAGAGGATGAGGCTCCTTTGATACATTCCCTCAGGTCATCATCCAAGTTGAGGTCATTGAAACTTTCAAGAGATGAAAACAAAGGCCATAGAAGGACAGGAGTTTCTGCTTCTAAAACATCAGGTACGAAATGAATTTATGCTCTGCTTGATGCAGCTTGATTCATAAGGTCCCTGTAGAATAGTATAGTTCAAACCACGCCATGCATACTCCAATTATAAAAAACACAATTCTGTAATCTTGGTTGATTCTTCTCATGCTCCATAATGGCCACAAGACCGCAGGTTGTCTGAATAAGGGAAAATAAAAGGAATGTGGCAATCGTGATGATAGATTTAGTAGATAAAACCATATGGTGATGACTTAAAATCTTTTCTCAATATCGTATTATGTCATGCAACTAACTGTTTTTTTTCTTTTGTCATGCAGGGGCATCAAACTAGCAACTGTCGCTATCATGTTTCGTTATATACATTAAAAGCATGGCTAACAAGTTTTCGTTAAGATCTTAGAGCAGGTCTGTAATCTTCTTCCCCATCTGAACTAGCTTGCTAGGTGTATATTTCTTGGATTCAACAAAATGTTCAAGAACACCCTTTTAGTAAATGTTTATGCTGTTTTCCTTAACGCTTCCATAATTTCTATAGGCTGGCTGTGTATTGTCTTCTTTTTCCTCATCTGTATCTCACCAACTAAACTCATCGTTGTCAAAGGAGGGCCTGTTTCGGCAATCTTTGCCGCCACCACTGCCTATCAAAACCCAAAACCATCTCAGATAAGCTGGCACCGCTTCCACCTGCTACCCCATTTACAGAGCCACTACCCCAATCAACGTGTTGCTTCAATCTCACGTCGGATAAGAATTATAAGATCTGGAGTTCAAACTTTTAGATCATGCGAGGATAAGATCCCATTCATCGTTTTGTGTTGTCTATAGCCATTTGGGCATTACAATCATAGCAGAACCCTTAGCTGCCCTTTCTCTATCTTCAGTTGCAGCTCACATGGCATGGATGAATCTTGATGTCAATATCAAGTGGATGATCCAATAGCATGCTCAGGAGAGTCAAGGTGAAAATAGGAATTAAACATCTATGTGCTAGAAGAGTGGAAGAATCATCTCCATGTCTCCATCAATCTTAGGATGACATTTCAGATAATTTAATTGGAATCGTGTTTTTTATTTTTTTAAAAATTTTTTTGCTGAAAATTAATTTTTAAAAAATAAAAAATATATTATTTTAATATATTTTTAAATGAAAAGTATTTTGAACTCTAAATTTTTTTTTTTCGCAAGATTTTTTACTCTTGGGACCTTAAAGTGTGGACAAATTTTCGCCTCGGACGTCCAATTTCAAAATTGATGTTGATTCAATGAATTAACGAACAAGCAGGAGTTCGAATATCATTCTATCGAATTTCAGTATAATCATTCTACACGAACATCCAATACAATCCGAGGCATTGAAAATAAAAGGTGGCAACTAGTTTGCGTAGAAATTGGGGTTTTCACTGTACAAGGAAACAGTGTCAAAAGATAGAAAGCATGCCTCTTTTGCATTTTTTTCACAAATTGCATGGAAAAGTTGGAGCAGCCTCTAGTGTTTAAGTTGATCTCTCATATCATGCCAAAGCCATAATAGATTAGTGAAAAGCAAGGTTTCCAGGATGAGGATCAGCGTGAAAGAAATCAGCTTTCACCTTCTCTGGATGAAGGTGCTGAACATGTTTTCTCTAGCTGCAGCGATGGATAGCTGTTAAAGAAGAGGATTCCGCCATGACCACGTCCAAGATCAGATGACCTGTTCTCACGGCAGTGTTCAGAAACCATGCTGGTGGCGTGGACAACATGAGAGGAAAAGCCACTGATCCATCCGCTTATCAGTTCCATTCAAACCCCTTCCTTCCATGTCGCCGCTTCTTCACAACTATAGTGATCTATAATAATTATTCTATTCATCGTTGAGAATTTTAAAAAACAATCTCCTCAAAGTAGAAATCAAAATGAACAAGTCCGCAGGATTCATAAGGGATCATGCATTGGGTTATTAACTTATTCGGAAAGCAAATCACAGCCTAAATCTTCTTCACAACTATCAGTGGGTTCATCACCATGAACAATCATTGATTCCTCTGGACCAGAAGATGCTGTTTTCTTGTATAAGCCTCTACTTCTATCCAAAAATCCCTTTCTCATCATACTTGCATATTTTCCCCTGATATCAACAAGAGGATGTTTATGTATAAGTTGTTGCCGATCATATGCTTCTCTAAGAACCACAGTCTGAGTATCACTCTTCTTTGAGATGTAAAAAATGCCAGGATGTCGCTCAAACACCCTAGTGAACTTCTGGGGCAGTGACAATGGGTTGCGAAGATTGCTTACATTCTTGCGCTCCGTTCTCTTATGTACAGTAAGGTGGAGAAGCTCATGAAAGACTCCAACAATTCTCTTCTCAGACACATCTGTTCGTGGATCCAAATCTGAGGCATCAGAGTAAGGTGAAGTATATGGAAGTCTCTGCCACTCTTCCAACCATTCCATGCATTTCCTCTTCAATCCAAAGCCCCTTGTAAAGCCAACTGGAAAGGCTAAGCAGCCATTTTTCATGCCTTCTTCCTTCTGTTGAAAAGCAGCATTCTTCTGCAGCTGGGAGACAGCAAGGCCATCATCCCAAACTTGGAGTTTCAAGCCAACACGATCGTCAGGAAGGCGAACTGAAGAAAACAAATCAGGTTGACGTGGAATCAAGGAATCAAAATAGTCATAAGGCAATCCCATGTCCCATCTCAGCTGGTCAATGGTTTGTAATGGCAGTGTCCTATCCCTTGTAAGCATAAGCAGTTTGCATAGCCGTTCAACCAAATCAATTTGATTCTGCTCAAGAATTCCAAGTTCTTCACGGCGGAGATCTAGGGCTTCAGCAGTCAACTGAAAGCAGGGAACACGAGTGCCTCCACTATCAAGAACATGAGATTCACAGAAAATATTAGGATATCTCCTGATAAATGTAGAGAGCTTAAGATCATGAGGCAGCCCAAGCTGCCCACGATGCAGTCTAAGCCGGTATATAGGAAGGCAGCATCCGCGAGCAGAAGAGATGATCGAAACAAGTATGCAAGCTGCTTTAAGATCTGCCTGATCTGCCACTACAGCATCCAATACTCTATCCTTCACCCATTTTAACTTGACATTCACCAAGCTAAATTTTTGCTGGTAATTGTATCCTGTCCGAAACGCACCAAGAAAATTGGAGCATCCAGCTCCCTTTTTCAACAACAGCAGAAAAACCATCTCTGCTTCATGATGATAAAGAATGAGTTCAGATATCAATCAGGCTCTAGTTTCATCATTTTACACTTTCCAAACCCACCATAAAACAGTAGAAAAAAATCAGCATAGCAGAAGTTCCCATCAATCAACAACATTAGAGACAGTAAAACATGAATTGACAAGTTAATATTTACCCACAAAAAAATCAGCCACCACAATCAAGTTAAATTTGTTTTCCTATCAGTAGTTAAAGAACTAATAGTTTTGACATTTCTCAGTAAGAAGAAGAATTACTTGCACTTGAAAAAATCTTTTTCAAAGAAGAAGGCATAGATTTAAAGAAGAAAAAAAAGATGGGAGGTTTTTAGTTTTTACCTGCTGGTTTTAAGTCGTCTTCTAGGTGATGGGAGAAGATGGGTTCGGGAGGACAATCATGGACAGCAGCAGCAAGGGCAGTGGGAAACTCGCGTTACACATGGCAGCTCCATGCGCAGATTGGCGAAAACGTTGCTTTGCAGCAGCAGCTGGAGATAGACTGAAGCAGAGGTCTTTTATAGTTCTTTAAAGAAAAGAAAAATCGTTTCTCTATTTATGTATTTTTTTTAATTAATATGAGGAAAGGTAAACGTTGAATATATTTATATATAAATAATTGAAAAAATAATTGATATCTGTTAATGATATCAAATAAATAATATATTATTATTATTGGGATGAGAATTTTTTTTCAATCCAGAAGCATAAAAAATAAAAATTTTATAAAAATAATATCAAGAAATATTTTAAAAAACAAAATAATATTATTTTAATAAAAAAATAATTAATGCAATGACTCATAATAAGTTTCAGAAATGAAAGATAGAGACCAAATAGGTTTACCAAATATTATTTTAATTTATTTATAAGAAAGATATAAGACTATAAAATGTTCAAAATTTAAGGACTAAATGACAAAAATTTGGGGGGCTTGCCTTTGTCTCAAATAAAAAAATGAATGATTGAAGAGAAATAGATTCTTTCTTTCTACAGGAGGAGGAGGAGAAGCGCCAGCAAGCCAAGCAGGAAGCAGGGCAGCAGCAAAGCAATCCAACACCATGATGGGTCCAGTAATTAGCAGTAGAGACTGTGGTAGCAGAGCTGCTGCAGTCCCTCTCGTGGTTTCCTCCAAAACCAAAGCTCAAACTCACCCACCAACATCACTTGTTCTTCCCTTTTCAAATCCCAAATCCCAACTCTCTCTTTTCAATATTCACCACAAATTCTACCATACTAGAAGAAATGGGGTGGCTCAAAGCAGCCCCAAAATGGTTACATGCTCCGCCTCCGCTGAGAAAAATAACTCTGCGGCAAAGAAGTTGCGTCTCATCCTTGACTCTCCTGGGGTTCACCAGGGCCCTGCTTGTTTTGATGCTTTAAGTGCTCTGCTTGTCCAGCGAGCTGGTTTTGATTATTGTTTCACCAGTGGTATGTACTATGTTTCTTCCTATTTACTATGTCCTATGTTTTTCTTAAAGACAAAAATAGGTTGTGGGTTCTGTTTGATTGTTTGTTTCTGTAGGATTTTCGATATCGGCAGCTAAATTGGGGTTGCCTGATACTGGATTTATTTCCTATGGAGAAATGGTGGATCAAGGCCAACAAATTACTCAAGCTGTATCCATTCCTGTCATTGGAGATGCCGATAATGGATATGGGAATCCCATGAATGTTAAAAGAACTGTCAAGGGTTATATTAGAGCTGGCTTCGCCGGGATCATCCTTGAAGATCAGGTTTGTGTTATTTTTCAATGAAACAAGAGTGTATTTTTTGTTCCGGAAGAAGAACTGGCTGTTTTCTCAACCCTGTACTGTACTGGATTGGCTGCTTAGCACTTCAAGTTAGCCAATAGTATGAACCAGACTGGTGCTCCAGCTGGTTTGTCGAGAAATTATTAGGTGAACCTAGTTCACCATTAGCTCACTTACATGATTTATGTGGGACTGCCGCTTCTTGGATGAATGTGGGACCACCACTGTTTTAGAGTGGTTCTAGCGACCATGCAATAATTTCTCCAGTTCACGGCTACCCTGGTCCAACTAGCCATTTCAGTACAGTTTTAAAATTAATTGGATGTGGATAGTTTCTTCTTAGTGGATAAGATAGATTCCTGTCTTGATTCTTGTCTAGGAGAGTAACCAGCACTCGTTCTCCTTGTTGCCTTAATGGTGGATTGTTTCTTAGCATGACACTCATGGTCAATGATTCAAGAGGTGGTCTGGGGAAGAGATAAAGTATTTGGGAGAACAATGTAGCTCTATCAGAGGAGTTTCTAGACTTTTCTTGTACTTATGGTTCGTGTGATTTGGGTTCAAGTAAGGGTGCCTAAACCAGGTACTGGTTTACAATCCAAAACCATCTAACCTTCATGACACAGGATCTGCAATTTTTCGATTTAGGTTGCCATGGACAAATTGGGCATTTAGATGGCCTTAACTAATTTCCCAAAGAAGAAAGTAGATGGATTTCCACCCAACTAGTTTAGTATTGAAGCTCAGTTGTTTTTGTAAAGTAGGATAAGTTTTAGCTCTAGCTTCAACTCTCTTTGTTTTAATCTAACAATAATTTAATTGTGGACTATTAGTGTAATGAAGATGATATCTCTTTTTAAAAATAGAGAAAACTAGCAATAGAATCATATCATACAATATGACAAGGAAACCAACGATCAATTTTGGCATAAAATCTGAATCTTGTGAGTCACAAAAAATTGAGATGTCCAGTTTGGAGTGAGCATTAGTTTGTCTGTCTTATGAAGCAGGATATCACTAGGAATTTGAAGATCCGAGTAACACTTTTTGGTGTCTTGTGACTCTTGTTTCCCTTCTATTAAAATTTCAGCTTAAACCTTAATCCTAAATTTCTTAACTATGATGTGTCCTATCATTAGTCAAGCTGCAAATTGCTGCAGTTTAGATTTTCTTTTGCTTATAAATCTGATAATGCAAGGTGTCTCCAAAAGCTTGTGGCCATACGCGTGGCAGAAAAGTCGTGTCTCGGGAGGAAGCCATAATGCGGATAAAAGCAGCTGTCGATGCACGGGAAGAGACTGGATCAGATATTGTTATTGTGTCACGAACTGATTCTCGTCAAGCAGTGTCTTTGGATGAATCTCTTTGGAGGTCAAGAGCTTTTGCTGATGCTGGAGCAGATGTCCTTTTCATTGACGCACTAGCTTCAAGAGAAGAGATGAAGTCTTTCTGTGAAATCTCTCCCTTAGTTCCAAAAATGGTAAAGTTTGTTTTCCCTGATATAACACAAATATGACATGCATCTCAAGTTTAATGAATCATTTTTGTTGATCTATTATTAAATGTCTTCTTTTGAAGTTATTTACCCAAAGAAAAATCAACAGTTTTTAGGTGGAATTAGTATATGTATGTGGATGAGTTGTGACTCTAGAAATCAAAATGAGGATTCAAAATCTTTTTTATTTTTATTTTCTTTTCCTGTAGTGGCGTCAGCACTGCTTGCTTTGTAGGATTATGCACCTTTTCACTTTGTTAGTCAATTAATAGTGTGACCAGAAGTGTGCTTTATAGATAAGACTTGTAAAAAAAAATCACATCTATTCTTTTTCCATCTGCCTCACATTTTATCATATTTTCAGCTTTAGCATTCATCTTCTAGCCTCGATATTAATGAATTAAACTATCATAGAATTAACTCGAGGATGATGTTGGAATGGTGGGCTTATTTATCAGAATATTTGGGCTGCAAACTAATTCAGAGGTCCATTCAGCTAAAGGCACCACAGGCAAAATTAGCCTTGGTTTCAAAAACTAGATTCTGTACCAAAATTGAAGTTTCTAGTTGCAATGAAGTTTCCAGTTCTAGCCCTGAATCTTACAATGCAAGGTATCTCTAAAAGCTTGTGGTCGTTAGGTGTGCTTGTGACCTTTTTAAGTGTAATGTCTAAGGTAGCAAAACTCCCTATAGTAATGCCCCGTTTGATTTAATGTTCTGTCTGTGAATACAAGTTAAATATCATATGCAATGCATGTGACCCCTTGTTAGCACCAGTAATGCAACCCTCCATCTCCAAAACCCTTTTTTTTTTTATTATTATTATTATTATCACTATTCTACCTCTATCCACCGCCAACAATCTCTTTTACTCTGATTTGCAGTTTGGTTGTATCTTTGAGTACTTTATGTAGGATCTATTGCCTGCAAAAACATGGTGAATTTGGTTCTTGGTGGATTCGGGTCTTGATGTTAATTGAGTGGGTATTGATTGTAGAGGTTTATTGGGTTTTATGGTTTTGGTTGTAGTTCACTCATGAAGATTGATGGTTAAAATATCACTGCCCCAGGATCAGATTCCTCCTTATAAGAAACCAAATGATTTGGAGAATTTGTGGAAAGTTGGGTATTAATAGCTTAATAAAGCCTACATATGTCATCTAGTATTGCGAAAATCAGCAGATATGCCTATTAATTTGGTCCTTTTTTTTTTTGAATTTGAGACATTTGAGCTTTGATAACACTTATCAAGATGTGTTATATGTTGAAGACATTTTTTTGAAAGGGGATTGTGAGTAAGTACATGTCTAACTTCGATTTTGATCACTGTCATTATTGGATCAGCTGTGATTTTGGGGCTGGTGGGAGAAATAGGGCTGAGTTTAGGAAGAGAAGAAAGAAGGGTAAGTGTATGAATGTAGATGGTGTGTTTCCAACTTTTTATTAATCACTACAAGAATTGGAGTCATTGAAGGGCACACACATCTTCTCCAGAATGGTGGATTGGAACATAATAAAATTGTGGTGTGCCAGAGGGAGGGAGGGATCTGTATTCATAGTACTGTTTCTAACAGTCTTTCCAATCTCTAAAGGAGTCTTGTGCATGAATTCTTAATTAATGGTTGATTATTTTCTTCGCTCCTTCTATTTTTTTGAATTTCTTTTTTCTTTTTTTGAATTTCTTGTAGTTGCTATGGTATTCATGATTCTAAACTTCACTGGAATAACGAGGATATTGTACAATGCATTTAAAAGAGTTTTTCCTAACAAATTACTTTATAAACCAAAATTTTATTGTTTCTATGTAGGCCAACATGCTTGAAGGAGGAGGAAAAACACCAATACTCACTCCTTTTGAACTTGAGGAGGTTGGATATAAACTTGTGGCCTACCCCCTTTCCTTGATCGGGGTATCTATAAGAGCTATGCAGGTCAGATGTCTTCACCTTTATAAGAAATTGATGTACATATGGTGTTAAAAACTTGTTTAACATTCTTACTCAAGTTGAATAACTTTTCCAAACAGTATGGCATGGCTTAAATACATGAAGTTTAGGAATTTCCCAACCGTTAACATATATCTTTTCATGCTTTTGACCTTTTCTGAAAGTAATGCATCAGTTAAATACTTTTAAGTACTTCTATGATCAGAAAACCCATGAGCAGTTTGCTTTTGGCAAATTGCGGATCAAAATCATCTTCAAAAAATAAACCCTGAATTTTGGCAGTGTGCTTTTTCAAGAGTTTTCCTTGATGAGAGGGTTGTTAAAGTAACTCCTCTCACTCATTGCAGGATTCACTAGCTGCCATCAAAGGAGGTCGTATCCCTCCTCCTGGCAGCATGCCATCTTTTGAAGAAATAAAGGATATCTTAGGTTTCAACACTTACTATGAAGAAGAGAAGCAGTATGCAATTAGCAGCAGTCAAATGGCTAGGCAGAGAGGTGAGTGAGATTTGAACGTAACACCTAGAGATTCCCATTTGTGTTTGTACTGTTTACTATGTTATCGATTCAAGAGATTGGGCAACTTTGGTTCTGACCACTAAACCTTGTTACCTACACCTTTTCTTTCTCTTGGAGAAAATGCAAAAATGGACCGTGTGATTTTGGCCATTTGCATTCCAGTCACAATTTTTTTTCTTTTTAAGCATCATGTGATTTGCTCCATTAGCAAGGGCCTTAATACCATTGGTTGCATGATGAGGAGGCATGAAACATTTGGAATACTTTTAGGTGGATCTATATAATTTTGTCACATCACCCACATAAAAAAAGGCTTCTGCTAATTGATTCTTGATTGCTGGAAAATAAATCCATTGGGAATGCAAATATCCAAAAATTACAAGGTACAGTTTTGCTCTCTGGCCTTTCCTGTCTTTTAAAAACTTAACTTATTGGTTATTTGTGAACACAATTGTCTGCTTGGATAAGTTATTTGTGAATACAATTGTCTGTTTGATAAGATTTTTCAACCCAAATGATTAATCCACTACTAGGAGAGGCCTATATACTTGTTTAACCTGCCTAAGAACTATGTGTGCCCTAACATCACCTCTCCAGTGTAATCCCAGAAGCAGCAAATGCAAATGGGATCTTTTGGAACCGCAACAAATGACCTAACAGGCTGATGTTGAGACAGTTAGGGGTTGAAACTAAAACTGAACTAAATTGTCTTTTCTAGTTTAAGGAGATCAACTGCAGCTAGTTGTTTAACCATGCTCCTGAGCTATTTTTGCTTATAGTACAGTTTGTTGGTTTTTTACTTTGCTTGGATGGTTCCCAAAGACTTTGTTTCGAAACTTTTGAGTGTATGCTGCTGTCTTGGTTGTTTCTAAATCAAGCTTTAATATGTGCTTGTTGATTTTTCTTGTTCACCAACTTTCCTGTAAGAATCCAAGTTACACAATTGCTACTTCCCTGTTTCTAACTCTTAATAAAATATGTTATTCATTCATCAGCAAGCAGTAATGTTTATGGCATACAACGGAGGACTTCAGATGATACAGAGCAAAGAAGTCAGAGTCCTCAAGATCCTGTTGTTGAAGTGATCACTCCAGAAGTATACGGTGGCTATGGTGCAGATAATTCAAGAGGTCCTTTTTCTGGGATCTGGTCTCGAACATTGAGAGTCAAAATAACTGGAAGAGATGGATTTGAAAAACTTGATGTTAGGATTCCAGTAAGTCCTCTTCTAATGTAGCTAACATCTAACTGTGCTCCATCTGACCTAATCACACCACTAAGTGCATACCCCAGCTTATAAAACCTGATCATAAAGCATTGCCATCTTACATTTTTTAAATTATCAAGTATTTCATGGTTTAAATATGAATTCTACTGTTACATAGAGAATCACATGATGGATTTTTAAGTTACCACTACATTTCATGATGGATTATATTGGTCACTTCCCGGCGGATGCCAATGCTTGAAACCCTGTGGACTAAAATGCACTGCTTCTTCAGTAAATGAACCTACTTGGTGAGATTGTTTTTCCTATTAAAAGAAAGGCATTGCTAGTGTTTTACTGAAATGATCTATGTTGCCAACCCTGCTAGTTTGCACTGGAGACTTAGTTTAGTTTTATATCCAGCACACTTCACCATCTCACCAATGTACTTGATCAACATTTATTGCTTCACATATGATTTAAAGATATCATAAAATGTTTTAATTCTTTCCTTTCTCTTCGTATGCATTTGTTTCCCTCATTCCATTTGACTGAAACCATTACTGATATCATCTGTCCAGATCTTTGACAATTTATGGATGACGCTCTTCCTTATCACTGAAATAAATACTAATTATGCAAAAAGAAACTGCAAGTCATTCACATATAGTAAATTTGTGGCCAACTACCTACCATGCTGAAATCTCCTTTCATTTGTTCATGCTTAAGGAACTTGTGGAGTTGCATGTAAAATAATATGATGCATTGTGTTAATGCCTGAAAAAATGTCCCTTTGATCAATTACTGCATTTCTTATATATCATGCCTCTCATTGAATGATCTTTCTTGCATACGTCAATAATTGGTGCAAGATAGAGTTGCATACAACATAAAATGATGCCCTGTTATTTAATTAAAAAGCTCATTCTTTTCTCTATTGTACCCTCATCGGCATCTCCTTACGCTGATTCAATAGCAGCTGGAATGCATTCGTCATGGATTCTTATCTCTAAGCTTTGATATCTAATTGTACATTATACATCCTAAACTCTCTATAAATATTTTACGAAGAAATACATTGTCAAATGAACAAATGAGGTACGAGTAAAATGCATGGAGTGGTGATGCCAGTTCACCATCCCATCTCTCCCAGTCATCAGTAAAATGCATACAGTTTACAATTTTTTTTCCCCTTTTCTTTCTGGAAGCATATGGGACAAGTTCGTTTTTTTATTTTTGGCAACATATTTTATCTTTGTTTTTGCCTTTTAAAGTAATGCTTCCATTATTCTGCAATCATTATTATGATTTGTAAATACTATAATCTCTCACATCACCAGCAAGACATCCAAGAGTTTGTTTCATGAAACAAGAGAGTACTGGTCTTTCGTTTTTGTTTCAGCAAAACAAGGAGTGATTAAACAATTCATTCTCTTTTTCTTTGTATTCTTTGCAGGCTGGGTTCTTGGAGGGGATCACAAATATAGTTCCAGGTACTTTCTGCATTCAATAAACTAATAAAAATTGCTATATAAATTTGAAGGTTGTGAAAAGGTTAAAGTGGTGCGCATATTTGGTACACAGCTTTGGGAGGTGTGAACATTAAAGGACTCTTGGATGATGCAGCTGAGGAAGTAGGAGGCAAGCTCTTGTTAGATTTTAATGATACCGTTGGTGACAGGATTCAAGTATTTCTAGAATAATTTTTCACAAGTTGAATAGAGAAGGTATCTTTAGCTGCAAATAAACATAACTCTTGCCATTCTTCGAGACAGATTTAATATTGCTTGTTTTTTTCCGTCCTGAGCCTAGTTCTCCATCTTGCAGAGAAGCCCTACGTGCCTCAAGACAAATACCAAGAAACAGAATGCAGGTTTGCTAAAGATGATTGTATGTAGGGTTTGGACTGAAACACAGACACTTGATAAATTGTAAAGATTGAGGTGCTGCAAAAAGATCTCAGGGAGGTGGTTGCGATGCCCCTATAGTTTATCAGAAGGGAGACAAAACTGAAATGAGTATCCAATCATTTGTGAAGCATGTTGAAACTGCTAATTAAAGTGAAGTGACAAGCAATCTGGAAAGGTCAGGGGCGTTTTGAGGTGTTTTGGCCCCAATATTTTCTACCTCTAATTTTTATTTTTATTTTTCAAGTTATAATATTGTTCCTCATTGTGCTGCTTTTTAGGTTTCAATATCTTCTTATTGAGATTCGTTTTTAATAGATTGCAAGTTCGATAAGTTGACTTGCAGGTCGGTCAATCAACCCAAAACATGTTTTTTTTTTTTTAAAAGAAAAACTATGAATCCAAGGATCAAGAAAAGAAAAGAAAAAAAAGAGTCAAGGTTCCAGAAAGATAGATTGACCCATGTTATATGAATTAATTATAGCAATATAACTATGTTATAGCGATATTCCTCACATTATTGGTTGTATTTAACTATCGAGATCATGCCTTGTATCTTCTCCTGTTATGCTACACAACTTTGACCTTTATTTATTACAAAACAATACAAAAATTACATGGAAAACTCTCCCAGACAGATCTAATCAAATCTAGACAGTTGAAAAAAAAGCCAGTAACTGCCGAAAACTATCTCCAGCTACCCATGTTATAACATCTCTAAGCCCACAGGCCATCAAGCCTATAAGCTGATCCTCTCTCAGCCTAGCTGTGTTTCTGCATATCTTGTAAAGCCTCGAAGTCGTGCTGCGCATGCACCTGTTATTCGAACTAGCAATTCACTTGCACTAGTCAAAGGTGTATTACATGAGATAATTGCATCCAGCATGGCGTATGCTACGACTGTTTTTATTGATACGAGTTCACAAGATGATTTCTCAACAGATTCAAATCACCAGACGATGACACTATCCTTACTCCACCTGTCTTCCCCCTGCATCAATAATTTAGACATTCACACCACAATCATTACAAAAAAAAAAAAAAAGAATTCTGAGATTTATTGATCATTCGGTAACCAAGCATAGTATAAAATCCCTGATGAGTTACAAAAAAATATATATATGCTCCGTGAGAGGAGAAGGGGGTGAAGACAGCCTGAGAAGGGTTATCTTCACCGTATTACAAATTCACAACAGCCGAGTCAGCGACGCAACTAATCAATATATTCTGGCTCAAAATGAATGATAATGCAACCAATGGCGAGATATAAGGATGATGAATACACATAATCACATCAAGATTTGTATCGGAATATTATGACTATCAAACAAAAATACATCTTCAAGACAAATACATCTTTAAGAGACCCCATGGGGACGGGAAAGAACGAGCATGGCAATGGTAGCACTTGGGGTTAGCAATGCCATCCCCTTTTACCTCCAAAAATCAACAGGTATTCGTTGCCCTTCAGTACGGTTGATCCATCTCATCGATATCCGCCATAATGTTGTTGGGGAGCGTAACCACCAGAACCCATCATGGGGTTATAGCCACCAGGCATGGCTGATCCAGGAGGCATCTGGCCACCTGGCATCATTCCCATGTTCATCACACCCACACCCACACCCACACCCACACCCATGGGCTGGTGCACTCCTCCATAACCTCCCATGCCAATGCCTGAACCAGGACGACCACCCATACCAATGCCCATATTCACGCCCGCACCCACACCCATTCCCATACCAGAACCAATCATAGGGTTTGGAGGTGGGCTGAGAACACCTGCACCAGCTCGGCCCATCCCAGTACCAGACCCCATAGCTTTGCCCATGGTGACAGTAGATGTAACTGGAGTCATGGGCTGTTTTTCCATTCTCTTTTCCTTGCGATTAAGGGCATCAAAATCAACTCCAATGTCAGCCAATGGATTGGTTTTAGCTGCATATGATAAAAAAAAAGAAGGTAAAAACCAAGTGTACAAATAAATTACGATTTCACAACCAAAAGACCATTTAACAAATTTGGATAACTTTCAAGTATTGAATATACTCACGTCCAGAAATATTCAAATTGACCAGCCCTCTACTCAGAGTATCTGCCCACACTGTTGACTTGGTCTCAAATTTGTCTTTGGATGGTAGAGGAACTATAGCAAGCGACCCTGTTGAAGATGGAAGAGCTGTCTGAGATGACATGGAAGAGTTCGATCCTTGAGAAAACAAATTACCCAGGACATCTTTCTGTTGAGGAGATGAAGCGGTAGGAGTTTGGTAAGTAAATTGTGAAGAAACTGGGACTGTAGAGCCACGTTGTGGGTGAAAGTTTCCACTGTTAAATTGTGGGGTTGATCCAGTCAGTGTATGGTGAGAAAATTGAGAGACAACTGGGGCTGCAGAACCTTGTTGTGGAAAGTTTCCATTGTTAAAATGTGCCACTGGTCCAGCTGGAGGTTGTAGAGCCATGTTGGAAGGGTTAGTAGCTGGGAATCCTCCCTGTGGAAGGAAGTTTGCACTGCTTAATTGTTGGGTCTGAGGAGCCATGTTTGGAACTGCTGGCGGTACCATATTCCCTGCTGGTGGATTGAAGTTCCCGTACATGCTAGCCCCTGACTGTGGAGGTTGGCCAGAAGGAAATGAAAAACCTGCCTGTGAGGCTGCAGCAGAAGGACCGGATGATGGGAGAATGTCTGCCAGAATATCAGTTTCTGGATGAGAACTTGACATTTCTTGAGGAAAAAAGTGTGAGTTTGTTGAAGGAGGTTGAACATTGGGTGCTGAATAAGTCATGTCAGAGAACGCATCACCATTTGGTGGTGCAGCTGCATGGGGCATTTCAGCATTTTGATTCATAGTAGGCTGGAAAGGGGCAGCCGAAGCAGTTGGCTGTTGGGCTGAGAAATTGTCTGTAGGAGTAGCTTTAAAAGGATTATCACCAAATGGATCTTCGAAAGCCTGCATCAAGGAAATGTCATTTTATATCACAATTGCTATGCTCCATCACCTACATCTTGATACTAAAGACTATAATTAAGAGATAAAAACCACATATTAGGTGAGGGAAGGATGGTGGTTTGCAGAAAATGCGATCTTCATCCCTCCTATTATGAGACAATTAAAAAGCAGGAGGTTTGTGACCAAAGCCAATATTCAACCTATTCAAGCATCTAGATCTAGTCTCCACATCCCTAAGAGATATATTCCAAATTTCAAATGAATATGATGTTTTTTTTTGTTGGGCTATGCTCCAAAACACACTTCTTTTTTTGATTACTAAACCCTTCAACTTAGTTTACCACTGTCTGACAATTTTATACAGCTATGGGAATTGCGTGACATTCCAAACAATGGAACTTGACAACAGCACATGAGTCCATGTAGCGGCAAATAAATGTGCAAACTTTAGCAGCAATCCTCTCTTTAGTAATAATTCCCATAAGAATTTTCTTTAAAAATAATTGTAATAAGCAATATTCAGAATGCATAATGGAATTGAGGGGTGTTTGGTTGTGTTGTCTGGTGCTCCTTAACCACAACAAATTTATAAAACTTGTATAAATGATCAACTCAAGAAATATGGAATTTTTGGTTTACAAGAAAAAAATTTAGAGACTCCAATCCTCAACCACAAAGTTATGCTCACCTGGTTCATAATATTAGAGGCTGATTGTGTTGCAGCAAAAGTGGATCCAGAAAAGTTTGCCTGGGCATCAGCTTCAGAGGATGATGTTGCAGAAGTGACTGGCACAATGGCCAATGGATTTGGAGCAAAAACATCTGATAAAGAGCCGAGTAAATCCATTTCAGCATTGTTTGAGGTGGTAGGGAAAGCAGAGGCAGTTGGAACAGATGTTGCTGTGGGTGAAGCTGTCATGAGAAAAATGAAAAGCATCAATTTCCAATAATGATGGATGTTGATGTTTATTGCAAAAGCTGCAGCGGTACCAAAAAGGCCAATCCAAGTGCCTCATAAAATTTCCTATTTTTCCCCACAAATACATCAAATTCCACCCTATCACCAACCATGGTGGAACATCACATGAAGGGATCCTCATAGACATTTTTTTTACGGATCATCATGCATTGCAATGCAATAATTGCTTAGATATTTTAGTAAACGAAGCTGAATTCTGCAGTTGTCCACATGAGTGCCACACAGGAAAGTGACCATGTCATGATGGGTCTAACATGCCATTTTTTCATAGAACCAAAGCATTTAAGGGAACTGAGCTCCAGCGATAATTTTGGTTCTACTTAGAACTCAAGTTCATGCAGACACTGAACATGTGGACACAAACACCTCACCATTAAGAACATATGCACCCCCACAAATAGACAGACAGACACTTCAGAGAATAGCCTGAGCACTTATTTTTTTCATCTCACTTGCAATGCAACTCTTAACATCAGCAAATAAACGAGTATCACACTCATTTTGATAGTCACTTTGCTTAGTTCAAAGACCACCTTGCAAACTTAAGTCCAACATGGATTAACACCCCAGCCAGCACCCCCCTTATTAGGCAACTCCATCTCAACATATGCAGCAAGATTTCAGATGCAAGCGAAGGACTGTGCAATACAGTACAACACAAGAACATTGACATTAGCAAACAAACAGAAATACACGAATTAGTGTACCTGAAACAGGACCACGTGGATCAAATTCATCAGCCACCACAATTTCCCGGTCTGCAGGAGATGGAGACCTCACATCAAAAGTGTTTGCTTGTCCAGGATTGCTTGGAGGTGGAGAAGCTCCAGGAGCAGGTGCTGCTAAAGTTTCCCCATTCCTTTCATCAAGAATTGATCAAAATTAACCAGATAAGTCAAAGTGATAAAGAGCAGAATCATACTAAATATCAGTTGTACAAAATCAATACCTTTCACTGTGAGCAGGGCTTCGGGATTCACTTATAGTTTCTTCATAGCTGGGAGGACCACCAATATTTTGCTCGGAAGGTTTTCGCTCAAGCCGCCTGGCAGTGGTGAGACATTATCATTTCAGTTTTACATCGTTGATCGACCTTTATACAACTAAAGCAGCAATTAAGAAAACATGAAATGAAATTTACCTTCCATCCTGAGCCCGATCATCAGCTCTAGCACCACTGCCGCTGCAGAAAATGACAAAAAGCTCAAACATGATTTTCAGGTCTACATATAATAAAGACATATAAGGGAAAACAGAAGTTCAGAGAGAAGCATGTTCACTTTTTCAGACATCTTTAACATGGTACAATTCAATGGATCTTCTTTCTCACGCATCAAGTTGGGGCCATTTCATTTTGCTCTTTTTTTAAAGGATACTTTTTTTCCAAAATTATTTCTTATATAGACTTTCCCAACACCAGCACCCTCCATTTGATTATCATAAACTTGCTTTCTCCATGTTTAATTTAATAGCCAAATTAACTTCTGAAATAATTCAAGATGAAAAGATTAAAAATCAGACATAACCCCAAGATCAATATGGTTCTTTCCTAACTACAAAAGGTAAGTTACAATTGACCATTGCACCGAGACAAGGATTGTCCTGCGGAAGGTCTGTTATGATTGATCAAAAGTAATAAAGAACCCTATAAAGAATTCAGAACAGTTACCGAGATGAGGATTGACCATCGTCATCAAAAGCCCGATCTCTATCTCTGTCGGAGCTCCTGCTTCTTGACCCATAACCATCAATGCTTCGACCCTGATAGTCATCATCCCTATATCCATCTCTGCCATACCGTTCTTCACCGTAACGATCAGCATCACGACCATACGAATCCCCGTATTTACCATACCGGTCATCATCCCTATAATTGTATTCTCTTTCTTTGCCATAACCATATCCATTTCGATCCTCATCCTTATAGCGACCATCGTCATCATACCCCCCTGTACTTGAATAAGAGCCAGGTCTATACATTCCACCAGGAGATGTGCGAAACCTACCAAACAAAGAGTTAAAATACAATGGTAAATGTCAACAATTATCAGGGAATCCTTCTGGAAAAGGGTTATCTTTCTATTCAATCACATGTTTGTGTTCTGAAATAGAAATTGTTTTGCAAACTAGATATCCTTAAAAATCAAGCATTTTCTGATGCCACCATGACATAAATCATGAAGTTAAAATAAAAAAAATAGCATATTCAAAATGCATCAAAATAAAGTATTCAAATAACTGTCAACTGGGTTCAAGAGAAAACTTACTTGTCCCTGTTAGCAGCAGCCTTCTGTCTAACTTCAATTATCCTTTCTTTATCATTCACCAGGGCCACAAGACTCTGGGATTTCTTCCTGACATTATTACCCTGGTCCTTTCCACTGGAGTCAATATATTGGAAATTTGACAATGTCTGCAACATAGTAGAAGAAAAATATTATTACAGGTGATCAAAGAAGCACGAAACACACATCTCATTGCCAGCAGAATTAAGGAACAGAAAATTACCGATATTTGATATGAATGTTCCCTTATCTCATCTATGACACGCTCTGATCCATGAGCAACCAGATATTCCAAAACAGTCAACGCCTGAAACCCAACACACTTAGTTTTCAGTCTCTTGTTACAGTACCATTTCTTGAAATAAATATTGCACGTGCTCACGATACATGATACACGTCATTTAGTAATGTACATATTCATAAGGAAACTAAAGAGCACACATCCAACTAACGACAGGTCACAAAAATCAAACCATTATCTTATCTACATTTTGAAGAAGCATAAGCATACACCATTCATCAACCAAATCCATCAAAGACAAAGCAGACCTTGTAGACATGCCGCCAATTCCTGCCGGTATCATTAAGCCGTTTCCATAAAACTGCCATGATCATCTGATATTCATGACTGCACGAGATGTTTAAAAATGAATTCCTCTATACGAAAACAAGAACCGAAAGCATCCACAAGAAAAATCAATCAAGCTCACTAATTTCTAGATGCCTGTGCAATATCTGCAAGAAGTGTTCCATGCGGACCCCAAGGCTCATTACTGGTAGCATCAAGAACCTGAAACAAAAAAAAATGGACAAATTTTATTCCATAAAATCTCTTCCACTAACTCCTAAAATCAAATGCCATTGCTTTTGAACACAATCTAAAAACCAATTCGCACACAAATAAGCTTTAAATCATTATAATTATCATCGACACACAAGTTCGAACTACAACATCACATAATAACATCAAAATGAATCGGCTCGACCCCACTTAAAGCTTTCACATTTTCAAAAGAGCAAGAGAAGATTTTACCTTCTGTTCTATCGAAGGAACTTTGAGCACTTTCTTATTAACCTCTCTCTTGCTGTAAAAAAACAAAATTATATATTAAAAAAAAAACAGAATACAACGTAAGTAAATGGCGTAGAAAGCACATGAAATGAGCCGAACCAAGTGGATACAATCAAAGACAGCTACGAAGCAGACTTACATGTCCCTGACAGTTTGATCAAAGGCCTTCTTCATTGTCAGAGGACGAGTTGAAGGGCAGTACTGTCGATTTCACTCTTTACCAGCCGTCCGAAATCGAATCAACGAAGAAGAAACTGTCAAAACAACAAAAATTACAGATTAGGTTTTCGGAAGGAAAATTGAATTTAAATAGAAACAATTTTATTTTGTAAAAAATAAAAATAAAATCATCAGATAATAACTTATAAATTATCAAATCGAACAAAAACATTTAATGTGGATAGTAAAAATAAGATCCGAAGAATTATTTGAAAAAGGAAGCAGAATGATAATAATAAAAAATCCAATAGAGGCATAAAGGGGATGCTTACGGGATTTAAAAAGAAGAGAAGATGAGATCCGATTGGATTGAATTGGGTCCGATCCGGTGGAGAGAAATGGAATCAAGGCTTGGAGAGATGAGATCTGATCAGCTCTGTTATGCTCTTCGGAAATTCAGAGAGAGAGAGAGAAAGGCCAAAGCTCCTGTTATGGAGTTGATGGTTGTGGTTTGTTTTTTTTTTTTTTAATTTTCTTCTGTCTGTCTCAAAGCTATAAATTGGGAGAGAGGAATCGAACGAAAAAAAGACAGCGCAGCTTACTAGGAGGAAATTAAGGTGATTGATTAATTAATTAATTAAATATCCACGATTATGATATTTTTGTTGTTGTTGTTATTATTATTATTTTGTAAATTAATTACTGCTGTTTTATTCTAATATAAAACCACTATGCTATAGGATTATGCTGTGGATTGTACATATTAACCCACAAATCAGTGAGTTAATTCGAGTATATTGATTTTTAATAAAATGATATTATTTTAAAAAATAATTTAAAAAATTAAAATAATTTTGTTTTTGATAAATAAAATATAATTGATGGGTTACTTAATTTGATCGGATTAATTTTATAAATAATTTAAAAATAAACTTAGACTCTAGCATATTCTAGATTAACAAGTAACTTAATGAGCCACATTTTATAATGATAATTATGGTTATTATTATTGAAATACTTGTTTTTTAATAAAAGTTACTTTTTGAGTTTTTTTTACCCAACAATAACATTGAAGAGCTAGAAAGTTGATTTGCATGGATTATTAGAGTTTTAGTGTGGCTGTTGTTGTTTTTTTAAATGTTTTTCGTGCTAAAATGCATTGAAATAATATTTTTTTTTATTTTTTAAAAAATTATTTTTAAAATCAACACATCAAAACAATTCAAAACACAAGAAAAAATTAATTTTTAACAAAATTTTTTTTTTTTAGGATACAGTTTGTACCGTGTTTCCAAACGGTACCTAATTGTTAGGAGGGCAATAAATCTAGTGATCATTTATTTTTGGTACATAAAAAAAATAGTTTTCTATATAGTAGCAAGAACCATAAAATCAACATGAAGAATATTTTAAGTAATCTTACGAGTCCTGAAATTAACAAATATATAAATTTTCGGTAGTCTATAGTAATCTCTATGTAGTAGCAGGAACCCATAAAGCTAGCAAGAAGAAGATGAGAAATCCCTGAATGAGGATAATCTCTTTCCCTGCTAAAGTTTACATGCTATCATCCATGAAAAAAAAAACTTATAAAAGAGGTATAAGATGACAAAATAAACCAGCTTTGTTCAGGTTTTCTTACAAACAATTTCACTAATGAAGTCACACAAAAATCTTGCTATTGGGATTTTTCATGGGGGACAATGAATTTAAAAAATAAATTCAAGTCAAAATAATCACTATTAATTCAAAACATCTTTAAATTAACTACAAACACAATTTATTCGGGCTATCAACTCTGATTTACTTTTTTTAGCAATATAATAACTAAAAAACATCCTAATAAAAATCTTGTTGTCAAATAAAATTCATTGACATAAAAACCAACTCTAAAAAGTGATGAAACGAAAAATCTTTTTTTTTTGTTATTTTTTGACAAATTTCTCTTCTTTCTCAAACTTAGAAATTGATGCAAATAAAATGAAATTTTAGACCAAAACATATAAAAGTTAAATAAAAAAAATAAAGGCAAGTTTTTTTGAAAAAAGCATTGAATGAACATTACAAAAAAAAAAAACCTTTATTTATGCCTTGGCCAATTTTGGTCCCCTCATTTTTAATTATTCAAAAAAAAAATAAAACTGAAATATCGGTCACAAACCAAATATTAAGACCTTTGTTTTTTTACACCACGATATTTATATAAAAAATAATTCAAAATAAATTATAAAATTTAATCCTCAATTCATATAATATACAAGAAAAAAAATCAACAACAAGAGAAAATAATTAAATAATAGAAAAAGAAAAAACACTATAAAAATCTACGTTGTTTTGTAAGGTAATGAACAATGAAATCATCGCCAATCTTAGGTTTTTACGTAATAATTCAGATCATAAGTATTTTTTTTATCCCATTAATATGACAAGTTGCATGATAAATAAGCTTTGTTAGAGGGTCATTCATGACGATCAGCTACCAATCTACTCTTCCTTACTCGTAGATGCTGAGAAGGAAATGGAGTTTTGGTAAGAATAAAAGTCATTCATTTGAAAGTCAAACCTAGCAAGCTCAATAACGACGACGAACCATACAAAGATGCTAACCATAATTAACTATCTAGGTGGTGGTCCAGTGATAAAAATTTAGGATCAAGAGATTTGCTTCTTCTGTGGTCTCAGGTTCGAACCCTGTCGTTGCTCATATGATAGTCACTGGAGACTTACATGGTCGTTAATTTCAGGACCCGTGGGATTAGTCGAGGTGCGCGCAAGCTGACCCGGACACCTACATTAAACTATATAAAAAAAAGATGGTAACCATAATTGAATCTTCGGTACTAGGATGCAATAATCAAAGATAAAGATAAGCTTCAAAATACTTAGATATATCTTTTTCTCTATTGTTTTCAAAAACATGTTTAAGAGTATTATTACGATTGCTTTTTAAAGTATTTTTTATTTTGAAATATATCAAAATAATATTTTTTTTATTTTTTTAAAATTATTTTTGATATCACCGCATCAAAATGATCTAAAAATATCAAAAAAAAATAAATTTGAAGCAAATAAAAAAAATTAAATTTTTTTAAATGTGTTTTTGAAATGCAAAAACAAATAAAGTATAAAACTTGATTGGTTGGTATCAAAACTAACTAATTGTGATTTGAGTTAAAAAAAAAAACCTG
>Ga0307513_10001083_pt1 | contig 39516 bp, 30 predicted proteins | sample 15_EM_MG_FD_202174 | JGI IMG/M metagenome (GOLD analysis project Ga0307513, IMG submission 202174) | Populus trichocarpa ectomycorrhiza microbial communities from riparian zone in the Pacific Northwest, United States - 15_EM | ecosystem: Host-associated > Plants > Roots > Unclassified | place...
TGCCTTGCGCCCGCTGGCGCCGCAGGCCGGCAGCGTGCTTGCCAATGACCGTTCCGTGGTCAGCGCCAATGCGCCCGCCGCGACGGGTGAAACGCTCGGCGCGATGGCAGCGCATCAGACCGTGACACCGGCCGCGACCTTGCTCACGCGAACCCGCGAAGAGCAGGCCGACATCGACGCCGCCACCGCGGCCGGCGCCGACCTCTCGTCGTGGGCCTGGACGGCGCAGGGCGAAGTCCAGGCCGACGGCTACGCCGGCGTGCTGCGGCCGTATCGCAAGCTCACCGTGCGCGGGGTCGGCGGCTATCTGTCGGGCGACTGGCTGGTCAGCCGGGTCGCCCACGAGATCCGCAACGCCGGCTACAAGCAGCAGTTCTCGCTGACCCGCAACGCGCGCTCGGCGGGCGCCGGCGGTGGCGGTTTGCTGTCGGGGGTGTTCTAGATGCCGCTGCAACTCGAGACCATGGTCGTCGAGATGGCGCAGCGCGAACGCGAGCGCTTCTACGGCAAGTACCGCGGGCTGGTGGTCGACGTCGACGACCCCGAACAGATCGGCCGCATCAAGGCCCAGGTGCCTGCCGTCCTGGGCACCGAAGACTCGCCGTGGGCCCTGCCCTGCGCGCCGTATGCGGGGCCGAACGTCGGCCTGCACGCGGTACCGCCGGTGGGTGCGGCGGTGTGGATCGAGTTCGAAGCCGGCGACCCGTCATTGCCGATCTGGACCGGCGGCTGGTGGGCCAGCAACGACCCGCCGAAGGACCCGAACGGCAGCGCGGCAACCCCGCCCTTGAAGATACTCCGCAGCGAATCGGGGCTGATGCTGGCACTGGACGACGACGGCCACACCGCCACCGTGTCGGACGAAAACGGCAGCAACTTCATGAAGATCAGCGTCGACAGCGGCGAGATCCGCGTGCAGTGCACCGCCAAGGTCATCGTCGAGGCGCCGCAGATCGAGCTGACCGACGGCGCGCCGCACCCGCTGGTGTTCGGCGACAACCTGCTGCAGTACCTGAACCAGCTGGTGCAGATCTTCAGCACCCACACCCACGTCGGCGAGACGGTGTTCGGCATCCCGGTGACGCCGATGATCCCGCCGATGCCGTTCCCGCCCGCCACGCCGGCCTTGCTGTCGGTGCGCGTGAAGACCGGATGAGGTGACGCGATGGCCCAGACCTTGAGCGCCGGCACCCACGACAGCATCGACGATGGCACGTTGACGGCCTTCATCGGCGCGGCGATGCGCGAGGAATGGCTGCTCGCGCGCGGCGAAGTGCTGCCCGACGACGGACCCGGCGCGCAGGACCGGCGGATCCTCTTCGCTGCGGTCGCGAAAGGCGTGCTGCGTTATCTGTACGTGCACCGCGGCGACCTCGTGACGACGCTGGAACATCTCGAAGGGCTGGGCCCGGATCACCGGCACGACGCCGCGTTCGACCTGCTGGAGAAGACGTGATGGACAGCGGCCGCCATCTCGCTTTCCCGTTCCGCATCGCATCCGACGGCCGCGCGGCAGCGCCGCCGACGATCGACGAACATGTGCGCGGCGAGATCATCCAGCTCCTGCTCACGGCACCCGGCGAGCGGCCGTTCCTGCCGTCGTTCGGCGCCGGCCTGAAGCGGCTGGTGTTCGAGCGCAACGACCCGATCAGCGCGGCGCTGGCCAAGGCGACCGTTGCGCAGAGCTTGAGCCGCTGGCTGCAGTCGCGGATCGCGGTCGTTGCGCTCGATGTCTCGGCCGACGATTCGACCCTGCGCGTCGACCTCAGCTACCGCCTGCTCGCCACCGGCGAGGTGCGATCCATCTCGTTGCAGCAGCAACCGGGGAACCGGCCATGATCCTCAGCGAAGAGCGGCTGGCGGACCGCGCGCGCGACCTCGAGGCTTCCGGCCACAACGGGCTGCGGCTGGTCTACGTCTCGCTCGAAGCGGTACCGAAGCCAACCTTCGCCTGGCTCGATGTCGAGTTCCACAACGCCAACGGCCTGGCTGCGCTGCCGCCCGTCGCGGCCTTCCGCATCGAAGGCGGCTTGCGTATCCGCGCCGGCCTGCAACCGGGCCAGGTGCAGGTCAGCGAAGTCCAGCCCGACCCGGAAGGCCGGGCGTTCGCGTTGCGGCTGAAGGTCGCGCCGGTGGGCGACTACAGCAGCTACACGCTGCTCACCACCGCCGCCGGACTGGTGCCGCCCGCCGACGCGCTGCCGGGCGCGATGGACCCGCTGTTCAACCGGCTGCCGTTCAAGTTCCGTCCCGGCTGCTTCAACCTCGACTGCGCGCCGTCATGGGCCGCCACGCCGCCGACATCGCCGGCGCCGGCCATCGACTACCTGGCGCGCGACTACGACGGCTTCCGCCATGTGCTGATGGCCGAGATGGCCAAGCGTGTGCCGGGCTGGCAGCCGAGCAGCGAAGCCGACCTCGACCAGGTGCTGATCGACCTGATCGCCGCGCAAGGCGACGAGCTGGCCGACCACCACGACCGCGTGCTCGCCGAATGCGCGATCGGCACGGCGCGCAAGCGTGTCTCGCTGGCCCGCCATGCCCGGCTGGTCGACTACCACCTGCACCAGGGCAACCAGGCCAGCACCTGGGTCGCTGTGATGGCGGCCGGCGCGGCGACCGACCTGCCGGCGCTGAGCAGCGACGCCGGCGGCAACCTCGACGAGTGGGCGGTCTGGAACGGCCGCGATTGGCGCGACCCCGAAGCGGTGGTCTTCGCGTTGCCGCATGGCGCGGGCCGCTGGCGGCGGCGGGTCTACCAGTCGCTGAACGAGCTGCATCTGTACACCTGGGGCGATACCGTCACCGCGCTCGAAGCCGGTGCGACCAGCGCCGATCTCACGCTCGCCGGCAGCAGCAGCGAGGCCGATGCAATCGTGCTCGAAGACCTGCTGAACCACGCCTCGGGCTTGCAGAGCACGTCGCCGGCCGAGGCCGATGTCGACAGCGGCGTCGACACGCTGCTGATCGAAGAAGCGCTGAATCCCGTCACCGGCACCGAGAACGGCCGCAACGTCGCGCGCCGGCAGGCGCTGCGGCTGTTGCCCTTGGGCGGCGCCGAGAGCCGCGCGCTGCGGATGCAAGACCCCGTCACCGGCGACTGGTTCGTTCGTGTTCGCTGGCTCGCCGACGACGCGCTGACGCAGAACTTCTGCTTCGTCTGCGACTGCGGCGGCACGCTGGTTCGCGACCTGACGCGGTTCCACGGCAACCTGCTGAAGGTGACGCAGGGCCGGCCGCACGAGACGCGCTTCGTGCCGCCGAGCCCGCTGCCCTTGCCCGGCGCTGACGATGCGCGGCTGCGCTCGCTGGACCACGCCCACTGTTTGCGCCGCCAGCGCCAGTTGGGGCCCCTGAAGATCGACGACGCGGTGATCTGCGCCTTGCCCGCGAGCGCCGGCGTGCTGGCCTGGGCAGCGACGCCGGCCGACGGCATCACGCCGCCGAAGTCCACGCTCGATGTTGCGGTGAGCGGCTTCGCCAGCAGCTGGAGCGAGCGCATCGACCTGATCGATTCGCGCGACGACGAAGAGCACTTCATCGTCGAAGCACACGAGAACCAGACCGCGCAGATCCGTTTCGGCAACGGCATCAACGGCCGCGCGCTACCGACTGACGCCGTCGTCGCGGCACGCTACCGCAGCGGCCAGGGCCTGGCCGGCAACGTCGGCGCCGATACCTTGACGGCATCGAGCGGCCTTGTGGATCGCGTGTGGAACCCGTTCGATGTGACCGATGGTCGCGAACCCGAGCCGAGCAGCGAGCTGCTGCGCCGCGCGCCCGAAGCCTACCGCCGCCACCAGCTTCGCGCTGTGACCTTGGCCGACTACGCGGCGCGTGCCGAGCAGGTGCCCGGCGTCGCCCATGCGCGGGCGCGCTACCTGTACAGCGGCAGCTGGCGCGTCGTGCGGGTAGCAGTCGATCCCCTCGGCGGCGGAGCTTTGCAGCCGGCCTTGCGCGAACGAATTGCAGCACAGCTCGATGCGGTGAGATTGATCGGTGACGACGTTGAACTGCGCGGCGCCGAATACGTGCCTTTGGACATCCGCGTCACGCTCTGCGCGCAATCGGGCTACTGGGTCGAAGACCTGCGGGTCGAACTCGAGATGGCGTTCTCGGACGCCGATCTGCCGGGCGGCGGCCGCGGCCTGTTCCACCCCGACCTGTGGACCTTCGGCCAGCCGCTGTACGCCAGCCAGATCATCGGCCGCGCGCTGGCCGTTACCGGTGTCGAACGGGTCATCAAGCTGAGCATGCGCCGCTTCAACCCAGGCAGCGGTGGCGGGACCAGCGTGGTCGAGGTCGACCTCGACGCCATGCCCGAATCGAACGTGCAACGCCTGGACTTCGGCGACTTCGAGATCCTGCTCGTTGCGAACGATCCCGATCATCTGGAACGCGGGCGGATCGCATTCGACATCCGCGGAGGCCGTCGATGAGTTGCGACAACGACTGCGACAAGCCGATCGAATTCCCGAAGGCGATCTTCAACCGCCCGGCGCTGCCGCGAATCGCCTACCGCATCGGCGCCTACACGGAGATGCGCGCCCACATGCTGGCGCTGATCGACCAGGCGCCGGCTCTGAAAACCTGGACCCACCGCGGCAGCGACGACCCCGGCATCGCGATCGTCGAAGGCGCGGCCGTTGTCGGCGACATCCTGTCGATGTACCAGGACGACTACGCGAACGAAGCCTACCTGCGCACCGCCACCCTGCCCGACAGCGTGAGCGGGCTCGTGCGCCTGCTCGGCTACCGCCCCGCGCCGGGGCTCGGCGGCCGGGCGCGTTTTGCGTTGGCGGTGAAGGGAACGAACAACGTCACCGTGCCCGCCGGGCTGATGCTCGACGCGCAGCTCGAAGGCGCACTGAGGCCGGCGACCTTCGAGACCGCGGCCGCCATCATGGCCGTGCCGGCGCTGTCGACCTTCCACCTGCATCGCCCGCGCCGGGTGCCCGGCATCGTCAACGGCATGGACACCTTCCAGCTCGCCGCCGCCGACGGCGTGGTGCTGAAGCCCGGCGACACGATGATGGTCGGCCTCGTCCATGGTGCGACGGGCAACCGCGCCTACGACCACATGCAGAGGCTCGTGGTCGGCAAGGTCTGGGACGCCTACGGCATCCGCTACGTGAAGACCAAGGGCCGCATCGAGTGCCTGAGCGGCGGATCGGCGGCGCTGGCGACATTGCTTGCGCCGCTGGCAAGCCTGGCCAGCGTTTCCTCAATCGCCGCGGTCTCGGCGATCTCGTCAGCCTCGGCCGTCTCATCGGCCTCCGCCATCTCGTCGGCCTCGACCATTTCGTCAATCTCCGCCATCTCCGCCATTTCGTCGGCCTCGGCGGCCATGACCCTCAGCACGCTGTCGCCCTCGATCGCCTCGCTGCCCGCCTACTCGGGCCCGCTGTTCGCCGGCCTGGCGATCGCGACGGTCCCCAGCACGCCGCGCTTCGTCGCCTGGAAGCTGGGCAGCGACTTCCGCCACTTCGGCCACCAGGCGCCGGCGACCCGTGTGCAGATCGACGCCAACGGCCGCGCCAGCCAGGTGCCGGTCACCTACGACCGGGTTCTCGACAGCAGCCAGGGCGACCCCGCCGGGCCCCGAATCCAGCCGCTGCAATTGCCGCTGGAAGGCCAGGTGAAGGACGTCGCGGCCGGCATCGAGGTGCTGGTCGAAGCCAACCTCGCCGCCAGCAGCGGCGGCAGCGCGCGCAAGCGGCTGCTGTCGCGGCGCGTGCGGCAGATCGACAACCAATCGATGGCCTGGGGCGCAGAGACCGGCGCCGCCACCGTGCTGACGCTGGACGCCGACCTGGCGATCAGCGAAGGCAGCACAGCGCTGAACCACGCCGACATCCGCGCGATCACCGTCCATGCCGTGCAAGGCGCGGCGTTCGAGCTGCTTGCCGAACCGGTCGCGACCAGCGCGAGCAGCGGCAACACGCTCGACTTCTACGGCAGCGCCACCGACGCGCAAGCGCTGCTCGCCCGTACGCTGCTGCTCGTCGAACCCGCCGGGCCGGTCGCCGTTCATGTGCAGCGCGTGCGCCGGCAGACGAGCGGCGAGCCCCGCTTCGAGCTCACGCTCGACCGCACGTTGGACTACCGGCTCTACCCGCACGCCGAGCCCGAGGTCGACGTCTACGGCAACCTGGTCGACGCGACCGAAGGCAAGAGCGAGCCCGAGGCGCCGCTCGGCGACGGCGACTCTCGCGCCGTCTTCCAGACCTTCGCGCTGCCGAAGGCGCCGCTCACCTATCTGCTCGACGCCACCCAGTCGCCGCCGCAGTTGCCCGAACTCGAAGTCCGCGTCGATGGCCTGCTGTGGCAGCGCGTCGACAGCTTCTTCGACAGCGCGCCGCTCGATCAAGTCTTCATCGTCCGCGAAGGTGACGACGGCAAGAGCTTCGTGCAGTTCGGCGACGGTTCGCACGGCGCGCGGCTACCGTCGGGCAAGGGCAACGTGCTCGCCACCTACCGCACCGGCAGCGGCAGCCGCGGGCCTTTGAAGGCAGGCGCCAGCGTCTCGGCCAAGCCGCGCGTGCCGGGCTTCGACAAGGCCTTCCTGCTCGAGCCCGCGACCGGCGGCGCGGCGCCCGAGGCGGCGAGCAGCGTGCGCATCGCAGCCCCCGGCACGATGCAGAGCCTGGGCCGCATCGTCAGCCTGGCCGACTGCGAAACCGAAGCGCAATCATTGCCCGGCGTGCTGAAGGCCCGCGCCGCGTGGACCTTGGTCGACGGCTCGCCGGTGCTCACGTTGACCGTGCTGACCGACGGCCTGGCCAGCGCCGACCAGCAAGCGCTGGACGCCGCGTTGCGCAGCGCCTTCGCCGCCCGCGGCCCGGCGCGTTTTGCACTCCGGCTGCGGCTGGGCAACCGCCGCTTCGCGAGCGTCGCTTTGCGCATCGGCTTCGACGCGCGCCGCCGCACCAGCGACCTGCTGCCCGCGGTGCAGAAAGCGCTCGGCACCAGCCCCGACGACATCGCGCTCGATGACGAGCCGACCGGTGGCCTGTTCGACTGGCGCGAGCGCCAGTTCGGCCAGGACGTGCACGGCTCGCAGGTCGTCGGCCGGGTGCAGAACGTCGAAGGCATCAGCTGGGTCGAGCTGCAACGGCTGGCCTACCAGAGCCCGCAACTCGTCCTGCTCGGGCCATCCGCCACCGCCGTCAGCCCGCAGGCATTGCCCGCGGTGCAGCGCCGCTTGCGCTGCCCCGGCGACAGCCTGCTCGCATTGCAGCACGACCGGCTGGCGATCGAATGGGTGGCTGTCGCCGCCACCGAACCAGGCCAACAACGATGAACGCGCCCGACACCCCGCTCGCGCCGCGCCTGTTCGAGCGGCTGCCCGAGATCTACCGCATCCGCGATGCCGAGCAGGCGCCACCCGGGCAGCTCGAAGCCTTCGTCGATGCGCTGGACAGCGTCTTCAGCGCGTTGCGCGACCGCGTCGAGGCGCAGTACGACGACCTCTTCATCGAAACCTGCGCACCGTGGGTCGTGGCCTACATCGCCGATCTGGTCGGCACCAGCCATCTGAAAGGTGAAGCGCGCACCCTGCGCGCCGATGTCGCACGAACGGTCTACCACCGGCGGCGCAAGGGCACCTTGGGCGCGGTCGAATCGCAGGTGCATGCGCTGTCGGGCTGGGCGGTGCACGCGATCGAGTTGCGCGACCGGCTCGCGTGGAACATGCACCTGAACCACCTGCGGCCCGACAAAGGCGGCGCTTCGCCGTGGCGGAGCGCGCCCGACTCTGATCCGCGACATCCGGTTCGCGGCGGCACAGCGGCGCTGCGTACGCCGGCGTGGCTGTCGTTCGTCGACGGGCCGTTCGATCCGTTCGCGCGCACGGTCGACCTGAAGCCGCCGTTGCCACGCGAAGGCGAAGGCCCGGCACGCGCGGCCGTCAACCTACCGAACCTCGGCGTCTTCCTGTGGCGGCTGACCGACTACCAGGTGCCGGTATCGACGCCGGCCGGCGGGGTGATCGTCGCCCAGGCCGCCGCCGGCGCCGCGCCTTTCGCGGTGCGTTTCGACCTCCACCCGCAAGCCGAGCCGATGCGGCTGTTCAACACCCACCGCTATCGCGCCGACGACGAGCCGCCGAACCTCGCCGACCCCGACGCGGTGCCGAACCCGATGCCGCCGGCGCGGTTGAGCACCGGCGCGCCGGCCGGCCACCCCGAGGCCTACGTGCAGGTGACGACGTATGCCGGCCCTCGCCCGCCGCAGCCCGCTGACGACGCGCCCGGCCTCGTGCTGCATCTGCCCGAAACGCCGTTCGCAAGCGTCGGCTGGGCCTTCCGCGGCGCCAACCTGTGCGCCTGGGAAGCAGGCCTGGCGCCGCCGCTGCGCCCGCAGGAGATCGCGATCGACCCGCACACCGGCCGCATCGTCTTCGGCGTCGGCGGCGCGACGCCGGCCGACGAAGCCGACCCGCTGGTTGCCGGCCTGCGCGTCTCGGCCACGCACGGCTTCAGCGGCCCGGTCGGTGCGCAGCCGGTGCCGCACCCGCTGCCAGCGCCCGCCCCGGCGACGGTCGTGATCCGCATAGACCGCGCCGACGGCCCGAACGTGCTTGCCGACGCATTGGCCAACCTCGCCACGCGCAGCGATGGCCTGCTGATCGAGATCGCCGACAGCGCGACCCACGAGCTCGACCCGGCCAGCGTGCTCGGCAGCATCATCGACGGCGCCGAGGTCTACCTGCCGCTGGCCGGCGCGCTGACGATCCGCGCCCTCGATGGCGAGTGCCCGACGATCCGCCTGGCGCGCCCGCTGCGGCTGCGCCCGGCCAGCATCGTCAGCGCGCCGGCGCCGCTGCAGGAGCGCATCGACGTGCACCTGCTCGGCCTGTACCTCACCCGCAGCGCCGCCTTCCCGGCCGGCCGCGCCTTGGTCGAACAAGCGGCCGTGAATTCGCTGACCTTCGAAGGCTGCACGCTCGACCCGGGCGGCGCCAAGGTGCTCGACGGCAGCGCCACCGGCGGCCGCGGCGCACTGTGGCCGGCGCTCGGCCTGGGCAACGACTACGGCCTCGGCGACCCCGACGAGCTGCGCGATTTCAATCAGGTTCCGGACCTGAAGCTCACGCGTTGCATCGCCGGCGCGTTGCTCGTCGACACCGGCTATGCGCTGGACCTGCAAGCCACGATCGTCGATGCCGGCAGCGGCACCGACGCAGCCGAGCCAGCCAATCTCGCGATAGGCCTCGACCCCGGCTGGGGCCCGCCGCTGAGCTTCGATGGCCTGACGGTCTTCGGCCGCACCCGCGTCGAACGCGCACGCGGCGACGGCGGCCTGTTCGTGCATCGACTTGAAGTGCACGACAACCAGGACAGCCACGACGCGATGCTCGCCCCGGGGCGGCCCGGAAGCTGCATCAAGCTGAGCTGGTTCAACGGCCAGGGCGACCGACTGCCGCCGCACTTCGGCTGCGTGTTTGGCGTCAGCGCCGCCGAGCCGGCACAACTGCGCTTCGTGGCGCAGCGCTTCGGCGAGCCCGGCTACGCGCAGCTCGCCTGGGCCAGCGACCGGCGCATCCGCGAGGCCGGGCCCCTTGAGGACGAGATGGGCGCGTTCGGCTTTTTGCTGAACGCGCACAAGTGGAAAAACATCAGCATCCGGCTGCGCGAGTTCATGCCCGTGGGCATGCGCGCGCTGCTGGTCCCCGTCACGTGACGGCCTGAACCAAAGGTGCGGCCATGAAGGGCGACTTCTCCTACTTCCCGTTCGACCAACGCGACGACTACAGCGGAGTCCTGCACCAGCAGGGCCGCGTGCTGCTCGATCGCGACTGGAACGCCAAAGCACAGATCGACGCACGCTGGCAGGCCCGCGCCGCCGAAGACGCGTTCGGCCTCGGCGTGCTCGCGGTACCGTCATCCGAAGGCGATGCCTTCAAGGTGCAGAGCGCCGAGGTCGATGGCAGCGTCGTCCACGTCACGCTGGCCCCCGGCCGCGCCTGGGCCAGCGGCCTGATGCTGACGCAGACCGGGACGCTGACCTTGGACGCCAGCTACCTGGCGCCCCCGCTGGCCCCGGCGACGGATGTCTCGACCATCGTCGCCGGCACGCGCGACGCGGTGCTGCTCGAAGTCTGGGAAGACACGGTCAGCGCCTTCCAGTCGCCGGCCGACCTGATCGAGCCCGCGCTCGGTGGGCCCGACACGACCGAACGGACGAAGACGTATGCGGTCGCCCGCTTGCTCCGCCTCGGGCCGAACGACGATTGCAGCGCCGTCGGCCGCCTGGTCGACGATGGCGCTGGCCGGTTGACCGTCTCGCCGGCGCCGATCCTCGCGATCGCCGGCGACTGCCCGATTGATGCCGGCGGCGGCTACACCGGGCTCGAGCACTACCTGTACCGCATCGAAATCGCCGACCCCGCAGGCGGCCAGGCGCGCTTCAAGTGGAGCCAGTTCAACGGCGGCCTGGTCGGCCGCGGCATCTTCACGCCAGGCGCGCTGCCGGCCACCGGCACGGTCGACATCACCGCCAACGTGCAGCCGATCGACCTTTGCGGCGTCGCCAATTTCTACCTCGAAGCGTCGTTGTTCGACACCGCGCTCGGCGCCTGGCGGATCGCCTTCACGGCCGACGCCACCCACAGCGCGAACGGCCAGCTTGCACTCGCCAACGTGCAAGGCACCTGGCCGGCCGTCGCGCCGGCAACCGCCTTCTTCCGCCTGTGGAACGGCATCAATCGCATAGCCGACTTCCCCGCCGGCACGCCCACCGAGTTGAAGGACGGCATCCGCCTCGAGTTCGACGCCGACACCGGCAGCAACTACCGCGCCGGCGACTTCTGGAGCTTCCCGGTCCGCGCCTCCGGTGCCGCCTTCGAGCCGCCGCTGTGGCCCAGCAATGCGGCGCCGCAAGGCGTCGCCTACCGCCGTGTCGCGCTGGCCGAGATCACCTGGAACGCCCAGCTCACCGCCAGCTTCGACGCCGGCGAAATCGAAGACTGCCGGCACATCTTTCGCCCGCTGACGAACCAGAAGATCTGCTGCACCTTCAACGTCGGCGACGGCCGCACCAGCTTCGGCGACTTCAACCGCATCGAAGACGCCCTGCGCCACCTGCCCGCGGCCGGCGGCGAGATCTGCCTGCTGCCCGGCCTGCACAACACGAACACGGTGATCCGCAGCCGCCAGCACGTGACGATCCGCGGCTGCGGCGTGCAGACCAAGGTGACACCGCGCGAAGCAACGCCGACGCAGCCGATCTTCGCCGTGCTCGACTCGGCCGACATCGAGTTGCTCCACATGGACCTGTTCACGATGGGCGGCAGCGCCATCGTCGTCGGCGGCAGCAAGCCCGGCGCGGCGCACGACATCGAGATCGCCGGCAATCGCATCCTGGCCTGCGACAACGCGGTCCGTGCGCGCAACGTCGCCGGCCTCAACGTGCACCACAACCGCATCCGCATGCTCGACAAGCGCGGCAGCGGCGTCGGCATCTACCTGGCCGGCGACGACAGCCGAATCGAGCGCAACGACATCCGCCTGATGCCGTTCACCGAGATGCCGCCGATCGAGGTGCCCGAAGAGCCCGATCCGGTCGACCCGACCGACCCCTGCGCGAAGATCGAAGTCGCGTTCGCCAACCCGAAGATCTTTCTCGGCTACGTCAACCTGGTGTGGGCGGTGGCGCTGCCGCTGATCCCGGTTTTCGTGATCAACCTGCCGCCGTACCGCGCCCTCGGCGGCATCCAGGTCGGCGGCGGCAGCGAACGGGTGCAGGTGCTCGAGAACACCGTCGTCGGCGGCGCCGGCAACGGCATCACGCTCGGTGCGGCGGCCGCGGCGCCGCCGCCATCGCAGGTCTTCACGTTCGAGATGACCGACCCCGACGGGCGAGTCGTCGGCCTCGTGATCGGCCCCGACGGCCAGGCGATGGCCGGCGTGCAAGTCACGCTGACGCCGCAGGGCAGCGGCAGCACGCCGACGCCTCAGGTTTCCAACGCCGCCGGCCAGGTGAGTTTCAGCGTCGCGCGCGGCACCTACCGCGTCGACGAAGGCGCGGCCGGTGTCGAGATCGATCGCATCGAAGCTTTGCGGCGCGGCAACGGCATCTGGACGCTCGAGATCCGGCTGCGCCCCGAAGCGCCGCCGGCGGACGCCGACGACGGCTTCCTCTACACGATCTCGATCGAGCGCAACACCGTCAGCGCGATGGGGCTGTCGGGCATCGGCGTGCCGGCCACAGTGGCCGCCACCGGCACCAGCCTGTCGAGCAACGTGCGCGCGGTGGCGGCCGCGCGGTCGCTGCTCGGCTGCCCGGTCGTCGGGCTCGTCATCCGCGCCAACGTGCTGACCGGCAACCTGCGCAACCCCTTCGACAACGCGTTGCGCCAGGAAGCTGCGTTGCGCGGCATCGGCGGCATCTCGCTCGGCCTCGTCGACGACGCCTTGATAGCCGACAACCGGATCGAGAAGAACGGCCGCTCGGCGGTCGACCCGCTGTGCGGCATCTTCATCCAGTACGGCGAAGACGTCGACATCCACCGCAACCAGGTGCTCGACCACGGCACGCTGCCCGGCACCCGCGATCAACTGATCCCCGGGCAGCGCGGCGGCATCGTGCTCGGTCTGGTGTCGAGCTTCAGCCTGCTGGCGCAATTGCAAGGCGGCGTCGGCACGACCGGCTCACGCCCGGCAGCGCGCGTCTGCGACAACACCGTCACGCAACCGGTCGGTTGCGCTTTGCTGGCGCGCGCGATGGGTCCGTTGATGGTCAACGACAACGCCTGGGCCAGCGAGTTCGCCGGGCCGAGCGCGTTCGAACAGCTCGCCGGCACGGTGCTGATCGTCAACCTCGGCGGCGTGCAGACGGCCGGCGCCGGGCAGGACCTGCGCCGCCCGGGCAGCAACGCGATCGGTGACATCGCGGCGCCGCCGCCCGTGGCAGCCGCGCCGCCGCCGAGCAACCTCGGCATGAACCAGCGCGCCCGGCTGCAGACCGCTAACGTCGCGGTGACGCGCGCGGCCGCCGCGGCCACCTTGCTGCCGGGCGGGCAGACGCTGTTCAACGACAACCAGTCGCGCACCGGCGCGGCGAACCGGGCGGCCGGTTGCCACCTGCTGCAGTCCTACGACGACCTGGCCTACCAGGGCAACCAGTCGGCGAGCGTGCAGGCGTCGCCGGTCTACGCCAACGCTATGCTCTTCGGTAGCACCTTGCGCGCGTTGGGCAACCGCCTGAACGAGACGAACACGCAGTCGCTGATGTCGATGTTCACGCTCGCCAGCCGGGCCAACAACACGTCGATGAACCAGGGCGACCACTGCATCATCGTCACCGACAGCAACCCCGGCATGCCCGAGATCCAGTCGGGCAACCAGGTGCTGTTCCCGTCGTCGCTGTGCGCGCGCGTCAACATGACGACCGCGCTGCTCTTCAAACCCGTGGGCTAACGAATGAAGATCCTGAATACCGGCATCGACTCCGCCAAGCACGACACGCAGGAGATCGCCGAAGCGCTGCAGGCCGAGCGCAGCAGCATGCTCGCGCAGGTGCGCGGTCTGCAACTCGCCGCCCGCCTGCTGATCCAGGCCGAAGGCCAGCGGCTGGTGTTGAAGAACCCCGCCGACCTGCGCGTGGCTGCGTTGGCAGCGATCGACCGCACCGTGCGCGAACGCATCACCGTGCTCGACACCGAGCAGGAAGTCGCTGCGATCCGCGTGCCGCCGGTCACCAAGACCGACGCACTCGTGCACGGCCGCATCACCGACGATACGCAGCGCGCCGCCGGCCGGGTGACGGTGGCGCTGGTGCGTGCCGACGGCAGCACGGTGGCGGGGGTCAAGCCGGTCGAGCTGGACGACGCCGGCTACTACGCATTCGTGATCGACCCGGAGACTGCGGCGACGATCCCGCCCAACGAGCGCCTGAGCGTGGCCATCCAGCGCGGCGACGCCAGCGTGGTGCCGAGCGCCGGCGCGAACTTCACGCTCGCATCGGGCACGGTCGCGGTGAAGGACGTGGCGTTGAACGACACCGAACTGCACAAGCTGCAACTGCGCAGCGACTTCAGCTTCGGCGCCGCAGCGCCGGCAGGGGCGGCGCGCGCGGCCGAAGCGCCCGCGGTGTCCACGGCGCCCGCGCCCAAAGCGCGCAGCGGCAAAGGCCGCAAATAGCCGCCCCGGCCGCTTCACGATGAACACGCGCCAGCGGGCGCCGCAGCCGGCCGCGCCGCGGCTGCGGGCTGCTGCGCCAGCGGCACGAAGCGCTGCGCGTCCCGCGCCGACTCGCGCCTCTTCCACCGCTTGCGCCTGCGGCGGCCGTTGCCCGAGCTGCACCGCGCAGGCTTTCAGCAACGGCACCGCCGCGCTCGGCCGCGCACCGGGCCAGGCGCTCGATGAGACGACCCGGCGCTGGATGGAAGCCCGCTTCGGCCACGGCTTCGGCAACGTTCGCATCCACGTCGACGGCGCGGCGCAAGACGCGGCGCAGTCGCTTGCGGCGCGCGCTTTCACGGTCGGCGACCACCTCGCCTTCGCGCCCGGCCAATACCAGCCCGGCACCGCCAGCGGCCGACGGCTGCTGGCCCACGAACTGGCGCACACGCTGCAGCAAGGCCGCGGTGGTGGCTACCGCGCCGGCGCCGAGAACGATGCCGACCAGGCCGCCGCGGCCGTGCTCGGCGGCCGTCGCGTGCCGGTGCAGGCAGGCCACGCGCCGGCGTTGCAGCGCGACGGCGAACCCATACCCGACTTGACGCCCGGCCGCTTCGACTTCAGCAGCCGTTTCCACATGCCGCCCGCCGAAGGCACCTACACGGTCACCCGCGTCGACAACACCGGAGACGACGAACGCATCGTCCACATCAGCACCGGCCAGCGCTACCGCGTCTGGCGCCACCGCTGGGCCGAGACCGAAGAAGCCGGCAGCGCACGCAAGCCTTTCGTGCGCGGCACCCCGGGCATCGACGAGCGCGAGCTGTGGATGACGGTCTCGTGGTGCGAAGGCGCCAGCGAAGGCAGCATCAAGCTCAGCGCCGATGCGCCCGAGCAGGTCTTGCGGGCGATCGGCGCCGCGGTGCTTTCCGGCGGCGACATCGACGCCGCGGCGAGCGCGATGACCATCACGCCGAAGCTGACCGCCAACTTCAAGGTCGGCACGTTCGGCTTTCGCGTTGGCGCGCAGACCACCGTCAACACGCAGGGCGACGTGACCGCGGCCCAGGGCTCGCTCGGCACCAGTGTCAACACGCCAGCGGGCAAGGTCGACATCGACGCCACCGTCGGCAACCAGGCGGTGGGCAACGACCCGCTGGGCGGCTTCCAGACCGGGCTGGTCATCGTGTTCCACCCCGGCGAGAGCACCAAGCCCGCCGACTGCCGCCGGCACGAGGCGCGCATCGTGCGCCACATGCGGCTGGAGTGCGAAGAACTGGTCGACGTGCCGGAGACGCGGACGCCGATCACCGAGCGGGTTCCCGAGACCCAGCGCCGCACGCAGTTCCTGTACTTCCCGTACTGGTCGTCGACGATCGATGAGCGCCGCAGCGCCGACGAACTGGATGCCGTGCGCGCAGCGCTGGCCGACGGCTTCGCGGTCGCCAGCGTGCGCGGCTTCGCATCACCCGAAGGCTCGCGCCCCGCCGGCCGCGGCTTCGAAGGTAACGACGAGCTGGCGCACCAGCGCGCGCTGGCCGCCGTCAAACGCTTGCGATCCCTGTGCGGCGAGCGCGGCGATGCCTGCCTGCCGCCCGCCGTGGAAGCCGACAGCGGCAGCGAACTGCACACGCTCGTCGAAGCCGACAGCAGCGGCCAGCCGCAGGAGGTCGAAGGCCCGCGCCAGGCCGACTTCGCCGCCACCGAGTTCAGCACCGACCCGGCCGACGAACGCCAGCGCACGCCGGCCACGATGCAGGCGCTGGGGAAAGCGCGCACGCCCGGCCAGCGTGCCGGCGTCGTCTACCCGCAGCTGCGGCGGGTCGAAGTGGTGCTGACGCGAACGCGCGATGTCGAGCGGCCAGGCGTCAAGGTCACGCCGGGCCGTACCGAACGCTATGACGTGACCGGCGGCTGCCCGGCGACCATCCGCGAAGCGGCCTTCCCGTCCGACAAGAATAAGAATTAGAGCCGCGCCTCAACGCCGGCGCGCGCTGCGCACGCCGGCCACGCGGCCGACCTTGGCCAGCGCCTGCGCCAGCCGGCCGGCGTCGCCGACCTCGACCGTGAAGGTCATCCACGCGCTGCCGTCCTTCATGGACTGCGAGTTGACGCCGGTGACGTTCATCTTCTCTTTCGCGAAGACCTCGGAGATGTCGCGCAGCAGGCCCTGGCGGTCGCTGGCTTCGATGCTGACGTCGAGCGGGTAAACGCCTTCGTGCTCGCGGCCCCATTCGACGTCGATCACGCGGCCCGGGTTCTTCAGCGCCATGTGCTGGAAGTTGCTGCACTCGCGGCGGTGGATCGCCACACCCTTGCCGCGCGTGACGAAGCCGCCGATCGCATCCGGCGGCGCCGGCCGGCAGCAGCGCGCCAGGGTCGTCATCAGCGACTCGACGCCGACCACCAGCACGGCCCCCTTGCCGCCTTCGCTGCGCGGCCGGTGCAGCAGGACCGGCTCGTCGGCGGCCTTGGCTTCAGCAGGCTTCAGCAGGTTCTCGATGTTGCGCAGCGAGAACTCGTCCTTGCCGACCACTTCGAACAGCGCATCGGCGGTCTTGAAGCCGAGCTGGTCGGCCAAGGCTTCCAGCTTGATGGCGGTGCGCCCTTCGCGCTGCAGCAGTTTTTCCACCGCCTCGCGGCCGCGCGCGATCGTCAACCCTTGCGCCTGCGTGTTGAACCAGGCGCGAACCTTGGCGCGCGAGCGCGGGCTCTTCAGGTAGCCGAGCTCGGCGTTGAGCCAGTCCATCGACGGCCCGCCTTCCTTCGTGCTCACGACCTCGACCGTCTGCCCCGATTGCAGCGCGGTGTTCAGCGGCACCATCACGCCGTCGACGCGCGCGCCGCGGCAGCGGTGGCCGAGGTCGGTGTGCAGGCTGTAGGCGAAGTCGATCGGCGTGCCGCCGGCCGGCAGGTCGATGATGCTGGCCTGCGGCGTGAAGACGTAGATGCGGTCGTCGAAGGCCAGCTCGGCGGCGCTGCCTTGATCCGCTTGCTGGGTGAAATCGCGCTCCCACGCGAGCAGCTGGCGCAGCACCGCCTTGCGCGCTTCGGCGATGCGCTCTTCGAACTCAGCTGTCGCCTGGCCCTTCGTGCCTTCCTTGTACAGCCAGTGCGCGGCGACGCCGTGCTCGGCGTGTTCGTGCATCGCGTGGGTGCGGATCTGGACTTCGATCGGCCGCCCGTCGTCGCCCAGCACCACCGTGTGCAGCGACTGGTAGCCGTTCGCCTTCGGCCGCGCGATGTAGTCGTCGAACTCGCCGTCGACCGGCGTGTAGCAGTCGTGCACCCGCGCCAGCGCGGCATAACAAGCGGCCGTGTCGTCGACGATCACCCGCAGCGCGCGCAGGTCGAAGACACGCTCGAAGCTCAGGCGCTTGGCCTGCATCTTCTTCCAGATGCTGTGCAGGTGTTTCGGCCGGCCTTGCACATCGGCCTGCAGCCCGACTTCAGCCAGCCGCCGCGTAAGCTGATCGCGTGCGGCTTCGACGCGGCTTTCGCGCTGGGTGCGTTTCTCGTCCAGCAGCCCGGCGATCTGCTTGTAGGCCTCGGGCTGCAGGAAGCGGAACGCGAGGTCTTCGAGCTCCCACTTGATCTGCCCGATGCCCAGGCGATTGGCCAGCGGCGCGAAGATCTGCTGCGACTCGTCGGCCAGCGCCGGCGGGCACGCCGTGCGGCTGGCGGCGAACCAGCGCAAGGTCTGCAGCCGCGAGGCCAGCCGCAGCAGCACCACCCGCAGGTCGCGCGAAAAGGCGAGCAGCATCTTGCGCACGCGTTCGGCCTGCAGCGCGCGCCGCTCGGGGCCGACCTGCGCGGCGCGCGCGGCGCGCTGGATCTGCACCAGCTTGCGGGTGTGGCTGACCAGGCTCGCGTACGACGGTCCAAAGGCCTTGGCGATGACGTCTTCGGGCCGCTGAAGATAGTCGCCGGCGTAGACCAGGTAGGCCGCGGCGCGCATCGACGGCGCGGCGCCGATCGCCTGCAGGATCGTGGCCAGGCCATCGGCATGGGCCAGCGCGTCTTCGCCGGTGTCGAGCAGCCGGCCGGCGAGCAGCGGCTCGGCGAAGGCGCGCGCGCGGGCCAACGCCGAGGCGCCGTCCTCGCCGGCCGGCGCGGCGTCATGGCCGGCAAGCTGGACGATCGTCGCGGCGCCGGCGCCGGACGACCCGGTCTTCATGGCGCGAGCAGGAAGTCCCGCACGACCTCTCTCTGCTCGGGCTGCACCAGCATCGGCGCATGGCCGACGCCGGCGAATTCGTGCAGTCGGGCGCGCGGGCCGCGCTGCGTCATCGCCTGCGCGGTCTCAGCCGACAGCAGGTCGGAATCCGCACCGCGCAGCAGCAGCGTCGGGCAGCTCAGGCGGTCGTAGCTCTGCCACAGCATCGCTTCGCCGGCGGCGGCGATCTCGGGGGTGATGGTGCGGAACGCCTGCGCGATCGCCAGGTCGTAGTGCGGCTTGAAGCCTTCGCCGTCGGGCACGAGCTGCGGCCGGGTCAGCTCGAGCCACTGCTCGCGGGTGTGCGCACCGAAACCCTGCGAGATGCTCCAGATCGCGTCGGCCGCTTCTTCGAGGCTGGCCCAGTGCGCCGGCTGGCCGAGATAGCCGCCGATGCGCTGCAGCGACAGTGGCTGGATCGTCGGGCCGACGTCGTTGAGCACCATGCGGCGCACGGGCGAGCCCGGCAGACTGGCGAGGATGAGGCCGATCAGGCCGCCCATCGACGTGCCGACCCAGTCCAGCGTGCCGGCGTTCAGGCGGGCGAGCAAGCTCACCATGTCGGCGACGTAGGCCGGGATCGCGTAGCCCATCGGGTCGGCCAGGTGGTCGCTGCGGCCGCGGCCGACGACGTCCGGACAGACGACGCGGTAGCTGCCGGCCAGGTCGCGCGCCAGCGTGTCGAAGTCGCGCCCCTGTCGCGACAGCCCGTGCACGCAGACCAGCACGCGCGGGTTGGCCGGGTCGCCCCACTCCCAGTAGGCCATGCGGTGCAGGCCGCGCGAGTCTAGGCATTGGACGTGGGCCAGGCGGGGTTCGGTCATTTTGATCTCGGCAGTGGCACGGCATTTGCGCGTCGATAATCGTCCGATCGTAGCAATGGCAAGGGAGCTTCGCATGCTCACAGGCAAGACCGCACTCGTCACCGGATCGACCAGCGGCATCGGTCTCGGCATGGCCTTGGCGTTCGCCCAGAAGGGCGCCAACGTCATGCTCAACGGCTTCGGCGACAGCGAAGGCCCGCTGGCGCAGGTTCGTGCCTTCGGCGGCAAGGTCGGCTACCACGGCGCCGACATGAGCAAGCCGGCCGAGATCGAGGACATGATCCACCAATGCCAGGCGCAGCTCGGCAGCCTGGACATCCTCGTCAACAACGCCGGCATCCAGTATGTCGCCAACGTCGAGGACTTTCCGGCCGAGCGCTGGGACGCGATCATTGCGATCAACCTCAGCTCGGCCTTCCACGCGATGCGGGTTGCGCTGCCGGCGATGAAGCAGCGCGGCTGGGGCCGCGTGATCAACGTCGCGTCGACCCACGGCCTGGTGGCTTCGGCCGGCAAGAGCGCCTACGTGGCGGCCAAGCACGGCATCATCGGGCTGACCAAGGCGGCGGCGCTCGAATGTGCGACCGGCGGCGTGACGGTCAACGCGATCTGCCCCGGCTGGGTGCTGACGCCGTTGGTGCAAAAGCAGATCGACGCGCGCTCGGCGAACGAAGGCATCAGCGTCGACGAAGCGAAGCGCCAGCTGCTGGCTGAAAAGCAGCCGTCGCTGCGCTTCACGACACCCGAGCAACTGGCCGAGCTGGCGCTGTTCCTGTGCTCGCCGGCCGCCGACAACGTGCTCGGCGTGGCCTGGAACATGGACGGCGGCTGGACGGCGCAGTGATGCGCCGGTAGCTGAACCACGGTCGGCGCCGGCAGGGCCCGCCCAGGACGCGTGCCGGTGGTGCGCGGCGGGCGCGGCGGCGCGCGGCCGGCCAACGCGTTCCGTGCGCGGCGGCCATGTTGCAGCGCCGTCGCATTTCGTCGTGCACTGTGGTGCGCGACCCGATCGGCGCTGCGTTCAATACGGAGCGGCAGCAACCCGCTGGCGCAAGACTTGCGGGCCGGGCGCAGCCTGCGCCGCCCCTTTCCAAGCTCGCTGCTTCATGCTGAGTTCGGCGCCAACCGGGAGGAAAATCGCCATGGTGCGCCGTGGAAACACGACCGACATCGATCGCCTCGTCAGCCAGTATCTGGCGGCGTGGAACGAGACGGACAGCGCGGCCCAACTGCGGCACCTGCACGCCACCTGGAGCGAAGCCGGCGTCTTCGTGGACCCGCTGGTGCGTATCGTGGGGCGCGATGCGCTGCACCAGCACATCGCCCGTTGCCAGGCCAGCTACCCGGGATCACGATTCGTGCTGACCGGCAAGATCGCCCACCACCACGACCAGATCCATTTCTCCTGGGCGCTGCTCGACGCCCAGGCCCGGGAACTCGTTGCCGGCCGCGACTTCGTCGAACTCGACGAGCTGGGGCGAATCCACCGCCTGGTCGCATTCTTCAACGCACCGGCGCGGCCCGGCCAAGACCAACGGTGACGGGCCGCGGCGCCAGTTTGACCAGGCTACCCCCGACGCAGGCTATCGGGCCGACATCTGCACGCTGCCGCTGACGCTGGCGGTGACGCTGGCCTTGCCGGCTTCGACCGGCAGCGACTCGTCCGCCGCCGCCCGGCTGGCCTGCATGCGCATCATCGGCACCGGGCCGCCGGAAGGCTCGTTGGTCGACAGCGTGACTTCGCGGATCGTGTAGCCGCCGAAGCCGAACTGCTTGCTCACCGCGTCGGCCTTGGCGCGAAAGCGCGTGATCGCCTGCGCGGTGACGTCGGCGTCGACCTTGTCGCGGGCTTCGCGCGACAGCGAGAAGGCGACGCGGGCGATCGTCATCGTCGAGACGCGGCCGGTCAGCTGGGCGATGCCGGTCACGTCGCGGCCGTCGACGATGACCTCGGCGCTGCCCTGCCAACCGGTGAGCCCGCCTTTCGGCGAATAGCGCGGGTAGAGCGAGAAGTTGCCGGTCTGCACATCGATCTGGCCCGGCTTGGCGACCTTGCGCACCTCCGTCAGTGCCGCGTCGACGGCCTGCTTGAGCTGGCTTTGCACCGCGCCGGCGTCGGCGCCCTCGCGGCTGGTGGAGAAGGCCACGCTGAGCAGGTCTTTCGTGACCTCGACCGTGGCGCTGGCGCTCAGCCCGATGACGTTCTGCGGCGCCGGCAGCGTCTGCCCATGGGCGGCGCCGGCGGCGCAGATGACGGCGGCTGCGGCGCAGCGGAGTTGAGACCTTTGCAAGTTGCTTCCTTCGAAAAATTCGTTGCTGATAGCTCCAGCGCACCAACCCGGTGACGTGTTGACACCGCCTGCCAGCCCTGTCTCGAAAGACTTGTAACAGAGGGTCAGGGGGCCGGAATTTCGGTGTCGGAGGCCCGTCACAATGCGGCTGTTACAAATTCGGAGCCGCAATGAATTCACCTGCCAACGCCCGTGCCGACCGCATCGTCGTCGTCGACGATGATGCCCGCATCCGCGACCTGCTGCGCCGTTATCTGTCCCAGGAAGGCTTCGAAGTCCTGCTGGCCGAAGACGCGAAGGCGCTGAACCGCGTGCTGACGCGCGACACCGTCGACCTGATCGTGCTCGACCTGATGCTGCCCGGCGAGGACGGCCTGTCGATCTGCCGCCGGCTGCGCGCCGCCAACGACCTGACGCCGATCATCATGCTGACCGCCAAGGTCGAGGATGTCGACCGCATCGTCGGGCTGGAGGTCGGCGCCGACGACTACCTGCCCAAGCCCTTCAACCCGCGCGAGCTGCTGGCCCGCATCCACGCCGTGCTGCGCCGGCGGCCGGCGCCGGAAGCGCCGGGGGCACCGTCGAAGGAAGCCCAGGTCGTCAGCTTCGGGCCGTTCGAGTTCGACCTTTCGCTGCGGCGGCTGTCGAAGAACGGCGACCAGATCGCGCTGACGACCGGCGAGTTCTCGATGCTGAAAGCGCTGGTGCGCCACCCGCGCCAGCCGCTGAGCCGCGACAAGCTGGCGCAGCTGGCGCGCGGGCGCGAGTTCGAGCCGTTCGACCGCAGCCTGGACGTGCAGATCTCGCGCCTGCGCAAGATGCTCGAGCCCGACCCGGCGCAGCCGCGCTACATCCAGACGGTCTGGGGCGTCGGCTACGTGTTCGTGCCGGACGGGGCGACCTGAGGCCGCAGCGCGGCGCTCGGGGCTGGCGAAAACCCGCCCCTCCGGCATCCGGATGGCGCCGCTGTCTCAGGCATGATCGCGCCCGATGCCGAGAAAAACCCTCGCCTTGAGTCTGTTCTGGCGCACGTTCTGTTTGTTGGCGATTCTGCTGGCCGGTGGCGTTTTCGCCTGGGTCCAAACCCTGCGCGCGCTCGAGTTCGAGCCGCGCGCGGTGCAGGCGGCACAGCAGATCGCCGGGCTCGTGAACCTGTCGCGCGCGGCACTGAAGCAGGCCGACGGCATCAACCGCGTCGCGCTGGTCAAGACGATGGGCCAGCAGGAGGTGATCCGCGTCGGCCCGCGCGAACCGGGCGACCAGTGGGAGGCGTTCGAAGTCGACCGTTTCACGCGCCGCGTCAGCCGCGAGCTGCGCACCGCGCTCGGCCCCGATGCGATCGTCGCGCGCAGCGTCAACGGGCATCCGGGCATGTGGGTCGGCTTCTCGATCGAGCGCGACCGCTACTGGCTGCAGGCCGAGACGACGCACACCAGCCCGCTGACCAGCAGCACCTGGTTCGTCTGGATCGGCATCGCGCTGCTCGCCACCTTGGTCGGCTCGGTGGCGATCGCGCGGCTGATCAACCGGCCGCTGAAGCAGCTGTCGTTCGCCGCCAGCCGCATCCGCGAAGGCGATCTCGATTCGCGCCTGGACGAGAACACGCTGACCAGCGAGATCCGCGAAGTCAACATGGGCTTCAACCGGATGGCGCGCGAGCTGGCGCGGGTCGAGGAAGACCGCGCGGTGATGCTGGCCGGCATCAGCCACGACCTGCGCACGCCGCTGGCCCGCCTGCGGCTGGAAACCGAGATGAGCGTCAACGACGACGAGGCCAAGCGCAACATGGCACTCGACATCGACCAGCTCGACGCGATCATCGACAAGTTCATGGACTACGCGCGACCCGGTGAGACCGAGATGCGGCCGGTCCACGTGTCGCAGCTCATCGACCGCGAAGCCTCGGGCTTCCGCGACCCGACGCAGATCCGCATCACGTCGCGGGTGGCGATCGACCTGAAGGTGATGGCCGACGAAACCGAGCTCGGCCGCGTGTTCTCCAACCTGTTCGAGAACTCGCGCCGCTACGGCCGCGGCACCTACACCGGCACGACCGAGGTCAGCGTCTCGTACGTGCGAACGGGGCCGTGGGTGATCATCAGCGTGCGCGACCACGGGCCCGGCGTCGCGCCGGAAAAGCTGTCGCAACTGACGACCCCGTTCTTCCGCGGCGACGCGGCACGCACCGCCGCCACCGGCGCCGGGCTCGGGCTGGCGATCGTCGACAAGGCGATGCAGCGCATGGGCGGCAGCCTGGAGCTGACCAACGCGCCGGACGGCGGGCTGATGGCGCACATCCGGTTGAAGCGGGCGCCTTGACGCCTTGACGTAACGAACGGACCGCAGGGGACCCTGGGCGCCCGGCCCGCGAGCGCGGGGGCGCGCTGCCGGGCCGAATCCCGTAGAGTCATTCGGCAGCATGGACCGTGAACCCCGCCCGCAGCGGCTCGCCCCGACGCGCGAACAGATCGAGCTCGAACTGGCGCGCATCGAGCAGAGCCCGCCCTTTCGCAGCTCGCCGCGCCATCGCACGCTGCTGCGGCACCTGGTCGACCGCGCGCTCGACGGCGACGTGGCGGCGCTGAAGGAATCGGTGATCGCGGTCGAGGTCTTCGGGCGGCCGGCCGACCGTTTCGACCCGAAGACCGACACCATCGTGCGCGTCGAAGCGCGCCGGCTGCGCGCGCGGCTGGCCGAGTACTACCGCTCGGCCGGGCGCGAAGCCGGCGTGCGCGTCGAGCTGCCGGTGGGCGGCTACGTGCCGCGCGTCGTCGAACGTGAAGCGGCGCCGCGGCCGCGGGCGACGCGGCGCGCCCGCGACCTCACCGAACGGGGAGAACACTACCTGCGCCAGCCGCTGTCGCAGTCGACGCTGGAAGCCGCGAACGAGCGTTTCGACGCCGCGCTGCGCGAGTCGCCCGACTGGGTGGCGGCGCACGTCGGCCGTGGCCGCGCCTGGCTGAACCTGGCCACCGGCTGGTACGTCGAGCCGGCCGCGGCCGCCCGCCACGCCGGCGATGCCTTGCGCCGCGCGCTCGAGCTCGACCCGGCGCAGGCGGTCGCGCAGTCGCTGCTGGCAGCAATCCAGAGCCAGTTCGAACGCGACTGGCCGGCGGCTCGGCGCGGCTTCAAGCACGCAATCGAGCTGGCGCCGCAGGATGCCTTCGTCCACTCGGCCTACGGCTGCCACCTCCGCATGCACCAGCATCACGCCGAGGCCGAAGCCGAGTTGCAGCTCGCGCGCCAGCTCGACCCGCATTACCTGAACACGCGCAACCACATGATCAACCTGCGCCTGTTGCAGCGCCGCTACGACGACGCCGGGGCTGAACTCGACGCGCTGCGCGACTTGGCCGGCGAGACACTGGAAACCATCGGGCTGGCCGGCGCGATCGCGATGTACCGCGGCGATGCCGAGACCGCGGTGGCCTGCTACGAGCGCGCCGTCGCCGCGCTGCCCGACTACGCCGGCTGCGCCATCGCGCTGGCCACTGCGCACGCGCTGGCCGGCCGCACCGCCCGGGCCGACGAATTGATGGCCGATGTGGCGCGGCGTTTCGATCCGCGCCGGATCTCGCCGTATGTGCTGGCGATCTTCGAGACGCGCCGCGGCCGCGCCGACGCCGCCTGCGACCAGCTCGAACGCACGATCGAGCTGCGCGACCCGCTGGCAGTGCAGATCGCCGCCGAGCCGAGCTTCGACGCCTTGCGCACCGACCCACGCTGGCCGGCGCTGGTCCAGCGCTCGACGCGGCCTTGAGCGCCCTTCAGCGACCTTCAGCGCCGCGCTACCGGCGCCGGCGGGCGATGAAAGCGGCCACGCCCAGGCCGGCGAGCAGCAGCGCCGCACTCGTCGGTTCCGGTACCGGGGCGGCGTTCAGCGTCAGCTCGATGTTGTCGTAGCCGAACGTCGCATTCAGCGTGTAGGGGCTGCCGCTGGTGTCGAGCACGAAGCGGTTCAGGAAGCCGAAACTGAGGGTGCCGCCGCCGGCCGAGAAGTCCGGATGCTGGGTCGCGTCGAAGCTGCCGGTCGTGAAGTCGAAGAGGCCGAAAGCGGCGCTCGTCAGGCCGCTGGCCGCGCTCGTGTACCAGGCCTGGCGCGGCTGGCCGGCGTCGAAGATCGCGGCGTAGTAGTAGTGCCCGCCCTGCGCGACGAGCGCGCGCGAATAGGTCACGAGGCTGGCGTTCAGGAAGGCGTCGCCACCGTCGACGAAGCGGTCATTCGAGAAGTCGACGCTGGCCAGCGCGCCTTGCGTCCCCGGGTCGTAGGCGAAGGCGTTGTTGATGAAGCCGATCATCGAGACCATGTTCACCGGCCCGCCCGCATTGGTGTAGCCCAGCGCCAGGGCAGCGCCCGGATTGCCGCTGCCGACGGCCGCCACCGCCACGTTGACGCTGGGGTCGGTGTGGAACGTGAACTGGGTATAGCTGGACGGGTCGACCGTCGCATCGCTGAAGCCCGCCGCGTGCGCGGGCATTGCGGCGGCAAGCGCCAGGGCCGCGGCGAGCGGCACCGAGGTGAAAGTGGTCTGCATGTCGAGCCCCTGCTGTACGAACGGCGTTCAGCTTAGGGGTGGCCTGCAATGCAGCGCCAGCGCGCGCAGGTGACTTGCAGGTGACTTCACATCTCAAGGCTGCTCCACCGCGCGCGGCGCGACTCATGACACATGAAGCGTTTCAATATTGCGAGCATCTGCTTGCGGCACGTTGCGGTCATTCGTTGTTGCACGCGTGCGGAGAGCAGGGCGCGAGCGTGCCGCCGGGGGACATTCGCGGAGTCGGCCACCCGATGGCCTTGGCTCGCCGCTGGACTCTGGATTTCAGGCCGGCGCGCGCTGCAGCAGGCAGACGGCGCGCGCCTCGATCGCCCGGCCTTCGCCGACCGGGCCCATCTTCTCCGCCGTCTTGGCCTTCACATTGACAGCCTCGGCCGCGATGCCGAGCGCCAACGCGATGCGCTCGCGCATCGCCGGGATGTGCGGCGCCAGCTTCGGTGTCTGAGCGACGATCGTGCTGTCGACGTTGACGATCTCGTAGCCGACGGCGCGCACGCGGCGCGCGGCCTCGGCCAGCAGTTGCGCTGAGTCCGCGCCGTGGAACGCGGCGTCGGTGTCGGGGAAATGCCGGCCGATGTCGCCCAGGCCGGCAGCGCCGAAGATCGCGTCGGTGATGGCGTGCAGCAGCGCATCGGCGTCTGAATGGCCGAGCAGGCCGTGCGTGTGCGGGATCGTCACGCCGCCAAGCACCAGCGGCCGGCCGGCGACGAGCTGATGCGTGTCCCAGCCTTCTCCGATGCGAAAGTTCATCGTGTCTCCAGCAGCCGCTCGGCGAGTGCGAAGTCGGACGGCCAGGTGAGCTTGAAGTTCTCGAAGTCGCCGACGACGAGCTTCGGCGCCAGGCCCAGCGCTTCGATGGCGCTGGCGTCGTCGGTGATGTCAGGCCCCGCCTGCGCGAGCGCGCGCTGCAACAAGCCCAGGCGGAACATCTGCGGCGTCTGCGCGGCCCATTTGCCGCTGCGCGGCACGGTCGCCGCGACGCGGCCGCCGTCTTCCTGTTTCAACGTATCGGCCAGCGGCAGCGCGAGCAGGCCGCCGACGGCATCGTCAAGGCAGGCATCGATCAATCGCTCGACCCACTCCGGCCGCAGCAGGCAGCGTGCCGCGTCATGAACCAGCACCCAGTCCTGGTCGACAGCCCCGCTTTCGCGCAAGACGGCCAAGCCGTTGGCGACCGTCTCGGCTCGCGTCGCGCCGCCGCAGCGGGCCACGCGGCCCGTGAAACCCGGCACCTGCCGTTCGAACTGCCCATCGTCCGCCGCCAGCACCACCAGCGCGCCGGCCAGCCGCGGCACCGCGGCCAGCGCAGCCAGCGTGTGCGCCACCACCGCGCGCCCGCCGAGCATCGAATACTGCTTCGGCCCCGCGCTGCCGGCACGCTGTCCGACACCGGCACAGGGCACGATCGCGAAGCAGCGGGCGGCGAGGGTCATCGCTGGATTCTAGAATCGCGCCCTTCATGCACCTTCCGACCATCGCCGCGGGCAAGCGTTTCACGCTGCCGCGCCCCCCGGGTTCCGCCGACGCCCTGCTGCTCGCCCGCCTGGCCCGCGCTCGCGCCGACGAGAAGCGCCTGCTCGCGATCGTCAGCGCCGAACCGGCCGACACCGCGCGCCTGGCCGACGAACTGCCGTTCTTCGAGCCGGGCTTGCGGATCGCGGTCTTCCCCGACTGGGAGACGCTGCCTTTCGACACCTTCTCGCCGCACCAGGACCTGATCTCCGAGCGGCTGGCGACGCTGTGGCGCGTGCTGCAGGGCGAAATCGACGTCGTACTGCTGCCGGCGACGACCGCGCTGACGCGGCTGGCGCCACCGTCCTTCATGGCCGGCTACACCTTCCACTTCAAGCAGAAGTCGCGGCTGGACGAAGCCCGGCTGAAGAGCCAGCTCACCTTGGCCGGCTACCAGCACGTCAGCCAAGTCGTCTCGCCGGGCGAATACGCCGTTCGCGGTGGGCTGATCGATCTGTTCCCAATGGGCTCGCCGGTGCCGTACCGGGTGGACCTGTTCGGCGACGAGGTCGATTCGATCCGCACCTTCGACCCCGATTCGCAGCGCAGCCTGTACCCAGTGCCCGAAGTGCGCCTGCTGCCGGGCCGCGAGTTCCCGATGGACGACGCCGCGCGAACGCGTTTTCGCGCGCGCTGGCGCGAAAAGATCGACGGCGACCCGACCCGGGCGCGGGTCTACAAAGACATCGCGTCGGGCATCGCCAGCGGCGGCATCGAGTACTACCTGCCGCTGTTCTTCGAGCAGACCGCAACCGTCTTCGACTATTTCGGCGCGGCGGCGATGGTCGCGCTGCACGGCGAGGTCGACCAGGCGCTCGAACGCTTCTGGACCGACACCCGCGAGCGCCACCGCTTCCTGCAGCACGACCCCGAACGGCCGCTGTTGCCGCCGGAGGAGATCTTCCTGCGGCCGGACGACTTCTTCGTCTGCACGCAGCCGCATGCAACGCTGGCATTGCGGGGACAAGCGCCCGTCGAGTGGGCGCGGCCGCTGCCCGATGTCGCGGTCGACCGCGGCACGACCGAGCCGCTGTCGCTGCTGGAAAAGCACCTCGACACGACCCCGCACCGCGTGCTGATCGTGGCCGAGAGCGACGGCCGCCGCGAGAACGTGCTCGAGCTGCTGCGCGACCACAAGATCAGCGTGCCGAGCGTCGCCACGCTGGCCGAATTCGAGGGCAGCGACGAGAAGGTCGCGATCACCGCGGCGCCGCTGGCCGAAGGCTTCCACTGGCACGAGCCGGCGGACGGCATCTCGATCCAGTTCATCACCGAGACCGAACTCTTCGCGACCACGCCGCAGGCGCGCCGGCGGCGCAAGCAAGAGCAGGTCACGGAAGTCGATGCGCTGATCAAGGACCTGTCGGAGCTGAAGATCGGCGACCCGGTGGTCCACATGAACCACGGCATCGGGCGCTACCAGGGGCTGGTGAACATCGATCTCGGCGAAGGTGCCTCGGAGTTCCTGCACCTCGAATATGCCGACAAGGCGACGCTGTACGTGCCGGTCGCGCAGCTGCAGCTGATCAGCCGCTACACCGGCGTCAGCGCCGAAGAAGCGCCGTTGCACAGGCTGGGCTCGGGGCAGTGGGAAAAGGCGCGGCGCAAGGCGGCCGAGCAGGTCCGCGACACCGCCGCCGAACTGCTGAACCTGTACGCCCGCCGCGCTGCGCGCGAGGGCTTCGCCCACCGCTTCAGTCCGCACGACTACGAGGCGTTCGCCACCAGCTTCGGCTTCGAGGAAACCGCCGACCAGCGCGCCGCGATCCACGCCGTGATCCAGGACATGGTCAGCCCGCGGCCGATGGATCGGCTGATCTGCGGCGATGTCGGCTTCGGCAAGACGGAGGTCGCCTTGCGCGCCGCTTTCGTCGCTGTCCACGGGGGCAAGCAGGTCGCGATCCTGGCGCCGACGACCTTGCTTGCCGAGCAGCACTTCCAGACCCTGGTCGCCCGCTTCGGGCCGTGGCCGGTGAAGGTGGCCGAGCTGTCGCGCTTCCGCTCGGCGAAGGAGGTCAAGGTCGCGCTCGAAGGCCTGGCCGCCGGCACCGTGGACATCGTCGTCGGCACCCACAAGCTGCTGTCGTCGGACGTCAAGTTTGCTCGCCTGGGCCTGCTCGTCATCGACGAAGAACACCGCTTCGGCGTGCGCCACAAGGAGGCGATGAAGGCGCTGCGCGCCGAGGTCGACGTGCTGACCTTGACCGCGACGCCGATCCCGCGCACCTTGGGCATGGCGCTCGAAGGCCTGCGCGACCTGAGCGTGATCGCCACCGCGCCGCAGCGGCGGCTCGCGATCAAGACCTTCGTCCGCAACGAAAGCAACGGCACGATTCGCGAAGCGGTGCTGCGCGAGCTCAAGCGCGGCGGCCAGGTCTACTTCCTGCACAACGATGTCGAGTCGATCCAGGCCCGGCGCGAGAAGCTCGCCGAGTTGGTGCCCGAGGCGCGCATTGCAATCGCCCACGGCCAGATGCCCGAGCGCGAACTCGAACAGGTGATGCGCGACTTCGTTGCCCAGCGCCACAACCTGCTGCTGTGCTCGACGATCATCGAAACCGGCATCGACGTGCCGTCGGCCAACACCATCGTCATGAGCCGGGCCGACAAGTTCGGCTTGGCGCAACTCCACCAGTTGCGCGGGCGCGTCGGCCGCAGCCACCACCAGGCTTATGCCTACCTGCTGGTGCCCGACGTGCAGGGCCTCACCAAGCAGGCCGCGCAGCGGCTGGAGGCTATCCAGCAGATGGAAGAGCTCGGCAGCGGCTTTTATCTGGCGATGCACGACCTCGAGATCCGCGGCGCCGGCGAGGTGCTCGGCGAGAACCAGAGCGGCAACATGATGGAGGTCGGCTTCCAGCTCTACAACGACATGCTCAGCGAAGCCGTGCGCTCGCTGAAGGCCGGCCGCGAGCCCGACCTGCTGCACCCGTTGGCCGCCACCACCGAGATCAACCTGCACGCGCCTGCCCTGCTGCCCGACGCCTACTGCGGCGACGTGCACACGCGGCTGAACCTGTACAAACGGTTGGCAACGGTCGAGAAGGCCGAAGGCATAGACGCGTTGCTCGAAGAAGTCACCGACCGCTTCGGCCGCCTGCCCGCGCAAGGCCAGACCTTGTTCGACACCCACCGGCTGCGCGTGCTGGCCAAACCCTACGGCGTGCAGAAGATCGACGCCGGGCCGAAGCTGATGAGCATCCTGTTCCATCCGAAGCCGCCGATCGACGCCCAGCGCATCATCGAGCTCGTGCAGAAGAACCGCGCGATCAAGCTGGCCGGCAACGACAAGCTGCGCATCGAGCGCGAGATCGCCGATCCGAAGGAGCGCGCGCAATTCATCCGGGAAGTGCTGCGGGCGTTGGGGCAGCCGGTGGTGATTGCGGCTGGGTGATTGGCGGGCGGCGCGAGCCCGCCGCCCCTTTGCTACCATTTCGCTTCCTTTTCGCTTCCCAGGAGCGCGAACATGGCCACGCTCGTTGTCAAGAATCTGCCCGAACTGCTGCACGAACGCCTGCGAACGCAGGCGCAGCAACACCACAGGTCGATCACCAAGGAGGCTGTCGCGTTGATCGAACAAGGCCTGCTGGCGCCCAGAGCAGTATCGGCAGCCGATGCGCTACCCCCGCTCGTCCGCCTTCCCGGCGGGCCGCTCACCGCCGAATGGATAGCGGCCGCCATCGCCGACGGCCGCGAGTGAGAGGCTGAGAGCTCATGCAGGTCGTCGACACCAACATCGTGGTGAACCTGCTGATGGAGGGCCCCTACAGCGAGTCGGCGCGCCTGCTCCACGCCCGCGACCCCGATTGGCAGAGCGAAACCCTGTTGCTGATCGAACTCACGAACGTGCTGGCAACGGTGATGCGCAAGCTGCACCGCCCGTTCGCGGAAACGAGCGTCACGCTGAAGCAAGCGCAGCGCATCATGGCTCCTGGGCTGCGCCACGTCGACCACCATGACGTGCTGCATGCCGCTTCGCACTTCGGCGTGAGCGGGTACGACGCACGCTTCCTCGTCGTGGCGCGGGCGATCGGCGTGCCCCTCGTCACCGAAGACGCCAAGCTCCGCCGCGCGGCCCCCGATCTGACCTGCTCGCTGGCCGAAGCGCTGGCCCGCTGAAGCGGAAACCGATGACAGCGCAAGAGTTCACCCCCGGCCTCTTCCTCCGCGGCTTCACGCCGCCGCTGACGCTGGCCGACTTCAAGCTGGTCGCGTTCGACATGGACTCGACCTTGATCAGCATCGAATGCGTCGACGAGATCGCCGACGCCGCCGGCCGCAAGGCCGAGGTCGCGGCAATCACCGAAGCCGCGATGCGCGGCGAGATCGCCGACTACAAGGAAAGCCTGCGCCGCCGTCTCGCGCTGCTGGCCGGCGTGCCGGAATCGGCGTTGGCGGCGGTCTACGAACAACGCCTGCGGCTGAACCCGGGCGTCGAAGCCTTCGTCGCCGCCTGCCGCGCGGCCGGGCTGAAGACGCTGTTGGTATCGGGCGGCTTCACCTACTTCAGCGAACGCATCCGCGAGCGGCTGCAACTCGACTTCACGCGCGCCAACACGCTGGACATCGCCGAGGGCAGGCTGACCGGCACGCTGGTCGACCGGCCGTGGGGCGACATCGTCGACGGCGCCGAGAAGAAACGCGTGCTGCTCGAGGTCTGCGAGTTGATGGGCATCGCGCCGGAGCAGGCCATCGCGGTCGGCGACGGCGCCAACGACCTGCCGATGCTCTCGGCGGCCGGCTTGTCGATCGGCTACCACGCCAAGCCGGCGGTGCACGAGCGGGTGATGATCTCGATCACCGCCGGCGGCATGGACCGGGCGCTCGAAGTGCTGCGGCCCCGGGCCAGCTGACTCTGCGCGCTCCAGATGAGCCGCAGGGAGCCGCGGCCGCGCTCGATCCGGCTCAAGTTTGTAACCGCAAGCGCCGACAACGCCGGAATGGAACGCCTGCCCGGACCCCGCCTGCCCCAACCCCATTCGCGCCGCCCGGCGATCCCCGGCTGGGCGTGCCCGCTGCTTCTGCTGCTGGCGCTGAGCGCCTGCACGACCCCGCCACCGTTGCTGCCGAGCGCACCCTACGTCGCCCCGCCGACCGGCCCGAAGGCGCGGCTGCTGATGCGCGGCACGCTCGATGCGGGCATGAGCTACACGGTGATCGATTACGACGGTGTCGAAGACTGCTCGCGCCCGACCCGCGTGGCCTCGGGCCGGCCGGGATCCGACCCCGCCGCGGTGCCGATGTCGGCCAACCGCATCCACACCCTCGCGGTGGTCGTGCACAAGCCCAACAACACGGCCTGCCAGAGCCGCTGGACATTCATGTTCCGTGCCGGCCACTCGTACCTGCTGTCGGCCCGCAGCCTGGCCGGTGGCTGCGAAGTCGCCGTGCTCGACGCCACACAGCCGGACGCGATGCAAGCCGAGCCGTCGCTGCGCCGCCGCGACGCACCCCAGCAGGCTTGCGTGCCGATCGCGCAGACCAGGACGCTGGCCGAGCTCAACGCCAGCGCCAGGCAGCGCGGTGACGCGGGCCTGGACCTGCCGATCCCCGGCGCCGGACGGGCGAAGTCCGCCGGCGTGACCGAGGACGATCTGAAGGGCTTGATGAGGTGAGCAGATGAACGTCGCCGGGTTCTCGATCCGATGCCTGCGCCACCGCGGGGCGGCTGCAATGGCGGCCGCTTTGGCGCTGGTCGCGAGCCCGGTGCCGGCCGAGGCTGCGACCCCGGCCGAGTTGTTTGCCAAGGTCTCGCCCAGCGTCTGGCGGGTGCACACCTACGACAAGGACGGGCTGCCGTTGGCTCAAGGCAGCGCCGTCGTCATCGCGCCCGAAACCCTGGTGACCAACTGCCACGTGCTGCGCAAGGCGGCGCGCGTCGCGGTGGCGCGCGACAACACGTCGATGGGCGCGGTACTCGCGCTGTGGGACCCCGAGCGCGACGTTTGCCAGGTCAAGGTCCGCGGCCTCGGCGCGCCGGCGGTGGCACTGGGCGACTCGGCTACGCTGGTGGTCGGCCAGCAGGTCTATGCGCTGGGCAGTCCAGCCGGGCTGGAGCTGACCTTGTCGTCCGGGCTGATCTCCAGCCTGCGCAAGGGCGAGGCCGGCCGGCTGGACATGATCCAGACCTCGGCGCCGATCTCGCCCGGCTCCAGCGGCGGCGGCCTCTTCGACGAAGACGGGCGGCTGATCGGCCTGACGACGATGGCAGTGGTCGCAACGCATGCCCAGAACCTGAACTTCGCGCTGCCGGTGGACCATGTTCGCGAGTTGCCGCAGCGCCATGCAGCCCGCGAAGCGGCGCGAACGGTCGCCGCGGCCGAACCCGCCGCTGCCGGCGGGTCCACCTCGCCATCGGTGCTGCCGGCACCGACGGCGCCGGTTTCCGCCGCCCGGCTGCCCTTCCTGCTGGAGCAGCGCGACAAGAACTACCAGCTCTACCTGGGCCATCCGCAGCCGAAGGCCTTCGCCATCTCGGACAACGGCCTCTCGGCGCGCGCGTCTGGCACCCGGCCGAAGGAAACGCAGCGGCCGAGCGACCCGAAGGAGCGGGCCTTGCAGATCTGCGCCGAGCAGGCCGGCCGCGCCTGCATGCTGTATTCGGTGGACAACGTGGTGGTCTACCGCCAATGACGCCGGGCGCGGCCGGCGCTACATCGCGGCCCGCAACAAGTCGGCGAAGTCGCCGAGCTCCTTGGCGTTCAGGTCGGAGACGATCGCGCAGGCCATGCCGGCGTGCGCCGCTTCGATGACGTTGAAGCCGCGGATCGTCGCCAGCCGGGCCTCGCGCTCGGCGCCGCCGGGCCGCACGAACGCCGAGATGACGTGCTGCCGCCGCCGGTAGACCAAGGCGGCGACGGTCTGGCCGTCCAGCACGTCGCGCCGTGCACCGAGCAGCTCGAAACCGTGCGCCGACAGGTCGGGCACCGGCGGCGAAAAGCTCAGGCGTGCCGACAGCCACGGCCGCACCGTGTGCTGGTCCGAGCTGGCCACCTCGATCGGCCGGTCGACGAGCAAGGCCCGCGTGTGTCCGGCCAGCGCGTCTTCGGCGACGCGTGAGGCCGGCTCACCGCCGACGTTCAGACGGCCGAGGTTCAGACCGACGACGACCGCCGTCAGCGCCGAAGCCGTGACCGCCGAGGCGACCCCGATCAGCCAGCCGCGGCGCGCCAGCCGCAAGAAGATGCGGGCGCTTGGCGGCGGCGTCACGGGCTCGCTGCCGATCGCGCGCGCCAGCCGTCCGCTCAAGTCGGCCGGCGCCTCGTGGTACGCCACCCGTTCGCGGATCGCGGCGCGCAGTGCCTGCTGGGCGTCCCAGGCCGTCTTGAACGCCGGGTCGGCCGCCAGCCGGGCCTGAAGCTGCAGGCTGCGTTCGGGGTCGAGTTCGCCGTCGACGCCGGCGTTGAGCCACAGTTCGTCGTCGTGTTTCATCGCTGCGACTCCCGCTCGGAGGCGTTGGCGATCGCCCCCAGCGCTTGCGCCAGCAGCCGACGCGCACGCGACAGGCGCGACATCACGGTGCCGATCGGCGTCTCGGTGATCTGCGCGATCTCGCGGTACGACAGGTCTTCCAGCTCGCGCAGGATCAGCGCCTCGCGAAAGGCGACCGGCAGCGCGGCGATCGCCGCGTTGAGCAGCTGCTTTTCGGCCTGCCGGATCAGCACGGTTTCGGGGTTGAAGTCAGGCGCGTCGCCGGCCATCGCCGTATCCAGCTCGTCCGCGTTCAGGTCGTGCAGTTCGCCCGGGCGGCGCGCGCGCAGCCAGGCGTAGCTGGCGTTGCGGACGATGGCCAGCAACCACGGCCGCGCATCGCTGCCGCGAAAGCCGCCGAAGTGGCGCAGCGCGCGCAGCACCGCGTCCTGCACGATGTCTTCGGCATCGTGGGCGTCACGCACCAGCCAGCGCGCCAGGTTGTAGGCCGCGCTCAGGTGCGGCAGCACCACGGCGGCGAAGCGCTCGCGCTGTGGATCCATCAGGTGACGATGATCTGGCCGGACATGCCTTCGTGGCCGTCGCCGCAGAAGACGTCGCAGACGAAGCGGAAGCTGCCCGGCGCTTCGGGCACCCAGCGCAGCCGCGCCGGCTGGCCCGGAACGATCAAGGTTCGCAGCTTCAGCTCGGGTGCATGAAAGCCCATCACCACCTCCGGCGCGCTGAACTCGAACACCACCGGCTGGCCGCGCTGGAGCTGGATCTCGTTCGGCAGGAAGACGAACTTGCGCGCGACGATCGCCACCACGCGCTCGGCCGGCTGGGCTGCCGTCCATCCGGCCAGGCCGCCGAGCCCGGCCGCCACAGCGCTCGCGAGCAGTCTACGCCGCTGCATCGCTCAGCCCTCCTTCAGCGCTCGCTCGGTGATCGCCAGCCGGCCGCGGTCCGCACTCGCCACGTCGCGAAAACCCAGGCCGCGAAACGGCTGCGCCGGGTCCCAGCGAACCGGCTCGCGTTTCGGCTGCGAGCCCGGCGTCGGCAGCGGGAAGATCAGCGACTTCGCCGCGTGGTGCGCGATGTGCCCGGTCATGTGGTGGTGTTCCTGGTGGATGTGGCCGTAGAACACGGTCACGTTCGCTTTCGGCAGCAGCAGCGCGAGCGCCGCATCGCCGTCGCGCGTGGCCCAGTCCCACTCGGGCGCCAGGTCGAACAGCGGCCGGTGCGTCAGCACGACGATCGGCGCGTCGGGCGCCAGCCGCGCCAGGTCGGCTTTCAGCCAGGCGAGCTGTTCGTCGCCGATCCGGGCCGCCGGATCGGACACGTTGTCGAGCGCGATGAAGTGCACGCCCTGGTGGTCGAAGACGTAGTGCGTCGGCCCGAAGAATTCCTGGAACGCGGCGCCGTTGTCGAGCGATGCGTCGTGCTCGCCGGGCATGAAGCGCACATCGCGCACCGCCAGGTCGGCGACGATCGCCTTGAACTCGCGCAGCCGCTTGCGGCGTTCCTGCGGGTCGTCGGTGGTGTGCGTCAGGTCGCCGGTGAAGACGATGAAGTCGGGCGGGCTGGCGAGCGCGTTGACGCTGGCCACGGCGCGCTTGAGCGTGCGGCCGGCTTCGGGGTTCACGGCCGGGCCATTGAAGCCCCAGTGGGTGTCCGACAACTGGACGAAGTGGAAGTCGCGGGTCTTGGCCGAGCCGTAGTCGGCGCAGCCGGCCAAGCCGGATGCGAAGACCACGCCGCCCACGCCCGCGAGCTGAAGAAAGTCGCGCCTGTCGAATGTCGATTGCATGGCTGCCCCGCTGTCTTTGACAAGTTGCCGCGCCCGGATCGGGTCGGCCTGCCTTGCAAGATCGCGCGGCGCCGGCTTTTATTCCCGTCGTTCAGCCGGCGAGCTGGGCCCAGGACTTGTCCAGGCGCTTCGCGCTCACCGGCTGCGGCGTTCGCAGCTCCTGCGCGAAGAGGCTGACGCGCAGTTCTTCGAGCAGCCAGCGGTATTCGTCCAGCCGCGCGTGCGGCGCGCCTTTCAGCTCGGCCAGGCGGCGCAGGTAGCGCTGCTCCAGCGGGCGAAGCTCAGTCAGCCGGGCGGCGTCACGCGCCGGGTCGGCGCGCTGTTTGTCCAGCCGCAGCGTGATCGCCTTCAGGTAGCGCGGCAGGTGCTGCAATGCCGCCCAGTCGGTTTGCAGCAGAAAGCGCTTCGGCAACAGCCGCTGCAGTTGAGCCGTTATGTCGTCGGCGACGTCCTTCGGCGGCTTGCTGTCCTTCAGCTTGCGTGACGCCACCGCGGACTCGGCGAGCACGGTGCCGGCCTGCCGCGCGACCTCTTGCGCGATGAGGTTCAGCCGCGCCCGGCCTTCGTCGACGCGGGCCTTGAAGCTGGGCTCGTCCTTGGGCAACGGGTCGGCGAGGAAGGCGCGGTCGAGCGCGACATCGATGATCTGCTCGCGCAATTCGTCGAGCGTGCCGCCGACAGCCATGAACGCGGCCGCCATCTTCTGCAGATCGGGGATGTTCTTCTCCAGGAACTTCAGCGGCTCCTTGATCTGCAACGCGACCAGCCGGCGCAGGCCGGCGCGGTGCTTGGCGGCGGCGATGTCGGGCTCGTCGAAGACTTCGATCTCGACGAAAGTGCCGCGGTCGATCAGCGCCGGGAAGCCGATCAGCGTCTGCCCGCCGCGGCCGATCTCCATCAGCTCGGGCAGTTCGCCGAAGTCCCAGATCGTGTGCTTCTTTGCTTCGACGGCCGGCGCCGCGACGGCCGGCGCACGCGACGCCGCGGCCACCGGCGGCGCCGCCGGTGCCGGCGACAGCTTCAGTGCCGCCAGCGCCTGGAAGGCACTGCGCGCCTGGCCGCCGAGTTCGGCTTTCAGCCCCGCCAGGTCGCGCCCGATGCCGAGCTGGCGCCCGTGTTCGTCGACGACCTTGAAGTTCATGAACAGGTGCGGCGGCAACTGGTCGAGCTTGAAGTCGTTGCGCTGCACCGCGAGCTGGGTGCGGTCGCGAACCGCCTTCAACAGCCCGTCGAGCAGGCCGCCTTGCGCGAACGTCGTGCTCTCGCAGAACTCGGCCGCGTAGTCGGGCAGCGGCAGCAGCCGCGAACGCGGGCGCTGGTGCAGGCTCTTGACCAGCGCCAGCACTTTGTCGCGCAGCATCCCGGGCACCAGCCATTCGCAGCGCTCTTCATTGACCTGGTTCAGCGCGTAGATCGGCACGCTGACGGTGACGCCGTCCTTCGGGTCGCCCGGCTCGTGCAGGTAGCTCGCGCTGCAATCGATGCCGCCGAGGCGGATCGTCTTCGGGAACGCCGCCGTCGTGATGCCGGCCGCCTCGTGGCGCATCAGCTCGTCGCGCGTCAACTGCAGCAGTTGCGGCTGGCGCTTGACCTCGTCGCGGTACCAGCGTTCGAGCGAAGCGCCGGAGAACACGTCCTTCGGCAACTGCTGTTCGTAGAAGGCGAAGATCAGCTCGTCGTCGACCAGCACGTCCTGCCGGCGAGCCTTGTGTTCGAGCTCCTCGACCTGCGCGATCAGCTGGTGGTTGTGGGCCAGGAACGGCAGCTTGGTGTCCCACTCGCCGTGCACCAAGGCTTCGCGGATGAAGATCTCGCGCGCCGCGGCCGGGTCGACGCGGCCGAAGTTCACTCGTTTGTTGTTGTAGATCACGATGCCGTACAAGGTGGCGCGCTCCAGCGCCACGACCTCGGCGGCCTTCTTCTCCCAATGCGGCTCCAGCAGCTGCGTCTTCAGCAGGTGGCCGGCAACGCCCGGGATCCACTGCGGCTCGACGGCGGCCAGCCCGCGGCCGAAGAGACGCGTCGTCTCGACCAGTTCGGCCGCCACCAGCCAGCGGCCCGGCTTCTTGCTCAGGTGCGCGCCCGGGTGGCGCCAGAACTTCAGGCCGCGCGCACCGAGGTACCACTCGTCGTCGTCGGCCTTCAAGCCGATGTTGCCCAGCAGCCCGGCGAGCATCGCCAGGTGCACTTGTTCGTAGGTCGCCGGCGCGGTGTTCAGCCGCCAGCCGTGTTCGGCCACCACCGTGTGGAGCTGCGAATGGATGTCGCGCCACTCGCGAACGCGGCGCGGGCTGACGAAGCTGTCGCGCAGGCGCTGTTCCTGTTGGCGGTTGGTCAGCTTGTGGCTCGGCTTGTGAGTGTCTTGCGTCTCGCCGTGGCCGCGGCCTTCTTCGATCCACTTCCAGAGTTTCAAGTAGCCCATGAATTCCGACTTCTCGTCGTCGAACTTGCGGTGCTTCTCGTCGGCCGCCGCGGCGACTTCCTGCGGGCGGTCGCGCACGTCCTGGCCGCTCAGGGCCGAGGCGATGATCAGCACTTCGCTGAGCGACTCGCGGTTGCGTGCTTCCAGGATCATGCGGCCGACCCGCGGGTCCAGCGGCAGCTTGGCCAGCTCGTGGCCGATCGGCGTCAGCTCGTTCGCGTCGTCGACGGCACCCAGCTCGCCGAGCAGGTCGTAGCCGTCGGCGATGGCCTTCTTCGGCGGCGCCTCCAGGAACGGGAAGTCCTCGACGTTGCCCAGCCGCAGCCCCTTCATGCGCAGGATCACGCCGGCC
>Ga0307513_10001084_pt1 | contig 39504 bp, 32 predicted proteins | sample 15_EM_MG_FD_202174 | JGI IMG/M metagenome (GOLD analysis project Ga0307513, IMG submission 202174) | Populus trichocarpa ectomycorrhiza microbial communities from riparian zone in the Pacific Northwest, United States - 15_EM | ecosystem: Host-associated > Plants > Roots > Unclassified | place...
GCTATGATCGATCACTCGATCAGGACCTACCCATTTGATCGATCATTCGATCATGGGGTCCCCTCGATCAGATCATGATCGAGCATACCCTCCGTGATCTGCTCGATCATGATCGTGGCCATCACTAGTTCCGATTATGAGGGCGAGAAAGTCCTCTTGGTAGAGCTCTGTGAAACCTTCTACTAGTTTGGTGTGTAGGTTGTAAAAGAGGGCGTTGACTGTGAAGTCACGGCTGGAGGGATCATTTTCTGGGGTTTCGAATTCCCAAGGCCTGGGTTAATGTCCCTCATGTAGCAGTTGACCATAAAGTGGAACATATCATACCACTGGCATAGCCTGAATCCAACTATCTTCAGGGCACGTCGCACTCCTCAGGTTGACAGAGTCGATATCCAGCCCTAGAATCGTAGTAGTAGTAGTCTCTAGATGCTTAGACCTTTCGCGATTGCTCTCGATTTTGTTCACTCTGCCCGGTTCAAAGCAGCATTTCTCCATGTTTGAACTGATGCACTTCGAGAGCCGAGTTTCAAAATTGCGCCCGATTTTATTGTCTATTGCCGCGCCGGTGTCCGCGCTTCGGATACCCAGGAGCTTGTCACGAACCCAGCCACCAGCGAAGCGGAAAATCATGTGGTCATCCTCAGGTTTATCTTTGCAGATTTCTTGCGCAGTGTTAACTGGGTGCTGGGGTACGCCGGCATCCTCCGGGAAGGGGGCCAGGGTGCGGGAGCAGTGGGAGTTGTGGTAATTTTTATAGTACTGTATTGATTTGAAACGCTGATTGGGGGTGGGAGATCATGTCTGGTGGTTGTAGTGGTTGAGATGACTCGTCTGCATTTCTGATAGGGCTTGTTTGATGGACACAAGCATGGCGGAGCAGATCATGAGGGTCACACTCGACTATGATCTGGTCGAGAGGAACATATAATCAAATGATTGATCAAGGGGGTAGATCCTGATCGAGTGATCGGTCATGATTACTTGAATAGGATCGAAAGGTATCTGTGATCGACCAACTCGAGCAGTTCGTGGATCCCACACTCCATCAAGTCGTGATCGGGGTGCCCGGGTGATCGAAGAGATCAAGCATACTGTAGTCGAGCCAAACTCGATCATGATCTCACGATGCCCATCACTGCTAATAGACAGGGGTGCAGGGGGAGCCAGGGGGCCCAGCAATCAATACTAGTGGGGAGTGAATTCTCGGAGAAAGTAAAAGTTTTGACCTTAGGAGTGGTTGAAGCTTGAATTTAGCTTGACTCATTATTCAGTGAATGAGTTGCAGGAGGTCGTTTTTGTCCCGTAAGTTTTGTATGGACTGCTATGAGGTTGATTGCATTCTGACTGTGGGGAGGGGCGAGGGTACGAGGCTCTACAGTTTGCGGTCAGTAAGGTTTGGTTGAGCCCCACTACGGGTACGGGCGTGATACTACAGTATGACACCTCAGCGCAGCCCTCAACTTCCTGTCACTCGTCAAAAATGGACTAGATGTTCCCAGCTGGACATCTCAGGCACTCAAATTTAAAGCTCCGTGTTGACCGAAAGGCCGACAATCCTGCGGGCTAACACGGAGGTGTCGAATTCAAAGCATGGTCCACCGTATCACGAGCCTAAGAGTGGAAAATGCATATTCCCCTCTGGCGAGACGTTTTTCGGCGCAATGAAGTGTAATGGCTGGGATTCCAGGGCACAGGATGGGTGAGTAATCGTTCCCATACATACCCCTATTAACGAGGGAGCAGGGAAGGAAATTAAGCAATAAGTAGCTGGTAGGTGTTAGAGAATCCCTGCTAGGCGGTAATTGCTCCGTCATCATCGGGGGTAGAGGGATCGACAGATCGTCGTCCTGAGAGGTAGAGCGTAGGTACTTTACTAGGAACCCTCGGCCTCCTCTTACCCCTCCGAGCGAGACTGGGTTCGAAGAAGTAGATCCCCGATTACAGAATAACATAGCGATGCTAACCCCCAAGGCTATGAGTATGAGTAGTGGCAGGAGGGATTGTGGTTGGTAGATGCGGCACAGGAAGAGGGGTTCATCGGTGAGTAAAGTTAGTTGTGTCAAGGGTTCGTATCTGGTTGCCTGTGTGCGTGTTTGATGATTCGGGGGGTGTCATGGTTGATTTCCTACGTCGTATGGTTTCCTCCTCAGTGTTAGTACCCACGGGAATCGGAAGATGGAAAAGGGACAAAGGTAACTGTGCAGTTCTAATGAAAGTGGAGAATTTAGGCCCTGTTTGGCAGGCCAACTTTTGTAAGGTAACACCTTGAAGATTGCGGTTTGTAAGGTTTCCCAAACAGCATGTTGTAAGATGTGCCAAGCCATAGTTTGTAAGATAGGGTTTGCCAAACAAGAGAAGGAGCATTTATAAGGTATCATATCATATGATAGAACATTTTTAGTTAGGGTTCCTTACTAAGAACATTAAATTTTGTATGATATATTTTAGGTCACGAGTTTTCGTTGCTCTTGGCATACCCGTCAGCACCCAACAAACGCTCCCCTTCCCGTGGTACACGTGTACTTGTACAAGTACCGGTACCGGCACTCTCGCAGCCGCATCTATCTTTCCCATTCCACCGCACACCAATCACGGGTACGCCCACGTAACCGAAACCTTAACCAAAGCCCCATCCACTCATCCAAAAGTCTTCGGGTGAGTTGGCGCTAAGATTTGCACATTCAGGCGTAAGATTGGGCGTACCGTATTAGAGCCAAGGCACTCGATGCTTTTGGAATGGGCAAGCGCTCGGGTGTCCCAAAACAAGCGAAAAAAAAGGTCCTCCGGTAGGGTCTGGTACTTGATGACTAATCTACTAATTCTCTCTGAAAGGGGTACGGACTGGTACTGTGCAGGGATAACACCGGTAGAAGGAAAAAAGCTATCTGTGCCGGCCCTGCTCGCGAGGAGGGTAGAACTTTTTGCTGTGATGTTTCGCATATCATATCCTATTGCAGAGATAGAGATATACATGTAAGGGCTTAGCGGAGACGTTTGTGAGACTTTGGGCGTGGATGCTGGCCTATGGCCGGCGGGGGCGGATGGATTGGAGAGGTGGGTGGCCGCGAAGTAAGGATGTTATGGCCGGGTGGTTGGGCTCGGCAGTGGGTATTTTTAGTATGATAGCGGAGTGAGACCCTCTACCGTGGGGGTTGTTTGCTTGGTTGCTTCGTGCAACCTACGGCGAAACTAGGCGAGTGACGAACCGGGATTAGTGGCAAGTAATTTTTTGTTGCTCTACAAGTACTTTGACGGCTTCCCGTCATTTTCCTAGTTTCGTCTTAGGTGCCCTAAGTGCCTAGCACCAGATATCAACGCTTGCGTCAATTCGTGTCCGCTTATTAAGCAGATAACCTCTTTCTCCTGCTAGTTACTCGAGTATATGAGCAGTGATTGTCAAATTCGTTAGCTAATTGGGCGCGGCGCTAAGTTTTACTAGGTACAGTTAGTCTGAACCGTGTCAACATCGCTGCCTCATAATAACAAATTCCTCTTTTGCCCTTCTGCGGTTCTCCGAACAGAGATCAGGGGTTGCGGCTGCTGAGCTAGGGGAGCTCGGAGCCGACAATACAGTACGGTACTGTGCGGTGACCTGCTCGAATACAAGGGAAATATGCGAGGTCGTTGAAATTCCCCACTGGGTTAGGGGAAGAGAAATCAACGCGAACTCAAGCCCTCGGCTGAGACAAAGAGCAGAAAAAATACGCTGCGCCTTATTGTACTACGAGAGGCAATCACAACGTCCTAGCACATTTCTCTTGTACCCGGTATTTAAGGGTTGGTTTGGGGGTTGGTTTGAATTATCCGGCATAGTGCCGGTCCCGTGGAACTCCGGGTAATCGGACCTAGTGTTATGACATATCATTGGAGCCGCCTGCTCTGGCAATTTCGCGCATTTTTGTTTTTTATGTCTCTCAAAAAAGAGGCTGAGCGGCACACCCCTTGCAGTCCTCTTGGCCCCTTTCCCGAGCAGGAAATTTTAGACTACACAGCGCATGATCCAACCACCCGATCTACTAAAGGTACTAGGATTGGGCCTAGTGCGGAGATAGTTATTCGACCTCGTGGATTGGATGGCCTCCGCTGCCGTCTAAGCCGTATCATAGTGAACACAAAGAATTGTAGGCTTTTTCCAACGAATACCTGTAAGGGGTTAGGTATGCCATACACTTCGCATGGTCGCGGATGCTCACGGCGATATACGGGTACCAGGAAACATGACCTCTACTTTGTGACTATGTAGGCAGCAGGTCATGCGCCTTTCTTTCTTAACGGGAAACCTTATGATAATAATAACCGCAGCAGATCCTTGCACTATGGGTGCTTCTGATCTCGCACTTCCATCGCAAGTGAAAATCTATATCTAAGAGCTGAGGTCCAATGACACCCGCACTGCATAGTACCCGCTGCGGCACCAAACGCCTCGGATGCCAACAGACAATTTTTTTTGTCTTATGTATATACCAACAAAATTACCATGAAATAGAGCTTATAATAACCTGGAACATGCGTTGTGGTTCCGCGGCTTTCCATCCAACTCTGTCGCCCTATCATCTGGTGCCAAGTGATGGAATCGCTAAACGAGTGATCCACCGTGATCGCAAGTGCATAAAGAGATTCCTAGAGGGGGGGTTGATAGGTGGAAGATGATAACCACATGGGAGTATGCCCCCTTAAAGGGTGACCCACGCGACGAATTTCGCGTGACGTGGGGGGGTGCCTTTGCTAGCCGGCTGACCAGTCCTCACAAGGATCTCCGGGCCAGGGATGTTTTATGACAACGAGTCTAGTTCCTGGTGGAATTACATGCGGCGACTCAGAGAATTTGATATATCAGGTAGTATGCTCTGGTGGGAGTACTGAGATACGTTATTTCACAGCACTTACGGAGGTACAGGGCATAAGTATTGTAGGTTACACAAAGGGTGAGGGCAGCAAACCTCGCCTGTGGAACCTACAAAACTTATGCCCTGTACCTCCGTACGGTGTTCATCACACTCAGGCCTCTTCCCGACCAAGTCGCTGGGCAGCGAGCGGTGCATGAGAAGCAAGCAACGGAGGTTTCTACCCAACCTTGCGCAGATATTTTCCCTCCCTTCCCTCTCCCTTCCCTCCCTGATATGGTGTGGTATTTTCAGCGGGTGTTTAGAATATTGAACCTGGAGAGAAGCGGCTCTGCGCATAAACTTCTGGTGGTAGTGCCTTGCCCTCCACCCCGGCAACGGAATAGGTAGGTATGGTAAGAAGTTCAATTATATATGAACTTGGGTCCTACAACAGCAGCAGCAGAAAATAGGACATGTTAAAAGGGGTGGTGTATGGCTGCTGCACCTTTTTTTCCCCTCAGAGACGTCTCCCTGATTGATGGCTTGGAAGTAGAGATTCAGCTCCTCTGTGGCACACCTATTTTTTTCCTTCATGATAGGGGTTTTTGCGATCACCTGCGTCGGATACCATTCGAGGTGTTAAGGAGAGAATGGAGTCCAAGAGTTCGTTATCTGTCGGCTTGTCACCCGCACTTGTAGCGCCAGGGCTAGCCTTGTCAAGCAACTGTCGTCTGCAGGGTGGAGATTATTATTTCTTGTTAAGTCATCGGTTTATTTTGTAGCTAGCTACAGGGGATACCATGGCATCTGCAGAGTGGAGGTATCATGCAGTACTTGTACTAGCCAAATATCGGCCGTTAGTAGAGCCTGAGCTAAATGCGTCTTGGTCAACTGAATATCTTCATTTAGGGTCACCCAGAGTTGTGTTGAAGAAATTCTAGTTTATCATAGGGTTAATGGGCTTAAATTCTATCATACCTCACTAGCGATCAAAGAATGAAACCTAAAACTCTAAAAACGGGCAAGGGACCAAGTTATCGAACTTAAATTGCGCAACTATGATACTACGATACAAGCACCAGTAGCTTTATTTTTCGCTCGCGCACTGCCACCCCATACTGCGGATTGATATAGATCCCTTTCCTCAGTTCTCCTAGCGCATCTTAGGCGGGGGGGCGTAGTATCGTTCATGCAGTGATTGCAATCGTCCTTGTCATACAAGTGCCAACCCGCGGGATCCTACAAATTTTCGTAAGTACTTGTACTAAGATAACATAACCTGCTTAGACTAGGATGAACTGAATTAGATACTCGCACCCCCACTCCCCCCGCTAGCTGCTGCTGTTGACAAATTTTCGGAGAAGGGCGCAATAGCTTATCTTGTGTTTTCGCCAAGGTGAAAATGTACGGTGTAACCTCGAAACTCCTCGAAAGAGCATGTGAGGGTGACCGCTTTTTTCTTCCCTTCTCTTTCTTTTCTTTCCTTCCCACTTCGGTCTATTGGCAGTGGCTGTAGTCCCGTATTTTATTGTATTGTGTTGTTCTATTCATGCAGGTTCCCTTCGAGCCAGCTAGAACTAGCTAGAAACAAGGGGAAGTTAAGTGGAGGAAGCGGACGAGTGAGAGGCTGTACAGGATGTTAAGGGTAAGTAAGGAGAACTTGTTCTTATTGGCCTCTGGGTAACTTGGCTAGTTGGAGGGCCGAATATTGTGAAGTTTCTGTGGTGGGAATTGTTTACGTTAGCCTACTTTTTCACCCGACCCTAAAACAGCCAAGAAGTGCTTTCGGTGGTTACACACACCAAATGTGAACAGTTGAACTTGAATTCTTCTCACTTGTGTTTATATCCTGGGCTGAGTATGATACCATTGCCAATGTTGGAAAGGGTTGCTATTATAGCATCCTTGCACTATACTCAAAAGTACCTGATTTGTCTTCGTGATCCTCCCTCTCCCGAACACCCCAGCCTTACACTCGTGTCACACGAGCAAGCAAGCCCTCTTTTTGTCTGGCTTGCTCGTGGTACTGGAAGTGCAGTTTTTTTCTTCTTCCCTTGCGTGACGAGTCCTTCTCACCAACTTAATTGGTTGGAAATTTGGAAATAGGGAGAAGAGAAACAAGTATTTCCTAGGGCTCGGGTCGCAGCACATGTGGCTAGCACTTTGGTCTCATGAAGAGCGCACTAAACGAAGTGGTGAATGGATGTGAGATTTGAGCAGATTTCCCAGGGTGGATTAAGACAGCGCGCTTTGCTACTAGTTGTTCCCATGAATGGAGAAGATCCAGATTCTCTGGGTGAGGCTTGTCCCCTGCCAGGAGTACCCGGAAAAAGCGGAAGTAAATTTGGTATTGGAGTTCAGATACGAACAGGTTTTCTTTTACCATATATTTTTTTATCCCCTGTACCTGGCCTAGGAAAAGTACACAGGTGGCCAGGGGTGGGAGTTTTGGTAAGAAAAAGAAAATTGGCCGGAGGCTCTAGGACTGAAATCTCACCTTGTGCTTCTTTAGATATAACTTTGATATTGTCCAGCACATCTGCTGTGCTCAGGGCAATCTCAAACTCCAGTGGTATAACTCAAGCAGGCTAGGATTCCCCTTTTAGATCTGTCCAAAGGCTGGATGAACTCGGAGCTTATCCTATCGGACCCTTTCAGTCTATTTACGGTAACTTCCAGGGGGATATTCGTTCGGGCTTTAGAACGGAAACACCCTTCGGTTAAGAAAATTGGAGCTGGAGCCCTTGATCCCCCCTCCACGTGGCTAACTGTAGTTACCCGTGATTCGGGCATTTGATCCCAACGTTGGCCACGCCTTTCAGCTCTAAACACAATCTTTAGTTATCTCGTGGTTATCACAACAGACTACTGCGCATCGGACTTGGAGATACAGTATCTGGCAAGGCCGAGCTCGTTTAAAATCTTGGGATAGCTTCTCACCTTCCTCGCGCAAAACTTTCCCTCGAAGAGTTTTTTTTTTTTTACCGCCGCGTCGAGTGATGTGGGATGCTTGGAGGACATGTACCACTTCGAAACATAGGACTAATCGTGGAAACATCAAATAGGTTGCGACCCTCAAGAGAGTTTTCTCAAGAGAGTTTTTCTTTGGAGGGCACAGATTTCCACTGTGCCCTTTTTCCGGCCTCCGGGGCCATTGGTTTATGATAATTCACGGTTATCCAAGAGGGCTGCCCGAGAGCGGCAGAGTTCTATCGTAGCCATGATCGCCTTTGCACTAATGTTTCTTTACCAACGCAGCGCCAATGCCAGCGAGGTGGTAAGGGGGAGGTAGGCTTTGTAGAGCATTTCTGAGTCAAGATTATATGGTGGAAACTTCTTTCCAACTGAGGATGACAACTCACTGCAGCTGAGGGATTGACGGATATAGGAAGCCACGGCTGCATGAAGATCGGTCCAAATGGTAGGAAAAGGGTTTAAGAGATGGAGTAACTTCATGGGTCTAGCTCTATGAGCTATGAGAAGTTATCGGGACTCTTAGCTTCGTCGGTGGTATACGAGTATTCCACTTTCGGCCCCAATGACTACCACTACACCATGACCGCACCTCTATTGACTCGCCGTCTACAGGGCCCCCTCAGCCACACGGGATCCGGCGGACCTATGGTGGGGGTTGTACTATAACAGTTTGCACAGCAATATTCTCTAAATTATACTCCTAGCCATCGGTAATTCTCTACATTTAGAAGCACCTACTTGATCAGTGCTCGAGCCGCCCACGTTGCTCCTGCTACTTCGGGCTAAGGCGGTTAGGAAACCTCACCAGACACACTGGTTAGAGAGCACCTTATCACTGTGGTTCACATCAAGTCTACTGATACTGCTAGCATGGACACCGCTGGCACCTCTATAATTTTAACTCAGCCTGGTTCACCCATCCAGCTCAGGCGATTGTTGGTGGTACCCACAGGTTATCATATAATGGAGTGAAGTTCCTCAGACTTACCCTTTCTCCTCTCTCTACTACGACTACTACCGGCACTATACCGACTCGTTACTTTCATCTTATCAGACTCGCACTCTTTCGGAGTCTGCCCGCTCCTTTTGCACTTTGTACTTCACTATGGCACAGTTGTCTCGGAACTCCCCGGCTTCTAGTGCTGGCACCACTACTTTCGTTTTCCTCGTAACCTTTTCTTTAATCGCTTTCGTTTCTCAGTTTGCCCATGCCCTCATCCACGTCCCCGAGGAGGTCGGGTATAACCTGAATGAGAATGTCACTGCTGTGAACCCTCTCGACTACTGGGGCGAATGGCGGAACCACACTTTCAACGGCTCTCCCGTGAATTGGAGGTTTCCGTTTTACACCATATTTTTGGATAAGTTTGTCAACGGGAATCCGAGAAATGACGATGCCAATGGAACAGTGTTTGAACATGACGTTATGGGGAATCAGCTGCGGCATGGTGGTGATGTGAAGGGTCTGATGGATAGTTTGGATTATCTTCAGGGGATGGGTATCAAGGTTTGCATGGACGATTTCCGGAGGGGTTGCCTTAGTTGCTAATACATTGTCACTTTAGGGGATTTACATTGCAGGAACCCCGCATATTAACATGCCTTGGGGCGCGGACGGTTACTCTCCTCTTGATTTGACTCTTCTTGATAGACACTTTGGAAATATTGAAGAATGGAGGAAGGCTATCACCGAGATCCACGCTCGGGATATGTACGTTATATTGGACTGTACTGTGGCTACGTAAGTTTACCTTGTAGTTAGTGGCTGTTAGTCTCTTGAGCTGACACTTGGATAGTATGGGTGACTTGATCGGCTTCGAGGGTTACTTGAACACAACAACGCCCTTCACCTTGGCTGAACATAAAGTCCAATGGAAAGGCGAAAGGAGGTACCGCGACTTTGAGATCAACAATAACTACAAGGAGGAGTGCAACTACCCGCGATTCTGGCAAGAGACTGGGGACCGCGTGTATCCTGCTGTCAAGGGCTGCTACGACGAGTGAGTGTCCCATCCAACCATCCTTTCCCATCCAATAAAAGATACTAACTCCGGTACACAGCGACTACGATCACTACGGTGACACCGAAGCTTTCGGTATCTTCCCAGACTGGCAACGCCAACTCTCAAAATTCGCCTCCGTGCAGGATCGTCTGCGGGAATGGAAACCGAGCGTGGCCCGCCGCATCGAGCACTTTGCCTGCATTACCATTGCAATGCTCGACATTGACGGCTTCCGCATCGATAAGGCGACGCAGATCACTGTGGATATGCTCGGCGACTGGTCTGACTCGGTCCGACAGTGCGCTCGAAAGTTCGGTAAAAAGAACTTCTTCATCCCGGGAGAGATCACGGGTGGCGATACCTTTGGGTCTATCTATCTGGGCAGAGGCCGGCAGCCGAGTATGCGACCCACGGACGTCAAGGGAGCGTTTTCGCTCACAAGTAATTCTGATAAGTATTTCATCCGCGAGAAGGGGAAGAATGCACTCGATGCCGGCGCGTTCCATTATTCGGTCTATAGATCTTTGACCAGGTTCATGGGAATGGACGGTAACTTGACGGCTGGATTCGACACGCCGGGGAATTGGGTGGATATGTGGAACACTATGGCAGTCAGTAATGACCTAGTCAACGCGAATACCGGGCAACTCGATCCGAGACATATGTATGGTGTCACGAATCAGGATGTGTTCCGCTGGCCTGCGATTAAAGATGGTGAGAAGAAGATGTTATTGGGCCTGTTTATTACAACCTTAGTCATGCCAGGTATTCCAAAGGTACGTTTGCCGTGGGAGCGGGTGATATCCTATGGCTTAATTGGGCGGTAGGCGAGGCTAATGATTATCCATGCAGCTTCTCTGGGGTGAAGAACAAGCCATGTACGTGTTAGACAACACTGCCGACAACTACATCTTCGGCCGTCAGGCGATGTCTTCTGCACTTGCGTGGCAGACCCATGGATGTTACAAGCTTGGATCCTCACAGTACTTCAGCTTCCCTCTTGATAAAGCGCTTCGAGGCTGCGAGGACGACTGGAACAGCCTTGATCATCGTGACCCGAGCAATGCCATTCGCAACGTTCTCAAGGCGATGTACCATATGCGCCTTGCATTCCCGACACTGAACGACGGCTTCCATCTCGAGCAGCTTTCGAATCTTACCCGCGAGGTCTTCCTCCCTGGTTCTAACAGCACACCGACGGAAACGGGTATCTGGTCTGTTTTCCGCGGCAATTTCGATGGGATCCAGGATTTGGGTGAGCTCGGCGGGGATGGTAACCAAAGTGTCTGGTTGGTCTTCTCGAACACTAATGCGACGACAAAGTTCGAATTTGATTGCGATGATGGGAGCAAGAACCTCCTTGCACCGTTCAAACAGGACACCGTCGTACAGAATTTGTTCTTCCCGTACGAAGAGTACACGCTTAAGGCGTCCAAGAAGGAGCTCTTTGTGGACTCGGTGAAGGAATTCCACGGTTGTCTAGACAGCATCGAAATGCCAGCGTGGGGCTTCAAAGCCCTCGTGCCCAAGGAGAAATTCGTGGGAAATCGTCCTTCAATCGTGAGTTTCTCACCAGGCCATGACGCTCGCGTTCTTTCCAAAGTCGCCCCTGGAAAATCCCAAGACGTAGAAATCGGGTTAAAATTTACCCACGAGATGGACTGCGACAACCTAAAACAGGCAATAACCATCTCTTCCAGAACCGAACGACCCGAAGAAATAGCCCGCATTGAAGACATCCGTTGCGAGAAGGTGCAAAACTTCACGGCGCCTATAACCGTTGGCGCGCCACCGGGTATCTACCAATTCAAAGCGACGCTGAAAAATGTCTATGACGGGGTGCATACGGTCACCGTGCGCAACGCCACTACCGTGGGCGGCAAGTTCTACACTGCGGCCACGGATCACTTCCTTTTCCGCATTGGAAAACACGATAACCCGGTCATCTTCCCTCGCACCGCGAATTACACCTTGGGCCTACTGCACAAGGAGAACGGGCGCTTCTACGTTTCGCAGAAAGCCGCGGGGGCAGATTTGTTCCGCTACTCGACGAATTGGGGCTCCAGCTGGAGCGCTTGGCAAACCTACCATGGCGGGAACATCACGATTGACCGGCAATTCTGGTCTGGCACAAAGAGACAGGCATGGAAAGGGGAGCACATCATCATGCAATATTGGAGTGAGCCTGCCGGCTCATCTGATCACATCCAGCACGCGGACTTTGGGCTTCCGTCTGACTCCCCTGTGTCCCGGCGATTCCCGCACTTGTTCCTCCATGGCCCATTTAATCTCTATGGATATGACGCCGGGGTCAAGAACGAGATGAAGTTGCTGAAAGACGGGAAGTGGAAGATCGACTTCATGGCCGAGTGGCCGACCAAGTTCCATTTCAATGTTTGGGGAATTAATCGCGACGGGAAGCCAGATTCTACATTTGTCTATGGAGATATTAATAAGGATGGAGTACTAGACCGCATGCCGCCGTCCTCTCTAGCCGAGAGCATAGTAAATGTTACAGTCGCACCGCCGAAAGGCTACCTATCGTACCGCATCATCCTTGACGACGGAACATACAACTACCGCATGATCCCCGCGGGCTCCACAGTAGTCCAGATCGCAATATTTGCCCTGTTGTTCGCAGTCCCTGTGCTCACGGGCTTCGTCGCGGTATGGACATTCATGGCGGGCTTCTACCAGGTCAAGACAAACACGAAGGGAATAGCCATAAAACGCAGCATCCTCCCGATCGCATTCGCCAAATCAATGTTTTATGACCGTCTTAACAACTCAAACGTCGCCACCACCGACGAGAAGAGGGCGGCGGAGATGGGCGTAGACAGTTCAGAACTGACGACTGCGGGCCAGACACCGCCGAAGCGGCCTTCGGTACTCATCGCAACGCTGGAATACGACATCGAAGACTGGGGCATCAAGATCAAAATTGGAGGACTCGGTGTGATGGCCCAATTAATGGGAAAGAACCTTGGTCACCAGGACCTCATTTGGATCGTCCCGTGCGTAGGAGGGGTGGACTACCCCGTCGACACCCCCGCAGAAAGCATTAAAGTCACGATCCTTGAACAAGCTTATGTCATCGCGGTGCAATACCACGTTCTAAATAACATCACATACGTCCTCCTTGATGCGCCGGTCTTTAGAAAGCAAACAAAGGCTGAGCCATACCCCCCGCGCATGGACGATCTCGAAAGCGCAATCTTCTACTCTGCGTGGAACCAATGCATCGCGGCGATCATAAAGCGCTTTCCAATAGACTTATACCACATTAACGACTACCACGGCGCTCTCGCACCCGTACACCTACTCCCAGAGACAGTCCCGGCGGTTCTCTCCCTCCACAATGCAGAGTTCCAGGGCCTCTGGCCGCTCCGCACACCAAAAGAGAAGAAGGAAGTATGCTCGGTGTTCAACATCTCCCAGGAGCTCTGCGAGAAGTATGTACAGTTCGGCGACGTCTTTAACCTCCTGCACGCCGGCGCTTCATATTTGCGCGTCCACCAGCGTGGCTATGGAGCCGTGGGCGTTTCGGCAAAGTACGGCAAACGCAGTTGGGCGCGGTACCCCATTTTCTGGGGACTTTCCGGGGTTGGAGAATTGCCGAATCCAGATCCGACAGATACGGGGGATTATGACCCAAGTCGGAGGGATAGTACCGAGACGGTTGTGGACGCGGAGTTTGAAGCTGGGAGGGCGGAACTGAAGCGCCAGGCTCAGGAATGGGCTGATCTGGAACAGAACCCGGACGCGGAATTACTGGTGTTCGTGGGGAGGTGGTCTATGCAGAAAGGGATTGATCTGATCGCTGATGTTGCACCGCAGTTGCTCAAGGAGAATAAGAACTTGCAGCTGCTGTGCATTGGCCCAGTTATTGATCTTTATGGGAAGTTCGCTGCTATGAAGTTGCAGAGGCTTATGGAGGTTTATCCTGGGAGGGTCTACTCAAAGCCCGAGTTTACTTCTCTACCGCCCTTTATTTTTAGGTATTATAATTCTCCCGGCTCTTGGTGCTTTCTGGTCAGAGATGCTAACATGCTACAGTGGCGCCGAATTCGCATTAATCCCCTCTCGCGATGAGCCCTTCGGTTTGGTCGCCGTCGAATTCGGCCGTAAAGGCGCCCTCGGGATTGGTGCCCGCGTCGGTGGTCTTGGGAATATGCCGGGATGGTGGTTCACCATTGAATCAACTACACCAGCTCATCTCCTAGCTCAATTTGAATCTGCAATTCGTGAAGCACTTGCATCACCACTTGAAGTTCGCGCACGGATGCGAGCTACCTCTGCTAAGCAGCGCTTCCCGGTAATGGTTTGGGTGAAGCAGCTTGAGAGACTACAAGCTGGTGCGAAGCGGTACACTCGTAGCTCCATTGCTCCTTCGGAATTACAACCCCCCAAGCCGGCCTATCTCACAGATGGACAACTCACACCCCCGACCGGAGAAATCCCAGATGGCCTGCGAACTCCAGGATCGTCTTCCGAATCCGACATGGAGATTACTCCCGTCGGCGGGCTGCTAGCACCCCCACCCAGAGCTTACATCGGGAGCACCGAATCCGCGAACTCTTCAACTCTGAGTCTTGCCTCCGTCGTTGGGGAGCGAAAAGACTACTGCCTTCAACGGGTGAACGCAAACTTCACTGACGCAGACGGGAGCGCTTCGAAAGCCTTCGGGCAGGAGCTCGCCCGCATCGACGGCAAGTCTGGCAAGATAGACCTCTGCATCGAGGAGTACCTGATGAAGTGTGAGAAAAAGTGGTTCAATGATATGAGGTTGCGAAAGCTCGGGATGAGCTCTGCAAATAGTTCCGACTCGGACGTTGCCACGGAGGCTGAGGGGCCCAGGAGCGCTAGTCCTTCTCCCTCGGATGGGTTGGTGGAAGGACAGGACTTCAAGCCACCGACGGGTCTGAAGAGATTTATGTTGAGGAAGGTTGGAGATTGGCCGTTGTATAGCTTTTTCTTAGCGATCGTGTGTTCCACCGCTCCCCCCCACTTAACATCATGCTGACAATCCTCAGGGCCAAATCATCGCAGCAAATTCCTATCAAATCACCCTCCTGACGGACCAAGTCTCCATCACGGCCGACCGCCTCTACGTGATCTGCTCAATCTACATTGGCGCCTCGATAGTCTGGTGGTTCGTCTTCCGCCACCTAAGGTCCGTCTGGTGCCTCTCTCTCCCGTTCTTCCTGTACGGGCTTGCATTCTTCCTCGTTGGGCTCTCTGTCCTGCCACCGCTGTTCCAGCACAGATACTGGCTCGGCAACGTCGGCACGGGATTTTACGCCGCGGCTTCGGCTAGTGGATCGCTATACTTTGCCCTCAATTTCGGAGATGAGGGTGGTAGTCCTGTTAAAGACTGGGTATACCGCGCTTGCATCATCCAAGGCACGCAGCAGATCTATGTCGTTGCATTGTGGTACTGGGGATCAAAACTCACGGCCCGCGCGGTGGACGGCGTGCTACAAGATAGTGCTCCGAGCCCACTCATTGCGGCGATAATCATACCGGTCGCAGTCGCTCTCTGGGCGATTTGTCTCATCCTGGCATTTGGACTACCGGACTATTACCGTCAACTCCCGGGTAAAGTGCCCGCCTTCTACAGTGCCATCCTCCGCCGCAACATCGTGAAATGGTTCTTCATCACGGTCATCATACAGAACTACTGGCTATCCGCACCCTATGGTCGGAATTGGACTTACCTCTGGAGCAGCACACACGTCTCACAATGGAAGATCGCCCTGTTGGTAGTACTCTTCTTCGTGATTATCTGGTCCGGCGTGCTTAGACTCTTCGCCATCCTCTCAAAAGAGCACTCCTGGATTCTCCCCGTTTTCGCCATCGGCCTTGGCGCCCCGCGTTGGTGCCAGATGTTCTGGGGTATCTCGAATATAGGTGTGTACCTCCCGTGGGCTGGCGGTCCAGAAGCCAGCGCTCTTATTGGGCGCTCGCTCTGGCTCTGGCTCGGGGTGCTCGACTCAATCCAGGGAGCCGGCCTTGGGATGATACTCCTACAAACACTTACGCGCATGCACGTTGCTTTCACGCTTATTGGCGCTCAGGTTCTTGGGTCGTTGGCTACCATCGCCGCCCGAGCTACCGCGCCGAACAACATTGGTCCCGGGGATGTGTTCCCCGACTTTAGCTCTTGGAGATTGGGAGACGACGGGGAGGTTTTCCGGAAGATTTATTTTTACGTTGGGCTAGGATTTCAGGTTTTGGTTTGTGTGGGGTATTTTAAGTTTTTTAGGAAGGAGCAGTTGACGAAGCCTTGATGGGTTTGTAGTTATAATACCTATACATAATACTTTGTATATTATATGATACCCCTTCTCTTTTTTTGCCCTGTTTGATTTGATTATTGTTTTTTTTTGTCCCAGGTGGAGTTCTTTTTGTTTCTTGCTTGTTGCATAACTTGGCTAGAATTCCCTTTTCTTCTTCCGGGGGTGGATTGCATTTGGCACGGGATAGATTTTTCCTTTGGTATTGCATGATTGAGGTTTGGGGTACGCTGCATTACTATGGTAGAGTAGATTTAAATTAGTATGATAATATTATAATAAGTCAAGTTAAATAAATAGCCCCTTGAGAGTCTAATTCGGTATCTGTGCTTCTAGCCGGTATATTTTAGGCGTTGTATTATCCTGAGGAAGGCTTGGAGTGTTTGCGATCTCGGTATCAGCCTACTATCGCAACTCCATGCGAAGCCAACCGTTATGTTACCATCGTAAGATTAGTAAGATAACGGGTGAGATGTTGTGCCGGGAAATATTAACATACCGATAACGCCCAGAATCCAGCATCCCACCCAGCTGGACATGGACAACCCGCGTTTGTTCTCGCACGGGCACTACTGTAGAGCGGCACCCCGCTATGAGTTAACGAAGGCCAAGAATTCATGCTTTTCTTTCGTGGTTGCAGGGGTCGCCTTGCTCGAGTATGGCGAGTTATGAATAAGCACCGAAGCAGTACTCGTACAGGTATTAACCATCTCGAGCATTTAATCTGATTTCTTACATAAGGCTACTTTATTTGCTTACACTACCGGTACTCTATCATTCAGGCATAATCGGAGGAGGAGAGGTGTTGTGTGGGTTCTCGAATAGCAGTATTGTTTTTTCGTTACAGGACTACTACGGTGTGGAGAATATCGTTCACCCAATGAAAGAAAGTCTGCAAAGATGCAGGAAGGCGGCCAACAGGTAGATGCACGTTTTACCAGGGCGCATGGGATGGATCTCACAAGTTACAATACCTATGCAAGAAGGTTCGGCTTAATATCTCAGGCTTTGTCAGATTTCCCCCGACGGAAGAACACCCTTCATTATTGCCGGCAGGCTACGTTTGTTGGGGGAAAGGGGATTAAATTTACACTCTATGTATCCCGTTGTAGCGAGCAACTTGTTCACCGTAAGGAGGCATAATGTTTCCCGACAGGGCAAAGTGGGTCCCTGGCGCAGAGAGCATTCACCATTCATTGGCCTGTCTTCCGTCTTTCGCGAATCGGGTGGTTTCGAAGCATGCTCCAAGGCGTTCTTGCAAGCCAGTGCTCGTTGTGCCGGCTGCCTGATGCCTCGCTAACGTATTGGACCGGGAGAGTGGATCAGCTGAAACGCACCAAAAAGGTGGAAATATGGAGATCTCATTAGCGCACAACACTGAGAAGATGAGATTTAGAAGAGAGATAAGTTACCTCTAATAGTGCACCATTTTAGATTCGCCTGGTTTTATTTTGTCGAACTTCCCTTTGGTGGGTGTTTGTGCAAAAATCACGTACAAACCGATTCACTCATGTGTCTGGTGCACTTCCCGGCCCAGTACCGTACCGTAGGTGGGGTAAATTGAGGGAAACATTGCAATGCGATGAGGGGTGGGGTGGGATGCTTTGGTCTTGGCATGCAACCTCTGGGATATTTTCAGCTGGGAATGGATTCCGTGTGGCTGCCCCGCCCCCGCTTTCGTAATCCCCCCCCTCGATAAGGAGGAAGAAAGAAAGAAAGAAAGAATCAAACTTCCCCCCTCCATATATAAACACTGAAGGTTCCTCCACTCCCCCTCATCGCCAACATTGGTCGCTCACTACAAGTTAGAAATTCGTCAAACATGGCAATGAGCACGAGGACCTCCTTCCTCTTTCTCTTCACCATCCTCCTATTCCTAGCCCTTGCATCTCCAGTCGCCGCATTCGGTGCAGGAAACATCGCGAGTATCGCCAAAATTGAAGGGAAAAACTGGCGACATGGAGATATTGAAGACACGCTAAAGACATTGCTGGCGCTTAAAGGCGGGAAATGGACTGCTATGAATGTTCGACGTGTGTATTTTGGGAATTGGCTCAGAGATTACTCACAGGCTTTGGATGTTGGCACTCTCAAGAGCGTTAATAAGGATACCATTCGTATTCTGGTTTGGGTCCTAAGCTTTTTGAGCTTTGGCTATGCTACGGGCGAGTTTGAGGTTACGGAAGAGAGATTAGGGGTTTATCGGCCTGAGGAGCATATCGGTTAGTGCCTTACTCAATTGTTTGATTTGATCCCGATTACATATATTTGCTGACAACGATGCAACAGACAACCCAAAAGATTATGCAGACAATATGGATGCACGTCACTATGACCCTCGTCTCCGCCCTCCAGTCCACCAAGCAGAACTAGCCATAGACCCCCTAACTGGAATGAAAAATTATATCGCCAACGAAACTGGGGGATGGGCAACCTCTACAGGATACGTCAAGCACTCCCTTACCAGATCTATCCACTTTGGCCGTCTCTACACCTCCGGCGGCCACGGAGTCGCCGGTCGTGAAGAAGACCTTTGTGAAGCTCTACGCTGCCTTGGGCAAGCATTGCACTGTTTAGAGGACTTCTCTGCACACTCCAATTACGTGGAACTGACCCTTCGTGAGCTTGGGTTCCATAGCATCTTCCCGCACACTGGTGTGGGCACAGAAGTGATGGCGGGCCTGGGCGCCGCAACCCCTGCTCAGCCCGGTGCGCCTCCGTACGGTGGCTACGCTGGCGGGCATCCTGTGCACCAACAACAGCCCATGGGTGGGGGCCCAATGAAGCGCGTGTTCCCACTTGTGACGGGTACCTTCGGAGCGGTAGACTTCTTGCACTCTGTCCTCGGTGAAGCCCAAGACAAGTTCTCTCAGACAGAGGTAGACGAACTAGATGCCGCCCTTGGAGAAGCCCACGAGCAGCAAAAAAAGTCGGAACGCAGCGGCCAAAAGAGTGTTCTGCAGGGCCTCCTGCAGCAAATTCCCAACCTTGGTGGTCTCTCTGGCGACGCGGATAGACTGGAGGCGCAGAGCAATGCTAAAGAAATGGAGAACATGCATATCTCCCCACACAAGTCCCGTGGGCCGGCGGGCGCTGGCGCCGTTCCTCCCTCTGGCGGCTTCGACCCTGTAAAGACTGCGCGCGACATATACCCGATTCTTGAGTTCAGAGATAAAGTTATGCGTAGTATTGAAGAGGTTATAGAATCGATCCCTGGCCTCTCCGCGCTCGTTGAGAAGGTCTCTGATACGCTTTCACTATTCGTACTCTCGCTCTTGGCACCCTACGTCCGCCCGATTATAGCTCAGGCCTCCCTAGAATTAAAAATGGGCTCCAGCGCCGTCGTCGACTCCTCAGCCGCGCATCAGTACGAGCCATGGACCATACCGACATGCACGGACCCAACCCACTCCCTCCTATCAAAAGACCACTTCTCCAATAAACTTAATACCCCCGCTGGAGAAGCAGCCAGCGCAATTTTAGCATATGCAGTCCCCCGCATAGTCTACGCCTGGGAGAACCCCACCACCCCGGTGGAAATGGTCCTCCACGACGTTACACGCGTATTCCACCACCCGGCACTGCGCGACCCGAATGCTGAGGTCCAGACAACAATGTTCAATACCGTCGCCGCATGGGTCGAGCGCCTGCACGACAAAGGCGCATCACTGAACGACATACTATCTAGCGAGGGCGTCCGCGCCGGGAGGAACCACGAAGGAGGGGTATTCGCCGGCGGTCACGAAGGTGGCCACGGAAAACTCAAGAGCAGCGAATGGGACAAGGCCAAGAAGAAGAAGAAGGATAAGGACTCTAAGAAGGATAACTACGCAGGTATCCCGGGAATCTCGTCGAGTGGTGGGAGTGTGAGCGTTGGGGGAGTCAAGATCCCCGGTCCCATTGGTGGAATATTCGATGCTGTTGCGGCTGGGTATCAGGATGGGGGAGGTGGTGGCTCCTCCAGTGGGAAGTACAAGGAGGAGAAGTACCACGATAAGGAGAAGAAGAAGGAGAAGAAGGAGAAGCACTACGATGAGTATGATAGGTATGTTTCTCTCATATATTCACCAGCAAACGGCGGGCGTACGGCTAACGGATCTTCCATATTAGGGACAAAAAGGACAAAAAGGACAAGGATAAGGACAAGCACAAGGACAAGGATAAGAAGGATAAGAAGGACAAGAGGGACAAGAAGGACAAGAAGCACTACTCCGAAGATGAGGACTCTGAGGACGAACGTCGTTATCGCAGGCGCAGTGGGGAGCATGGGCATCATGGTGGACATGGGTATCAGGCTGGGTATCAGACTGGGTACCCGGGGGGATATCCAAGTGGGTATTAGGCTATCCGATTTCTTGGTCAGCTGGTTTGAGGGTATCGTCGTGTTATGTGTTTAGTTTAAGTTCTATTTCCTTTTTTTTTTGAAGCTCTGTCGTTTCGGGGTTGGTGGTGCATGAAATATCACTTGGTGACCAAAATTATCGAGGTGTAATGATGATACCGTAGGGGTGGTTCCGTGACTCGTGAAGCCTGACCTCAACACCCTGAACCAGCTCACCGCAATACAGGAGAATTTTTGCGCTCCTACGGTATACACCTACCAGCGCACGGCGCTCACCCCGGCGCTTGTCACAGTAGCGCCTGCCCATCTTTCCCACCACTGATACCACGACCATGCTTACCCCCCAGGCACACGGATTTCGCCGCCAGCTGACCTGTTTATGTATCCTCTTCTTTGAAAACGCATCCATCTGCTCCTATAACGCTCATGCATTCAATATCTAAACACAAGATGAGCCGGTGGGAAGCTGTCGGGAGCGGGAAAGACCATCGCCGGGCGGTAGAACAGACGGTGACGCACTGCGCTCGTACCAAAAATCCACCACGGAGCCTACGTGATATGAGAGGAGTTCTTTAACGTCAGATTTCTTGGTTTATATTGGGGTTTACCCCCCCGGCAGAAAACCACCTCGTCAAAATCTGAGTATTGTACTATGTATGTCTGAGGTTATGCGGATGTTGAAAGAAGAGGTGAAAAGGCCCGTGAGGGGGCTGCCGGTATTCCAGTTCGAGAGATCAAGTATTGTGCCGGTGGTTCTCGCAAAGTTTGAGTACGGTAGCGCTGGGTGCTGATGTTGTGGGATAGGCTAGGCTTGAGGAGTGGTGGTGGGGAGGGAATTGGGAGGGGGGGGCTCTTCGGCGGAGGGAAAAGATTATTTGAGAACTATTCTTATGAAACTGGGGGGTGGAATTATTCTTTTTCTTTTTCTCTTGGATAAGTCCGTAGATTTGCTTGCAGGGTGCGGGAAAATCTATGGCAATGCCGTCGGGGTATGGCCTAGAAACCACAAATGTCCCTAGTTTAATGAAATGTTAAAATAGTCAAATAATGACCGGGGGTAAAAGCAATTTATGATATCAGGTTGTATGATATCACCTAGTAGAAGGGAAAAACTTCTAGCCTTGGGTTGGTATCGGGATTTCATGGCTTGACTGTATGTGTTGCGGTCATTTATTATGGCTTGCTTATTTGGTCCCGGGCAGAAGGGGAATCACAGTTGGGCTTGTATGGTGGTGAAATTATATATGCTTTGGGTTTATTAAATACTGGCAGGAATGCACTGGTGGCGTCCTGGACAGAGGAGAGGGCAGCGCGAGTAGGCAGAGGGGGTACAGTGCAAAGATAAGGGCTTATTCCTCCTCGGTTTTGTAGGCCTGCGGCGTGTCCAGCAGATAGACGGAATGGGGTGAAGTGGGTAGCAAGGGCAATGGCCATATTTGTAAGGATACACGTGCTCTGATCGCATAGGTTGAATGATTAGAAGGGAGTGTGTTAAACCTTATTAGTATGCTTATATTTGGATAGCGAACCCTTGGGGGTCTAATATGGTCAGTGACCTCTATGGAGATCCGTTCGGAGGTGTCGGTTTTGGTCTTCATTTACTTTCTAGATCTCGTCGTTCTTGAATGGAGGTGTGCTTTCTGCTCGGGGAGGTGTAGTTGATTACACCCGCATAATATTATGATAAGTGCGCGATCTTTGTTAGTGACCATGACTGCACTTGTTAGGAGGGGAAGAGGAAGATTTTGCGTGGCGGTGACATGGATGATGACTGTATCGGCTGCGGCAGTGAGGTGAGTGTCAATGGTGGGGATGGGGAGAGTGCGGTGAATAGTTATTGGGAGGGTCCGGTTTGTGGCAAAAAGGCACAGCTGTGGTTGTGCTATGGCCTCTGGGGTGGGGTGGGGTGTGTGCCCTTGGCCACTAGATAGGAGAGTGAAGTGGTGGTATGATGGAACATGCTCTCTCAAAGTTCCGGGTCGGTATAATACTGTGCATAGTATAGCCAACCTTGGCTTCACCATATATCCTCCCTGAGTGTTTCTCGCCAATTGGACACTAAGGCTTTCAGTTAAAGTGCATTTGGTCTGTAGTTAGTTTGGCAACGGGGTAGTTATTTCCTCTAGAGGGAAAGGTAGAGCATGTAAGTGATTTGTGATGACGATCTGTTACCACGGGATTATATTGGCTTAGTGCTCACGGAGAGCATGGTAATGATATAACTTTGTGCCTGAGGGATCGGCCGGTGGCTTGGGGAGTGTTTTTACTATTAGGTATCACAAAGGACTGTGCTCAATGGATCACCATCTTATGATCTGACAACTCCTTTGAAAAAAAGCACAACATTTGCTGTTCCCATGATGCTAAATAGTGCCTTCAAGACTTCCCCACAGAAAACCTCAAAGGACATTGAGAAATAAGGATCCATCGCCCCTTGCGCCATTGTTGAAGAGCGCTTCGGTTATCAATTTCCCTCTAATCCACATCTAGCTTCCACAGACCATCCCCCAAATAATGAACCGTCTCGACTCCAACCCCTTTATTCACTTTCCTAATATCATCAGTGCTCATCTTCAACATTCCCACCATACACGCATTCGACTTCCCCTCCGCATTGACCGCAACCACCATCCCGGCATCATATCCCTCACCCTCGGCTGGTAGCCTCGCCCCAGGCGACGTCAGGCCCGGACACATCAGCATCGCGCCTGCCATCACAAAGCGGATGGCCCCGCGATCGATCTGCACGGTGGGAAAACAATCGGGGAATTTATGCACTAGACGAAGCGAGGGGAATAGCGCGTCATCATGGTGCTGGAAGAAGAGGACTTCGTTGTCGAGGGAGTAGAGAGAAAGGCGTTCGGGCGCTTTCAGGAGGGAGAGCTGCGACTTCTTGGGGAGGATTTCGTCGATGTGTGGTGCTAGGAGGGGGAATTGCTCGACTAGCTTTGCTCGGAGGGAGCGCTGGACGGAGGACTTGAGCTTGGTTTTTGACGATCCGGTGAATCTAGAGATGAGAGTTAGCTTTGGTCCGTATGAAGAGGGAATAATCCGGGCAAGTACCCTTTTTTAAACATAACTGTTGTTGCGGAAGACGGAGCCTTCCGGGGGTGTCAATGAGGGGCAGATCAGAGGGCGTTTGGTGTCGTGCCGTGGTGCTAGTACGCTAACCCCGCGTTTCTGCCGGGTAACTGCTCGAGTGCAGCACTGAACGCACGGACCACCATGATCCTCAACTTCACCGCTTCAGCCTCATCACGGCTCTCGTCTCCACGACCCAAATCGCAATCTGTCGCTCAGAGCTCACCATTCCCCTCCTCCACAGCAGCAAAAAAGCTGCTCCTAGCCACCGTTTTACAAATATCCACCGCCGAAAATGTCGGAATACTGGAAGTCAACACCTAGGTACTACTGCAAACATTGCAAAATGTTCGTAACCGACACCCCCCTCTCGCGCAAAAACCACGACTCCTCCCCTAAGCACCAAGGCAATCTGAAGCGCTTCCTCCGCGACCTCCACCGGAACAACGAACGCGAGAAAGCCGCCGCCGAAAGTGCCAAACGGGAAGTCGCGCGCTTGAACGCTCTCACTGGCGGTCCCTCCACCTCCGCATCTTCATCATCTTCATCCACCGCCGCCAGACCGCCACCGCCCAAACAGCCCGCAGGAGTCCTCACGGATGGGGAGAGGAAACGCCAGATGAAAGAGCTCGAGTCTTTGGGTGTTGCATTGCCGGATGACTATCGTGCCGAAATGGCGCTGATGGGGGAGTGGAAATCGGCGGAAGTTGTGCCTAATGTGCCCGAGAAGAAAATGACAGAGAAGGAGAAGGTCCAGGAGGATATCCAGCAGGACGTGAGGCGAAAGTTTGACGAGGAAGAGGCGAAACGGAAGTGGAAGGCGCTGGACGAAGATGAAAAGGCTATCAGGGGCTTTAAGATCGAGACCAAGTCGTATCCGGGGGTGGAGGATGAGGATGAAGGGGGCCTGGGGCGATTACTTAAATTGAAAGGGAGGGTGAAGGAGGGAGAGGCCCAGGAAGAACAGGGGGTTAAGCTGGAGGGAGCGGATTCGGAGGCAGGGTCTAAGATCAAGGCTGAAGCGCCAGACTCACCGCCAGGGATTCAAGTCTCCGAGGGTAACGATGATGCTGCGCTGGAGGTAAAGAAGGAGGAAGGTACTGGAGTGGTATTTAAGAAGCGCAAGGTCAAAAATATCCGCAAGAAGTAAGATTTCTTGTTGTTTCCTCTTCTGTTGTAATATAATAATACAAGTAGATTCATGTACGATAAATCAGCAGTAGCTTAAGCCTGGCGATTGCTTTTTTTAATACCCCTTGCAGTACTTTCCTTCACTTCGGCAACGCCTTACTCAGCCGGCCACTCTATCGCATGTGTGGCCTAGACCCATTACCTAATTAGCCACAAGTTGATCCTGCATCCTCAGATCCTAGATATCCTTACTGAAGTTCCACTGAATATGCTCTGTTGGAAAGCGTTTTTTTTTGAAATGCACCCCCCGGCCTCTCTTCCCAGAACTCAATCTGGCGTGCTCAGTCATATAACCCTAACCCTACCACGGTGTGGTAGCCAGCAGATGTCCTCCCGTCTTCAACGCCAACATAATCGCAGAATTGGGTTGAAGATTTTTAGAGCAGCTAAAACGGTGGGATGGAGCTGAGTGTTCGGAAGCAATTTCATCCTCCTTATTCCGGGAGCCACGCTAGTTAGCAATCATCACCCATTCTTCAGGATCATGATATCTCACTCGGTAGAAAATATTACCTGCCATATTATGGAAACCGCTTTATTTTCTGTTGTCAACTTTCAAGAAAACCCAAAAATACCACTTAAGGGGCCGAGGGGAGTTTAGCAGACAGCCGGGCACGCAGACATGTCATACCTGAACCGTGGTCGAGGATCTTAGGCTGGAGTTATGGGGACCCTTGTAGCTGGTATTCCGAAGCACGGTGAAAATCGAATTCCCATTCCATAAAAGTCCCTTCCGCATCTCCCGCCATCTTCCTGTCACTGAGTGGTTTGTCGGGTGTGCGCGCGGGTTAGAGACTGATCGTGTTGGCTCAACGACCAGAGAATTTAAGCTCCCAGGGAAGGACGGGTCCATCGATTCCGAAGAGGAATATTATGCGGGGCACTGAGTACCCATAGGGTCTCTAGACGGAAGATAAGCGGCAGCATTCTGTAGACAGATCTAGTTTAGCTTGTGCCGAAAGCCCCAAACTTTCTCTAATAAGAATATTATCCTCATTTGATTGCAACAGGATTTTCGAGTGGGATCTACTTCTTTCCCCTCTGCTCCCTTTAATGCTTCAACTAGCCTGTAAAAAAAGATGACCTAGAAAGAGTTCTGTGGCCGTACTCGTTTGTGGAAACAGTCAGTTCACCAACCTATGGAAATTCAACTCCAAATAAGAAACACCCATGGGGGCCTGTAGGAGAAAACGATTGAAGCACTGCTGGCGCTATTGTACTTCTAGTGTTCGCCACGTCCGGCCGTATCCCGCAGACCGGAGAGAAGGAAACGGGTAGTATGGTGGCGGTTGGCCTGCAGGCCGTCATTTCTGGATGAGAGTTTGGGAAAATGAAGAAGCTGTGTTGGACTATCAATAAAATGAAAGGTTGAAACTAGCCTACTCTATATCACTTATGACGCTCTATAGCTCTATCTGCCCTGAGGATGGATACCAGGGCCAGTCCCTTAGCCATTAGACCATCGGAACTAGTCAATAATCACCTCTCCCTTCGAGCTTTAAGTGCGATCTCTCTTAGATATGAAATTTTCAAAAAAAAACTCTCATATCAATACTGGTGTTAAGGGCTATGATACAACAAGTTGCCCGCTCCCCTCAGTATATACGAGTGAAATAATTGAATCGAGGTGTATAATATTTCCTCGAAGATGTCGTATCAGTCGCGCAAGTGCCGTAGTTGAAGACTGCTTATCTTTTGCTCTCTTTATCAAGTAGGTTTCAAGGGCGCTGCAAACCAGCGCCTAGGAAAATTGGCACTTGAAGGAGAGTTGTGTTTGGGGAGGAGCTCATCACCGAGAGTAATCGCTCATAATTTCGGACCTGTGAACAGTGAGTATAGCTGAAACAAAAATCAACTCCCATGAATCAAAAGAAACTGCGGTACCAAGCATGATAAAAACGCAGGGGAAACCACTAGAGTGATTCTTAAATCGTACTTTGGTTGAATAACTTTAGAATTGCTATTCACAGACCACCTCGACCCCCCGGTGGTAGCTGTTTATGCCTTAGAGATGTTTTACTCGGATGTTATCTCCCCCCTAGGTCAGGGAAGTAATAGTAAGGAGGAATATGCCCATACTTAGCCAAACTATTACTCCCAAAAACCCCACAAGTCTCGTTCCCCGCTGACATCGAGAACGCACGCAGCACTGTGTGGAAAAAACTATAAAGTTAGTATGATCAGTCCAATAACCAGAAAGAGCCAAACAAAACACTAATCGCCCGCAGGAGCCTCCCACCCAACTTTTCAATGAGAAAGTACCGCAGAGACCCAACGGAACAATGGCGAGGGACTGAAAAATATCTTGCAATCTGCCCATCCATCACAAAACATACCCAGCCCCCTTCCCCTCCCAAAATTAGTTCCCCGAGCCTGTGCCCGTCGTCTAGGTTTGTGTGGATGTTGTTGGGAATCTATTAGAGCCACTTGTATGATCACTCATATTGCTAATCGACATAGAAGTGGGCGATGGGGGAACACTATCCGGTGAAAAGCTGGTACTTCTGCCGGGCATTCGATGCACAGTGTAGGTCAATGATGATGCAGAGCCCGGCATCCTTTGCCTATTTTGAGACTCCGTCGAGGTACTGGAATGCGCCTTGGGGGAAGTGCTCATTGCCGGCATAAACTAGGTCCTCGCAGATCCAGTATCCCAGTATGTTGTACTGTGCATCTCTAGTGCAGTAGGTTCTTTACCACTGAGATCCTGTCCCTTTCACCGTCCAAACAATCCTCATTCCCGAAATTATTTTTACTAGAAAGTTCTGAGGCTAGTTTTCAGGAAAAGGAGCTCATCGGACCTTTAGAGGACCCAGAAAACGTCTAAACAACCGGGACGCTGAATCCAGTAGCATGAGGGAAGTGCGGTCTCCTCAGCAGGCTCATCTGCAGCATAGTAAGCTCGAAACTTTTTAGTGGTTGGTGACTTTCAACCCCAGATCAAAGCTCGGGGGACTGTAGTAGGCTTTGTGAGTTACAGGGGCGTTTGGTATCCCAGAGAGAGGTGAGGACGGCTAGTTGCATCTCTAGTACCTGGGTAAGAAAAGAAGAGGAAGGAGTGCGGGTAGAGAAGATTTTGATGGATTAAGGCCAGACCAGGCCCGGAGTGAGGAAAAACAAAAGGTGAACCGGAGGACATCCAAGGCTACAAGCTACGGGCATATAGTATTATAATATGATGCCAAAGCACTAGCCAGCAGCCCCACCCCAACATTTGACGGGAATTGACCCAAGGGCATTACCAACCCTAGACCTACCCCCCAGCAAAAAAGTGGTTCGCCGAGCATTTTTTTTAATGCTCGACTACTCCACTGCCCCCCGGATTCGAACTCATGATGGTCCCTGTTTCAAATTAGCCGACCAGTCTCCTAAGCCATTAGACCATAGGAACTGGCCGATAATACTCTTTCCTCTTGATCTTTTAACTCCTTCTTCAGAAAATAGACAGTTCAGGGGCCCGATACTTTATCATTGGTAAAAAAGGGCATCGGTATCCAACCATAGTACTCCCCCATGATATCGATAGAACGAGAAAATGGGGGGTTCTAGTGTATAACTATGCTCTACTTCCGAAACAGTCACTTTCTTTTGTCAGAGGACAAATGTTCCCCGAATTCCATGACTACTGTCCCCGATGTGACTATTCTTTGGTACAGGAAAGGACAGAGATAAAACTTTTGTAAGGTAAATTATCTATGCGTATTTGACCTCCCATACAAAATTCGGACCCAAGTGTTCGGGTTCTATATGCCTGTAACTTGTACAGGTATCATATCATAGTTGCTGTAGTAGGGTAATTATAATCGTTTTGGATTTCAGAGCTCTAGGAAGCGGGGTGGTGAATATGTGGCATTGCTATATGCGAAATTTTCCTGTGACGGAGCATTAAGCTGTCATATCGGCTGTTTTTGCGGAGGGACGAGTACTGTGTCTGCGGAAAAGTGTGACTTTCATTAATGAGATAATTATTATGATAGCATTTTTCTTTTTCCTTCAGTTGTTTAAGCACACAACTTCTGTGCACGGCTGCTGGGGGGGTTATGGTATAAACCCAAACCATACAGCAAAATCCAATGGGGAGGCATAAACAAGAAATAACAAGCACAGGCAAAGGATATTTTTCAGCGTCCCAAAATGGTGTAGGAAAATCCTTAAACCCCTCATATCTCTGGGAAAGTAGCTCTAATGCCATTAGCGGAAACAATACTAGCGGGTGCGCTCATCAGCTTGGCTCCATAGATTTGGAGAGGTCAGCCTCGAGATGGAAATCTCTTATCCTAGGGCTAATCCCCCGCCTCCATGCCAAGCACAGGGCAGGGCATCGAAACTCCCACTGACATTATGATACAATAGAATATCTACGAGGGCAGCCAACCCTAATTATGTTTCCGAAATCCAAATGCTCCCCGATACCGCTATCCCTTATCCCCTCATACTACATACGCTCCATAACCAAAATCTCCCCCTGCCAAAGCCCTCTGAGAAAAGGTCGTCTGGTGCGCTAACACTCGCTCCCTTAGCTGGGCCCCCGATCACCAAAGGCACCTAGCTACTGCCATCACACTCTTTCCTGTCCACGCGTCAAGCAGACCACGCGCTCGTATCTCTTGTCTCCCTAGCAACCCTTCCATCTCAAACACCTTCTCTCCCCTCTTCCTGCCACTCATTTCTTCTCCCCTTCCCATCCAATTATTTTTTCCTACACAGTAAGGAATCATCACACCCCATCCCAACCCCCCCTTGGCGAGACACTATACAGAGGCTTCACTTGCTTTACCATACTTTCTCTGGTTAGTATTCCTTTATACCCCGGTCCCTCATCTTCTATCTTCACCTTTCAACGGCCCAAAGCAGTTGAGACAGCATCAAACTTCTAATTACTCTCTTCAAGAAACCTTTCGCTTGCGAAACTTCTGCTGTCTGTAGAAATCTACGGTACGTTAGGAATTACCACTATCGGTGATCTCTCTACCTCAGTTTCGCATTTGTTCCTTTACGCCCCCATTTTTTTGTCGAACTGGAGGTAACTGACATATGCGTCACCGGCTGTCACCCGGTCTCAGATCATGGGACCAATCGCAATCTTTTCAAAGGGAGGGAGAGAACGGCCAACCGGCGGGCGGGACAGCGTTATGGGCAACTATCGCATCCCTAAAAGAAAATCTACTACTGCAGAAGAGGAGAGGAAACGCCAGAGACTACGTGACACTCGTAATCTTGCCACTGGAATAGAAATAGCCTTGAAAAATCTATTACCTAATGAAAGCCATGTGGTCAAAAAGGCGGTCTGGAACACTCACGACTCCTTGGCTGTTGACATTGAACTCGGGGTTGATTCAAGCCGTGCCGATTTTCTTGGTGCAAGAATCGTCGATCGCTCTACTCCCACCGGTATGTGTTAGATAACTAGCCTGTTTTTGAAGAAACCTAATCACTAATCTAAGATTTTCCTCCTCTAGGTTCAGCCAGAAGAAATACGGGAGCTTATTACGGAAGGATTAACAGTGGTGGAAGTTTCCAGGGGGTTCCTTCTGCCCCTAGAGCTATGACAAAGTATTGGTCAGTCTTAGAACAAGGGAACGGTCCGGATCATCCGTATCAGCAGGACCGCCGAGGCCTCAATGGACCAATTGGTGTTCCACGCTCTGATTTTCCTGCAGTAGCTACTGACTCAAATAATGGCGAACTTTCATCGGATACATCTGGCCGTACAACTCATCCGTACTTGCAGGATCCCTCGGATCCCAACAGGCTCATTGGTGTTCCTCGCCCTAGTTTACCCCCATGGGCCACTCGCCCAAACTATGGCAAATCTGGCTTTGAGAAGCCCGCCCGTACTAGCTATCCATACTTGCAGGATCCCTCGGATCCCGACAAGTTCGTGGGGGTTCCTCGCCCCTTTGACTGGAAAGACCAAACCACAAAGACCGATACCTATAACGGGCCAGCATTCTATGAGCATCGCCGTAGGCAAATAGAGCTTGGGATTGTTCCATCTTGTTATCCCGACAACTGGATTAGTGGAGAGACCTTTGGTGACGACGATAAAGATATATCTTCGGCCAAAAGACTCTACGAGAAAGGTAGGCATATTCCCTAATTGTTACCCCTTCTCGAAGACCCCCCAAAACTATCATAGAAGCTGACTTTGCACTTTCAGAGCAAGGAGAAATAAGAGATTCAGGTGTTGCGCTTTTGAACGGTGTAGACAGAGACGGCGATGTATCCATGGCCCAAAGTCTAGAAAACCCCAAGCCTACCCCCCCCAGCGTATCGCCTACTCCCGTCGGTAGTGCATGCGGGTCACTGATCCAGGTCTTAAACGGTTTTCGTATTGAAGAAGAAGTCGTCCTAGAGACGGCGGAAGCTGTCAAGGCTAGCCAAAATTTCTTCGCAGAAGTTGAGTTGGAAGCGGCCCCGGTAGATGCTGCTATCCCCCCTGCGGCGAGTGAAGGGCATTCTGACAATGACGCAATTTCTTCCCTTGTCGACTTAGGCGACCCGAAAGCGTCAGGAACTGCTTCCACCTCGATGCCTAGTCGCATTGGTGTCGCGTCGAACACGAATCCTCTCCTTTCCTCTAGTATCGAGAAGATGCAGCCGTATCGTACCTCTAGTGTAGTTGGCTCTGCTTATTCACCCACGGTGTTGAGCGGAACATCTGGCTTTGACGGATCTCTCCATAAATCCCACCTAGGTACTCCATCTCACAGACCCTTTGGAGGCTATGGGACTTCCAACTATAGCGCGGCTTCCAAGGCGCCTAGCACTGTTTTCTCTTACGCCGGGTCTTCTGCGAGTAGGAATTGTCCCTTTGATACTATGTTTGACTCTGTGCTGGAGAGCGCCATCGATATTCCTGTCCTCGAACCGACTCCGGCATCCAAGAGCAGTCTTTTCGCAGGGCATGCCTCAAACCTAAGAGCTCCCATGTCCCACAACGAAAAGGTCAGCCAGTGGGCTGCATCCATCATGCCCAACGCGAGCCCGAATAGTCGACTGGCCTCCCCGAATAAGTTTGGTTCTGGCAACAGGGTCCCGGTTGAGTTCATTTTCCCCCGCAACGGGTTGTCCGGAGCCAAGAACGCTATTCCTACGAGCAAGCTCAATAATCTCCTCTCCAATGACCTCTTCGAAATAACCGGCGGGGGGGGTCCCGATAAGCACGCTCCCCGAGCGGCCGGGAGCTCTAAGGGGCAGTAGCCTTCCCGATGAGAGCTCAAATATCTCTCGCCGGAAAACAAAATCCTTTTCAAAAATTAAAAAAAAAACTTATTAAAAAACTCTTTTCAACTGTTTGTCTTTTAGCTTTCTGCCACATGTTAAAGGTATTCGCCCAAATTGAGGGTGGGGGAGGGGCTGCATTCTTTGCTGTTCAATCGGGCTGCTGGGGTCGCTTGTAGTTTCTCGGGTGTCTGAGTTCCTGGTAATGGTGGTCTGCTATTATTAAATTTTATCTCTGGCTCATGTGGTGGATTTGATGGAGATTGCAGCGTTTTTCATGGGGGATTCCCGGAGTCGGAATGTAGCTTTCGCCAGCATAGACGATCACTTGACTTTTCCTCCTTTGGGAGAAATAAAAACATTGCAGTTGTATCGAAGGTTTTGTAGTTGTTTGGTGAAGTGAAAAAGCTATTGCAGACTACCTCCATCGGCCATGAAAGTCCCCCAAGGTAACTCCTATCAAGGTTTCCTTGATAATGTTTAGGAATATTGTAGCTCTGCCTAGGAATCACTACCGAGCTACCATACCCAGAATCCTTCACCTCGCAGAACTCCCCTATCAACGCCACGGCGGCTGTCGAATCCCCTCATCCAGGGACGGAATTCCCACACCCCACAGCTGAGCAAGAGTGAGACGAAGCATGCTTGGAGCCCTTTCTCCGACATCCTGCTGCAGGTCTGTTCGGTAATGGCATGGAATCAAGCCCCAATTTTGGTTCTTTCTGTCTTGAATTTCCGGGATTTTTCGAACCAGAGGTTGTCCGAAGAAATAATTCTCGAGTGAGATCCTGTGATGCGGCGATTTATAATCCAGTCGGGCGCTCCGCGCTTGTGGAGCGGACAGTAGTACGCAATAAGACTGCAGACGACGAAACACGGGACGGGCGAGCCAATGAAATCATTCCCTCTCGCCCCACAACCTGGCCCAATTCAGAACCCCCCCGGTCCTTCCAGTCTTCAGGGGGCTCAGTCAAGTTAAGCCCGTCGGCGCCCGTATATGTGGTCTCCAGGTCAATTACATACAGCTAGGATTGCATATCTGCGTTCCGACTATCATACGGAAAAACAAGAACATGGCGTGTATACCATGACATGCGCATTCGCTGTGACTTCTTCTGTTTAACTTGTTTTCGGTGTCGCTATTGGAGCGCTGGCTGCATTTTCAGGTCACATGGCACTACCCGTAGGAGCAAATTTTGTGTAGCATTTTGTCTAACTTTCCGAAAGTTTGTAGAATCTCTAGACTTCGGGGGTCTACTGAGCATACGCGGCTTATCATCGTCATTGAGAGCTACTAGTCTGTAAGCGGTATGATATGCTTGAATTGAGCCTAAACTGGACAACCGCTAATCATGGTCTAAAGATAATATTCACGGAAGCTCTTGAGCAGCACTATTATCTACACATTTTCCGGCAATCATGCCCCTCGAGTGAGAGCTGTGAGGAATATGCAGGTATCGTATAGTAGAGGGCAGTAATCGGGGGACGGTATCCCCGATGCTCAAGACATACCGGTACGATATCTGGCATCTCCGCAGAGCCTCACGTTAAACAGTTCCCTTCTGCCAAGTTCAGTTGTGGGACCAACCAACACTCAGGGTTAGGGATCCTATAACCCTGCCTGCATGAAACCAAGCAATTGTTGGGAGCTGGCGATCGAGCCAAAGTTCCAAAAATAGGCCGCAGATGATCATCCAGTCAACCAATAATTGCAAGCAATCATCTTGGAATCAGAGCCCCGATTCGAGAGCTGCAAGGATGGCGAGGGAAGAAGAAGAGGTTTGTTTGGTTCCTGACGGGAGGCTATTTTTATCAACAGAATCGAATGGAATCGAATTGATTTCCCTTTCGCCTCGAAGGGGGGGGGGTACGCCAATCTACTGTATCATAATCATATGAGTACGAGTTACTGGTACCGGTACCGCACTGGGATCAAGTAAAGGAGGAGAAATACTCTCGAGAGGGGAAGACTTCTTCATCGGTTCAGGCTCACGGGAACACCCTTTTTTTTTCTTTTCTTTTCCAATCCGTGGTGTTGCAGCGTTCTTTGCATGAGAAGAAAATACGGTCCCGAGCTGAACCCTCCAAACCCCCTCCTATCATACATACAGTCGGTTGCCGTACTGTCTATTATTTAACTTCATCCATCTCGCGGGGTTATCCACAGGGTGCCGCTCGCTACTCGTCCGCTGCTCTCGCCCCTCCTTCGGTCGCGCATCAAATCACGCGCTTGTCAGATGCGTGAGTTTGTTCGTTGATTTCCCCCCCCTGTTTAGCTCCTGGTAATTTCGACCACGCGCTCACGAAGGATTCCTGGATAGGAGAAACTGACTGACTCTCTACTATTTCTACTACAGCCCTCCAGCAAAAGTACCTTCTACACGAGTTCTAGACGCTGCTATCATTTGTTTAGCTAGAGTTGAAGAACGACGAACCCGATAATTCGTCATCACAGCCTTTCCGTCGTTAGCACTAGCCCCTCAGGACGGTAGTTTTCACAAACCTCCCTCCCCACATCTCCCCCACCTTCCCGTTTTTCCTTCTTAATTCAAGAACTCCACTCCCCCGTTCATACCTCCACGCCTCCGCCAAAAGAAATCATGCCGTCCACCTCTACCACTACAACACCGCCCCTCTCAATCCACAACGCCAAAGCAACGCTCGAACCCTCCACAAGCGACTCTACCACCCACGTCCTAATAGTAGAATGGGACATCTCACCCAGCACAAACACCTCGAACGGCGAATGGGTCGTGGAGTGGGACGCCATGTACGCCGCTCTATCAACCGATCTAAATTCAGCTCGTAGTGAAAAAGGCTCATACTTTGCGCTCCAATACTCCTCCTCAGCCAACCAGACTCCAAATGCACTCTCCCCACAGCAACGTGCTGAAGCGGCATGGTTAGACCGTCAGATAACTAACCCGGGAGACCTCCCCACGGCTCCACTGTCGACAGCAAAGTTGCTGCAATTTGAGAATGGAGGATTGGATAAATTGGAACCGAGCGATGATCTCCCGGCTTTCTTCTCTGCGAGGCCGATTGTGCAAGCTCCGACCCACATCCTCGGTGCGGAGGGAAAAGGGAAGGTTTACTTCCTGTTGACCGGCGATGCGAAAACTCCAGATTCTGTAAAGATCTTGCTCTACCCGACTTGGACGCCGCCGGTTACTCTTGCGGAAGTGAGCGTTGTTAGTGTGTCTCCGGGGACAGTGGGGCATACAGCCTGGGCGCAACACCGCCTTGCTGACCTCAAAACCCTCGAAGACATAGCCCGCGAGCTGGAGCGTGAGGGTGCTCGTGGCCTTGGTACCGGCAGGGTAAAGGTCGGTGTTGAAGGTGGAGGAATGGATGAGGAAGCCGTTCGTCGTGAGGGTTGGATGGTGGGCGAGGAAATGGTCTGGGTGTCGGAGAAGTTCCTATCTCTTCCCCCCGCCGTTGCTTCCACTCCTGCTACTGCTGCCGTCGCACAGCTACCCACACTCACGATGATGACAACCCCGCAGTTAAAGGGCGGGCTAAAACTCACCACGACTACAAACAACACCCCCTTCCAACAGCCCCATGAAAGCCCCCTAGACGAGGACGGCGAGGACCTTTTTGCCCTCCCATTGAGCCCTCGGTCTCCGGACATGGCTAAATCGCCATTTTCAAGGTTTCGCGGTGATGCGTTAGGGAAGAGCCCGAACCTCAGTAAGCTGAGCATGGTAGAAAACCTCGAGGACGAGGAGAAGGAGAAAACACCGACGGGGATGGGAGGTTTGGGATTGGGCCTCGGGATTCTGGGCGCTGAGGGTGGATTCCCGCCTACTCCTCCTTCGGAAAGAAAAGCTAGGGCGGAAAAGGAGTAGATTTTTTTTTGTTGGGCTCTTTCGTTTCAAAATGAGCATTTTTCGGATGGATATGATGGATGGATGTGACTGATGCAGATACCATATGGTTAGGACGGAAGAATGGGATGTTAGGATTTTGTAGTTGTCTCCATCCTGGTGCTCTTTTTTTCTTCTTTTTATCAAGACTCATGTTGAGACAATTGCATTGAAGGTCTGCGAATCCCTCACAGGCTGGTTGAGACGAAAAAACAGAAAAGCGGGAGGTACCATACTATGCCAAAGTTTGTAACCCACTCAAATTAGTTAGATGGTCATGATGAATGTACTATTTTTTTTTGTGTTGTTGCTACGGTAATTAGGCAAGAAAAGTTTCTGCTGCTTATCATTATCGTAGCTTGTGTGACATACTCCTAGATTCGGTGGGCTACATTCGGTGGACACAGTACCGGTGCGAACACCGCACCCACAAACGTGGATGAAGCTCCACCCGCAGGAGCTGACAAGCTGCTTGTATCTAACGGCTGCAGGAGCTGGATGGGCGGTTTGTATGATACCTGTACAACCTGTTAGATTGGGGAATACGGTGGGACAGACACAGCAGGACTGAACCACTTTGTTTAAGGATTCCGTTTCGGGCAAATTTACTTGCGCTGCTCTTGAACCTTTGAAGAATCCTTTTTCCTCTAAACTTCCGAACCCGGCCCCGGCGACGACGAAAGAAGACGGAATGTGAGATGGCGCTGGTCTAACATTGCCTAACTCGTATTCAGCATTCCATCTGCCCATCTGCTTCTAGCTTTGATGGGTAGTTCGGATTTCTAGATTTCGAGATTGATAATGTTTCCCCCCCCCCTTTTTGTTGCTTGTTATCAAAAGTGCTTTTAGTTAGTTGGCTTTCCTCCTGGTCTGGTGACGTGGTCTATGGACTGGTAATGTTCCGGTAACTCGAGCACTGTACCGTACGGGTCCCTGTAACCACTTACACAACTGCTAAAAAACAAAACCCGACCCTTCTTCTCCTTAGGGAGTTTTTCTTTCCTCTCTTTCCAATAGTGATTTGTAGTGATAGAGCCTTTGGGGTTTGAAAATCATTGAATTTGTAGTTGCACGTTTCGAATATAGGACAGACCACACGGATTGGAACGATTTTCTCCGTGTTGGCTGGAAAATGTTGTGTCACCCACTGTCGATATTTGAGACATGGATGACTAAGGGTGTTTTTTTTGAACCACAACCTTAGTATTCGTCGGCGATAGCGTACGGTATTAGCCATCGTCTAGTAAAGACCACACTTCTGGGGGGGATGCTGCTTATTAGTCGGTGTCCCAAAAGCCGAGAGGGGCGGGACAACATTTTTAGGGTCTTGCTGGTCCAGGGGATACTAAGTAAGTTAGCGCGGTTTACCACATCGTGCCTCTGCTATGATACTGGTAGGCGCATCACTATGGTGAATCGGTTTGTTTCCTTTAGCAATAGCAGGGTTATCGTTTGGCGCGGGGCAGCTAAACCCCTCTATTCCCGTTCAATTGAAGTGAGGAAGATCTTGGTTCCCGAGTCGTTGGGGGAATGGGTATGATAAGCCTTTGTAGATTGCTTGGTCAAGGTTTATTTGTCGCGCTTATTTTCTTGCACAGGTATCATACTCGCAGTGCCAGAATCCCATGATGCTGAAACTGCCCTTATTGCTAAGGAATCGGCCAGTGTTTGCAGCCGCAATTGTGCTCCCTTTTTCGAGGTCCCGAGTGCCTTTCACTAGTATATAGAACTGTGTAGAGGCGCGGTAGGTTACTAGCTTACACGAGTATTTGAGACAACAAATGTAGTATCATGCCGTACCGCACTATTGTGCTCTAACCGCGTCGTGAACCACGGGCCCCGGGTAGTGTGAAGGGCATTTCTCGCGCAAAAATTCCCTACCAGTTAACCTTTTCTCTCTCTTTCTCACTCTGAGATCCAAGGTTGATTTGCGGGTAAAATCCATTGGTGAGCAGGCGCGTCCATCCGAGGGTTCCTAGCGCTACTGGTGTCGGTATATGTACGGTTATTGGACATGCGCGTAAATGTGGGATACTAGAGTCTTCTAAGCTACCCCCGACTCTCTCATTGAGTCCTAGGGTTCCTACGGGCTTCGAGAAGAGTTAGTTTCTCACACGATTCCTCTCTTTCTTAAAAAAAAAAGGGGGGGGGGAGGGGACTCGGGTAATGAAATACTCAAGAGCACAGCGCAGACGCCGCCGGGGAGGTAGAAGGTAATCGGTGATGTCAACATGTTCAACGTGTTAACAAGCCACAACAAGGTTGTCAACTTTATTATGGAAGTGGATGTTGAAGGGGGTGGGAATTCTGTAGTGGCTATTTCCACTTGAACCATAGCAGCAGTGTCGAGGTGTGTGAGCCGGCTGACTCAATGGGGTGGGAAACTGGGCAGCGGGAGCTAAGGAATGACATGGGAAATGGATGCGTTGAGCTGCCGGTAGTGTACTTTTGTTTCGGGAACTAGCCGGTAGGGATGGGGAAATGCGTCTCTGGGGGGGGCCTTCTGCCTGGAGGAAGGCATTACAGTTGTAACTGACGATCAACGAATAATGGCTCTCCGGTGATTGGTAGGTAGTGCGATCGGGTCGGCTGAGACTATATATATGCGAACGTCACGCTTGTGTGGTGCGAGGAAAGGGCTTGGGGAGGATGGTGCTGGGACGTAGCCATGATAGTATGATATAATAATCTCGGTGGTAGAACATTGTATGAGGAGCAGAGATGAGCCGCAGGCAAAGGGGAGCGCACACGGTATGGGGGAACACTGAAGTGTGGACAAGCGAACATTCTAGGGCATGAACGGATGCATAGTGCATATGCCAAGACATAGGACTGCGCATGTACTAGTAGGGTTTTCACTGCCTAAGGCGAACCGTAGCCAGCAACCTCCATAGAGAACAAACACCTCGACATCTCCCGTCAACATCTCCTCCCGTCAATATCTCCTCCCTTCAACATCTCCTTCCGTTAACATCTGCTCTCGTAAACACGAGCACAGGATTGCACTACCCCCATCAAGCCGCACTAACACCAACACAGCCGGTACAATGAGTAGCCCAACGCCACTCTCATGGGCTGCTAGGAATGGGCATGAGGAGGTGGTGAGGATGCTGGTGGAACGGAGCGATGTCGATCCAAACAAAAGTGACCCCGAGAATGGCCGGACGCCGCTCTCGTGGGCTGCTGGGAATGGGCATGATAGGATAGTGCAGATGTTAGTGGAACGGAGCGATGTCGATCCAAACATAGGCGACCTCAGCGGACTAACACCCCTCTTATGGGCTGTTGAGAATGGGCATGAGTGGGTCGTGAGAGCACTGCTACAACGGAAGGACGTTAATCCAAACATCGCTGACCCCGAGGAGGGCCAAACTCCTCTTTTGATCGCTGCCTGGCGTCGAAGTGAGGAGGCTGTGAGGCTACTGCTGCAACGGGAGGACGTTAATCCAAACATCGCTTGCCCCGAGGACGGCCAAACCCCGCTCTCGGTTGCTGCCCAGAATGGGTTTGTGGGGGTTGCCAGGATACTGCTGGAACGCCGTGACACTAATCCCAACACGGTTGACACTGAGTGGGGGCAAACTCCACTCTTGTTCGCTGCCGATAATGGCTTCGAGGGGATCGTGAGGCTATTACTAGAACGCCGTGACACCAATCCCAACATAGGTGACGCCGAGTGTGGGGAGACTCCGCTCT